>Ga0137394_10000293_pt1 | contig 34749 bp, 36 predicted proteins | sample czobulk116metaG_FD_108278 | JGI IMG/M metagenome (GOLD analysis project Ga0137394, IMG submission 108278) | Vadose zone soil microbial communities from Angelo Coast Range Reserve, California, USA - czobulk1.16 metaG | ecosystem: Environmental > Terrestrial > Soil > Vadose zone | place: USA... | reverse complement strand
GTCGCCTTTTTCAAAAGCTTGTGCAGGCACAACGACTTCCACAACAGGAAAGAGTCCCACTGTGGATCCCCAAACCAAAACCTACGATGAACGATGCCCGCATAGAGACCAGAAACGCAACACGCACCAGCCGATTGACGTTCCGGTCTTCGGTCAGCGTCTGGTTGAACGCCGAAACAGGAGCTATGAACAAAAGCATATTCACTTTTCACCAAAGAAGCACCATGGGTTAGTGCATTGTGTCACACGCCATTCGAGCAGAAACGCGTTTGAGCTCACCATCATCGAAATAAGATGTCCATGCCGCTGTCACAGAACACGTAGTGAGCTAGCGCGCATATCCAACGCATTTCTAGACCGCGCACCCCGCAAGGCTCGACTTCCGCCGACGTCGATGATACTCCATAATTGCCCATGTTCACTCGCTGAGCCACCTGTCGTCACAAGCAATGAAAAAGGGGTTAACAACGCATGCAAGAGATCGTACGCACCCGTCTCCATTCTCAATGGATGTTCCTCAACGCCGAATGTCTGTATTCGTGCTTTGAGAACATCAGCTAAGAGCATATAGAATTGGCGGAGTCAGCGTCGGAGTGTGTACGTTGAGCACTTGACACGTCTCACCAGGGGAGGGTTGGTATCCCGGGGCCGCAATCCGATCGACCGCATCAAGGAAACTGCAGAAGAAAGAAGTAAAGACGTCAAAAAGGATACGCACACAAAACGTGAATTTGATATTGAAAATTAGAAGTGAGAAGAGCAAAAGAGAAAAAGAAGGATGTCGATCTAAAAGGGGAAACAGAAAAGAGGGTAGGTAGACGAAGGCCAGGAAGCGTCCCAGAGGAGTTAAGGAAGTATACGTACAATCCAGATTGAAACTCGAGCGCGACGCTCTGTTCGGCAAGGCTAGCCCGCACGGAAGGATGGTTCCAAAGCGCGACGATGTCCTCCCGACACGCCTCAATCACCCGCCTCGCGTTCGAGAGCTCCTCGTATCCCCGAGCGCTCGTCTTGGACATAGCAGCAGCCCCCGCGGCCCCGACGCCGCCCTTGAAGAGGGCCTTCCAGCGCGAGCCGGAGCGCACCCTGACCTCGAACGCTCGCTCCGTGGGCAGTGCGGTCGAGCGCCCGCCGCCACCTGCACCACTGCCGCTTGAATACCGCGGTGCGTCGGGCGAGATGATGCGCACGAGGGACTCCTCGATGGTGCGCAGCGGCGAGAGACTCATGCGCAGACGGCGCAGGTCGTCCGTCAGTCGCTGCAGGGGCACGAGCTTGGTGCCCGACGGAGATAGGGGTCTCGCGTCTTCGTCCTCGTCGTTCCCGCCCGCGAAGCCGACGCCGATGCCGTTATGGTTCTTGCTGCTGATGCTGCTGGCCCCGCTGACAGCGCCGGTGCTGCTTCCGGCGACGGGCGAACCGGGATCGCCAGCGGCAGCAGAGGACCCAGCGCTGTCTTCGTCGAGGAGTCGGAGCAGGAAGGTGACGGACCGCACGAGGTTCAGGTCGATGATGGTGCGCCACGCTTCCGCCTCGGCGTGGAAGGTGCTCGGCGCGTACTTGAGTTGGAAATTACGCAGGATCGTTGACTTGCCCGACTCGGCCTGACCTATTTAAGAGAGAGGGAGGAGAAACGATAATGAGAAAACGTGAACAAAGAAAGAAAGAAAAAAAGGCAAAGAACAACGAGAAAGGGGACATTCATACATGAAAAAAAAAAAAGTGAGGAGCGTGGGCGACTTACCAAGGAGGATGATCTTGATGTCTGGCCGACGTTTGCGACGTTCAGCCTTGTCGATCTCAATTTGAGCATCAATTTCGTCGTTGATCCGCTTCGCCTCGCCTTCGTGCGCGAGCCTCTCCTCGCGCTGTGCGGGAGTCTCAGTGGAAAAGTCCCCCAGCGGGGGCCATTGCGAGTCGATCTCCTCGAGGTCGATGGGGGGCGTGCCCTGAAAGATGGTATTAGACGGTTTTTGCTTTCGCTGTTGGTATTTTTGGGATTCTTGGGTGGGACGGTTGTGGAGTGCCATGGATGAGAAAAGAGTGGGGGGGAAGTAAGGTGGCCGAGGGGGATTGAGGGCGTTTGAGTATGAGTGAGCTCGAGGCCATGAGCGGCCGTTGCGGACGAGTCCAGATCACATTGGAAATACGAAAAAAAATTGTATTCAATACACTCACATCACTTGTGGCAACACTTGCAGACTTTTTACACGTAACATTGACTCGTGAAGCAGGGGAGACAGCGAAACTTGGCCTAGTAGGTATATGCAAATGGGGGGACTTTGCTAGAAAAACAGAAACAGAACGAAAGAAAAATACTGCTATGGATAATGATGCTTGTACAGGCGACGGGAGTAAGAGTCATCTGCGCCGTGAATTGTTCGCTTTCACCTTTTTGAATTTCGTGCTTTTCACGCGTCGTATTTCTGCGGTGCGCATATTTAAAAAGTCCTTGCTAGCCATATGCTTGCGATGAGAAGCTAAAAGGAGAAGACGTTGCGGGTTAGGCGGATGCGACGCAGGGAGATGCGAGAACGGACGAAGGATGGGTCAAGTCGGGGTCAGGATGACGACCGTGTCATCCACGGTTGTCCAATGACTTCTCGATCCATGACAATCTCAATCTCTTCCTCTTCCTCCTCTTCCTCCACGTCCCCCTCGTCTTCTCCATGTTCGCGGTCTTGGTCTTGACCCGCTTCACCTCCTCGTCCGCCCTCACCATCGCCAGCCTCCGCACTTGCTGTACCTTCAACGGTGCTCGCCGGTGCATCCGGAAGTACGAACTGTGCCCATTCTCCCCTGGCCATGCGCACGCAGTCATCCCACATTTCCAAAACTTGCGACAGCGCCAACACATCGCGCACTAGCTGAGGGTCCAACGTTAATTGACGAACTCGATTAAACGACGCAAGTAATGAAATTGGGATCCACCCGCGTGAGTCCATCTACCATCAGGATAAGAGGTGGTGAGCGAAATACAGCGATCCAAGAAGCGAACAGTGCCACTACCCTTTGTCTTAGGAAGATATCTGAAACCAAGTTTTGCGCACTCAGATAATACTCCAGTTGGCCGAGGAGGTAATATCGTGTAGGGTCCAGTGGAAACGTGAGATTGGACAGCGGTCTTGGTAATGGGTGCCCCGGGGCCGCGGCCGATACACTCGTTGCCGGAGGATACGAAAGTGGGATGGGCGTCTGATAGGCGTCGAATCCATGTGACATGTATGGTTGTTGAATCGTCGTTCCGTACTGACCCACGTCGGTTGGGGCCCGTGGTGGTGGCGTGGACGGCTGCAAGGGCTGGTACGGTTGAGCCGGTGGTGTCACAGTATAAGGTGGAGGCGGCTGTTGCACCTGCTGCTGCTGATGGTGTTGTTGTTGTTGCGGTGGTGGTGGTGGTGGCTGCTGCTGCTGCTGGTGTTGTTGTTGCTTCTGATGCTGTGACTGTTGGTGTTGCTGCTGGTGTTGCTGCTGGTGTTGGTGTTGGTGTTGGTTGAAATGGTGGTGCCTAAACCCACCCCGGCCAAATCCACGACCGGAAAGTCCGCGCCCAAACCCATTCGCGCCGCGTCCCCTACGCCCTACATACGCACCACGCTCGTGGTGCCCATGCCCGTTGTAGGAACCGCGGCCGCGCGGCCGCCAATTGTAGGGCTCCCGCTCTACCTCGCGATTCCGTTCCCATTCACGCTCTCGCGGAAGGCGCTCCTCGCGTGAAGACGATACCGAGTGACCCGCCCCACTTGCACGTCCAAAGCCGTATCCAAAGTCTTTAACCTCGAAACCATCAGCGCCTGAACTCGACAGAGGTTGTGACGGAGGTTGGTGGACCGGGTATGGCCCTGGGCCTGTTTGTACATGCAATTCCTCTTGTGGAGGAGGAAGCGGAGGGCCATGAAGGACATAAGGAATAGGATGGTGTGTAGGGGGATATGGGTGTTGCATCTCTGCCAGTGGTGGCTCTGCTGCAGTAACAGGTAGCGAGGAGCCCTGCAACGGGCCACTGAACAGTAGGCTGACATCGAGAGAAGATTTCAGTGGCGCTACCGAGGCAAGAGGTTGTGATGAAGACTCTGAGAGCTCCGGTCTATTTTCCTCGCCCTGTGTGGGCTCATCCTGTGGTCGATTCGCTGTTCCGAACTCCCACTTTGATGGATCAGCGACCTTAGCCTCGGTAGCCGTATGCGGCTCCGGCTCCTTCTCATCTGTTGTGTTCTCCGGGTGTGACAATCGCGGTTGGGACCGCGTCCTTGAACGCACATGCGATGGGCCAGCTTCCCCAGGGGCGACGCCAATAGAAAATGTCATGGCCACACGTTCTGGCTTTTCACTCCCTGATTGATCTTCCATCGACAGCGGCGATACCCCCGAGGGTGGCGGCGCCGGACTCGAGCTCTTGCTTCCCTCAGGTGCACCTATACTTCCAAATATCACATCGCGCCTGCCCCGCGTTGCCTCTTCCCAATGAGACCCAGAGTCCGGTACGGGTCCTACAACGCGATATCCGGCAACAGCATCCGACTCTTGCGGTGGGGGGGGGCGAGCGATCATCGTGGGTGGGGGTAGAGTAGGATGGGTAGCAGACTCTTCCCCCCTTGGTGGGTCGCCATCATCCTGTAATACGTGGGCCGGTGGTGCAACCTGCTGAGTTGGATGTACCGGTGGATACGAAGGATATATCGCGCGCCCGTCTTGTCTCAGATCCAAAGGCAGATTGCCATGCCAATACATGATCGGGTGTGTTTGCGCGTATGGCGGATACCCGTAAGGATAGACAAAATGTTCCGGGGCTGGCCAGCCTGGAGGAAGAGGTTGCGTAGGCGCAGGACCGTATCTATCTGGTGGAGTGTGGTGGGCATATGGTTGGGGATATGGAGAGACGGACGATGAGGCGTATGATTGCTGTGTATGAGTCGGATTGAGCTGTAATGCGGGAGGGAAATGAGGCGGTGGGGGCGGTGGGGGCTGTGAGACAAAGGATTGGGCATTTGTCGACTGGGTAGGCAAGTTGCCACCGTAACCGTAGACATCTCTGCTGATCTGGGCGTAAGGAACCGGAGCGGCCAGAGACAGGTCGGCGGGCGAGAGGGGTGAATTCCCTTGAGAGGATCGTTGCTGTTGTTCGGGAGCTTGTTCACCGCCGGAACTGACGGGAAGCTGCCCACCACGACCCGGATGTCGCGGACTAGAAGCCGTGCTCTTGGGGCTATGAACCCTGGAGTGGGCGGCCGACGTCCGACCCGAGGCTACCTTGCTGGGTGCTTGAGAGCCATGCGCAGATCCTGAAGCAGAGGCAGCGGTGCTACGCGCTTGGCTATTCCGTGCACTATGACTTCGGGACTGAGAGTACGGTCTTGGGGGATTCATGGCATCAGCAGCTGCTTGAAGCTCCTCCGGCGGTATCGCGATCCACTTTGTCTTCTCACCTATGAAGATGACCGATAGAACAAGAATAGAGGTTGAAAATTGTAAGCACCAATCATCGGAAATGACGAAACCCGCGCAGGAAGAGAGAGGAAATAGACCGGGAGATGTGGACGCAAAGAAAAGAACGCACTCTTTCTCGGCGTGCCCGGATGGCTTGACGAGGGTGCATCAGCATCCCTCTCCTCCGCATCGTGAGCTTCTGTCACGGCCGGGTGCCCATTGCTGACGCGCTGGGGTTTAGCGGCAGGCATGTGACTCTTCCCTACCTCTGGCCAACTTTCGGCATCAGCGACTACAGGAGGTGGATGTGGAGATAGGGGAAGGTCCTTCCGTGACGAAGGGGTTGTCCCGGCACTGGATGCAGATGTCGATGTCGAAGCGCCGTTGAGGACGGATGAGGAAGGAGACTGCGCGGATTGCGCGCTAGTGGAAATCGTGACGTCCGACTGCCGTGAACCTGAGGATGCGGCAGAGGAATCCCGAGGAGGGGACGGAGCACGGGGCACATAAGATGACGCCGTTTGCAGAACAGGCTGAGGAGGTCGAGGTTGCGATCGCGCTTGAGTTCGTTGCTGGATCATTCTCTGATTCCACACGTTCGGCACGGGCGCCGCCTTTGCGGGCGGAAGCTGAGACGTCGGGGTCGGCGGTACGACACCAACTGAGGATGAATCAATGCCAGCTTCTTCTCTTGCGTTCGAGATATGCGCTGTTGATTCACTGTTTGAGGGATGCGAGGGGAAGTTAGCGCCAGGGGCGCCAGGGGTGGATGCGTCGTGCAGAGAGGGATCAGCGAGAGATATCTGGGCAACCTCGACCGGGGAAGATGGCTTTCCAGACTTTTTTGGCTCTGGGGCGGGAGCGGAAGCGGGGGGCTGACGAGGTGGATTGGAGAGATGTTTCTGTGCATGCGGCAGAGATGCAGGTCTGGCCCCTTGGGCTTTCTTCGCACTTTCCGCGTAAGAGAGGACAGGAAGCTGGGCGGTTGTTGCGGGAGTGGGAGAGACCATAGAGATCTCTATCTCTATGTGTGAACGACGATTGGCAGACGACGAGCTGTGGAGCCCGCACCGATGACGGAGGGAGATTGAGGGAGCCGATCAATCTAGGTTCACGTCGTTAGTGGGGTGACCGGGCAGTTGAGACAGAAAGGACGACTCTTTTGGAGAAAAGAAGAAGAGGGGTCTGTGGAGGAAGTGCGGATGGGAGGAGGGACGGCAGAGAGGAAAGGAGGACACACTCACTCACTACAGTCGTGCTCACTTGGTCGCTCAACCAGAATCAGACTTTCGGCTCTTCCCGACGCCTCGACGCCCGAGTTCTGACTCACGAGCACGGTTTCGTCAACGACAAGATGGACCATCATCCATTCGTAGTTTGTTATTGAAACTGAAACGACATGCATGGACGTAGACACGTCCAACTCATCGCTTTCATGGCATTATATTGCGACCCTCGGCTTTCCTCGTAATGAGTATTACGTCGCATTTGTACCACTCTTTCACTCCTTGAAAGCCGGACGTACTTGCACTCCGGGACTCCGAGTCGGAGTACAATACTGCGAGCAGATTACTATGGTCAGTCCAATTCATCGCCACACCGCATGGTGGCTTCTCGCATAGCTTGAATGAATGGATACACGAATCCCTGATCGTTCGGTGCCAATCGAAGATTTCCGCAGCATTGTAGGGCCAGGTTTTTCTCGCCTCCCACAGTACTGGCGAGGAGCTGAGACAGAACCCTAAGCGAGACAACGGTGCTGACCCGCTTAACCGGTTCCCCCAACGCCTGTCTCGTCGCTCACTTGTCTAGAACCCTGCCAGTGAATGGCCCATTACAAGCACCAGTCACTAAAGACCGCAATCATCTACTGTCGACCCTACCCTGCATTCTCCATCGTCGCTTCTTAGGCACCAATTGAATATCCGAAGAAACCCCCTTGATTCGGCGTTCGTGGTGGCGAACGGGGCACAAAAAAAAATGCGAGGGAAGAAGCGAGTGAACCTTGCTCTTCGTGCCATAAAAACCGACTTTCCCTCATACCGGCATACGCTCTCGATCTAGGAAGCAGAGCGCGTGGATACGTTCTAAACACGATTAGATCTGCCTGGTGATCTGCGCAGCCAATTATCGTGATGGCACCAGTATGACAATGTGGTGCTGTACTCAGCCTTGCCATGAGCAGAGCTTGTCCCTGACCCGACCCAGCGCGATCAGAGAGTTATCATTATATCACAAGGTGTTATGACATGACTACGCCGCATAGAAGGTTGCAAGTCGGGGTCGTCATTCCTTCCCCGAAGTCGCCGTTTCACGGAATCAACTTAATCAACCCGCTACCTGCGACACCGTCTCCCCACTAGTACTCCAGGTCCAGTACTCTGAGAAGCTCACCTGGCCCCGAAATAACTCCGACAACAGGGTCCACTAGAGCACATTTCTGGGGCGCATCCTTACAGAGTTTTCATGCCGTGCGCCACTCATATGCCAGTGAGTCGGGGTACATATGGTCTTTTTTGTTCGGGCTGTGGCGTACCGTATGAATCCCGAGTAGAACCAGAGAGAATATGAGCTGCTGAGCAATTACGCAATAACACCACGAAAGGCGGTGTTTGTCCAAGGCGATGTCAGCCCCCGCTGGGGCTTCCCAATCTCCGGATACTATCAATTCTGACCTTCCATAGATGACGCCAATCCCACGCAAAAAAACGGTACTCCCATATCGTTTCAATTGGCGCGACAACAAACGGGGGGGGGGCAGTTACGCAGACACGCCGGGAGGAAGGGGGAAGGGTTTGGTAATTAATTGTGTGTTGTGTGTATTAGCACACATCCAAGAGTCGGGAGGGGCCGAACAATGTAACCATGTTCGTAGAATGAACGCTTCACGGTAATAGTCGAATCCGACGAAAGGTCGTTCTCACACCGGACATTCGAGGGGAGGTGGTGGCTCCTGAAGGCAGTGATGGCGAGACGCGAAGAAGTTGCAGAACGCATTTCCATAGACCCAAAAAGGGAGTGCCCACCTGGTTCGGCAGTGATTGTCCTTCGGCGGCTCGAAAATAACTCAAGCCCAGGGCCTGTCCATTCTTCATGGCCAAGGTTTTTTTTCCCTCCCCCTTCGTTATTTCGAAAGAAAGGGGAACCCATCCCATCCCTCTAAAGTCCAACCCACCCGTGCATCGGCCTTTCCCTTCGATCGGTTGGGAGTGACGTTCCAAAAAAAAAAACGGCACCTGGTCGGGCGAGCAACTTCAGTTACAGCAGTCAATTTGGGACGACGGGGTCTGGAAAACGAAACCGGGTGATTATACGTCAGGGGTAATAAGCACCATTCTTTTTGGGACGTACTGTACGTGTTTTTTGGTCTCTAGAGCCTCGGAATAAAGCGTTGTATGTATGAGACGATTGATGGATGGAAAGTTTCTCAAAAGCTAACGCGGCCATCCGTCATTCGTTCCCCAATCTCCGACAACTGGAACCGACTCCGTCGGGTGGTCGGGTCTATGGCCAACCCTCGCCTTCAGTAACTCACGTGCACCCGCAGTCCACTCGGGGTCGGGGATTGTGGTGTGATGATGAATCAATGTATTCGTAGTGGTTTCCTGATGCGACCCAGATACAAAATTGTGAGCCACCAATCTCGTGATCGATCGCGCCTATTGTCAGGGATTAGGCGGAAGGGAAGGACACAGCATGCACATGACGACTCGCAACAGCACCATCGCGATCCACGACCGGTCACTGACTGGAGAGTGGCAGAATGACACCGGTTATGGGAGCCTGAGGGTTACCAGCAAACATAAGAGGATGATAGAAACAAATGAGTCTTTCGGTTGTCGGCTGACCGTCGGCGGCAGCAATATCCTAACTATGCACTCCGACAAGCTTCCGTTAAGTGCTTCTCATCCTCGGATGCTGCGGCGTATCTCAGGTCCATTGGGGTCAAGAGACAAGGTGTTCGCCTACTAAAGTTCATAACTAAGAAAGAGAAGACCAAAGCAAAAGATTCGATCAAGAGAGAATGATCTTTGTGGATTCCGTTCCCATGGGAAGCTGGGTTATCGCGATATGAGGGGGTCGGTCAGCTTTCAGGCACAAGCGCCAGTCAACCAGCGTCATGAAACGATCGGTTCGAACCAGCCACGAAACGTTGGATCGAGACTGACCGACCAAAAGGCGCGCATCCAAGATGGTTTATTGCTTTATTGAGACACCGCGCGATGCAATGACAAAGGGCTCGTTGAGGCCCCCGTACAGGTCAATAATACAAGCGACAGTACACCCACCAATCAGCTGACTGCCTCCTCACCGTTCACAGATTGGCTTCACCCACAACGCCAAGGACGAGAGCGTTGAGACTCGCCCACGATCTACTACGCTGACAGAACGATATAAGTCCCGTCAAGTACGGCGGCGTTGAGGCCGTCCTGTGGCACCCCGCCTATTGAGGTCCAGATCCCGACAGCTAGTAGCGATAGTGATTCGCCTTATATGGCCCGTTCTGTGGGATGCCGAGATATTCCGACTGGGTCGGGGTCAATGTCGTGAGCTTGACATTCAGGCTGGCGAGGTGTGCGCGAGCCACTTCCTCGTCAAGCTCTTTAGGAAGCATGTGCACACCAAGCGGGAACTTCTCAGGAGTCGTCCAGAGGGCAATCTGAGCCAAAACCTGATTGGTGAAGGAGCACGACATAACGAACGAAGGATGGCCAGTAGCGCATCTACGTTCTCATTGAGCAGTACAAAAGGTCATTTTCAGAGAATACGCACCCGAGGTTGACGAGACGACCCTCTGCAAGGAGAATGATGTGACGACCAGAGGCCATTGTGAAACGGTCAACCTGAGGCTTGATATTGACCGCTTGCTTTGCATGTTGTTTCAGCCAGCCCACATCAATCTCGACGTCGAAATGACCAATGCTGCAGGGTGGCTGTCAAGAACGGTTTGTTTTCAATCATGTTAAGACGCACTTGCTAACAATGGCATCTTCGGGCATTACTTCGAAGTGCTTTGCGGTAATGATGTCCCTGTTTCCGGTGGTAGTCACGAAGATGTTCGCGCGAGGTGCCGCGTCTTCCATGGTCGTAATTTCGTAGCCAGCCATTGCTGCCTGAAGCGCGTTGATGGGATCAATTTCCGTAATCAAGACACGTGCCCCATAAGCGCGCAGAGATTCCGCACACTACACAACAGAAGGGAATAGGTCAGAATCCGCAGGGATCGCATCGGATAAGGGGGGGGAGAGAGACGTACGCCTTTACCAACGTCACCGAAACCAGCGACGACAGCAACTTTACCAGCGAGCATGACATCAGTCGCACGCTTGATACCATCTACAAGGGATTCGCGGCAACCGTAGTAGTTGTCGAACTTGGACTTTGTGACGGAGTCGTTGACATTTATGGCCGGAACTTTCAACCGCCCCTCGCGGTGCGCCTTGTATAAGTGGTGGACACCCGTCGTAGTTTCCTCAGACAGACCGCGAATACCTGATTCATCAGATGGGGACGGAAACGACATGACGATTGCGAATTGTCAGCTCACCTGCCAGGAATTGAGGATACTTCTCGTGAACAATTGATGTGAGGTCTCCTCCATCATCCAGGATCATGTTCAAAGGCTGATTTCCCGAGAAAGCAGTAAGCGTCTGTTCGATGCACCACCGGTACTCTTCCTCTGTCTCTCCTTTCCATGCGAAGACAGGAACACCAGTAGCAGCGATGCTATTTTCGGGGATTGAACACGAGCAGACTCTTCAGAGAATGATCTACGTACGCAGCTGCTGCATGGTCTTGAGTTGAGAAGATGTTCTGAACGAGTATGAGTGAAGCTGCCTTTCTGTCAGTCGGTGAGAACGTACACAGGATGACCAGGCCACCTCCGCCCCGAGGACAACAAGAGTCTCGATAAGGACGGCAGTCTGTATAGTCCTGTGAGGGTCGAGGTCGACAGTTTACCACATGTTCTGTTTACGTCATACATGCGGCTTACATATGAAGACACCCAACAATCCGGGTCCCTTTGAGAGGTTTGGACGGTCCATGCTATCAAGATGGACTGGTCAACCAATGGTCACTCTAGTACTGTGTTATGAGAGACTAACTTTCGCCCGCATGTACATGAGACCAGGCATCTCATGCTATCAAGAAAGTTTTAGACGCAATGATCATAGTTCATAATGACCAAACGAACCTCTGCGATCTCAATTTCCTTGCGACCAAATGCCGCCAGTGATATATCTAAGAGTGACCTATCAATTATCACCGTTGTCAGGGATGAATAAATATACATGCCAGCAACCTTGAAGCTCATCGGAAGGTGGTTAAGACTAGTGGACAACCTTTCGTTTACCGCGTGACAACGGCTAAGAGAAAGACGATGAGAGAAAAAAAGATAAGAATTTTTTTTTAAAGGGATACCATCACGTGACGCCGGCAGCCGCTCAGCCGAAGACAGAGAGCTGGTTTCAAGCAACCATGGACCAGGCGAACACACCGTTAGATACGCCTGCTGCGTCTGGGGGATCGCGGCAAGGATGTCAGATTGCAGAGATTCTGCAATTCTCTTGTGAGATCCAACCAAAGGGACATGGGTCTCAACAGTTCCACTGCTTCCCTATCCCTCGACTGTTCATTTTGTAAGTGAAGAGTGTATCGATCATTGCTGGGCTAATTTGTTATGCCGAAAGATGCCAGGGGCAGCCTGCCATTGAGATCACCGGAGTAGTCAATATAGATCCTGGAACTGCCGAAGTTAACGTTCCAAAAGACATTGAGTGGGTGTGTTCGTACTTGCGCGAGAAGTAACCACTGACTACCAAATAACTCGCTCTCAGCCAGCGGCTTCCAAAAGCAAAACAGTGGAAAGACATTACCCGCTCTCGTTCGTGATCCGAATATGAGCTGGCCGGAGTGTGCACGATTCGACCGCAAACAGGGTCGCGCTACCCTCTGCCAGGTGTCCCATGGACTGGGGTGGTTGGATCCGTTTCTCGATATACCGTTTGACGCTACGAGATCCGCAAGCACCCTTGTTGGAGCTAGAGCCAATCATAAGCTGCTTTTGGGCTGGATTGTTGGGATAGTGAACGCTTCTCGTACGACAAAACGAGCTGGTCATGCATATCACTGGCGGGTGCATCCACGGTCATGATGTGGGTAATGACTCCTTAGCTGTTCATCATGACACACGGTTCTTCATATTACAGGGAGCCAGTACCTCAGCCCGACAAGAGTATGTATGTGATAGTATTAGGGTGCAACTGACTGCGTCTTTGTGACACCTACTGCATGATAGCTGACGCGTGTCGTCAGCGCCACACATGATCCTCCGACGGAACAAAGACGGAGACCCCGTGTACCGTGTGTCCTAGGAAGTATGGGTTGATGATGGATATATGATCAGATGTTGGGTCTTACACTTGAAGGGTATGTTCGGAGCGATCGAGTCGAGAAGAAGGTTCGGTTGATATCATGACTAATCAGATCAAATCGGCGCGAGCACCGACGGATGCCCCCCTCCCCTCCCCATGGCTCACAGCAGCTAGCTATGTACGGCTGTCGGCCGCAGCCGAGCCACCAGTAAGTTTAGCGGAAAACCGGCAATCCGGATAGAAAAATATCGCCGCTGTTGATGGCACAATTATCTCAATTAATGAGAGAAACCCACATCAACGAAACATTTCCTTATTGTGTTAGACCAGGTCGGCGTGTCATATGCATCTCGAGATATGATCACACACCACACACACGACCTTCGGGCAAAGTGGCGCGCCATTGGCAGGATCTCTCGGAGTTCCGGTCATTATCTCATCAAGACACCTCTGGACTGTGGAGACGTAGATCATTTTCCAACGCCCGCGGCCTCGCTTAATATTGACCGCAGACCCGAGATAGTGATGTCGGGTCCCGCATAGCCTGTTGCGAATCTTTTTAAACATGTCGGTGGTCAGCGGACAGAATGTAGGATCTGAGTCCCTCGCGACACCTTTGATCAATTGTCTCAGGACGCCATCACCCAGGCCACGCACACGCACTAGCTCAAGGGCCGTGCCCCTAACTTCATTTTTCTGTAAAATATTGCACTATTTTGCAGATGCAAGAGCACTCTCCCGACTCTTTTAAATGGCCCGAGCGCCCCTCCTCTTCCGACAGCGCTCCCGAAGTAAAGTTGGAACAAGCATCCGACTCGAAAGCTTTTTACGTACCCTCGTCGTCCGCCATCACAGCCACCTTCACCTGCAAACCCGCCCCTTCGGCTTCGGCGGCTCCCCCATCTATTCGCCGCCACTCGTCCACTGGGGCGCAACTCAGGCGGTCCAAGCACCCTTATTCCCCCATTCTACACGAAGCAAGAATACGTAACAGATACGGTGGCGAGACGAAGATGTCTGGCAATAACTACCCTCAGCAGTGGGTCAAGACAGAAAATGGTGGGCGCTATATTTCTTATTTCCAAAAGCGGGACCTTACGTTCCACCGTAGAAGCTGAAAGGCAACAGGTGTACGCGTTCGCCACGTCTGGTGGTGCTCAGGTACGACGTTCTCCCTTTCCTGATAAACACACATGGAGGTAATAATATCTCCGCTTGAACAGCTTCCTATGCGGCGACCAACATTAAGTGAGGAGGGTCGACCCCAGTCCTCGGGTTCCAGCATAACCTCCTCGAGCCTCCGAGGAGCCATGGGAGATATTCTCCTCTCTTCTAATTCCGAAGGTTCTAATTCCCCTTCACCGGCGAGTGACGGTTCTCAGCACAGACAAGATTCCTACAATGTGGCATCCGGCATGGTCTGGTCTCAGACAAACGCCGATGTCACGGGACAGCCAACTATACAAACTGCGACGAACTTTGGTGATCACTCGAACCCCTTGTCCTTTCAGAATATGTCCTCCTCGTCTGGGTCCCTTAACTCAAACAGTCCCTCAACATCGTACTTGCATTATCCAGACTATAATCAATCTAACTATACTAATCCCAACGCATCGGGCGCCCACTCCCCCCCTGTTTTTCCATCGGCAGGGTACTCCGAGTCTTTCAATTCCTATCCTCCGACGCGTGGGTCCACCACACCGGCACTGCCCCTGATTATCCCGCAATTGGCACACATCCCTTCGGGTCGTGGCTCAATATCCATCACTCCCACAACCACAGCGCCCGCGGGTCATCGCTCACATCGCTCTACTGACGATGAGCTCCGATATTTGCGCAACAAAGTTCGGGATCTGGAACTCATCAATGAGTCTGCCCGATTACGGATCCGCGAGCTCGAAAATGAGCTTTCTAATCCAGGCTCGGGCCCCTTATACTCACCTTCGTCGATCAGTGGTCTGCCTACCCCTGCGACGCAACTTCCCACTTCTCCCTCTTTTGCTGCATCGTGGGAAGCGCGGACCGACGCACGCATCAAGCTTTTCTGCTCGCTCAACCGCGCGGGAAACGCTTTGTGTGCATGGCACGACTCGCGCCGAGAGCGCCGTGCCCACCCTCCTCGGATGGCTCCTCCTGGGCACCTTAATTGCGGCTGTACGTTCGAGGAGGCCCTGTTTGAGGAGAGCCTTTCGCGGCATGACGTGGGAAGTTACCACCCTGGAGAGAGCGTTCGGATGGACCCAGCGCTCCGCAATCCACTCCTGAAGTTGCTCCAGAAGCGCTACGGTTACAAAGATGGTGACTTTGAACGTGAGGCGATCACGGGCAACTGGATCGATGGTGAAGGGCCGGGGCCATGGGAGGCTCGCGCCCTTGCAGGAATATCGAGCCACCGCAAGCATCGTACAGAGGACCGTCGATGACTTTATATTTGCCCCACCATACACCCTGCTCTTACCCTAGTTTCAGACCTTGGATGTACATCGGATACCCTTTGTGATGATCTTTACTTTTGGATTTCTGTCGGCAACGGCTACCCCTCTTGTTTGCGTCCCCGTGCTAATTGCTGTAACCGTAGTTCGTTCTGTTGTTCTTCATTGTTCTTCATGTAGGCTGCACATTTTGTCACGTAGATTCATCGTAGGCAGTTACAAACGCAAGTTCAAGAGCTGGCTAATTCATATCTCGAATCCGACTGACCCTGATCAATACAATAAAGCACCCACGAGACAGAAAATGAGCGCCCTGAGAGGACACCGGACTCTCAATCCTGTCCCGAACTTAAGCCGGTCCCGAGGACGTGCTTCGGGAAGCTGGCTTGTCATTTATTATCAACTTGCTCCGAATTCCGTAATACACTCGGGTCAGTGCACCGTGATCCGTGATCCGCTTGACAGTGGATAATCTGTGGTTTGATGTCGAGGTTATTGCCTATTTCGGGTTGATGCACGTTCTCTTACATTGGGAGCTGCCATCCGAGTGTCGGATTGACCTAAACATATCTGATTGAGATGAGGTGAGACGCTTCCGATCAACATGAGCGTAGTTAGGATACGTGCTTGGCGAAGCAAGCTTCCCGCGGTCGGATTACATGGCTCTGTGTTTGACGGTGAAGACTTCGAGAAGGAAAAAGTAGCTTCTCGCGGAAACAAGCGATTCATCCTGCGAGAAGGACCACGAAAGCTTGTTGAGATAAGTAATCACGGCGCAACTATAGAAGATATTGATATTTCGATTGATCACAGACGACGTGGAAGAAACTCACGCGTTGCCATGCAAACATTTGTGAAAATAGCTCCATCGCTTCTGCACTTCCAAGCTATCAGCTTGATGCAACGTAACACAGACCGAGAACTGAGTTGAGATATTGGTGGTCTCTCGCTGCTAATAAGAAAAGTGATTTCCACGAAAGCAACGAGGGGTAGCCCTGAATGGAAGAACAGCACAATGGACCTTGGGGCATCTTGGGGCATCAGAGATCCAGAAGCAGGCAGGATTGAATCTAGAAATTCCGTTCCATTTTTTCTGAAGAAATATACTTTGAGGGTAACAATCAACACATCCCTTGATTGTATGCAGTAAGGTTCTGAAAGAAAAGTTTAATTGATACGGAAGCTCGACGACACGTGATGAGACTGCTCTACATTTCGGCTATCGTTTCGACACAAGTCGTCCATCTACTACCATGCGGCCGCTTACGGCATTAACGATTCTACCAATCATCAGTGTCCATACTCTCGCCTTTTCGTGGCGCAGACATGACTCCAAGTTACCCTCCGATGTGGAATATTCCGTTCTTCAGGACCTTGCTTTCCCAGGTCTGCTCTTCCCTCTCCGAAAACCTAGCATTTGTTCAGTGCCTCGCAGAAATTGGGCTTGACAAAGATGTGATTGACTCTTTGAATAGTGAGCCCTGCTTTTACCTTCGTTGGGCGCATTCGGAAATTCTTGGGCTCGCAGGTCCTTACAAGAGAAAGCCGGATTGTTTTCGCCATGCTGCTGGGCGTATACGCGTCCGGTGTGCGGAAATAGACATGGATGCTGATCAGAGGGTAAAAGGTACGCACATTTGTCCGCATATATGTCGTTCATCATAGACACTGTACGCAGCCGCAATCTCTATGACTTTGTGTGAGCTTCGAACTGCCGGAATTCATTCAATTCCCCTTGAATGCGAGGAGTTCTTAGAAGAGGGAGGGTCAGGCGACCGTGCGCCTCATGGGATCTGTGTAGAGTGGGCATCCCTTCTCGTGGTCTCCGACTTATTTACGCAGCTACTACAGGGCACTTTCCAGGAGTACTCAGTCTTGGGCCAGCTATTCTGGGTATCTGCGTGAAATCCGTACGCAAAATCCACCCAGAGCTGCTTTTCCTGTTGATCATTTTATCGACAACAAGCTCAACTGTGCTCCGCTTACCAGCGGAGTAACGAAATAGGTTCGAGCCTCGAGCTCACGGCTCCGCATGCGTGATTTACATATTATGCGAAGATCTCGCGTTCGAAATGTACAGGAATGCTACTATCGAGAAAGTCGCATATATTCGTCATCTGATGCGGCGTGCGGAGAAAGAAGACGAAGCGCGCACACTTTGGCAATCGTCACTCTCAGTGAGACCCAACCTCCCTCTGCTGCCTCTCCAGTAGTTCTAACTTCCGCAGGACCTTCAAAGCTCCATTGACCGTCTTCAGGCGACTCCGGCACTTGCTGACAAGATCTACGTCGATATCTCATCCAGAGTTCTTCATGAGCTACAGCAGGTCATTTCCGCTCCAGAGTGTTATTCTAGTAGCACGTGACATGGGACTTAACACAATCGTAGGTTATGCGTACTCAAAAGGAGGCTTTTGATGTACAGCTTCAGGACAGTAGGAAGCATTCGCTTGTGTTATCGGAGGTATGTGCTGGAGCAGCGCATGTTATCGTGCTGAAGTCTACATGGACAGAACTCTCGAACGTTAATGTCTTTATCGGCCGAGTTCGAGCGGTCATTTTCTGCGAGATTGAACTCAGGACTTCAACTCCTCGAAAATAGGCTAAGCGATTCTCTTGACACCTCCGTAGGCTACCTGCATCATGGGCATTGGCTCGGTCGGGGCTGATCATCTCTCCCAGGGCAAAATGTGGCAGCAATTTTCTCTCATAGAGGGAGGTCTCTTTTCTGCTATGACCGCAAGTCAACGCTTCATGTTCTTTGCGTTCCCTTAATAACCATCAGTTTTGTCCAGTCGATTACACAGCTTGGTGCAAGCATCAACCAACTGTCAGATGCACTAAATTCTAGCGCCCATGAGTTGGAGCTGATGAACATCGCCCAAGCAAACGCCATTCAGGCAACGGACGGGCTTGTCGGGAATATAAAACGAATGAATGAAACCGTGTTGAGCGCTCTGATTGATATCAACGCGACGGCCGTCAGGGTCAACCAGACAATAAGCTCATACACATTCTATTCGAATTTTTTATCCCTGGCAGGCGCTACTGTCATTGACTGTGAGGGCGATCGAGCATCTCCCCCTGTCACGTTCTGACTGACTCGTTGGTCAGGGAAACAAACATCCCTCCTGCGCCTAGTGGCATCCACGGCTGTCCGGCTACTGTGGTTCATTTTACAGCACTCACCTTCTTTCCTTGTCATGGTAGGCTGCCTCTTTCAGCCGTCTGTCTGTACTTGGGTGATACGTTGGCAGCCTTGGGTCGTTGCCATGCCAGTGATCTCTGTGCTTCGTTGGTTTCTCCGAAAGGTCCTCCCGAGGCCAGGGTTTGAGTATTCTCGTCCTTGTATATGGCCTCTGAAGCCAAGTTCGGAAAGCGGACCGACCTTAGCTGCTCCCTCTGTAACTCTCACCGCTCGGGCAACACCTTGGTCTTCCAGTCGTCCTCTTGGGAGGAGGTCGTCTAAATTCTCTCGTATCCCGGACAGACTCTGTGAGCGCCGCCTCGACGATTGAATGCTGTCCTCGTCGCTGTTTTCACCTGAGGTGCTATTCTAGAGTATCCTTGTAATGTCAAATAACCGTGTATGTACTTTTGGTAGACAGAACACGGGTGGTGTGTGATGACGTCATGGGTTCGTTGCCTGCGCCTCGTTTACTCCACGTTTAAAGCACGACGCGTGGCTCCAGCCTGCATCAAGCCACGCACTGAACCTTTCCCTCATTCCTTTGCCTTACTGTAACCGCCTGGTGAGGTCCTCTTTTACTGATAAAATGCCCGCATCTTCTCGTGGCTCATCCTCGTCTCAGCAACAAACACATTCCACTTGAACCACCCAAATTCACTCCAGACCATGGTCTCAACTCGAAGCAGCACTCGGATGAGCCAGAGCGTTTCTCCAGAGCGCCCCTCATCCGCCGCCGCCGCATCGCACGAATCACGCATCATCACGAAGAAGGAAGACCTCCCGCCTCCCAAGTCGAAGGAAGACAGGGGCGTCCGTTCCGACGTCAAGAATCCGCTCGAGCAAGTCCGGCTCACCACTTTCGTCCACGTCCTCATCTACTTTCTGCTCGTCATCCTGGCGTGGTACACCTACCGAACGACCCTCGTCGCCGTGGACGCGTTCCGATCCAGGAGCGGCACGTTCTCTTTCCCCTCGACCTCAGCCTCCTCCTTCTCTGCCTACGCGGATCCGATATGGCAATCCATCTCGAGACGAGTCAGCTGGGCCTCGCGAGGCTACTCTCAATTTCCGGGATTTTCGAGGCGTCCGTACGCCGACGTGGAACGCCGCGTCGAGGAACTAGCAGACGCATTGGGCGTGCGCCCACTCGATCTCGCTAACGCGATTGCAGATGCGGTGCACCAGCTCGTGCCCACTGAAACGTTGTCTTCGCTGGCCGGCGAGGCGAAGAAGACGGGCGGCGGCCGCATCATGGACGCGCTGCGAGGAGAATACACCCACGGTGTACACATCGCCGACGCCGTCCGAGGAAGGATGGGGTAATATTATACGTCCCAAAGATGGCCCCGGGAGGCGTATGATGATATTGTGAATACTGTACCTTAGCCCTCTTGAGCTGTATTATGGTTACGACGGCACTTTTCGCATGCTTTTGTTATGAATCGTTATTTCACCTAATCACATCATCGCGCGCCCGAGCTCCTTCTTAATTGCGCCAATACCGAATCCACGTCGGCAATATGGCGGTCTTGCAGCTTCTGAAACTGAGAATCATACCCAGTCACATTCCGGGGCGGGGGAAGCCTCCAGAAACCTACTCACTTCATCGTACGCGATAGAATGTCGGGCATATTTGCCCTTCTTCACGCTAGCCTGATGATGGCGGCGAATTTGGACGCGTGTCTCCTCGGCCTGCTTTGACGCGGTCGAATACGCGGCCAGACGCGCTTCTACGGTAGGCCTGGAGACATGGACATTAGGGAAAGAGCACGGAAGTCGCCAAAAGGAAAACGCGTACTTTGGTATCGGTATTCTCAAAGTGTGGTCATCGACCCGTTGGGGGATGACACCACGAATCTTGGCTTCGTATAGAGCATCTTGAACATGCTTCAAATTCTACTGAAACGCAAGCGTTCGCGCCCAATCAGCGGATATCCATCACCATAGAATCGGAAACGGGAGGGGGGGAGGTGGGTAGGAGCGGGGTACGCGACAACCAACAACCACAAACTCACCTGTGGATCAAACACGGTCACGATCAAGGTCGACCCGTCGCGCACTCCAACAGTGGCCACCTCTTCCAACTGCACCTTCTTCGCCCCTGCCCCCTGCCCCGAGCTTGAAGAAGACGACGACGAGGCCAACGACGCAGAAAGTGGTGCCACACCAGAGACGCGCACGGGGTCGAGCAACCGCGGCGTGACGCGACCGCTGGCGCGGGCCTCGAGCCGTGCGACCTCGCGACGGAACCACTCCACGCAAGTGGCCATCCTGGCATCTGCGCGCGCGCACTCGTCGCGCGCGGCGGGGTCCGTCAGCGCCTGCTGCGAGCCGGGCGTGAGGGATGCCGTCGAGACGGGCGCGCGTTTTGAACCGGGTGACGGAGAGGAGGACGAAGAGGATTGTGGGGATTCCGATTCCGCGTCTGGGTTGCGGCTGCCCTCGTGTTTTTGCTGCTGTTTCGTTTTTGGCTTTTTGGAGGCGTAGGCGCGCGTAAGAGGCGACGGTGGCGGCGCCGGCGTCGACAACGAGGTTGTGAGCACGGTCGGCCGAGAGATTATTATTGCTCGTGTGATGGGTAGACGTAGGCTGTGACAAAGGAGTGATGACATTTTAGGGCTGTCAAAGACAAAGAATCGAGAAATGCAGCAGACAGAAAGGTGGGAGTTGTTAGTTTGTGGCAAGCGTTCAGAAACTGAATTTGGCGCGCAGGACCCCGACTCGACCAGCACAATGGCGACTCGCGACCATGCCACTGCCATCCAGTACAGCATTTCGTACCATCACTGACACGCCCCTTTCACATTTCACCTCCAGGCCTACCCTGACTCTGACACAATCAACGTGCCAGTGCCTCAGGGTCAAATCAATAGTAGCCGCGCGTTTCTGCTAGCCCGAATTAAGCTCGACCAAGCGCGACAAATTCATCCTTACATCTGTCCTGTGTGGAACGTAAATGCTCGGCGTCAGGAACAGTGGTCGTGACTTTCCGATCTGGTGACATGGTGCTCGAGTGCGCTACTGTCATAGTCACCTATTCGGAAGGTCTATGACGCTGGCGAGTTGTCTAGAAGACAAATGCCCGACCTCCGTGCGACGGCCTCCACGACGAGCAGTACATGCAATTCACTGTCACCCGTCCCCATAACCAGTGCTTGTTTGCCACATCACATCCGTGACGACCACGATCACCCGTCCGCCACTCTTGCAGCAGAACTACGAGAAGGGCGCTAAGTAGGCGCTGGCCCGAGGCCCGAACCAACCACAGCAAGCGCGCGCCCCTTCATAACTGAAATACCCCTCCCAGAACTCCTAGAACTCTGATAAGGACACAAAAACATGCCACCTGACGAGAGAAATAGGGGCATCCACACTGCACTATCTAACTCCATCGATCGCTGGAAATGCTGAAACCGAAATCAGTTGGGGCCTAGCAACTGTAGGACCTATCACCGACCTATCATATCGTACTGCCTCGAGGTGGCGAGTCCCTGGAAGGCGCGCCATCGAACAAGGTTGACGATGAAATCGACCCGGTTCGCTTGTGACGATTGAACCAGAACAATTTTCAGGAATTTGCAGCTCTTGCCATGACCAGCGTCATATATCTACTACCGTTATACTGCTCAGGGTGCCGATGAACCTGATCCATCAATCGAGTATCGAATATAGGGCTTCAGCAACACATCGTCATTACGTTGGGATATACAGTGATATGATTGACCGATGTTTGGTGGATATTCTATATATGTGCAGGAAAGCAATGGGACATCATCAAACAAAAGCTGGGTGCAGGAGGGGAGACGAGGTGAAGGGAAAGAAATTCTATCCAAACCGCGCGCTCAACCCGTCGTATATCAAAAATATGAGGGCGCTGCTGGGCACCGATCGCGCGACTGTAATGCCACAACCGGCATATAGCCCCCTCAGCCCACCCGCACGATAGAGTTCCCTCGCGACAGACACAAACGATCTATGGCCCTGCCCGTTCCCCGCCTGAGATCCCGCAGACCCTGCCGACGCGGGGCGTAGCTCCGCCTCTGTCTGCATCGTGCTCTTGACGGTGTCTGCAGGGAAGAATGCGAGGTTATACGCTGCGCCCGCACACGCGCCGCTCAACGCGCTCTCCCAAGGGTGGAGCGGGCGCGCGGGCGCATCGCCGTCGCTGCCGCTGCCACCGCCGCGACGAAGGAGGAACTTGCAGACGAGCTCCTTGGTGCCGAACCACGCCGCGGAGCCCCCCGTCTCGCGGATGAGCGTGCCCGTTTGGCCCAGCCAGAGCCCGCGCACGCCGTCGACGCGGATCGCGTCGCGAATGATGGACCACGGTCCCGGGAGGTTTCGCAGAGCCAAAGACGCCGCGGCAGGAGGAACGCTCCCCACCACGGCGCCCGCCGTTGCCGACGGGGCGGCTACTACTGGTGCGGTGGCGACTAGCATCTGTACTTGCATCTTGCACTTGACGAGTTCTATCGGCGTCCTGCTCAAACGTCGAACAAACGAATCGTGAGTCAGTCACACCTGCGAAACGCGTTCAAGATGAGAGGAGGAGGGGGGGAAGGAGACAAAAGCGCAAAAAAAAAAAAAGAGTCACACAGAACGAAGCTCGTGATGGCGCCAGCACCTGCCGCTGCGAGGGCGAGTTGAGGGAGGGAGAGGGTCTGCGCTCGGGGTATGTTCCACGTTCGTCGGATGAGATTCTGCAGCTCGCCGTATGTGAGGAATAGAGTCGCGTTTTCGGCCATGGCGCCGATTATGGGGGCGGGTAAACCCTATCACGTCGAAAAGAGTTTTGTTGAGTGCGCGAGGCGGGGGAAGAGAGGGAGCGGGCGTACACGGTATAAGCCTCGCATGCCTTCATTCCTTAAAGTCTGGACTAGACAGTCCACCGGTCCGCGGAAGCGTGCCGTAGCGTCGAGCACCTGCGCTTGTAGACGAACCTTGGTGAGGTCAAATGGATGTTCAAAGACCTTCGAAACTATCCCGGCGGTCTGCGAGGGTCGTTCCAGTCACCACTGAGCGTTTCGGATCTTATATTGTTTTGACGTACACTGCCAAAAGTGATGTCTTTGGCCGCGCGCACGGCTGGTGAGCCTCGTCGTGAACTTGAAGGGTCATGAATATGAGGGTCGAGGGCAGCGGGAGACGCTTCCATTACGGAAAAATAGAAACCGAAAAAAAGGGGGGTAGATAAAGTATCGTTTTAAGAAGGCTGTGGAAATAGCCCATGGGGATAAGGACGAGGACGATGGATTTGGGAAATCCCATCTTATCTTATCTGGCTCACTGGTCCTGTTGCCCTTCGTGCCTAGCCTTTCATCCTCCAAAACACCAATCCTATAGATGCTCGGGACAACGCTGCTCTATCTTTTCCTGTCTCTCTCATCGTATTCAACGTCGTACGACTTGGTCCGGGAGTATTCTGGCCTAACATTCTTCGATCGCTGGGAATTCTATGGGAGTTGGGATAATCTTACTCACGGTACGATCAGTTTTGCTTTTCTTTCCAGCTCACATCTCCCCCTTATAGGCGATGTGGTGTGGGTGGACCGCGATACTGCATTCCAGCAGGACCTGGCTTACATCGACGAGCAAAATCGTGTAATCATCAAAGTCGATAATGCCAACGATGTGCCGTTCAACGAGAAAAGGAATTCGGTAATTGTTACTGCGGTCCCGATCAAACGCCAAATTCAAGAATATATGATACCAGATTCGGATCACTTCGCAAGACTTCTACAGCGTTGGAAGCCTCTGGATTATCGACTTGACGCATATACCCTACGGATGTTCGGTAGCTGGCCTTCTCACGTCGCGCCGTGCCGGCCCAGAGTTAATCACAGAATTGTGACTGCAGGTTTGGCCAGCGTTTTGGAGCAAAGGACCACATTGGCCGCATAACGGTGAAATTGATATAATCGAAGGTGTCAACCTCATGGTGTGTTCTCGACTTGTCACATGACAGTGAGTTGAGGTAATCGCAGGGTGAGAATCGGTATGCGCTACACACGGTGCCAGGATGTTCGCAGGCTCAAGGCGTATGGCAAACTGGCGCATCGGGTGAGACCGACTGCTCGCAACCGAGCGGATGCTTTGTATCCGAGATGAGAGCCAACAGCTATGGCGATGACTTTGCTGCAACTGGCGGCGGGGTTTGGGCCACTCAATTTGATGTGGCTGGTGTCTTGTGCGTCCGATCGACACGCCCATCTTCCGGAATAATGATGATGATGTTCGTGGTTCATTACAGCATCTGGTTCTGGAGCGTGTGTACCCTCTTTGATCTATCGCTGGCACGCCTGTGGTGGAAAAGTTAGCTCACAGACCGCACGCACAGCGCGCGGATGTACCTCCGTCAATCTTGCAGGCCACATCGGCATCACCGATCGACATTTCAGAGTGGGGCCCACCATCGGCGAGCTATCCGGCCGTTACGTGCGACATCCCACGGTTTTTCAGCGCTCAGCAATTGGTCATCGACATCACCCTATGTGGCATTTGGTCGGTCGACCTTTTTTTTTGAACCCCCGCGACGTTTGGCGTTCACGAGGGAGGTGTTGCTTCTCAGGGCCGGGATTCCAGCGGTGTACGATCCACAGTGCCTCAATTCGGGCCCTACCGGCCGCTGCGTGCGTGTCCTCTGCTTGGATTTAGCGGGTAATTTTTGTGACTGTGGTCTGTGTGCAGTACGACGACAATGTGGTTGGGCCAGGGACGCCGAAGTACGACAACGCATACTTTGAGATCAACTATGTGCGGGCTTACACGACCGGCGGGCCCGCGCCAACGCAGTCAGCGTCATCGGTCTCGGTTGGCACCAACGGAAGCAGCACAGCCGTGAGGCTTCCAGCACCGACCGGACACCTCTCTGTGCCGGCGAGTTCGGTCGATCCGCCACCAGACGCTTTGGCGAGAGGTGCAGACATGATGAGCTTTGAGTTGTTGGGTTTGCGCTGTTTGGAATCGCTTTGTTCGAGTGTTACGTAATAGGTAGTCGGGGTCAGAGTCGCCTTGAGACCCCCGCAGCCACGAACGACGACCGACGTGCATATGATCCTCGTCATACCATCACACTCAGCATTGAACTCTCCTCTGTTCATTCCAGACCCCTGACCCCATATTGTTCGCTTCTCTGGCCTCGGATCCATCGACCACAGTTCTTTCCCTTCCACACGACTTGTTCATTTGCCACAACCTTCCACACCAATGGCAACGGTCTCCCGCCCTATATTAAGCCCAACACCTGTGAACCGTCGGAGACATACAAAATCTATCACTCTTCAGCCTCCCCAAAATCACGCGTTACCAGAGGTACACTTGTCCTTTGAGGTTTCTTCTGCCGATGTTCCTCACCTGATTGCGCTGTGAATCGTTTAGCGACCGAACTTCAATTCGTTTCCCATGTACACAAAACCTCGCTCTCTGTGCAGAAACTTCATTTTTTGGGGTCACTGTCGGTATATGCAATGTTCCCGTGTGCATGTCCCTCACAACGATATGGTATGATCATTTTTGGCCTATCTTGTTCTTTCTCCTATCATCTTTCCTAGATCGACCTCTTTGATTACCTCGTGGAGCGCGATGACTGCCCTTTGGACTTTCGCTCCATCCGACGACGACTCAGTCGTTCCTCGCCTGTACGTGCCTAACCTTTCTGGGCGCTCTGGTAAGCTCAAGTAGAATAGGGAATGACGAGCAGGAAAGGGCGACGGTATGATCGAGTTTGTTCCGATTTTCTCGAGAACGACGGCGTCTGTCAAAGGCAGGACTGTTTCCAAGCTCATCTTCGCTCCACCGATATATACGACTCGCTGTTGCGATCGCAGGTGCGTTATTTTTGCCCTTGTACGGATAGCTTCCTTACACGATACTCTAATCGACCTGAAGACGTCTGTGGTTCCTCTTGCGCCGGTGGCTGATGAACACCCCGTAGCCGACTTGTCAGAAATGACCGACTGCACGACTCGGGAACCATTGCTCGCTGATAACACTTCCCCACACCCCGCGACCGTTCTACTCCCCCCGGCCTCCTTTCCTGGTCGCGAATCCCCTCTGGCCGAATCGGGTGCTGTCGAGCATCCACAGTCTTCAGTGGTGGACGCCGTCTCCCCCCCAACTGTACGCCTTCCAAAGCTTCCCGAGCCCCAGCAGTCGTCGGTAGTGGACGCCGTCTCCCACCCAACCGTACGCCTCCCACCAAGGCTTGCGGAGCGCCAGCGGGCAAGCGCCGCTGAATCACTTGTAACAGTACGGCTCTTCTCGTCTGCTGCGAATCACGATCGTTCTCTGAGTCCTTGTCGCCACAGGAACGGCAAAGAGAAAACTTGGAGTCCGTAGGGCACTCTCTAGATGTATCGGAGGAGAGTCCCACATCCTTGGGATCCCTCGATGCGGTACCTAATGCTGAAGTCTGCAGCGTTGTAAGCATCCCTGTCCATCTCGTATGTCCTGCAGACTAATCTTCATCACAGGAGCAGCAGGTCGATGTGCAGATTGCCAGGGATCCGCTGAGTCCTTCTGGGATTCACTCCACTGAGTCCTCGGATGCAGACTCTGCCATCAGTGAAGGCACGGTTACTGATGGTACGCACTCCTGTCCGTTCTGGACATCCTGTGATACCTAACTTCCATCACTCTACACCTGCAGCCGCTACACCCCCTTCGGAGGTGCCGAAGCCGACTGTCCAACCTCCCATGAGACAGCTTCCCCATAGTCCTCCGGCGGCGCAGACGAGCATGGTCTCTCTATCGTCTTCACCGAAGCTGATGTTACATCGCACTGCGGTAGCCGCGTCAATGACGGCCGTCAAATCTGACCCCTCTGTAATCACTAGCGCTGGAAATAACACATACCCAGCTGCACTCCCTCCCCCTTATTCGCAATCAAAAAGTCCATCGACTATCCCCAGTACCCATGCGGAGACATATTCTTCGCGGCGTCGGCAACCGCAGCCGCCGCCCCCAAAGTTGCACGAGCAGACGATGCCCTCAAAGCCACGGGAGCCGACCGCGCCCCCAAAGCCGCAGGAGCATATGCCTGCCTCCAGACCTACGCCCTTGGACGAGATTAACCTTTCCGTCATGGAGTCTACCCATGTCAAGTTCTCTGGCGGCTTCGCGATCGAAAAGATCACCACTGCCTTCGAGTCCCTCTGGTTTGTCATTGAGGACGTTCCTAGATCCGTGGGCCCCGATCAAGTTAAACACCTTGCTGCCCCTTTCGGCTCGGTTCAGGAGGCTCGGTTTTATGAAAAGCCAAGTAACGATTCTGTATCCAGGATTTTCAGCGTGCAGATGACGAGTTACCGCGAAGTTGTCCGGGCCGTAGACGGGCTTGATGGTAAAGACGTCTTCGGGCGTCGCATCACCGTCCGTTTGTCCTTGGGAAAGACGCGTTCACAGCGCATGCTTCGTGATAACTACGTCCGCGTCTCCTGGCCTGTACCCTGTACAGCTGGTTATGCTGGGTATAGCTCGCTGGAAGCAGCCCAAAAGGCCGTAGCCAAAGCCGACGGCAAGACAGAGCGGGGCTACTGGATCACCGCGAGCATGTACCAGAGCATACCCATCATTGACGCTTACAATGTCCGCTTTTCGGGACTACCTCCGTGGGCCGGGCGAGAGTTTTTGGACAAGTTTGGGCCGTCGGAGGGTACCATGTTGGAGCGTCCAAACTACCAAGCCCCCGAGTTTGGAGAACCCGCGGTTCGCAGAACGCTGGCAAGTTTCGGCAAGATGGTACATTTCCAGGTCGTCCCACCTCCCTATAAGGATGGCACTGTTCGTGCATGGTGCCTATTCGAGTCTCCCGACGTTGCGAACTCGGTTTGCGAGCTTAACCGGGTACCACAGCGTTCTCTAAACATGGCGAAAATATCCGTCAAACGTGTGCTCTCTGTTCTCGAGCACGTGCCTCGCTCTACGTTCAAACTTATTGAGCAGGATCTATATGATCTGCAGCAAAAGGTGTGGAATCATAGTCGCGGAGCCCACCTCGAGATTCTCTCCCGCCGCGAAGGCGATAAAGTTCCTCTTAAGCTGGTGGCCGAGGATAGCAAGACGCTTGCGGGCCTCAGGGTTGAGCTCAAAGAGATCCTGGACGGTGAGATACTTAAGGAACACGGACAACAAGTCTGGGATAATTTCCTTCGTCACGACACGGGCCTTCACTTCCTGGACGAGTTGCGCGGCTGCAATCCTGACGTTTTGATCCTAAGTCACACCGTCCGTAGATGCCTCCGGCTCATAGGAACCGTCGAACGGCGGCAGCCAGTCGCGGCAGCCATTCTCGACAAGCTCTCCTCACTTCGCCAACACAAGATTCATGTCATACCACTTGATGGGCAGGCGATGGGCGTTCTCGGTAGCCCTGACCTCGCCGCTGCGCAGCAACGGCATGGGGAAGAAAGTATCCGCATCGACTACCAAGCACATGCCATTTGCGTTCGTGGTCCAGATAGTCTCCATGAGGAAGTCCAACAAATTGTCCAAACGGTGAAGTTGCGCCATACTGCCGGCTCTGGGGACGATACTTGTCCTGTGTGTCTGGAACCCCCGCTGACACCAGTGTCCTTGAGCTGCGGCCACAAATGGTGCAAGGCTTGCTTCGTCTCTTACCTAGCCGCTGCGGCCGACACGCGGTCCTTCCCAATTAGCTGCCTTGGCAATCAAGGCAAGTGCAAGGAACTGGTCCCCATGAAGATGGCGCAGGGGATACTCCCACCTGCCGACTTCGATGCTCTCGCGCTGGCAACGTTTCATACTTACGTGCAGGCGCGTCCGGGAGAGTACCATTATTGCCCGACGCCAGACTGCCCGCAGGCTTACCCCAATGGTCCGCGCAACGCCCCACTGTCCTGTCCATCGTGTCTCGCACGCATCTGCCCGTCGTGCCACGTCGAGTACCACGAAGGCGTCACCTGCGCGGACCGTGAAGACGGAGGGGACCGTCTGTTCAAGGAGTGGATGCGGAGTCACGACGTGAAGAAATGCCCGGGTTGCACCGCGCCAATCGAGCGCGCAGCGGGATGCAACCACATGACGTGCACGCGGTGTCGCACACACACGTGTTGGGTCTGCCTCGAGACCTTCCCTCAGGGCCAAGGCATCTATGACCACATGCGAGAATTCCACGGCGGTATCGGTCTTTAATTTTTTTGTGCTTCGGCTCCTTTTCTCCCCTCCCTCGATTGTTGATTTATCCATCCTGTATGCTACATTCTGCTCTGACTAGACCGCCACTAACTTAACATTATGCTTTCTTCGTCTCCATGCTTCCCTGTCTTGCCCTTGCATCGACTACATCTACCAGGATTGCTCATACCTTGTACGTCTCTACTCCGTGTTTCTTAAAGATTATTTCATTGTCGTTCTATCGAACCATGACATGTACATTAGATAGGTCGTGTCAGCGAAAAACAAAAACAAAGAGTGTTCCCTAGGAACCAGACCCAAAAGCCTCGTCAGCGGGCGCATATGATGACATCAAACGTGAGACTAGCTACATGTAAATTGATGAGAAGGGACCCGCCCCTCCAGTAAAAAGAAGGGGCGGGGGATAACAAGAACATTAGGGTACGAAAAAGATAACAGATGGTAGCAGGACGAAAAACGAAAACGAAATTGAAATTGAAAGCTTAGATCGATGCAGACAGAGAAGGGATTCGCCCGCACGTTACGACAGGTACACGTACGTTACGAACTGTGGGGACTTTGTCAGAAAAGATTCAGATGGGACGGCTGCTGCTGCTACTGCTGCTTACCTTGTCATAGGGTAACAGAGGCGGCAGACCCTGTCGCGGCAGGCTCTCGGGCAACTCTTTCCGCGTGGGGTCATACTTGACGAAATTGCCGTGGTGGTCTAAATACCCGTTCGTCGGCGCCGGGTAGTTCTCGAGCTCGGGCGGGTTCGCGCGCCCTTGCGGGGCGTACACGACGTACTTGTCCATCGTGAGGTAGTCCCCCCTGCGATTCCAAAATCCGTACCGCACCGCACGACGGTATGTGCCCCGCGGCGGCTTGGGCGCCTGAGGCGGGGGCAGGGAGAAGCCCGGATCGCGTCGCTCTTGTGGGGGCGTCGGGAGCGGGTTCGATGAGGACGACGAGCGGTGCGTGTGCGTCGAGGAAGCGGGCGAGCGCCCTTGTGGGGTGTACGCGCCGCCACTGTAGCGGTTGCTGTTGTTGTTAAGATGATGGTGGTGATGGTGATGCCCGCTGTGTCCGCTTTGCCCGCTTTGCCCACTGTATGTCCTGTGCCGGCTGTGCAAGTCGGTTGGCGAACGGTAACCGCGCCTCCGATGACCACCGCCCGAGACGGGGTCCTCCGAGTCCGACTCGGAGCTCGAGGATGGGGACGAAGAGGAAGAGCGTGGCCGCCGATGCCGCGGAGACGGAGAAGGCGTGCGGCTGTAACGCGGGGGGATGAATAGCGGCTGGGGGCTCTCTGCGAGTACGGTCGAGGTCGACGACTCTGATGACTCGGAAGACACGGTGTCGGTGCCGACCAGGGGACTGAGACTCGAGATGGACTCCGGTTCCTCCGCAAAATGGGTTAGATCCGCGATGGATGACTGCTGGTCGTGGCCATGATGATGGCGACGTTGTGAGTCTGCGGCTGGCATCGAGTTTTGTCGCGCGAGCGGAGCTGGCTGGCGTGGAGGTTCCGGGATCGAGTACGAGCGCTGCACGAGTTGCGACGGTCTCGCCGACGAGCCGTAAACCCGGGTCGGTTCTGTGCGTGACGGGCGAGGATGGCGAGGCGCAGGGGTCGGCGACCCACCATCATAGGCCCTTGCAGCGTTCCACGCATGGACGCGCGGCGATGGGACTACGCTCTGCAAAGCGCCGCTCAGGTGTTTGTTCGCAGACGTGGATGCTCCTGCGTTATTGCTGCTGCTATTCACTTCGTCCCACGTCGACACACGGGGTGAAGGGACCACCGGATGTGTGTCTTGACGATAATGATTCGGTGTGCGAACGATGTTTGGAGAGAAAGTTGGGCGCAGTTGCCTGATTGATGTGAATGACTCGGGCAGGCCTGGGCGCTGCGGAATGGGTGCAGGGAGGGTATGACTCCTCTGTGCCGCCTGGGCGCTGGGGTTAGGCTGCGACGGTAGAGACATAGCGGGTTGCTGCCCTGGAGCTGCGGATGATTGATGATGGTGATGATGTGTGGACGTTGATGTTGTTTGAGGAGGGTTATTGGATTGTTGGCGGACATGAGCAGAGTAGACAGCAGCTGGTGGGAGAGGGGGCCTTCCCGCCTCAGTCGCAGATGGTTGTTGATATTGGTGCTGCTGCTGTTGGTCCGCTGGAACTGAGAAGTAGGCGTGAGTATGTGCAGGACCGTGATGACCCGATCCTGGTCCCGGGTAACTGGTGCTACCGGCGGCGGCGCCGCCGCCAGTCGCACCATTCGGCCGTCCGACGGGCTCTACCGGACTAGGTTGTTGCGATTGCTGGGGATATAGAGTTGCACTACTTGGCTGGGAGGGGGAATCGTCGTCCAGCTCGCGGGGAACCCACGCCCAAGGAGTGTGGGGCGCCTTTCCCTCATCTGATGTCGTATGTGCTACTGGCTGCTGCCTATTCACAGAACCGAATTAGTGACCATTGCAACCTGACAAGCAAAAGATGCGCACTTGATATGCATATTCTCAAGACCGAGCCCATTATCACCGATCTCCGTGTCCCAATAGGATCTGCCGGGCTGCTTTTGCATCTGAGGAGGGGGGCAATAGTATTGCGGGGTGATGCCCCAGCCGGCGGGAATGTTCCAGCCCACCAAGTTGGGAGGGGGGTATGGAGCTTGGGGTTGAGCATTGCCCACGCATCCAGTGGGTCCGGTGTACATCCACCTGCCGTTCTGCCATTGCTGAGGATTGACCCCAGGTGGGGCGGGTGGCACGAAGGACCGATGGGCAGGATGAGGGACCGCCACCTGAGGGGCGTTTTGCATGTTAGGGATGACGGGGGCCGAGGCCCAGGTTGATAGTGTCGAGGGCTTTGGTCCTTGGGAGGCGAACTGGGCACCAGACCAGGTCTGCTGGGAATGAAGTGGTTGTTGATACATCGAGGGTGCATCCGGGTTTCTTCAAGTTGGTGGGGGTAGATGGCTGTCGAGGTGAAAGGAGTGAGTCAGATCAGCGCAGGCACTGGTAGGGGTTGAAATAAAGGATAGCGATTTTAATAAAATTGGAAAGAAAATGAACTGGTTGGCTGTGCAGATGTGTGCCCGCACGAGTAGTTATGCCGCGGAGAAGGCAGGACGAAACGTGCTGCGGGAGCTCGGGTTGACCGAGCCTGCGGAGGAATATTGGTGAAGGTGGGAGGGAACGCCGCCTTTGACGAGACGTGGGCGATGGAGAGTCGAGAGTGGGTAAAAGAGTGGACGGGAGTGGTGAAAGGGAAAGGGTGAAAGCGGTGGTTGTACTCGGCCAAGTTCAGCCTCGTGTTTCGCACTCTTTCTCTCCTCGAGCAGGTCCAATATGTCAACGTCAGTCCACCAACCATCCCTACACCATTCTGCATATGTAGAAACACTCTCATCGGGGTCAGATAAGCCACTACACCGAGCGGGACCATTTCATTATAACCGTTATAGCAATCGCTGATGCCCATCTTTTTGTCTTGAAAGTGTACTACACCTCCACAGGCGCTCGTACAGTACGTGCCAAAATGTAGGGTCCGTATCTACCAATTCCAATCCTCATCATCTTCCTCCGGTGTCGAGGGTGGAAGTGTTTTGGAGGGTACAACTGGAGCCGGCACCGCAACCACATCGGGCAGCAGTGCGCTTCCTAAGGCGGTGCTTCCGGTATCATCGTCTTCGTCGATCAGCGACTGCGTCGGTGGCGCAGATGCCGGTGCTAGATTCGCGGTCGACCCCGGTGCCAGCACAGAAAAGATAGACTGCGATACGTCAGAGAGGAGCACCGAAGCCCGTTTCTGGCTCTTCGAGAACCTGCGTTTACAAACAAAAACACAAAAGAAAGAACAAAGGGAACATCAGCTCAGGGGCACGGGCGTTTTTGTTAGAGTTATCCACTCACGTCTGTCCTTTCTGCAACTCTGTCAATTTGGTCCCGACCGAGTCCACCCAAACTTGTGCTGTTTCTCCGAGGTTCGCACGTCCGAGGCCTAGAGCGCCAAGCGGGTTCATTCCAGAAATTGACACTGACGTTGGCGAGACCACGCCAATACTCGCTCGCTTCCTCGAACCCGAGGATGACGAGCCCTCACCCGTTAACGGCTTAAGCGCATCCGCGAGTGGAATCCGCATATCGCGCGAACGCCGCCGCACTGTCTTGTTCGACGGCGATGGTGGCGGTTGTTCCGACGTTGTGGGCGAGCGCTTCTGTCGTTGTTGCTGTTGTTGCTGCTGCTGCGGCCGCGGCGCAACGAGAGCACGCTTCATGCTGAGGGTCGACGCCAGCGTTGCGCCCTCGTCCCGGGAGACGACGCCTTCCTGATCTTCCGACTTTTCCGCGTCCCTCTTTTCTTCGGCCACGGACGACATGGACGATTGCGAAAGACGCGGGCTGCCGTCCGTGCTGTGTGCCGAAGAGGACGTTGCCGTCGTCGCCGTCGGCGAGGGAACGGAAATCGAAGCGGCTTGACGTGCCATACGCTTCGCGAAGGCCGACGACGACGACGATAATGCGCGCGATCGGGTCGTGGACGAGGCGGATAACGGAGGGGTCGTCGTGGCACCCGCCAGTGCGCGCACACCTCCGACCAGGCCGTTGAGCACCACTGCGCTGTTGGTGTTCGCCAGCGCCAACGTTCCCGATGCTGATCGCGTAGAGGCCGATATTGAAGGGGGGATATTGCGCCCAAACTCACGATTCACGATGCGTTCCCACTTGCGTTTGAGATCGAGCAGCTCGGACTCGTGTATTGCGAGCCGAGAACGGTGTTCGAGGCACTCGGATTCCTTCTGGGCGATAGTCTGGAGGAGGTCCGCATGCCTAGTTAGAAGCATTTCGTGTTATTATTATTATTTCCCCTCTAGGAATGAACGCTGCGGCGGGAAAAAAAAAACGGGTACGAGGACGCACCTCTCGGCGACTGTCAAGACAACTGGCTCGGAGGGTGCCCGATGGGGAATGGAGCGCGCCCTGGCGTGACCCTCTTTCTTGCCAATATGTGAGCCCGATAATAATGGACTATGCTCGAGAATGTCGGACCCAGTCTGAGGGGTACGCGGTGTCCACAGACGTGGGCTATCTGCGGGGAGGTAAGAGATAGAGGACTGGCGACGCGAGGGCTGACGCTTTCGCGACGGAGACGAGGTACATTTCGGGGAAGGGTGGTGCGACGGTTC
>Ga0137394_10000292_pt1 | contig 34774 bp, 28 predicted proteins | sample czobulk116metaG_FD_108278 | JGI IMG/M metagenome (GOLD analysis project Ga0137394, IMG submission 108278) | Vadose zone soil microbial communities from Angelo Coast Range Reserve, California, USA - czobulk1.16 metaG | ecosystem: Environmental > Terrestrial > Soil > Vadose zone | place: USA... | reverse complement strand
TTTGGCGACCTGGGCGGCCTGGTCGTAGCCGATTTTGGGGGCGAGGGCCGTGACGAGCATGAGCGAATTGCGGACGTAGTGGTCGATTTGCTCGCGATTGGCTTGGATGCCGTTGACGCAGTGCTCGACAAAGCTGTTGCAGGCGTCGGCGAGGAGTTCCACGGAGCGCAGATAATTGAAAATCATGACGGGCTTGAAAACGTTGAGCTCGAAATTGCCTTGCGAGCCGGCGAAGCCGATGGCTGCGTCATTGCCCATGACTTGGACGGCGACCATGGTGACCGCTTCGGCCTGCGTGGGATTTACTTTGCCGGGCATGATGGAGGAGCCGGGCTCGTTTTCCGGGAGAGTGAGTTCGCCGAGGCCGCAGCGCGGGCCGGAGGCGAGCCAGCGAATGTCGTTGGCGATCTTGAAGAGCGAAGCGGCGAGCGTTTTCAGGGCGCCGCTGGCAAAAACGATTTCGTCGTGTGCGGAGAGCGCAGCGAATTTATTGGGATGCGAGCGGAAGGGGAGCCCCGTGAGTTCGGCGATTTTGCGGGCGGCGCGCTCGGCGAATTCGGGATGGGCGTTGAGGCCGGTGCCGACAGCGGTGCCGCCAATGGCGAGATCGTAGAGACCATCGAGAGCCACGGCGACGCGGCCGCCGTCGCGGTCGAGCAGATTCACGTAGCCAGAAAATTCCTGGCCGAGCGTGAGCGGCGTGGCATCCTGCAAATGGGTGCGGCCGATTTTTACGATTTCCGCAAATTCTTTGGCTTTGGCGTCGAGCGCGTCGCGGAGAGTTTTGATGGCGGGGAGCAGGCGGCGCGCGGTTTCCGAGGCCGCGGCGACGTGCATGGCCGCGGGAAACGTGTCGTTGGAGGATTGCGACATATTTACATCGTCGTTGGGATGAATTGGTTTTTTGCTTCCCATTTCGCCGCCGGCCATTTCGATGGCGCGATTGGAGATGACTTCGTTGACGTTCATGTTGGTTTGCGTGCCGCTGCCGGTCTGCCAGACGTGGAGAGGGAAGTGATCGTTGAGTTTTCCGGCGATGACTTCATCCGCGGCTTGCGTGATGAGGGCGCACTTTTCTGCGGGGAGCTTGCCGAGATCCTGATTGACGAGCGCGGCGGCTTTCTTGAGGAAGCCGAAGGCGCGAATCAGCTCAGGCGGCATGACATCCTTGCCGATGGCGAAGTGGATGAGCGAGCGGGCGGTTTGCGCGCCGTAATAGCGGTCGGCGGGGACGTCGATCTTGCCCATGGAGTCGGACTCTGTGCGGGTCGGAGTGGTCAGGGCGGATTGCGTGGCTTCAGACATAGGTGGCTCCTGAATGATTCGCTTTGCCGAGTTTATCAGCATCGAGGTAGCGAGGTAAGGAGAGTGAGTAGTAATGAGTAGTAATGGACAGTGGGCAGGGAAGAGGAAGCCAAGGGGGGTACACCCTTCCCCCATTCCATGCATGGATGTGAAAACAAAGTGGTTGCAAAATGGGTTCCAGGTAAGTGATTGAAAAGAAGGAATGAAAATGCAGTAGAGGTGAGTTCCAAAATGGGAAGAATACCCCCACACCCCGGTGTTTTCGTAAGAGTGGCAAGCAAAGGGCTTAGAGTATAAGGAATTTGGAAGAGAGTACCGAGAACGCAAGGTAGAGGAGTTAGCGGCTGTCGAGGCGGGATGGGGGAGTAGCAGAAAGCTGGGAGCGACCCAGAAAGAGGGAACAGCGAAACTCACATTTTATTATAGCATAGGTACAGTTTACTAATCGTTAATAGTAAGTGATTTGGATGCTGCGAGATAGCTGTTCCCGCGCCTGTGCTTGAGAGTTAAGAATCGAATCGTGCGGACTTTGCGTTTGTTATAGTAGCGACCGCCAAAGGAACGCATCTCTCATGACCCCATCCCGCTCCTACTGGAAAAACATCTCCCGGAAGTCACTGGCCGCTTTCCTGCTTGGAGTCTTCCTCATCTTCAGCACCGTGGGGATTGCCAGCGACATTGCGGAGATGGGCAGGATGCCTGCAGTCCGTTTTGCATTGAGTGTCTTCCTCTCCGGCTTGTTTCCAGTGTTCTATGCCACGACAGGGTTTGCCCTGCGAAAACAGTTCTGGAAGGCGATAGTGCCCCTCTTCATCGTGCATTGGCTGCTGATGAATGCGATTGTCCGGTGGTTTCCCGGTGCTGCACGGCCGGCGCAAATGGACGCTGGCCAGATCGGACGGATGGAAAGCCGGCTGGGTCTTGACGCACTGGCCATCATGATTGCGGTGGGCCTGGGTTATGGATGTTTTCTCTACGTGTCGCTTGCTGAGGGACGGCGCTATTTGCGCGTGAAGGCTGAGATGGAACTGGCTGCCGAGATCCATCGCGTAATCGTCCCTCAGATCGAGATGAAGCTGGGGGAGTTCGAGTTTTACGGGCGGTCGGTGCCGAGCAGCGAGGTGGGCGGGGACCTCATCGACGTTGCGGGTTCGGAAGAGAACTGGGTTGCTTATCTGGCCGACGTGTCGGGCCATGGCGTTGCGCCGGGTGTAGTGATGGGGATGGTGAAGAGTGCGGCGCGCATGATGCTCAGTTCGGGCGATGATAGCAGGCATCTCATGGCGCGATTGAACGAGGTGCTCTTTCCGCTGAAGAAACCGGATATGTTTGCGACATTTTGTTTTGTGGCGAAATGTGGGGACGGATTGCGCGTGGGACTCGCCGGCCACCCGGCGATTTTGAAATTTTCCGCCAAGACTGGGGAGATCACGTTGCTGGAAGGCCCGAACATGCCGCTGGGCATTCTTCCGGCCGGAGATTTTGCAACTTCAGAAATTCAGACCGAGAGAGGGGAAATGTTCGCCCTGTACACCGACGGATTACTGGAGGCGGCAAATACCGCAGGGGAGGAGTTTGGGATCAAGAGGCTCCAGGCGGAATTACAAAAACACGGCAAAGAGCCTTTGGATGTGATTTACAGGTCGCTCCAGGAAAGCGTTGCGCGGCATGGGGCACAGTTTGACGACCAGTCATTGCTGCTGATTCGGCGCATTTAGGGAACGACGCGAATCTGTCTAACCACGGGAGTGCTGGGCCCACCAATTGTGCCCGGCGGCGGGACTTGAGCCAAGAGAAGCGCCGGTTGTATCGGCCTTGTGCCTGAAAGACTGGGCTGCCCTCGGTGACGTCGAGGGGTCGCCCATCGTCTTCAGAAGGCCGGATCCGGGGCTGAAGGAAAAATGCCGGCTACTCGTAGCGCAGCGCTTCCATGGGATCGACGGAAGCGGCGCGGCGAGCTGGGACGAAACAAGCCAGGGCCGCGGCGACGAGGAGCAAGAGCGTTACGCCGGCCAGAATGAGCGGGTCGCGCGAACTCTCCATCACCCACTTCGCGGCGAGTTTGTCGAAAGCGATGCAGAGCAGAAGACCTACCGCCAGCCCACCACCCACATTCACAGCCGTCGAAGACATGACGATCCGAAAGACGTCGGCCGATTTCGCGCCGAGGGCCATGCGAATGCCGAATTCGTTCGTGCGGGTCGCAACGCCGTAGGACACGACGCTGTAAAGCCCGACGGCGGCGAGGACCAGCGCGAGAATCGAGAAGATACCGAATAGCGTAGCGACAAGGCGCTGCTGGGCGTATTCGGTCTGACCGGTAATCCAGGCTTGCAGGTCGCGAACGCGCATCACTTGCTGTTCCCGGTCGACCTGAACGAGCTGGGCGCGAATGTCGCGCAGAATCGACATCGGCGCGAGGTGAGTGCGCACCAGAATCTGGGTGAACATCCGCAGTCTCAGAGTGTAAGGCACATAGATGGAAGGCTTGATGGGATTTCGCAATCCGTCGTTACGGGCATCCGCTACGACGCCGACGACTTGCAACCAGCCTTCGCTTCCCGGAGCAGCCGGTGAGTAAGGCGGCTCACCTTTGAGATTGGGAATACGGATTTGTTGCCCGATCGCGTTGCCGTTCGGCCAATATTGCCGCGCCATGGTCTGGTTGATCACCGCGAGCGGGGCGCCGCGCATGGTTTCCGCATGATCCCAGATTCGGCCCTGCGCCAAGGGAATGCGAAGGACGGGAAAGTATTCGGGACTAATGAAGTTGAGGCGCGCCTCCGGCTTCTCCCTGTTGTTCCCCATGATTTCGATTCTGGTATCGCCGCCATTCGAAGGCGGGGTGGCGTTGGTCGAAATGCCGGCGGCGACAACTTCCGGCATCGCAGCGATCTTCGCGCGGAGCTGCTCGAAGTACCCGGAGCGGTCCTGCCAGGAAACGTAGGTGTTGTCGTGTATGGGAATCGGGACCGACATCGTGTGTCCCGGGTCGTAGCCGAGATCGGTCTTCACGAGCCGCAGGAAACCCTTGCCCGCGGCGCTTGCCACGGTGAGAAGGAGAAGCGTGAGGGCGACCTGGGCGCCGACCATGGCGCTGTGGGTACGCCGGGCATGCGCGTTTCCGGTCATGCGCCGCACACTGCTTTGCATCAGCCGGGCGATGTCCGGCCGCGAGAGTTGCAACGCCGGCCAGAGGCCGAACACAACCGCGGTAGAGACGGCCAGAGCGATACTGAAGAGCAGCACCGGCACGTTCATCTTAATAACCGATTCCGCGGGAAAGGAACCCTGCGGCAGGAATGCAGTGATCAGGGAAAGGCTCTTCCATGCCAACAGAACGCCGAGTACGGTTCCGGCGCCAGCGATGGCGAGGGACTCGGTAAGCAGTTGCCGGATGATGCGGAGGCGATCGGCTCCCACAGCGGTGCGCACGGCCATCTCATGCTGGCGCTCGGCGCCTCGGGCCAGAAGCAGGATGGATACATTCCCGCAGCCGATCAGGAGCAGGGAGGCGACGGCGCCGAGCAGCAGATAAAGCGTCGGTCCAAGGGGCTTCGCGTATACGTCAATAATACTTTTCAGGCTGACGCGAAATTTTTCGGGATAACGCTCCGGCGATTGTTTCGCGAACTCTTCCAGTATCGGCTGGAGTTCAGCACTGGCTTGGGCGACAGAAACTCCCGGGCGGAGCTTCAGCGAAGCGGCGAAATCGATATGCGGGTCTTGCGTAACATGCAGCGGAAGGTAGACCTCCCCTTCCCCCCATTTGAACCGGGGCGGCATCACACCAACAATCTCATAGGTCTTGTGAACGAGCTGCATTTTGCGGCCAACGATGCCGGGATCGCCCAGGAAGTATCTTTGCCAGAACTGGTAACCGAGAACCACAACGCGTTGCGGCTCCTCGCCCGGCGGTCCGTCGGAGGGAATCAACCAGCGGCCCTTCAGAGCAGGAATGCCCCAGTGGTTGGGAGCGCCGGGAGAAATGTGTATGGATTGAACGTCCTCCGGGAGGTCGCCGTCAGTGGTGGTCAGATTCCAAAAATCCATGCCAACGACGCTTTCGAGGGATTTGGCTTGGCGAAGCCGACCCATCTGAGGGCCACTCAAGCCCGTGAACCGGTCATTGCCGGCTTTGTCCACCAAGCGAAGCTCCATGATGCGATCGGAGCCTGGGTACGGGAACGGGTCAATCAGGACTGCATAGATGACGCTGAAAACGGCGCTTGTGGCTCCGATCCCGAGAGCGAGGGAAAGGACAGCAGTGAGGGTGAAGCCCGGCCGCTTACGCAGTTCGCGGGCTGCATACCGCAAATCGGACCCCAGGGATTGCATTAGCACCTCGCATGGCAACCTCTTCGTCTTCGCCCACCTTTGGAGCATTTGACGACAGAGGAGCAGCGATGGTTAGTTGACAGCTGGCAGTGATGGTGTTTTTTTGAGGAATGCGGTGGGCAACAGTACGAGTGGGGCAATAGGGCAGCGGCGTTCAGTGGGGTCATGTATAATTTTTGGCAGGGGAGTCTGCGTCTTTCATGGCTGAAGAGACAAGGGTAGCGCGGGCAAGTGCGAAAACACGGCTGCGGAGGCGGCTGCGGTTCCTGCGGACGCGCTCGCGCGAGCTGAAGATGATTGGGAAAGCGCTCGTGTCGACGAAGCACCCCATCCTGGTGCACATCATCCCCATGCGGCAATGCAATCTTGCGTGCACGTACTGCAACGAATTCGACGATTTCTCAAAGCCGGTGCCGCTGGAGGAAATGAAGAAGCGGCTGGACATTTTGGCGGACATGGGGACTTCGATCATTACGATCAGCGGTGGAGAGCCGCTAATGCATCCGGACTTGGATGAAGTGATCCGGCATATCCGGCGGCGAGGCATGATCGCGGGATTAATCACCAACGGTTTCTATCTGAACAAGGAACGCATCGAACGGCTGAACGAGGCGGGGCTGGAGCACGTGCAAATCAGCATTGATAACGTGGCGCCGGACGAAGTTTCCAAGAAAAGCCTGAAAACGCTGGATGGCCGGCTGGTGATGCTGTCGCAGTACGCGGCGTTCCAGGTGAACATCAACTCGGTGCTAGGCAGCGGCGTGAAAGATCCGGAGGATGCACTGAAAATCGCGCACCGGGCCGTGGAGCTGGGCTTCACGAGCACGGTGGGGATTATTCACGACAACAACGGGCAGCTGAAGCCGCTGGGAACCCACGAGCAGGAGATTTTTGAAGAAGTCATGGCGCTGGGAAAGCGGTCGTTCTCGCGATTCAACGAGTTTCAGCACAACGTGGCGCGCGGGCGGGAGCACAACTGGCGGTGCCGCTCGGGCTCGCGGTACCTGTACATTTGTGAAGAGGGGCTGGTGCACTGGTGCTCGCAGCAGCGCGGGTATCCGGGGATTCCGCTGGCAGAGTACACGCCTGAGATGCGCCACCGCGAGTACTCCACCAAGAAATTCTGCGCGGCGCGGTGCACAGTTTCATGCGTACAGCAGGTGGGCATTCTGGACAACTGGCGCGACCCGCAGAACCTCCAGCCGATGCCGATGATGCCGCCGGCAACCCCGCAAGCGGAGTTGGTGCAGATCGCGCACGTGCGCGGCGACTCTTGAGTTTGGATGGTTTGATCCGAGCCGTGGCCTTTTTTGTATTTTCTCTCCGCGCACATCCTTCCGCTGGGTGATTGACGGTCAACCCCCGGCCTGCCAACAATGACTACATGCCAAGTCTAGCGATTGAGATTGAGAATCTGACCAAGGAATATCCCTTCGGGTTCCTGCACCTCAAGAAAAAAACATCTCTTGAAGGGCTGAACATGCAGGTGGAGACAGGCGAGGTGTTTGGTTTTATCGGGCCAAACGGCGCCGGTAAATCGACGACCATCAAGCTGCTGATGAGGCTGATTTTCCCCACGGCGGGGAGCGCGCGAATCCTCGGCAAGCCGATCAGCGACGTGGAAATGCACAGGGACGTCGGATACCTGCCCGAGCAGCCGTACTTCTACGACTATCTGACCGCGGCGGAATTGCTCGACTATTTCGCGCAGTTTCACGACTTGACCGCGGCTGATAGGAAGGAACGCGTGGAGCGCATGCTGAAGAGGGTGGGGCTGGAAACCGCGCGCAAGATACAGCTTCGCAAGTACTCGAAGGGAATGCTGCAGCGCGTGGGGCTGGCGCAGGCGATTCTGCACGATCCCAAGGTAGTGATTCTGGATGAGCCGATGTCAGGGCTGGACCCGGTGGGCAGGCGCGAGGTGCGCGATATCATTCTGGAGTTAAAGAGGGATGGGAAGACGGTGATGTTTTCCACGCACATTCTTTCGGACGCGGAGATGTTGTGCGACCGCGTGGGCGTGATTGTTGGCGGAAAACTCCGCGGCGTGGGCGCGCCGGGCGCCCTCGTGGACATGAAAACGCAGGGAATGGAGATTCTTTTTGAGTTGAGAGGCACGAGCAATACGCCGCTGCTTTCCAAGGCAACACGCACGGGAGATTGTTACCGGCTGCAAGTGTCTGAGGAAGAATTGTACGCGGCAATCGAACAACTGCGAGCAGCCGGGGTGCGCATCCTTTCCGTATCACAGGTGAAAGCGACGCTGGAAGAGTTTTTCATAAACCTGGTGGAGGCGGACCGCGCGCAAGCATCGGCGGTCGAGGTGAGCGGGAAATGAAGCGCGTGGGCGTTGTGGCGTTGAATACGTTTCGCGAAGCAGTGCGCGACCGCGTGCTGTATAACCTGGTGTTTTTTGCATTGCTGATGATGGCGGCGGCGGTCGCGGTGGGACAGATTTCGATCGGGATCGAGCAGACGGTCATCGTGAGCCTGGGCCTGAGCGCCATTTCAGTGATCGGGTTGCTAATTTCAGTTTTCATCGGCGTCGCGCTGGTATCCAAGGAAATGGACAAGCGCACGCTTTACGCGCTGCTGGCCAAGCCGGTGCGGCGATGGGAATTCCTGCTCGGAAAATTCGCTGGGCTGGTGCTGACGCTGGCGGTGAACACGGCGGCGATGGCGCTGGGACTGCTATTGGTGATGATCTACGTAAAGCATGCGCTGGAGCGAAGCGACGCGGTTGTGCTGGTTGCGGTGTACTTCATACTGCTGAAGCTGGCGTTGATCGTGGCGCTGGCGCTGCTCTTTTCCTGCTTCACCACGCCGCTACTAGCGATTTTGTTCACGGTGGGGTTTTATATCGCGGGGTTGTACGTGCAGGAAATGCGGAATTTGCCGGCGGAGGTGATGAGTCCGGTGATGGCTGCCTTCACGAAATGGCTCTCCTATCTGCTTCCGAATTTTGAGAATTTCAACGTGATGGCCATGGCCGCACACGGGCGAGCGGTCCCCGGAGCCTTGATCCTGCAAAACACTGTGTACACCGTGGTTTATTGCACGATCATATTGACGTCGGCGGCCGCGGTGTTTTCGCGGCGGAATTTGAAATGAACGCGGAGAAAACCATCGCGTGGGTGTTGCTACTGGTCCTGCCGTTTGGATTTGCAGGCATCTGGCGGCTGCAGCACGACATCGACGCGCAGCGCGAGTCGCTAAGCCAGGAGCGCGATGACGTCCTGCTGCGCTCGGGAAAACTCGTGAAAGTAATGAGCCTGGAATATGCCCCGCTGCTCGCGGACATCTACTGGACGCGCGTGGTTCAATACTATGGAAACAAACACGTACGAGGCCAGGCGAATCTCGAGTTGCTCTGGCCGCTTCTGGATATTACGACGACGCTCGATCCGAATCTGCTGATTTCCTACCGTTTCGGCGCAATGTTTCTCAGCCAGGCGGCGCCGGCCGGCGCCGGCAGGCCGGACCTGGCGGTGCAACTAATCCAGCGCGGCATCCAAGCGAATCCGGATTACTGGCGCCTCTATGAAGACCTCGGGTTCGTCTACTACTTCGATCTGCAGGATTACCAGAAGGCTTCGGATGCTTTTCTGGAAGGCAGCAAGAAACCAAACGCGCAGCTGTGGATGAGAGTGATGGCTGCCAAGGTTGCCGCGGAAGGGGAGTCATTCGCAACCTCGATGTTTCTGTGGAAAGACATTTACGATTCGACGCCCGATCCCTCGGTCAAAAAGAATGCCTTGCAGCATCTGCAGTTGCTCAAGGTGAAGGAAGACTGCAAGCAGCTCGATGAGCTGGCCGATGAGTACACCAACCAGTACGGTAAACGCCCGGCGCGCATGAGCGAGATGGTCCAGGCCGGGCTGCTCCGCGGGACTCCCGGCGATCCCTTGGGTTTCGCTTACATTTTCGGCGAGGACGGAAAAGCAGAACTGAACCTGGATAGTCCGCTCCTTGAACAACAGTTGTTGCTCGATCGTTACAAGTAAGCTCGGCCCGTAGATTCCATCCCTTTGCTCAAAAATCCGGATTGAAACTCAAAATTGAAAATGGCGGAGAGCCGTAAAAGCGGCAGCCCGGCTGCTAGGCTTCAAACGATTAGCAGGCTCAATTATTCCGATGTGCAGAGCAGCGTCATCTGCGGATCGATGAGGATTTTCCGCGGAAGATTCGGCGCGACGAAATGAAACGATGTCTCCGGCCCGGCCGCCACGACCGTGCCCAGTAGGGCGCTGTGCCCGGCACCACCGGCATAGAGCGGAACGCTGGCGACGAACGAGCGCGGCACACCGGTCTGAAAAAGCTTCCCGCGAATCAGATAGCCTTTCTCCGTGTGGTGGGCCGTGAATTCCACGCGATAGTGCGGAATTCCCGTCCCGCGCACCCACTCTTCGAAGAACCATTCCATGGAACGCCCGCCTTCGAGGTCCATGCCCGGCGTCATGACTGCTTCCACTTCGTGCTGCAAGTCATCGGTGGAGAGTGCGCGGTAAGCGTACTTTGTCACGAGCGTTTGCAAGAGAGCGGTAAACCGTGCATCGGGATTCCTGGCGCCGGGCTGGCGCAGCATTTCCCGCAACATGTGAATGATCCAAGAGCCCTTGCTGTAGATGATCTCCTCGTACGCGGTGGGGGACTTCGAGGAACTGAGGCGTGTGCCGAGCGTGAGCGCGCCTATGTCTCCCGCTGTTTCGGTGGCGCCCGGCAATTTCTCAACGAGCTGCTTGCGGTAGCGCGCCAGCCAGACGTGCAAGGTGTGGTCCGGGTTTTTCTTGGTGTCGGCAAAGAGCACAGCGAGATAATTTGCGATGGCTTCGTCAATCCACTGGTCGCGGTAGCTCGACCATGCGACGACGTTGCCCCACCACTGATGTGCGACTTCGTGATAAGGAACCAGCTCGGTGAAGTGCTCCTGGCTGGCAGTGCTCAGCCCTGCGCGCTGCTGGGCCTCCGAAGGCAAGAAGGAATAGGTGGAAACGTACAGCAGGCTGGGCCAGCCCTGCCCGAAGTTTCCAGGAATCGGCGAGACGTTCAGATTATGGAAAGGAAAGGGACCGCTGAATGTTTCGTAAAAACGGACTGAGGAATCGATCTCTTTGCCGAGTTGCTTGAGCGCGTCGGCCGGGCTGGGAGCGGGAGGAGGCGGCACGACCGAGTGCCCCGTGGGGGTAGAACCGAAGCGCGCGGACGGGAAGAAGAGGGCATCCGCGTACGGAGCGGACAGGCGCTTCCGCAGATCTTCCTCGAGTTCACGATTGGCGTAGACATCGACGGAATGGGCCCCGGAGGCCACGGAGGCCGAGGCGTATTCGCCAAGATTAAAGCCTGCCACGGACATGGGCTTCTCCGTCTTCCAATGGCCGGCGCGGAATTCGCCTTCCTCGTGCTCTTCGAGTTTGGAGCCGGTGGCGATCAAGCGGAGCTTGCGCGGCCAGCGCAGAAGGATGTCATAGGAAGAAAATTCCGCGCTATCCCCGAGGTGTGGGTACCAGCTTTCTCTCGCACCGACAAACAACACGCCGTTTCCCGCGTCCTGTATGACGTTGCCCCGGTAATGAAAATGAAGCATGAATTCCTGATGCTTCGCCGGAGTTTGCGGAAGGACAACATCTAGATAGTCGTTGCCGCGCGCGCTGCGCTCCTGGAGGCTCATACCCTCATTTTGAAAAAAGGGGAGGGATTCATTGTGGTCGCCGGTGACGCTGTCGATCGTCAGAGCCCGGGAAAGCTGGAAAACGAGAACGCGTTCCGTTCCTGTTTCCGAGCGCAAACGCACGCTGGCGTTGGCATCCAGCGAGTTATTGGGAGAAATCGAGGCTTCAATGGAGTAGTGCAAGGCGCGAAAAGCCGCTGGAAGAACGGGAGAGTCCGGAACTCGATGCGAGGTCCAGACATCGTAAAAAGTTTTCTCGCCGGCTTTGTGAACTTGTCCGAGGAGGAATTGCTCGTCACGTTGAGCGTCAAGCACCACATCGAACGGGCCGGTGGCCGCGCCTTCGAGCCCGGCGTAAAAGCAGGGCTTGGGGTTGGGCGACAGCCGATCAAAGAGCATACGCAGGGTGTAGCTGGGATTGAGCTGAGTTAGGGCGGCATCCCATTGCGCTCTGACGGAAGTATCCGTCTGAGCCACGAGATTGGCGGCGCTGAATTGGCGGAGAAGCTCGCCGGCAGTGTCGTCCGTAAAGCGGAGATAACCGTTGATGAATTCCTGATCGAGGACGGGAGCGCCTAGAAAACGCCCCATCTGCTGTTTTTCGACCGGATCGCGCGGGGCCGCCAGAACGTGACCGCGCCCGGAAAAGACGGCGCCGGTAATCTGCCCATCGAGCGGGTAGAAAAAGGTGACCGTACCTTCGTCAAAGGAGAGAACGGCGTCGCCGCGGCGCAACTGGATGTGATTGGCGGGAGCGATGCGATAGACATTTGAAGGGTCGATGCGCAGCGCTTTGATCGTATCATACAATTCATGAGGTGATCTCTCCGAGGCCGGAAAGACCGCTGGCGCCTGGAGACACCACAACGCGAAAAAGATCACCCCCGCCCTCATACAAGAAGTGTAGTCACTTTCGGCATGAGGGAACAAGGCGGACCGCACAGACTCGCGACCGCGAATTAGAATGGAAAGATACCGCGCATGATTTTAGCTCCCCGAATTCGCACTGTCTTGCTGGGCGTCGCGCTCCTTTCCATGAGCGGCCGGGCGGCGGCGGATACCATTGTCCTGAAGAACGGCCGGCGCATCATCGCTTTAAACCCGGTCGAAGAGGGCGACAAGGTAAAGTATCTGACCTCTGCCGGCGAATTGAGCCTGCCGAAATCCATCGTCGATCATATTGAGAAAGGTGGCGCGGTGCCGATGGCCGGCTCGCCGGGAGCCGACGCCGCGAACCTGGCAATCGCCCCGCCGGCGGGGCAACCGATCGGGGGCGGGGACAGCGATGCGATTGAGCGCGCCGCGGTGCACGATGGAGCGATCGATCGCCCGCATATCGCCAAGCTCGAAGGCGAAGCGCGAGCGGGAACGAAGCAAGCCAACTTCAACGCCGCGATGGGGCATCACGCGGCGGCGTCATTTGAAATATCCCACGGAGATATGGAACACGCGCTGGCCGATGAGCGCACCGCACTGATCTACGCGCCCGAAGAGCCGGCGCTGCTGATGAACGTGGCCTACGTCCATCTTCGCCGGAGCGAATACAAACAGTCGCTAGAATACTTGGAACGCGCGAGGCGCGTGGCTCCCGATAATCCGGATGTCGCAAAACTCGAGGGTTGGGCTTACTACGGCATGAATAAGCTGGACCAGGCCGTCGCGGAATGGAAGAAGGCGCTGGCCTTTCGGCCGGATGCGGAGGCGCAAGCCGCGCTGGACAAGGCGCAACGCGACAAGAAGGAAGAGGAGAACTACAAGGAAAACGAGAGCAGCCATTTTACATTGCGCTACAGCGGAGCAGCCGCGCCGGCGCTGGCGCGCGATGTTTTGCGCGCGCTGGAAATGCACTTTTCCGCCATCGAATCCGAACTGAACTATTCACCGCCGGATTCCATCGGCATCATCTTGTACACGCAAGAAGCATTTGCAGACATAACCAAGGCTCCAGGATGGGCGGGCGCGCTGAATGACGGCCGCATTCGCGTCCCGGTGCAGGGATTGACCGGGGTGGACCAGGAGTTGTCGCGGGTCCTGAAGCATGAATTGACGCACAGCTTTGTCCAGCAGAAGACACACGGACATGCGCCCACGTGGATTCAAGAAGGATTGGCGCAGTGGATGGAAGGGCAGCGAAGCGGCGAAAATGCTGTGGTGATGGCGCAGATCTACAGCGAAGGGCACTCGGCTCCTCTTGGCCGGCTCGAAGGCTCGTGGCTAAATATGGGCGGGGATACGGCGCGCTATGCGTATGCCTGGGCGCTGGCGAACATCGAATACATCGTGCAGGCCGATGGGATGGGCGATATTGAGCGAATTCTCGACCGCATCGGTGCGGGAATGACCACTGAGGCGGCGCTGCGCGAGGTGCTGCACAGCGATTACAACGACGTGACGCAATCCACGGCCGAGTACCTGCGGAAGACTTACGGACGCTGACCCACTTCGCGCGGCATCTACTTCCTCTCTCCGGAACATCAATGTTTGTTATCTGCGGTTTCGCAGTGCTAGGCAGTGGCGAGAAGAGCGGCTAAAAGTGTGGCGCGGGCTGGCATCGTGTTGATGAGAATGTGCTCCTGCGAGGAATGCGCGCCGTCGCCGACGGCGCCGAGGCCGTCGAGGGTTGGGATGCCGAGCGCGGCGGTGAAATTTCCGTCCGAGCCGCCGCCGACGGTGCATTCGCCCAAGGAGAGATTCATTTGCTTCGCGAGTGATTTGGCGTGGGCAAAGAGCGATACGCTCATTTTGCGTTCGAGCGGAGGGCGGCGGAAGCCACCGGTGATTTCAAGGTGGGCTCCCCGGTCAAATGGTCGCAGAGCGTGCAGGCGGCGTTCCATGCCGCGCATGTCAGAAATCCCCAAGGCCCGCAGGTCAAGAACGGCACGGGCGCGTTCGGGAATTACGTTCGTGCGCGTGCCGCCTTCGATGATCCCGGCGTTGATGGTGACGCCGCGGCGAAAATCATTCCATCCTTCGATGCGTGCGAGTTGCCGCGCCAGTTCGTGGATGGCGTTGATACCTTCTTGCGGCGCAAGACCCGCGTGCGAGGAGCGGCCATGCACGATCAATTCGGCTTCACCGACTCCTTTGCGCGCCGTCTTCAGCCGGCCACGTGGGCCAAAGGCGGGCTCAAGGACGAAGACGGCATCGCTGCGGCGTGCTTCCGTTTCGAAGAATTTGCGCGAGGATTCGCTGCCGATTTCCTCGTCAGAAGTCCAGAGGAAGACGAGGCGTTTGTGAAGCGGTGTTTCTGCTTGCTGAAGCGCTTGCAGCGCGAAAAGCGCCTGTACGATGCCGGCCTTCATGTCAAAGGTTCCCGGGCCGTAAGCTTTGCCACCTTGCAGCCGGAAAGGCATCTTGGCGAGGGTTCCGGTCGAGTAAACCGTATCGTAGTGGCCCAAGACCAGGAGTTGGCCCGAAGGGCGAAATTTGCCCGGCGCATGAGTGATGCGGAGAAGATCGCCGCGGTGCTTCTGCAAGATTCGCTCCGCGCGCGCGCCGTGCTTATTCCATTCCTCGGCGATGACGCCACAGCAACGATCGGCGGCAGCTTTTTCCAGGCTGGGTGATTCAGCATTCACGAACCGGCGCAGCGCCGCGAGCATCTGCGGGAGGCGTGGCTTCAGCAGGTGCAAGAACTTCCTGGGGAGATGGGAATCCGGCATGGTGCGGAGATGCTATCAATGCCTGGCGGCCAGAGCAATCGAGCAAAATCTAACGCCGCGAAAGAACCCCTGCGGTCTGAAGACTGCGGCTAGAGCGTAAGAGCGCGTATCGCGGAGGGCGGGGGTTCGCATATAATTGGAAGTTTGCCGGGGAAGGGCCAGGCGCCGCTGAAGGGGTCTGCGGCGACGGAGAGCGCGAATGATACTGGACGTCGTAGAAATTCAGAAACTGTTGCCGCATCGTTATCCATTCCTCATGGTGGACGCGATCGTCGAGGTGGAACGCCTCAAGCGCATCGTTGGCATCAAGAATGTTTCGATCAACGAGTACTACTTTCAGGGGCATTTTCCCGGCAAGCCGGTGATGCCAGGGGTCCTGATTCTAGAGGCCGTGGCACAGACGGGTGGGCTTCTGCTGTTGATGGATATTCCGGACCGCGACAAGAAACTGCTCTATTTTGTGGCCGTCGATGGAGCGCGATTCCGGCGTCCCGTGGTGCCCGGAGATCAATTGCGCATCGAAGTCAACGTCCTCAACTGGCGCGGCGACTTTTGCAAATTGGAAGGCAAAGCAACGGTGAACGGGGAATTGGCAGCGGAAGGCACGGTGATGTGTAAGATGATCGATCGCGAGCCGCCGGGCAAGTCCGAAGAACGCGCGAAATGACGATGCCCGCAATTCATCCGCAGGCCGTTGTCGCGGCGAGCGCAAAACTTGGCAAAGGCGTAAAGATCGGCCCGTACGCGGTGGTTGGTGAGGACGTGGAATTGGGTGACGGTTGTGTGGTGTACGCGCACGCGATGGTGGGGGGACCTTCGAAGTTCGGCAAGAACAATACGTTTTATTCGTTCAGCGCGATCGGCGGCGACCCACAGGATTATACCTTTCGAGGTGAGCGCACCGAGATGGTGGCGGGCGACGGCAACATTTTCCGCGAATACGTCACCGTCAGCCGCGGTACGCAAAAAGGCGGCGGCCAAACTTTCCTGGGCGACGGCAATTTTCTTCTGGCGTATTCGCACATCGGGCACGATTGCTCGATCGGCAGCAACACCCTGTTTGTGAACGGCGCAACCCTCGCGGGACACGTCACGGTGGAGGATTTCGCTACGATTGGCGCGTTTTGTCCTGTGCATCAGTTTTGCCGGATCGGCCGCTACGCGTACATCGGCGCTTCGACGGTGATTACGCAGGATGTGCCGCCGTTTTCCAAGATCGTCACCGAGCGCGAGACGAAAAGCTTTGGCATCAATGCCGTTGGCCTGGAGCGCAAAGGATTTTCGTCGGAGCGTTTGCAGGCCTTGAAGCGTGCCTATCGTTTGCTCTTACGCGCAAAGCTGAATACCTCGCAGGCGCTTGCCGAAATGCGAAAATCGCTGGGCGATTCCGCCGACGTGCAGGAATTGATCAAATTCATTGAGAGCGCCGAGCGCGGCATCGTGAAGTAACTCCTGAGTGCTGATTTCATGCCGGACGCGAGCACCAACACGACAGGCTGGGGACTCATCGCCGGAAACGGGCGCTTTCCGTTCCTGGTGCTGGAGGGCGCGCGCAGCCTGGGAATCGACATGACGGTGATTGCGCTGAAGGAAGAAGCCTCGGCGGAACTTGAGAAACTTGCAAAACGGCTGCACTGGGTGAGCCTCGGCGAGTTGAGCAAGACCATCGACCTGATGCATCGGGAAGGCGTGAAGCAGGCGGTCATGGCCGGGCAGGTGAAACATAACAAGATTTTTAGTTCCATCCGGCCAGACTGGAAACTGGCGAAGCTGCTGTTCTCGCTGCCGCGGAAGAATACGGATGCGCTGATCGGTGCAGTCGCTCGCGTGCTGGAAGAGGAAGGCATCCGCCTGGTGGATTCGACCTTGTTCCTCAAGCCATTGGTGCCTGATCCCGGCGTGCTCACGCGGCGCGCGCCCAATGAGCACGAAGTGGCCGACATTGCTTATGGGCTGGGCGTGGCCAGACATATCGCGAGCATGGACGTCGGACAAACCGTGGTGATCGCGGATCGCGCTTGCGTTGCAGTGGAGGCGATGGAAGGCACCGATGAGACCATCGCGCGCGCCGCCCGAATCACGGGTGGAAAGCCGCTGGTTGTCGTTAAGGTCAGCAAGCCAGGCCAGGATATGCGCTTTGATGTACCCGTGGTCGGTTTGCCCACCATCGAACAGATGAGGGGTGCCAGTGCGACCGCTCTCGCAGTGGATGCCGGGCGGACACTTTTTTTTGACCGCGCAAGACTGATCGAATTGGCGGATGGAGCGGGAATTGCGATTCAGGCATTCCCTCCGCTTGCCGTGCCGGAACCAAATCACGCATCGAAGGGAATGAACGAAGAATGAACGCGGCGGCCGGACAGTCGAAGAGGATTCGTGTCGCCGTGGTTGGTACAGGCGAATTTGGGCGCAACCACGCGCGTGTGTACCGTGAGATTGAAAGCGCGGAACTCGTTGGCGTCTTCGACCAGAATCAAGAACGTGGCGCGGCGGTTGCGGCGGAATTTCAGACGCAAGTCTTGAAGAGTCTCGATGAATTACGCGGCCACGCGGACGCCGCGAGCGTGGCCGTCCCGACGGTCGCACATGCGGAGGTAGGCTGCCGGCTGCTGGAAATGGGGCTCGATGTTCTTGTTGAGAAGCCCATAGCCGTGAATCTCGCGGAGGCCGATGCGCTCCTCCATGCGGCGCAGAAAAACGGGCGGATCCTGCAGGTGGGCCACGTCGAACGCTTCAATCCCGCCGTGGTTGCGGTTGAGCCGATCCTGAACCGGCCGCTGTTTTTCGAAGTGCATCGATTGGGAGTCTTTACGCCACGCAGCCTCGATGTGGACGTGATTTACGATTTGATGATCCACGATCTGGACATTTTGCTGGCGCTGGTCGATGAACCGGTGGCGGAAGTCAAAGCCGTTGGGATTCCGGTCCTGACGGACAAAGTGGACATCGCGCATGCCCGTCTGGAATTTACGGGTGGCGCCGTTGCCAATATCACTGCCAGCCGGGTCTCCACCGAGCGCGTGCGCAAGATGCGCTTCTTCCAGCAACACGAGTACATTTCGCTGGATTATGCGCGGCGCGATGCTCTCCGCATCGCCGTGAAGAAGCCCGGTCCGCAGCCTGAGTTTGGATTTGAGAAGTTGAAGGCACCCTCGGTCGAGCCGTTGCACGCGGAACTAGAAGCGTTCGTCGATGCAGCGCGCTCGCGCAAGGAGCCACGCACGAGCGGAGCAGCAGGGCGCGCGGCGCTCGAATTGGCAGGCCGCGTAATGGCAAGCATCCAAGAGCACGCGGCGCGCGTCAATCTCTTAGGCGGCCGTAAGACGGCCGGCGCTACGGGCGATCGTAAAGCGGCCGGCCTGGACGTTTTCGCCACACACGACAAAACAAAATGATTCCACGGATTCTGGTTCCGATCGATGCTCGTCCACCCGCGGCGGTGGATGCGCCAACACAACGCCGCCGTCCCACCACTTTGGATGATCGCAAGCTGGTGCCGGCCATGCTGCCCATCGTGCAGTTGGACGGGCACTCGAACATCCCTGCGAATCTGCCGCTCGAGTCCATTGCGGCGCGCGTGGTCGTGCCCCGCGATGTGCATCGCGAAGCCTACAGCGTCACGGAGGACCATTCGGCGCCGCTGCAACCGACGGACATGGACGAGCGCATCGCCGTACCAGTGGGCGCCGCCCCGCCGGAAATGAGCTCGTATCCGCTGCATGTTCCGGAAGACCTCGTCGACCCCAATATTTTCATTACCGGCGAAGTCAATCTGATTGTTCCCGAGCATAAGGAAGAAAGAGCAAAGGCCAGGTGGCAAGTCTCCATGCGGCTTTTGTTGGCTTACTCCCTGCTGATTACCTTGATTTTCTTGCAGTCAAAGCTGTTCCCACCGCATGAGCCGACCCAGGCCGAAATGGAACTGGCGCGAAGGCAAATGGTAGTGCTGCTTCCTCCGGGAGCGCTGGAATCGTTAAAGCCATCGACGCGTCCGGTTCAACCGGTGCCCAAAGTGCACGTTGATCCACGCGTGTTGCGTGAAGTTGCGCCGCCGATCACTCCAACGCCGGCGCCTCAGCCCGAACGTCCGGTGAGAGAATTGCCAAACGCTCCAGTGCCCAAGCCGAACGATGTTCAGCCGGACCCACAGCCCAGCGCGCCAACGCCCAAAACCGATGCTCCAAAGCCCGCGCTAAAACTCGAAGCGCCGGACACCCCGCAGCCCCAGCGTGGGCTGATCCTGCCGAAGAATTCAGCCAGCCGATCGATCCAAGATACGCTGCGTGAAGCCGCGAGGAGTCCGTCGGAAGGTGGCCGTTCCGGCGCGGTAATTGGTCCGATGCCGCGCTCGGGAGGAGCACTTGGCGGAGGCGGATCACAAGGCTCTGGGGGTAGTTACGGCAATGGCTACGAGATTCTTACGCCCACCGAGGGTGTCGATTTCAGTGATTACATGGCTCGCGTAGTCGCGGCAGTACGGCGGAATTGGTACGCGGTGATGCCGGAATCCGCGATGCTCGGCGACCGTGGCCGCGTGGCTCTGCAGTTCCGCATCATGAAGGATGGCAGCGTTCCCAACGGAGAACCGGTGCGGCTCATCGGTTCCGGGAAAGAACCGCTGGACCGCGCGGCGGTGTCCGCCATTCGCTCATCGAATCCATTCGAACCGTTGCCACCGGCCTTCGGCGGACCATACATCGAGCTGCGGTTTTATTTCCTGTATAATTTGCCGATCGAAGCCGCTTATCAGTGAAACTCCCGCGCCAACAGGTTCTAGGCAGTCTTCTCCTCGCACTTTTCGTGCTTATTTTTCTCTTTGTTCGGGCGCGGCACCTCCTCTTTCGATGAGTAAGAACAAAACGCTCCTGCCTCTCGTTGCCATCGTTGGCCCGACAGCATCGGGAAAGTCGACGTTAGGTGTCAATCTCGCGGAGCGGCTCGGCGGGGAAGTGGTGGCCTGCGATTCGACGCAGCTCTATCGCGGCTTTGATATTGGCACCGCAAAACCAAGCCCTTCCGAACGCCGCGGCATTCCGCATCACCTGATGGATGTTCTCAGCCCAAAGGAAGAAGCGACTGCGGGCGGATATCGCCAATTGGCGTTGTCTGTGCTGGACGGCTTGCGGCAGCGGAAACGGTTGCCGATATTCACTGCCGGCACGGGATTGTATTTGCGCGCGCTGCTCGAAGGTCTCGCTGACGTTCCGCAGCGCTCGGAAGAATTGCGCGAGCGACTGCGCGCGAGCATTGCAGAGCACCCGTCCGGCCATTTGCATCGAATCCTGAAGCGGCTCGACCCGGAAGCGGCCAGGAAAATCGCTCCCGCCGACGAACAGAAGGTAATCCGCGCCGTCGAAGTTTGTGTGCTGACGCGCAAGCCGGTCTCCGAAGTACTTCGAGCGGGCCGGACACCGCTGGAAGCCTGGCACGTGTTGAAGGTCGGATTGATGCCGCCGCGCGAAATGCTCAACGAACGCATCCGCGACAGAATCGACGCCATGCTAGAGCAAGGATGGATGCGCGAAGTGCAAGCGCTGCTCGATCACGGCCTGAGCGAGGATTCGAAGCCATTTGATTTCATCGGCTACCGCGAATTGCGCGCGGTGCTCCGCGGCGAGACCAGATTGGAAGGGGCGCGGGAAGCGATTCAGCAGGCCACGCGGCGGTATGCCAAACGCCAGCTCACCTGGTTTCGCAGGGAGCAAGGCGTGCGCTGGTTTTCAGGATTTGGCGACGATGCCGGGGTACAGGCCGGTATTCTTGAATGGCTTCATGCGGAGGGTCTGTAGCCGGCCAATTTCTTGTGGGCCGGCTCATCGCGACTCAGCGGCAAACTTGTTTTTTGCGCGGGCTTATTTTGGCGCGCCTTCTGGTTTGTCCTTGCTCTGGATGGAGAGCAGCTCCACTTCAAAAATAAGTGTCGCGCCGGGGCCGATGTCCGCGCCAGCGCCGCGATCGCCGTAACCCAGCTCCGAGGGAACAAAGAGTTGCCACTTCGATCCTACCGGCATCAGCAGGAGGGCTTCCGTCCAACCCTTGATGACTCCATTGACCGGAAATGACGCCGGTTGGCCGCGCTTGTACGAGCTGTCAAATTCCGTGCCGGAGATAAGTGTGCCTCGATAGTTGCAGACGACGGTGTCACTGGCTGCCGGCTTCGGTCCGGTACCCTCGGTCAGAATCTTGTATTGAAGACCGCTGGGCAGAATGACAACGCCTTCCTTGCTTTTATTCGCTGCCAGAAACTCGACGCCTTCCTTCTTATTCATTTCCCCGGCCACTTTCATTTTCTCTTGCTGTTTACTACGCACTTCGGTCTGCAGTTGCGTGAGCGCGGCCCGCGCTTCATCTTCCGTCAGGAGCGTCTTGCCGGAAGCGAGAGCGTCTTTCAGGCCGCGCAGGACAATGGCCGGGTCGACGTCGACAGTCTCTTTGTGTAGGTTGGTCCCAAGGTTCATTCCGAGCGCATAACTGAGTTTGTCTTTCTGCGTCTTAAGCGTCAGGACACTCGTGGTTCTGGGCTTAGTTGCTGGTCCCGTCTTGGCCGCAGGGGCCTTTTGAGAACCGGCAGCGAGAGCCGGTTGTGCCTTGGCCGCCGGAGGTTGTTGAGCCTTCGCGGCCGGCGTCTGCTGCGCCAGGGCATTCCCAAGCAGCATCATGCCAGCCGTCAATAAACTTACTGCCGTGATCGAGGATTTTCGCATGAAACTATCTTCCCACGAGATTATCGGCTTCGCAAACCAGCGCTTATCCGCGCAGGAGCGAAAACGTCACTGCCCCGCCAGCCTCCATTTTTCAAGTAGTTTCCCAAAGACGCAACGCCGATTCCGAAAATCCGACGCGAAAATGGGAAGCGCCGGAACTACGGGATTGGAGACGGGTCGCGGGGCGGGTGAGAGAAGCGTATAATCGTATTCAGGGGTGAAACCCTCCAGGATGCGCAAGTCCGCACCATGACTCCCGGCCGGCCGCAGTGACGAAAACGCGACATCAAGTCCCGACAGCCGAGCGCGCCTTGCTCGTAGGCGTTGGATGGAAGCGTGCGCCTCGCTTTCCCGGCATGCCGGCGGGCGAGCAGGGCCGCGAATCGCTTTTGGAGTTGGTGGAGCTGGCGCGCAGCGCAGGCGCGGAGATCGCCGGAACCGTCTTCCAGATGCGTGACGCCGCTGATCCCGCAACGCTGGTGGGCCGCGGCAAGCTGGATGAGATTCGCGCCGAAGCCAGGGCACACAAAGCGCCGCTGATCATTTTCGACAGCAACCTTTCTCCCGTGCAGCAACGAAACATCGAGGAAGCCACGGAATGCCGGGTGATCGACCGTACGCAACTGATTCTCGATATTTTCGCGCGTCATGCGCGGAGCCGCGAAGGCCAGCTGCAGGTCGAATTGGCACAATTGAATTACATGCTGCCCCGCCTGACCGGAAAGGGAACTTCCATGTCGCGCCTCGGCGGCAAGAGTGGCGGCGGTGGCGCCGGTGGAGCGGGCGGCGGAGCGGGACGCATCGGCGTGCGCGGCCCCGGTGAAAAGAAACTCGAAACCGACCGCCGCCGGATTCGCGACCGCGTCGGCAAGATCCAGACCAGTATTGATGCCGTCCGCAAACAGCGGGCGCTGCGGCGTGAGGCGCGCAATGCCGTCCCTCTCGGGACCATCGCGTTGGTGGGTTACACGAACGCAGGCAAATCCACGTTGTTCAATGCTTTGAGCCGCGCCGAAGTGCTGGTTTCCCCGAGGATGTTCGCCACCCTCGATCCTACCATCCGTGCGCTGCGGCTTCCCTCGAATCGCCGAGTGCTGGTTTCCGATACCGTCGGGTTTATCCGTGATCTGCCAAAAGGGTTGCTGACGGCGTTTCGCGCAACGCTGGAAGAGGTGCAGGAAGCTGCTTTGATTCTGCATGTGAGTGACGTTTCCAATCCGCATCACGACGAACTCGACGAGGAAGTCGACAAGATTTTGCGGGAACTTGGCGTCGACGGCCGCCCCAGGCTGCGCGTGCTGAATAAGATGGACCGGCTCACTCCTGAAGATCGAAAAGCCATCACTAACGGCGCGGAGAGAAGCGCTGGCGCAGGCGGCGCGCCGGTGCTGGTGTCCGCTCTTACGGGCCAAGGGATCGAGGAAATGCTCCGGTGCATGGACGCCGAGATGCCCACCGATCCCGTCGTAGCGGTTTCTATTCGCTTGCCGCTGGCGGACGGTCGCACACTTGCCCTGATTCATGCGCTGGGGCGCGTCCTCCACTCGGAAATTGACGATTCGCACATGCGACTCTACGCGGAAGTGCCCGCGTCCATCGCCAAGCGCCTGCGGCTCAAAGAGTATGCCGTGGAGGAACCTTTTCGCACGCTCTCTCGTAATATGGAATAGAGGCCGGCGGCTGTGCGGTCACCATTCGCATCGGTCGCTTCGCGCCCGCCGCAAACGAGGTTGCCATGGCTGCTTTCTTTCTGTGGATCATCCTGTTCATCCTGTGCTGGCCGCTCGCGCTGCTGGCTCTGGTGCTTTATCCGTTTGTTTGGTTGTTGACGCTGCCTTTCCGCCTTGTGGGAATCGCCGTCCACGGCGTTCTCGGACTCGTCAGCGCGATCTTTATGCTCCCCATCCGGCTCCTTCGCGGCCCGCGGGCCATCTGAGTGGTTTGATTTTATTTTCGACGTGGTAACTGTGGAGTAAAAACGCGGAAAACCTCTGTTTTTACGCACTTGCAGCTCCTGTGGGGGCGCGTTTCCCTTCCGGTCCGAGACCCTATCTTCTGTGGAAAACGTTGTGGAAACTACAGCAAGCTCTCAGAGATTAGCCCGTGCGTCTTGCTGGATGTACCGGAGAATTAGGAAACTATATCCTTGTAACATATTGAAATAAAATGGGTTATTTAAACTTCTGCGACGCTTGCACTGCCCATCTTGCTAGCTCTATCGCACCAGTGCACTTCTTACATTTGCACAGATTTGCAGCAGTCGCGTTACGAAAGAGTATCACTTTCCTTGCTTATACTCTTGGGACTGAGTTAATTTCGAAGTAACTACCCAAGGCTAAAATGCCTGTGGAATAGGGCTCCTTGGAGCGCTCCCGGAACTGTCTCTGACGTGTTGACGCATCCTTATACCAAGTCTATAGTAAAACTGCGGTGGCTGAAGCCACGGGGCGGCACCCCCGCCGTCATGCGCCATGAATCTTCCTAACTCACTGACGCTGTTGCGGATCTTTTTCGTTCCGGTCCTTATCGTAATCCTCCTCACCCGTAGTCCCAACGTGGAGTTCTGGGGTTTTTCCATGCACTTCGAGGTCTGGGGCGTGCTGATCCTGCTCCTGGCTGCCGCGACCGATTGGGCAGATGGTTACCTGGCTCGTCGGCGCCTGCAGGTGACGACCCTAGGCATTCTCCTCGACCCCATTGCCGACAAGCTGCTGATCTCGGCGGCGTTCGTTTCTCTGGTGGACATGCACCTTGTTCCCGCGTGGATGGTGGTGATCATCGTCGGCAGAGAATTCACGGTTCTCGGTTTACGGAATATCGCCTCAGCGGAGGGATTCACGATCGAAGCATCCACCCTCGGAAAGACGAAGATGGTTTTGCAGGTGTGCGCCGTGGCGGTACTAATCGTTGGTGCGCGGCACCCGTCGCTCAAGCCGCTAGCTCGAATCTTGCTATGGCTCGTCGTCATCAGCGCGCTCGTCTCTGCCGCCCAGTACTTCCGGCGCTTCTGGAGCCACGTCGACGACAGCATCAAGCAACGCCGCCGGCTACGGATGCTCGAAGCCCGCAAGAAGTCTCAGGATGCCGTCCCTCTCTGAAGCGGACCGGCGCGCCGCTCTGCAACTAGCCCGGACGGCCGTTGTCGAAGTCGTCTCTCACCGCCAACTTCCAGGCGTGTGCCCTCGCGAAGGAATCTTCGCGGAGCGCCGCGGTGTATTCGTGACCCTTCACGTGGGCAAACGCTTGCAAGGTTGTATCGGCGTCATTGAAGCGAAAGAACCGCTGGGAGAAGCCATCGTTCGATGCGCTGCCAGCGCTGCGCTGGAAGATCCGCGGTTCGCCCCCATGAGGACGGATCAGCTTGGCGACCTTAGCATCGAAATCTCATTGCTTTCACCCATGGAACCAATCGCCCCTGAATCAATCGAAATCGGGCATCACGGGCTTTTTGTCCGTTTACATGCACAGCGCGGGCTTCTTCTTCCCCAAGTTGCCATTGAGCATCGGCTGACGCGCGAGCAGTTCCTCGAGGAGACCTGCCGGAAGGCAGGGTTGCTTCTTGAAGCCTGGCGCGATCCAGAGGCTCGTCTCTTTGGATTTACATGCGAGGTCTTCTCCGAAGCGCACATCCCGAAGGGGCCTGAAGGCTTCAGCGGGAAGCTCGAAATCGAAGAGTGACGCAAGAATAAAAGGCCCGCGCGGAGAAACCGCAGCGGGCCTGAACCATTCAGCGGCATGCCGGGGTTCTACTCGATTTCGACGTAGTCGCCCGCGTAGACTTCGAGCGAACTGAATGTGATCACCATCGTCGATGAATTGCGGTTCACGTTAATGACGATTCCTTCGCCGAGCACTTCCCGCGGCAGATCATTCCATTCGTACCGTACGGGGGCGCTCCCGAAGCCGAACATCGAGTACTGATAACCTTTGTTTTGCGGCACGGTCTCTGCCATCGAACCCTGGTAACGGAAGATTCGGAAGTAATCGCCGACCTTGACCCCCTGGCCGCTCCCGAGGTTTACATAGACCGCACTGAGTTTACCGAAGACCTGTCCGTAGTCTTTTCCAGCCACCACCATCGCCACTGGCTTGCCGGTAACGGGCGCAAAGTGATCGAAGGCGGCAGAATCCTTGAACGGTGGTGCCGGACGGTCCTGATAAGGCTGCAGGATATCCCCACGCTGCATATACCCGCACGAGAATATGACCTGAGCGACAGAAACCTTAGGCAGAACGTTTACCACCCGCACCTGTCCCGCGTCCACATAGGGCGTGCCCATGGCTTTCAGGAGCTTCACCTGCCACTTGAACCATGGCACGTCCGTTGGGTCCTTGTCCGGCCGCACAACCGAGAACCGGTCACCGACGCGAACACCCTTGTCCTGGCCGCGATTGATGTGCACGTAGTCGCCGCGCGCAAAGGTGATCTTGTAGTTTGACTGCTCCCCTGAGACGATCCGGATCTCGTCCGGCACGTGCTGATCCGCGACGAAACCTGAACAATTCACCGTGCTGAAGTCAATTTGGGGATTCGCCGGAGGATTCTGGGGTGCGTTCTGCGCCGAACTTACCGCCCCACCCAGGAATACCGATAAAGTCAACACAACTATTCTAGCGCGCATTCCATAACTCCTTCGAAAACACTCCCTATGGGCCGTGCAGGGACTTTTCCTAGCGAAAGTATCAGGGCCCACCCCACGCGTCAACCAAATGACCAAGGTCGCTTTACACTTTTGATACGGGCGTTGGCGGCGGATACGGCATACTACTAGCTGTATTTTCAACAGATTGACGACGCAAGGCACGGTATGAGTCTCTTTGGCACAGGGTTACGGCGGATTTGCGCGGTCGTGGCGGCCTCCACCGCGGGCGAAATGTCGAAAATGGTGCGCTCCGCCCTAAAGCAAACCAGGACCGTCGAGTTGCGCCTCGATTGGCTAAGCAGTGACGCGGAGCGCGCCCGATTCCTCGGCTGGCTTGCAACCGGCCAGCCTCGGAACGCCACATTTCTCGCCACCTGCCGCCGCCGCGAAGGTGGAGGCAAATTTGCCGGGGCCGTTGACCGCGAACTCTACTGGCTGATCCAGGCCCGCGAAGCCGGCTGCCAATGGTGCGACCTCGAAGTGGAAACCTTGCGAAAGCTTCCCGGCCAGTCCGTTCGCGAATACCCCGTGCCGCCACGTGTCTTGCTTTCCTTACACGACTTTGAGCGCACTCCGGATTTGCCACGAAGCATGAACCCGCCAGCCCACGGCGGGGTCGATGCCGTGAAGATCGCGGCTGAAGCGCGCAGTATCCACGACAGCATCCGGCTCCTCCGTCTGGCGCGCAGTTCGAAAAGTTTTGTCGCCGTTCCGATGGGAGCAGCCGGCCTGCCCGCGCGAATCCTCGCCTTGCGCGAAGGAAGTGCCCTGGCTTACGCTCCTGTTGCCGAGGCGACCGCCTCCGGCCAGGTTTCACTGGACGAGATGAAGCACCTCTACCGCGCGCACGCTCTCACACGCCGCACGCGAGTCTACGGCGTGATCGGCGATCCCATCGGTCATTCTCTTTCTCCGTTGCTGCACAACACGGGCTTCGCGGCGCGCCGCGTTGATGCTGTCTATCTCCCATTTCTGGTCTGCCAGCTCGGCGATTTTCTTGCGGCTGTTCCGGAATTCGGCATCCGCGGTTTCAGCGTCACCCTGCCGCACAAACAGGCCATCCTCAAACACCTGAAGGAATGCGACCCGCTGGCGGCAGAGATCGGCGCTGTGAACACCGTTGTGGTGCGGAGCGATGGGTCCCTTCACGGCTGCAACACGGATTACGTCGGCGTGCTCCGCGCGCTGGAGAAAAAACTCCAGATCAAAGGGAGCCGCGCTCTGATCTTCGGCGCGGGTGGATCCGCGCGTGCGGCTGCCTTCGCGCTGGCGCGCGCCGGCACCATGGTCGGAATTTGCGCCCGCCGCGAGAATGCAGCGAAAGAATTGGCGCGGGCCGTGGGCGGAGAAGTAATTCCGCGCCGCGCTTTACGCTCGGAATTTTTTGACGCCATCCTAAACACCACCCCGGTCGGCATGCACCCGCGCGGCGGAATTTCGCCTCTCGCGCCCGGCGAGTTACACTGTCGCATCGTGATGGACTTGATCTACCGCCCACAGAGGACTCAACTCTTGAAGCTCGCCGCGCGAAAAGGAATCGCTACCGTCTCCGGCGTGGAGATGTTTCTTGCGCAGGGCGTCGCTCAATGGGAAATCTGGACCGAAAAGCGTGCGCCCGAAGCCTCCATGCGGCGCGCCGTGGTGGCCGCACTCCGCGCCGAAGAGAAGTCGCACCCTCGCTAGCCTCAAGTGATGTAATAATAGGTTTCTTTTCATTGTGAACGGAAAACTGTCGACTGTGAACTCACTCCCATGATCCAGCCGGACTTCCGCGAATTTCAGCGACTCGCGAAACAGGGCAACCTCATCCCGGTATACGATGTTTTTTCCGCGGATTTGCTGACTCCCGTAAGCGCCTATCTGCGCATCGCCCAAGGCGCGCGATACTCCTTCCTTCTGGAGAGCGTCGAAGGCGGCGAAAAAATCGCGCGTTATACGTTTGCGGGCGCACACCCCGAGGAAGTTTTCCGTTACGCCAGCGGCGCGTGCGTCCTGGAGAGCCGCGGCCGGATGGTTTGGGAAGAGCGCGATCCCATCTCCTTCCTGCGCGAGCGCGTCGAGCGTTTTCGCCCCGTGCGGCTTCCCGGATTGCCGCCGCTGGTCGCCGGCGCCATCGGCTATTTCAGCTATGACATGGTGCGGCTGATCGAGCGCATTCCCAAGCGCCTCCGGGATGAAATCGGCCTGTATGACGCCATGCTGATGTTCTATCACGGCCTCGTCGCTTTCGATCACGTGCAGCACCGCTTGTGGATCGTTCGCAATGTTTTCACCGAAGGCCACGGCAGTCTCCGCGCGAAATACAACGCCGCCGTGCGCGAAATCAAAGAGACGCGCCGGCTGCTCGATAAGTCCGTGGCCGCGGAACGGCCGAAGAAGCCGTCGAAAGCAAGGAAACGCGGGCAGCTGAAAGTGACTTCCAATTTCCGCCGGCCCGAATACCTCGCCGCCGTGCGCAAAGCGAAGCAGTACATTCGCGCCGGCGATATTTTTCAGGTCGTGCTGAGCCAGCGGTTCTCGGCAAAGACGCTGGCCGAGCCATTCGAAGTCTATCGCGAGCTGCGCGCGCTGAATCCCTCACCCTATCTTTTCTACCTGCAACTGAACGACGTCTCCGTCGTTGGCAGTTCGCCGGAAATGCTCGTCAAAGTTCAGGGACGCGATGTTTTCTACCGGCCCATCGCCGGCACCCGTTGGCGCGGCAAGGACGAGGCCGAAGACCAGCGCCTCGAACGCGAAATGCTGGCCAGCGAAAAAGAGCGCGCCGAGCACATCATGCTCGTCGATCTGGGACGGAACGATCTCGGCCGCGTCTGTGACTACGGAACGGTGAAGCCCGAAAAATTGCTCACCGTCGAGCGCTATTCGCACGTCATGCATCTGGTTTCCAGCCTGCGTGGCCGCTTGCGCGAAGATGTGGACTGTTTCGACGCGCTGATGGCCTGTTTTCCGGCCGGCACGGTCTCCGGCGCGCCCAAAGTTCGCGCCATGGAGATTATCGAGGAACTTGAGCGCACCCGCCGCGGAATTTACGCCGGCGGCATTCTCTACCTCGATTTCGCGGGCAACCTCGATTCCTGTATCGCGCTTCGTACTATGGTCATGAAGAACGGCGTCGCCCACGTCCAAGCCGGCGGCGGCATAGTTGCGGATTCCACGCCGACGGGCGAATATCAGGAGAGCGTGAACAAGTCGAAGGCGCTGCTCACGGCTTTGGAAAGGGCTCACGGGGGAGGAAATAAATGGAGATGACTGTGTTTGTGGCTGCCCTTGGGATTGCAACTCTTTGGATTGTCGGCGAAGCCAGGGGCGAACACCATCGAATGGGCCGAGCGGCCACGACCATGGTCGTGGTGTGCGCGGTTGCGTTGCAAGTTTACTGCTTGCGTCCTGCAATCCGTATTGATCCCCTCTACCTCCCATGGCCGCTGGTAATCACAATTAAATTGTTGATGCCCTATTTGATGCTTTTGCAAGTCACTCGCGGGCATCCTTCCGCGCCGATTTGCGCAAACCTTCCTGGCACACTGCTTCTGTTGCCAGACAAATTGCCCCGTCAATTGCAAGAGCAGGTGCAAAGGAAGCTTTTGGTATGCAATTTGACCTTAACCAAGTATGGCCACTGACAAGTAGGATTCGATCAAGATGATTCTGCTTCTGGACAACTACGATTCTTTTACCTACAACCTCGCGCAGTATCTAGGCGAGCTCGGTTGTTCCGTAGAAGTGCATCGTAACGACAAGATTACCGTCGAAGAAGTCGCCCGGCGAAAGCCGGAGCGCATCGTGATTTCTCCTGGGCCGTGCACGCCGCAGGAAGCGGGCATTTCCGTGGAACTGGTCGAGCGCCTTGCTGGAAAATTCCCAATCCTCGGGGTGTGCTTAGGCCATCAGGCCATTGGCGCCGCGTTCGGTGGCAAAATCGTCCGCGCACCAAAACTTTTCCACGGCAAGACGAGTCAGATCCATCATGACGGCAAGAACATTTTCCGCAAGCTGCCGGATCCCTTCACCGCCACGCGCTACCATTCGCTGATCGTTGAGCGCAAATCGCTCCCGCGCGAGCTCACGATCACCGCCGAGACCGACGACGGCATCATCATGGCCTTCCGTCACCGCCGCCACAAAATCGAAGGCGTGCAATTCCACCCCGAATCCGTCCTCACTGATTCCGGCAAACAGCTTCTCAAGAACTTTCTCTCCCTCTAGAGCCGCGCCGCCTCTGCGCCCCTCAGCGCGCTGTGCGTCTCTGCGTTGTCTTTTCTCCCTCACCAATTCAAATCCGCCAAAATCGCTCCGTAAATTTCCATCCCCCGCCAAAAATGCCCCAGCCGCAAATTTTCATCCGAGCTGTGCTGATGATTGTCGTAATTCACAATCGGTACGCCAATCCAAGGCAAACCAAGGTCTTCGAAAATATACATTGGCACGCTGCCGCCCAGCGTTGGAGCGATGACGGCACTTCCGCCCGTCGTATCTTGCACCAGCTGAACGAGCGCTTTTGAAACAGCCAACTCCATGGAAGTCCGAGAAGCACGATAATTCCAGACGTCCTTGACGACACGGACGACACCGGAATTTGAAAGGCGTTCTTCCTTTGTAGGTGCGGCCGAAGTTACATAAAAACCTTGTTTCCGAATGTGCGCCAGCACCTGTTCAAATTTCTTATCGGGGTCCTCGGCTTTCACCAACCGCACATCGAGCGCAGCCTCGGCCTTTTCCGGCACGATGTTTTGCGCTTGTTCGCCGACGTAAGCACTGCGCAGGCCGCGGATATTCAACGAGGGAAGTTGAAGAAGCTCGACAAGCTTTTTGCCACCGCCCTCCGGTTTGGCGAACTGCAGCTCTCTTTCGAGATCGGCGTCATTATTCGGCATCTCTTCGAGCGCTCGTTTCTCGAAGTTTCCAAGTGGCAAGACATCGTCGTAGAAGCCCTCAATCAGCACGCGTCCATCGTCCGATTTCATCGAAGCGAGAAGCCGTGCCAGCTCGAAACCTGGATTTGGTGCCCAGTTTCCGTAGTGGCCGCTGTGCAAGGCGCGGATTGGCCCAAACGTCGTGATTTCGAATCCGAGAATGCCTCGGTTTCCGAAGAAGACCAGCGGCCGCCCGCTTTGATGCACGGGCCCATCTCCGGTGATCAGCAAATCGCCGCCAAGCAAATTCTTATGAAGCTCCAGCGTGCGCAGCAGATTCGGCGAGCCCGCCTCTTCTTCGCCTTCCAAAACGAGTTTCAGGTTGACGGCCAGGGGAATCTTCTTCGCACGCAGCGCATCGAGTGCTGCCAGCAGCGCCACGATCGGCGACTTGTCATCCGAGGACGAACGCGCGTAGATTCGCCAATTGTCGTCATAGACCGCCCGATGTTGCGCGCTGTTTTCCGGAAAGAGAATGCGCTTTCCCCCGGCCTCGATAGCCGCATCGCGAAGCACCGGCTCGAACGGTTTCCCATCCGTCCACGCTGCTGGATCGACCGGCTGCCCGTCATAGTGCGCGTAAAAAATCACCGTGCGTTTCGCTTCCGGGGTGATCAGCTTGCCGAAAACCACAGGGCCGCGCCCGCTGATGGGGAGCAAGTGCGTCTCTATCCCCCGTGCCTCCAGCATCTCCACCAGATGCGCCGCATTCTTCTGGATGTTCGGCGTGTCGCTCGCAATATTGGGAATCGAAAGAAATTCACTCAGCTCGCGGATGATGCGGTCCTCATTGTCCATCCGGTACTCGCGCACTTCCTGCGCGACCTGCGCGGGCGACGGAGGTGTTGACTTCTGCGCGGACGCCGGATACGGTAAAAGGGCAATCAACAGTGCGACCACTATGTTTCTCAAAGTTCCCCTCCTCTAACGCTCCCGGCGGCTTTGCTGCCCCAGAGCAACACGGCTGGCCCCGCGCGGCCTGCCAGCGATTCTATCCGACCCGTATGGTCTCTGCTCGTTTCCCGGTTTCTTCCCGCGGTTTGCAGGTTCCGCGGCAACACTTTGGAGCTGTAAATGGGTGAGTTTGCGCTGGAAGTCGAAAACCTCGTCAAAGTGTACGCCTCACGCGGGAAGGCGCCGATCCGCGCCGTCGACGGCATGAGTTTCCGCGTGCCCCGCGGGATCATCTTCGGTCTGCTTGGACCCAACGGCGCGGGCAAGTCGTCATTGTTGCGCATGCTCTCCACGCTCACGCGCCCTACCGAAGGAACCGCAAAGATCCTCGGCTACGACGTCGTGAAAAAGCCCATCGAAGTCCGAAAGCGGATTTCATCTGTAATTCAGGCGACAGCGGTCGAGCTGTTCTTGTCCGTGAAAGACAATCTACTCACCTACGCGCGCTTCCAGGGATTGGACAAAGCGGTGGCCGCGCGCCGTGCCGATGCCTTGATCGAAGAATTTCAGCTCGGTCCGGAAGTTGACCGCAAGGTGCAGGACTTGAGCGGCGGATTCCGGCGCCGCGTGCAGGTCGCGAAAGTGTTCATGGTCGATACACCAGTGCTGTTCCTGGATGAATTTTCGACCGGGATGGATCCCATCCTCAAACGACAGGTGATGAATCTTCTGCGCACCGAAGTCGAAAAGGGAAGAACCATCATCCTCACGACGCAAGTCCTTAGCGAAGCGGAAGAGCTTTGCGACGACATCCTCATCATTAACAGGGGAAAACAGATCGCGCGCGGCGACCTCAATACGCTGAAGCAGCTTTCCCGGGGCGTATATGATATTACGCTGGCGTTCGATCGCTTGCCGGACACCATCCAGGCTGAGATCGCTGCGCTCACACCCATCCGTTTCACAGTCGAGGGAAACACCATTGAGCTCACACTCAAGATCGAAGAGCACCGCGTCATGGATGTTGTCAGCGCACTCTCGCGCAACCGGCATGTTCTGCGTGTCGAAGTTCGTGGCGCAAGTCTTGAGGATATTTTCGTCGAATTGACGACCCGGGAAGGAAAGGTGGTCACTTGAGTGCCATCTCCGCCGTTGTCTATCGCGAAGCGAAAATTCGCGCCACCAACTTTACCTTCATATTCTGGGATTTGTTTTTCCCGCTCCTCTACATGCTTGTCTTTGGTGTCGGCATCAATACCGCCCTTGGTGCTCCCACCGGGCTCGGCAATGTGAATTACAACGAATTCTTTCTGGCGGGAATTCTGGCCATGGCCAGTTTTGCCATCGCCTCCAATACCTCCTGGTCGTTTTTCCTTGATCGCGACAATGGCATCTTCTACGAAATGCTTACCTATCCCATGAGCCGCAGCGAATACCTGCTCGGGAAAGTCATTTTCAATGTCCTCATCTCCATCGGTCAGGCCGCTCTCACTCTGGTGGTCGGCCGTCTCGTTCTGGGCATCCGCGTCCAGTGGACGAAGCTACCTCTGCTCCTGACGGCCATGGCCATCGGCACGGCCGGATGGTTTTTCTTTTACGCCATATTCGCCTTGCGCGTCCGCCGCAACGACCTCTTTAACAGCATCACCAGTGTCTTTTATTTTGTTTTTATGTTTGCCAGTTCGATGTTCTATCCGCTCGAGCCGCTCCCCGCCTGGTTTCGCACCGCCGCGCTCTTGAATCCCATTACCTGGGAGATCGATTGGTTGCGCTACACCTCCATCGGAATCGGGAATTTTCACTCGATTTTGCTCGAAGGGACGGCATTCCTGGTTTTCTCGCTGGCCTGTTTTGCCTATGCCGTGCGCTGCCTGCAGCAACAGGAGTAGTCATCTCAGTTGGCTTCACTTGCCGTAGATCTGCCTTGTTTCGGGAGCTCAGCGGCTCGCTCGGGGCAACTCCGCCTCCCATGAACAAGCAGCCGAGGACTGATTGAGCACAGTACCATCGCCTTTGTCGCTCTTCCCCCTACACTTAGAGTGAGTTTCCCTCGGAGGACACGCATATCTATGCGTCGCCGTGCTCTGGCCTCGATGCTGATGATTCTGTTGGCGGGCATTCCCCTGCCTGCAAGCCCTGCAGGCACTCCGAACGTGCTCCCCTTAGGCGTCGTCACACAGGCGTCCGGCGCGCACTTCAAGGCCGCCAAAATCTCCGCGGGCGCCACCATTTACGACGGCGACGGCTTGTCAACCGAGGCCGAAGGGACGCTCCAATTCCGAGGTTCGGCGGCAGTGTTTTATCTGCCCGGCTCCAGTGTCGTTACCTTGCATGGCCTCCCGATGGGAACCCAGGCACAGCTTCAGACCGGCACCGTGGTCTTCTCCACAGCCAAGGCTGTCGCTATGGAAGTCCTTGCGGACGGAGCCTTCATTCGCCCGCTTGCCGATGGTCCCACGGTCGCCCAAGTCACCATTGTTGGCCCGAAGGAATTGCAGATCAGAGCGCGGCGTGGCGCCTTGCAATTTGCCTACGCGGGCGAAACGGAGAAAATAGCCGAAGGCGGGTCCTATCGCATCGTTCTGGACCCTCCGGAAGCCGCGCCGCCTTTCCCTCAGCGGATCCCAACGAAGGCCGGACGTGA
>Ga0137394_10000291_pt1 | contig 34816 bp, 21 predicted proteins | sample czobulk116metaG_FD_108278 | JGI IMG/M metagenome (GOLD analysis project Ga0137394, IMG submission 108278) | Vadose zone soil microbial communities from Angelo Coast Range Reserve, California, USA - czobulk1.16 metaG | ecosystem: Environmental > Terrestrial > Soil > Vadose zone | place: USA... | reverse complement strand
TCCCTTCGCCTCTGCCGAGGTGAACCCCGCCTTGCGTCAATGATTGCGACACGGTCAGTCTCCTCCCTCAATTGCCGGTAAGCGCCCGGCGGACCCGGCTCTCGGCCGTCGTCGAAAGACAGGTCAGAAGCATACTGCGAGAAGGGGTGACGGTTGGCAGGTTGGCGTATTCGACGGCTCCGCGTACCCTGATGTTCAGGTCTATCTGGCTGGTTCACATCGCCGTTCGTCCGGCGCGCGACGACATCGATCGCCAGCAGCGCTTTTACGCTCTGAGGGATTCGCACGGCTCGCCGTACTGCTCGCAGCCGTTAGGCGGCATCGCGTTGTGCCCTATGCCGTCTCGCAGCGCACGGTCGAGATCGGCATCAGCACGGCATTGGGTGCCACGAGTTCTGCCGTGCGTCGATTGGCGGTCACCCCAACGCGGCTGCCGCGTTGGGGTGTGTTCAGATCACTGGCCCCGCGTGGATCCCGCCGTGGTCTGTCCGCTCAGATTCTTCCACGCTGCGCTCTGCGCAGTCATGCCGTTGGTACTTCCCCAGACGATAGCCGTGCCGTTGGATTGTCCGATCGTGTCGCTGCCCCAGACGATCGCATTGGCCCACGACTGCGGGTTCGTCCATACGATGTTGCTGCCCCAGACGATCGCGCTGCTCCACGTGTTCGTGCTGCCCCAGACGATGGCCGTCCCCCAGGACGTCTCATGCGTGCCGATCGTGCTGCCCCACACGATCGCGCTGCCCCAGACGATAGCCTGGTTCCAGGTCAGCGTTTCGCCGCCGATGGTGGTCCAGTGATAGGGACTCGTGGTGAGCCACCAACTCCCGGTGGGTCTCGACGTGTCGATGGCCCTGGCCAGGTCGATAGCGCCCTTCGCATTCAAGGACCCGGCGCCTTTCCTCAACGGGTCGTACTCGATGCCCGCGTCGTCGTGGATCCCTACCGCCGTGTACTGAAGGATGGCCTTCACGGCATTTGGCGTGAGCGACGGGTGATACGGATAGTTGTTCGCTGAGCGGTTTGCCTCGAGCAGCAGCGCGACCGAGCCGGTTGTGACCGCCGTCGCCATGCTGGTGCCGCTCAGAATCATGTAATTCGGATCGTCAGCCTTCAGTTGGGGATACGTCTGATAGAGATACCCGTTCTTCGCGGCGACAGCCACGATGTTGTGACCGGGGCTGACGATGTCCGGCTTGACGAATGCGTCGTACCAGCTCGGACCGGACGAGCTGTAGTCCGCAATCCGGTCGTCGCCGCGTGTGACCGTATTCTGAATCTTGACTGAACCAGCCGTGATTGCTGACGGCGCGTTGCCGGGCGACGTGATGCCGGCATAACCGACCTGTCCCGTCGTCGGGTTCTTACCGTAATTGCCGGCGGCGGCCACCACGATGACCCCCGCCTTCGAGGCACGCTCGACTGCCTGCACCAGCGGATCGGTCGCGGCGGGCTCGAGGATGGGATGTCCGAGAGACAGGTTGATGATGTCGATGCCGAGGTTTGAACGGTTCGCCACCGCAAAGTCGATCGCGCGTATCACGTCGCTCGTGTAGCCGGCGCCCGTCTTGTCCAGCACCTTCAGCACGACGAACGTCACTTTCGGCGCGAGGCCGCGATACGCATACGTGGATGAGCCCGAAGCGCCGATGGTGCCGGCAACGTGCGTCCCGTGACCGTACTCGTCAGACGGGGATGCGACGACGGCGCGTCCGTTCGTGAAGTCGTAGAAACGCGTCAGCCGGTACTGGAATTCGGCCGACATTTCCAGCCCGGAATCGATGATCGCGACGCCAACGCCGCGGCCGGCCAAATTGCTGTTGTCCACGCCCAGCGTCTGCCGCAACACCACGGGAGCGACGACCGGGCCGGATGTGTCCGCTCCGTTGTCCAGCAGAACGAGCCCGACCACCTGCCCCAGCAGGTTCACCACGCCGCCCACCACGCCGCCCACCACGCCGAGCACTCCGCCCAGCAAACCGTGTGGCCTGACGATGGCGTCGGAGGACACCGAGAGGACCGCGTCGTTGTCGGCGAGCGCCGCGAGATCCTCGCCGTGGACGACCGCGGTCAGCGCATCGATCGATTCATGCTCACCGAGAATCTGGTCTCCGTGACTGGTAAGGCTGTCACGAAGCGCGGGCCGGCTGCCGGAACGGACCCGAATGATGACCCGCTGCGGCGGCGGAGCTTGGTCATCTAGTACCGCACGGAGGGTGACGTCGAGCCGCGCGGCGCGGCTCGCGGACGTCCGAGACCCGGCGGCCCGCATTCGTGCATCGGGATAAGAAAGAACGGCGACGAGGACTGCTGTCGCAAAAGCTACAGGCCGGACGGAACGTTTCATTCGAGCTCCATGTCAGTTGAATGGGCCGCGATGTCCCGGAATGATCGATCCCGACACCGCGAGCTCATAAACTCAGCAAGCCTCCGGCCAGAAAGTGCAGGGAAGGTTGTTTGGCTGTAACCGACTGAAATATCGTGGTTTAGAGAGGCCTGACGGATGCGCGCCGATGTGACGACTTGTGCTGTTATTGCACAGCTATCGAGGCGACTCTACGGAACTCTATGTGGACTAAGCGTCTTACGCGAGCTTCGAATTCTGGGACACACGTGTGCCGTTTTCGGCCATGCTCGGAGCGACGGGAGTGTCTAGGCTTCCGATCATGCTTGCGGCGACGACCTTGCCCGCCGTTTCGACGAGTCGCCGATGCGTATCGTCGAACGCGTTCGATGCCTCGGCATAGAAGCTCAGAACACCCACGGGCCGTCCCCCAAGTGCGATCGGAACAGCCAGCGCGCTGCGAAGCGGCGACTCGGGCGCCGGCCCTTCGAAATCCAGGCGCGCATCGGAATTCATGACCGTCTGCCCTGTTGCGGCCACCCAACCGCTCAATCGCTCGCCCAGCGGAATAGGCGAAGTTCCGATTCGGTCGGCCTCACCGCCCACCTTGTATACGACGGCAATCGTATCGCTGGCTTCTTCGTAGGCGTAAAGCACGAATGCCGCCGCGGGTACATGTTGTTTGAAGTGCGTCCACAAAGCCTCGCCCAGACAGGCCATCGACATGACGCCGTCAAGTGCGCGACCCAGGTTGAAGAACGTTTGCAGCTCGAGATCCTCGCGACGTTGCTCGGTGCGTTCAGAGGGTTGATGGGCAGGGACCGGCACCTGCGCAGCAACGACGGTCGGCTGCGCCGACAGACCTGGCGTCTCGATCAAGCCTGACTCCTGCAGCGCGAGAAACGCGTCGACCACTCCGGGGTCGTACATGTTGCCGCGGCGTTTGCTCACGATCTCGAGCGCGTCACGGTCTTCCATCCGCGTGCGGTACGGCCGGTCGGAGGTCAAGGCATCGAAGCAGTCCACCACCGCAAGAATCCGTGAACCGATCGGGATTTGATCGCCGGCCAATCCGTCTGGATAGCCGGTTCCATCCCAGTTTTCGTGGTGATGCCGAACGATCGGCGCGACGTCGTAGGGAAGGCCGATGACCGACAGGATTTCGGCGCCAATGGGCGCGTGCCGCTTCATGATCTCGTACTCGGCCGGCGTGAGCCGCCCCGGTTTGTTCAGGATGTGCTCGGGAATGGCGAGCTTCCCTACGTCATGCAACAAGCCCGCGGCGTTGATCGCCTCGACCTCGATTTCATCGACAACCCCCAGGATGCGCGCCAGGCGCACGGTCTGATCCTGGACACGGCGCGTGTGGTCATGAGTGACCTGATCCTTGGCACCGACCGCGTGCGCGAGCGCTTCGATCGCCCCGACGTACACTTTATTCACGTTACCCAGGTGGCTGATTTGATCCTGCGCCCTGCCGAGCGCGTGGCGGAAGGAGACATACAGGATCACAGGTAAGGGAATGATGAGGATCAGCGTATCGAGCCCGCCGAACCGCGCCAGGATCATCAACAGCATCGCCCCGAAGATCCCGCCGAAATAGGTGATCCACACTCCCGCGAGGTGCTCACGCCAGATGGACCGAATGTTGAGGCGCCGCTCGAAGCTCACGGCGACTGCGACGATGCCGCTGCTCAGACCGAAATCGACCGTGCCGAATAGCGTCAGCACCGCCAGCAGGCGTGCCGCGGACATCGGGCCGCCGAGCGGCTGATTGCCACCCACCGCAAAGAACAGCTGCGCGGCAATCCAGATCGCGATCATCGGCGCGGCCATGTTGAAGAGGATTCGATCCAGGGAGCGATTACTGCTCGAAAACCGGGCTGTCAGGACCAGGCCGTCCAGGGAAGCACTGATGGCGCCTGCCGAAGGCCCAAACAGCAGGGCGGCGGCGATGTTGAATGTGTCGGAGATTGAAAAGCTGATCGGCATCGACGGAATCCGCAGCGTCGCCCAGCCGCTGGCGACCGTGAGGCCCACCAGAATGAGCCACCGCAGACTCACCGGATGCCTGACCAGATCCGAGATTGAGTAGACCGCGACGGCGCCACCCACGACGATGACGCCGAGCATGTACGCCCTCAGGCCACGACTGAGAGACCCAAAAGCGTCAGTCGCTTTCGGGCCGGGCACCTGGTCCACCAAGATCATATCGGCTGAGGCGCGCCGATCCATGATGCCAAAACGCGCAAGACGTGGCGGGCTCGGCCACCACATCGGCGCTCCGATCACTCTTCAGTCACGACGAACTGTGCATTGATGCCAAGAGCGCGGCTGGTTCCAGCGCTCCCCACCCTTTCGAGTCTCCTCAGACATCGAACATACGGATGCGGCGCTGTGGCCCGATGGGGAATGTCCAAGCGAGTTGGGGCGCACCACACTCATGCCGCAGCCCGTCCGCTGCAGTCAAGAGACTGCGAGCGCGAACCCGTCCCGCTGCCGGCGCCGGCATGGTCCGGCGCTGCCTGAGACCCCGCACTCACCTGATTTGGGCTTCGCGGCAGCGCCGGCGAAGGTGCGCTCGTACCTGTCGCGTCTGCGGTCCTCACGACCCTACGGCGACTCGCGAACAGGCCGCCTCGTCACCGGGGCTCTGGCACTTCGGCGCCGATCGGGGGCACCGCTGGCGCGCCAGCGCTCGTCGTCCTCGCCGGCGCGGCCGGACGCGGCGCGGCCGTCCACCGCCGCTGGTCATCCCACCATCCGAGCGCGGCGGCGCCGGTCCACCGATCGATGCGCACGAAGGCCGCGTCCTTGGCCTGTCGCCATTCGTAACGCGGAACCAGCGCGTGCCCGAGCAAGGCTGCCGAAAGTGCCAGAACTCCGAGCCACCAGTCGCGACGCTTCATCGTATCCTCACTATCGTGACCACACAGTAACCAGGGCGTCACCGACGATCGTCAGTACGTCAGACGCCCAAGAGGAGTGAAAGAGCTCTCGGAGGGAAGCAACGTCCGATCCGAGCCGCCACGAAGTCGTTAACTGGTTAGCGTGACACGGACTTATTCGGCCTGAGGCACACGAGGGACGCCGCAGAAGTCTGCGGGCACGGAGACTTTAATCGCACGTTCCGAGATCGACTCCGAACATTCGGCGATGCTGCCCGGTGAACCTCCGACGCAATCAGCAATATTTCAGTCGATCACCTCCAGGCCCCGCCCGCGTTCACGTGCGCCGTCGATGACTGAAGGGTTCTGGCGATGCCGTCGGTTCGCTCACGTCCGCGCCGACAATACGCCGCTCTCGTACTCTCGCACCTCGTCGAGCCATTGCCGCCCGACGGCGACGTCGGCGGTGGCGCAGTAGTAATCCCACACGGCGCCCCACGGCAGCCCCTTGATTTCCTCCTGGAGCGCCAGGCGCCCGGTGTAGTCGGCAGCCGCCTCGCACTCGCGAAGGCGGCCCGTTGGCTCGACCATCGCCTTGAGCAGCGCTTTGAGCGTGTTGCGCGTCCCGATCACCCACGCGGCCACGCGATTGATGCTCGCGTCGAAGTAGTCCAGCCCGAGGTGCGTTCGCTGGAGATAGCCGCCGCGGACGAGCTCCTGTGCGATCGCTTCCAGATCGTCATTCAGAACCACAACGTGATCGCTGTCCCACCGGACGCCGCGGCTGACGTGAAGCAGGATCTCCGGAAGGAACATCAGGACCGCGCTGATCTTGTCCGTGATGGTTTCCGTCGGATGGTAGTGACCGGTATCGAGCGTGTAGAGAATCTTTCGCGACAGCGCGTATCCCAGGTAGAACTCGTGAGACCCGACGGTGTAGCTCTCGCAGCCGATGCCGAACAGCTTGCCTTCAACCGAATCCAGGTTGAACGCCGGGTCGAGCGCCTCTCCGAACACCGCGTCCAGTGATTCCGTCAGCCGTTCCCTCGGCGTGACCCGGTCGACTGGTGTGTCCTTCATCCCGTCAGGGATCCATAAGTTGGTCACGCACGGGGTGCCCAGCGCCTTCCCCATCTCGGCGCCGATCCGACGAGAGGCCGCCGCATGCCGGATCCAGAACGACCGGATGGCCTTGTCGGGATGCGAGAGGGTGAAATTGTCAGCCGCCTTCGGATGAGAGAAGCAGGTGGGGTTGAAGTCCAATCCGATTCCGAGCGACTTTGCCCAGTCGATCCAGCCGGCGAAGTGTTCGGGACCGATCGCGTCACGGTCCACGCGCCTTGTGCCGAACTCTCCGTAGAACGCGTGCAGGTTGAAGCGGTGCCGGCCCGGAATGAGGGACAAGGCCTTAGCGGCGTCGCGACGGAGCTCGTCGGGAGTACGCGCCTTGCCAGGATAATTGCCGGTCGCCGCAAGGCCCGCACCCAGCTTGCCGTCCGGCTCCTCGAATCCCGCGACATCGTCTCCCTGCCAGCAGTGGAGGGAGACCGAGACCGCCGAGAGCCGCCGGAGGGCCGCATCGGTGTCGACGCCCTCGTCGGCGTAGCGTTGTCTGGCGAGGCGGTACGCGGCTTCGGTGGAGTGAGTCGTCATATCACCTTCTGCTACATCGGAATCGACACAATCCTTGTGTCTTCTGCAACCTTTGTGTCTTTTGTGCGTCGTTCAGAAGTCGAATCGATCGATGTTGCTCCGATTGAACAGCATGGGCGCGCCCAGAATTATCTCGCTGTCACGAACTTCAATCTGACCCAGGCGTCCGGCGTGCAGCGCGCGCGCGCCGACAGCCAGTTTGTTCTGGGTGACGAGGGCGCTCGCGTAGACGGCCAGGTATCCCAGATCGCGGGTATTCCAGAGGACGACCGTCTGCACGACGCCGTCGTGCACGTACGGCTTGTTGATATTCGGCAGCGACAGCCCGATCACGTTGACGTCCTTGCGGCCCGCCTGCCGAACCGCCTCCGCCGCGCCGGGCACGGCGGGCGCGGAAATCGCCATCATCAGCTTCACCGATGGATAGACCTTCAGGAGCGTCTGCGTTTCCGCGAAGGCCTTGTCCCGGTCGTCGTCGCTCGGACGGATGGTAACGAGCTTCAACCCGACATGTTTGTCCCCGAGCCGCTTCCTGATGAACGCGATCCATTCGTTCTGGTTCGCGGCGCTGAGGGCGCCGGTGATGATCGCGAACTCCCCCTTGCCGCCCAGCAGGCGCGACGCCTCGTCGGTCAGCGCGTTGGCGATGCCCTCGGCGGTCGCCTGATTGACGAAGAAGTCGCGGGCATCGGGTTCGGCGTCGGCGTCCCAGGTCAGTACACGTATGCCCCGTTCACGCGCCTTGCGCAGCACCGTTGAAATGCCGGCGCGGTTCTCGACGGCGACCGCAACGGCGTCCACCTTCCGGGTGATCCAGTTCTCGACGAGCTCGTTCTGTTTCGCGGCGTCGAGGCTCGTCGGTCCGTCCCATACCAGATCGACATCGAGCTCGCGCGCCGCCTCCTCCGCACCGGCGCGGCAGCTGACAAAGTACGGATCGCCCTTCGCCTTCGGCATGACGGCGATCACGGTCCGATGCAGCGCGGCAGGCGGCGGATGTCCATCGGACGTACGAGAGCCGGCGCCCACGGTTCGGAGGAGCCAGACGTTGGTGCCGGCAACGATCAGCGAGCCTGCGAGGATCGCGCCGCAAAGTACGGCAACCTGACTGTTTTTCACTTGAAGCTCCTCCGCCGCCGCGCGCGCGACCGCGCGCCGGCGGATATGGCGATCGGCCGCAATCGTTGCCAGCAGCAGCACACCGGTCAGGACACCGGTCAGCTCGGACGGCCACGCTGCGAGGTGCAGCCCGGTCTGCAGCACCGCCAGCGCGAAGAGCCCAAGCAGCGTTCCCCAGATCGTACCTCGTCCGCCGAAGACCGACGTGCCACCCAGCACAACGGCGGTGATCGCATCGAGCTCGTAACCGGTGCCCGCGTCCGACCGCGCCTGCCCCAGGTGCGCCACGTAGATGATCGCCGCAACGCTCGCAGTCAATCCCGACAACACGTAGACGAGACCAACGCGCCTGGCCACAGGAATCGCGGCGTAGCGCGCTCCCTGCGCCGTGAATCCGATCGCGTACAAGGCACGACCGACTACCGAGCGGTGCAGCAGCATCACGTAGGCGGAAACAATGAGCACGAACAGCGGCAGCTGCGCCGGAATCAGACCTCCCAGGTAACCCTGGCCCAGAAACAGGAACCCGGAGGGGAACCCTGTGTAATTGACCGCGCCTTGCGTCATCCCCTCGGCGACGCCTCGAAACAGCGAGAAGGTCCCAAGCGTCACGATCAACGCGGGAAGCTTCAGTTTTGCAATGAGCAGCGCATTCAGCGCGCCTCCAGCGCAGCCGACGAACAGCGCACCCGCGGCCGCCAGCGGCAGTGCCAGATGCCACGCGTGATACTCCGCTCCAAACGTGACCGCAGCGAGTCCCATCATGGAGCCGACCGACAGATCGATTCCGCCAGCGACGATGACGGGCGTCAGCGCGACCGCGAGGAGGCCGAGCTCGACGCTGAACCTGGTAATCTCGAAGAAGTTCGCAAGAGTGAAAAAGTTCGGCGCAATCGCGGAGAAGAAGAGGATCTCGCCGCCGAACACCAGCAGCAGCACCCATTCACCGTTCGGGAACCACCGATCGCGCCACGACATCGCGTTAAGCCCGCGCGCTCTCGGCGCCAGCGACGAGGCGCCTGTGCGCAGGATGGCGAATCCCATCGGCTGCGATGGCGACAAGGATGATCCCGCCCTGGATCGCACGCTCCCAGTAGGCGCTCACGCCGAGAAACGTGAGCGCCGGACCGATGGCCGCAAGCAGGATGACACCGAGTACGGTGCCCATCACACTGCCTGTTCCACCGGCGACCGACGCCCCACCGACGACGACCGACGCGATCACCTTCATCTCCAGACCGATGCCCGCGTTGCTCGGAATCTGGTTGAATCGAACCGCGTTGAGCAGGGCGGCAAGCCCGGTGAGCATCCCGAGGACAGTGAATGCCATCCACTTCACAGCCGACGTGTTCAGGCCGGCCAGACGCGCCGCGCCCGCATTCGAGCCCGTCGCATAGATCGCGCGGCCGGCTGCGACGTGCCGCAGCCCCCATGCGAACGCCGCCGTCAGCATGACGGTCACAATCGTCGCAAAGAACGGGAATTGACCTTGCGTCAGCCCCAGCCATTGAAACGCCGGCGGAAGGTCCTGCACCCAGGCGCCCTCCGTCGCCCAGCGGAGACCGTCGCGCAGCGCCGTCATCGTCGCCAGCGTCACGACGATCGAAGGGATGCCGAGATATGCGACGAGCGCGCCGTTCAGCGATCCCAACAGCGCCCCCATCAGGCACGCTGCGGCGCACACGAACCAGACCGGCGCGCCCGACTTCGAGAGGATGCCCGCGGCAACGCCGCAAATTGCAAACATCGACCCGACCGAGATGTCGATCTCCCCTGTCACGACGACCAGGGTCATCCCGATCGCGACGAGCAGCACCGGGAGGTTCGCCAGGAACAGATCGCTCAGGTTCTCCGCAGAAAAGTATCCCGGCGCGGCGACGGCGAGGACGAGCGCCAGCGCCGTGATCGCGGCTGCGACGGACAGTTCTCTACTGTGAGTCATCCTCATCAGTCAGTCGTAGCGCAGGCCTTCAGAGCGTGTCGAAACTCGGCGTCGCTCACCGAAGAAATGCAACCACGAAGGCTCGAAGACACGCAGAAGAAAAGATTTCCTCGTTTTCATGGCCGCCGCTCCAGCGCGAGCGCGATGATCTTGTCCTGTGTCGCCTCGGTTCGAGGCAAGACCCCGCTGACCGTGCCCGCACGCATCACCGCCACGCGATCGCTCATGCCGAGAACTTCGGGCAACTCGGATGAAATCATGATGATCGCGAGCCCGCGCTCGGCCATGCCCTGGATCAGCGCGTGGATTTCTGCCTTCGCGCCGACGTCCACGCCCTGCGTCGGCTCGTCGAGGATCAGGATGTCCGGCCCGATCGCCAACCAACGTGCCAGCGCGACCTTCTGCTGATTCCCACCAGAGAGCGCCCCGACCTCCGTCGCTACCGATGGCGCTTTGATGCGCAGGCGCTCGACGTAGCCCTCCGCCGACAATCGCTCCGCGGCACGGTCGATCAGGCCACGCGACGAGACAGCGTCCAGGCTTGCGAGGGTGGCATTTGACGCGATTGACATCTCCAGCACCACGCCGTGCTGGCGGCGGTCTTCTGGCACATAGCCGATGCCGCATCGAATGGCCTGCGACGGCGACTCGATGCGAACCGGCGCACCCTGCAGCAGAATCTCGCCGCCGTCGGCCGGCACCAGACCGAACAGGGTTTCGGCCAGCTCGGTCCTCCCCGATCCGACGAGGCCGGCGACGCCCAGCACTTCACCGCGCCTCACGCTCAACGACACGTCATGAATGCCCAGCGCGCGGTTTGAGAGGTGGCGGAGCTCAATCGCCACTGCCCCTGGCGCGACGGGCCGCTTTGGAAAGACCTCTGTCAGCGCGCGTCCAACCATCGTCTGAATGAGCTCCGATCGGTCGATCGACGAGGTCTCGCGCGTCGCGACCGATTCGCCGTCGCGGAGCACGGTGATCCGATCGCTCACCGCGAACACCTCCTCGAGACGATGGGAAATGTAGACGATCCCGCTTCCCTGCGTGCGCAGCATGCCGATGACGCTGAACAGACGCTCGACCTCGTCGTTCATCAACGACGCCGTCGGCTCGTCCATGATGACGATCTTCGCGTTGGCGCCGACCGCCCTGGCGATCTCGACCATCTGCTGCTCGGGCATGCTCAGCGTGCTGGCGAGCCGCTCGGGATCGATCGCGGCGCCGGCCTCCTCGAGCAGCGCAAGCGCCCGGCGTCGTCGGGCGGCCCAGTGCACGCGGCGCCAGACGCTGCCCGTCTCGAGCGCCAGCGCAAGGTTTTCAGCGACGGTGAGCTGCGGAAACAACGACGGCTGCTGGTAGATGGCGGCGATCCCCAGCGAGCGCGCCAGGGCCGGCGTCATATACGGGACGGCTCGTCCGACCACGGTAAGCATGCCCGTGTCGCTCTGTTCAGCCCCGGTCATGATTTTGATCAGCGTGGATTTTCCAGCGCCGTTCTCTCCGACAAGCGCATGCACCTCCCCCGCTTTCAGATCGAACGACACGTCGCGGAGCGCGCGGACGCCTTCGAACGATTTGGAGATGGAGGACGCCGAGAGAAGAACGTGCGACAAGCCGGCGGGATGATAGCGGAATTCGCCCCAGGCGACCGGCACATTCTCACGTTTTAACGCAAAGGCCGCAAAGCACGCTAAGCCAGATCTTCCTTTGCGGTCTTCGCGCGCTTTGCGTTCCTATGTGAGAATGCCGGCCGCCGCAGGTGCTCACACATTACCAGGCGAATCGCAATCCGAACTGCGTCGCGCGGCCGTCGTCAGCAGTGGTGATGACGCCCGCGGTCGTATTCGAAATATTGGCGTCCGGATTCCCGAAGTTGTTGTGATTCAGAAGGTTGAAAATCTCGGCCCTGAATTCGAGCCGGGCGCGGTTGATCGGAAACCGCTTGCTCAGCGACAGGTTGATCTGCTGCGTGCCAGGTCCACGCACGGTGTTGCGGCCGGCGGTGCCCTGGGTTCCGAGCGCCGGGACGGCGTACGCCTTCGTATCGAACCACTGATCGGGCGTCCTGTTGTCGAGCTCTCCGAAGTTGCCCGGCGTCACGAGGTTCGCGCGCTGTGGAATGAACGATCCGCACTGGCAGACGTTCGTCGAGGATACAGAAAACGGGAAACCCGACGCGAGCCGGACGATGCCCTGCACTTGCCACCCGCCAAGAACGTACGCCGCAAGGCCGCCTTTCGACAGCCACGGCTTGCCCTGCCCGAACGGCAACTCGTAGCCGAAGCTCGCCGCAACGCGGTGACGCTGATCGTACCGTGCATACCCCGTCTCCGCATTCAGATCCCACGCGTAGGCGGTGTCGTTCGGCTCGATTTCGCCCGATCCGTTGTCGGTGCTCTTCGACAACTGGTAGCTGCCGAGGAAGAAGAGCCCGTCCGCATATCGCTTGTCGACCCGGACCGTCAGCCCGTGAAACGCCGCCCATCCACCGTCAGATGAGTACAGAATCGCCGACTGGAAGGCCGGGTACGGGACTCGCGTCACGATCGGCGTCGTTCCAGGTTGCGCCTGGTTGATGTTGTAGCGCTTGTGCTCGTTGTAGCTGTGGCTGCCGGTGTACGCCACCTCGAGCAGGTAACTGTCCGAGAAGGTGTGCTGCACATTGCCGTTCCACTGCACCGTGTAGGCCGTTTGGTTGTCCGGATTCATCGAGAACGGCGCAGGGAATTCCGGGATGTTGTTCAGGTCCGGAAACAGCGTGTCGGCATTGAACCGGAGGTCGGTTCTGGTGGGCTGCAGCGAGTACTGTCCATAAAACGGGGGCACGAGCCGGGAGAACTGCAGCTCGTTCAGGTTGAGATTGTCGTAATACACGCCGAAGCCGCTCCGCAGCACCGTCTTGTCATTGGCGCTGTAGACGAGACCGACGCGTGGCCCGAAGTTGTTGAGATCCTTTTTGAGGATGCCCTCAGGAAAATGATTGTCCTGGTTGATGATCAGCGGAACCAGCTTCTCCGGCAGATTGGTCGGCACGACGTGGTACGCGATCTTGCCGGTGGTCGCGTCGAACGAGCCTTCCTGGTTGTTCTTTTCGTGCCATGGTCCCAGGTACTCCCACCGCAACCCCATTTGCAGCGTGAGGATCGACGAAATCTGCCAGTTGTCGTCGACGAAGGGTGCGAAGGTCGGCGACCTGTAGGTCGAGCGTGAGCTGCCGAACGCGCCGGTGCAGGTCGAGCAGTAGCCCAGGAGGAAGTCGGCGACCGGACTGCCAGTAAACTGTCCGTTGAATGTAAAGCCGCCCCGAGGCGGCACCTCGGTCAGCTGATCGTACTTGCGGAACTGCGCCTGGATCCCGAAGCGGACATTGTGACGGCCCTTCACCCAGCTGGTGGCGTTGGAAATGCTGAAGATGTTCTCTGTCGCCCCCTGCGTGATCCCGCCTTCGCCGTTCCCGGTAAAGCTGGTCATCGTGAACCCAGGACGCCCGTAGTCGAGCGGATCGGTGCCGCCGGCGAGGTTCCGGAGACCGATATCGCCGACCCAGTTGCGGCCATCGAGGCTGACCTGCGCGTTCAGATGGTACGCATAGTTGTAGCCGAATCTGATGTCGTTGACGAGGCTGGGCGAGATGACCCACGTGTCGCCGGCGGCGAAGTTGCGTCCGTCCTGCGGCAGGTTCGTATAGCTGAACACGCTCGGATTCAGCTGCGACCCCTTGTAATACATGAAGCGCTGAAAGAGATTGTGGCCGGGCAGCACCTGATCGCCCCGGACGGTGGCCGTGTCTGCGTCGTCGCTGAAGTCACGGATCGTCCTGTAGTTGTTCGCGGCCGGATTGTTCGGCGCAGGCACGGTCGGCGCCAGCGTCTTCGCAAAGTTCGAGAAACGGCTTGCGGGAATGACGTTGCCGGCAAACGGCTGGCCGGTGAGCGGATCGACGATCGTCGTCGAGATCCCGGAAAAATTGCCGGCAAGCTGCGCCGGGTTGGGGACCGCCGCGAAAAGCGTCTTCCCCGCCGTCGCTCTCAGCCCCTCATACCCTCCGAACATGAAGAACCGGTTTCTCACGGCCGGACCGCCGCCGGTGAAGCCGGCCTGCGTGCGATCGCCTGGCTTCTGCCCGAAGTAGTTCGCCGACTCCGCTCTCTCGTTGCGCACGTAGTCGTACGCGGAGCCCGTCGGTCGGTTCGAACCGGCTTTCGTCACGATCGAGACGACGGCTTGACCCTGGCCGTACTCGGTGCTGAAGGAATTCCGGAGAACGTTGACCTCCTGCACCGCGTCGAGCGGCGGGTTCAGCGACAGGTTGTTGAATCGCAGCGAGCGCACGTACACGCCGTCGACGGCGTAGTTGGTGGAACTGTCTCGACCGCCCTCGACGGTCACGTATTGACTGCGGCTGCTCCCCGCCGCTCCGAACTGCGTGCCTCGATTGAAGGACTGCGGCGTCACGCCCGCAGACAGCGAGGCGAACGACAGCAGGCTTCTTCCGGCGACCGGCAAATCCTCGATCTGCTTCTGGGTGATGGTCTGGCTCACCGACGCGTTGGTCGCCTGGAGCAAGGGGGACAGGCCGACGACCGTCACGTTTTCGGATACGTTGGCCAGACCCAGCGTGATCGTCGGCCGGCTGACGTCGCCGTTCCGCAGGATCAATTCCTTGAGCTCCGACGTCTGGAAGCCTGAGAGCTCCACGCGGACCGTGTAGATCGCCGGCGGCAGGTTGGGAACGGAAAAACGGCCCTCGCCGTCCGTGCTCACGACGCGCTGCGCGTTGGTGCCGGTGTTGATGACGGTGACCGTCGCACCGGGCATCACGCCTTTGGTCGTGTCGATGACCTGACCGACGATTCCGGAGGACACAGACTCCTGCGCCCGGATTCCCGTCGACAGGAACAACAAGGCGATGAAGGTCATGCTTCCCAGCCTGCGCGTCATAGTCCCTCCTGTCAGAAACATGGTGAGCGCTCTTGTAAGCCCCGGTCGGATCGCAGTCAAAGCATTTTCACGGGACGTCGCGTGTTTGACGGTGCGAAACGGCTTCAGCCTTCAAGGATCCACGAAAGTCGGGACAATTCTCGTCAAAGTCAGACATCCAACCAGTTGGACGGAGGACGGCCGCCGGCGCCATGTTGCGAGACACGCAACAGCAAAGGGCCGTGAGCACCGGCCTACTGACTGCGCTGCGCGTCGTCGAGACCGAAGCAGTACAGCGTGCCGTCGTAGGTTCCGATGTACACGCGCCCGTTCACGACGGTGAGTCCGGAGAAGTGACTGAACGACGTGATCTGTTCGCCGCTCGAATACAGCTCGTCGCCGGTCTGGCCATCGAGCACGTACAGCGTGGCGTGCGTCGACTTCGCCGCGCGGATCGACGAATCGAAATTCAGTCCGATATCTGGCCACGATTGTTTCGTTTCCTCGCCGCTGCCGTAGCCGAATACCATGCCGTTGGCGATCACGACGGGTTCGCCCCGTTTCATGTCGGCGGATACCCACACCGGCGTCAAATCCAGCCTGCCGTTCCGATCGCGGAGCCTGAAGCCGCCGACGCCGCCGGCACTCACGGGCCCGTGCGTCACTTCGAACTTGAATTTCGAGTGGACCGGGCCCCAGAAGGGCGCCAGGATCCATCGGTTGCCGAGAGAATCCTCCCAGGTCGACAGCGCCCCCCAACTGCCGGCGTCCTGGAAATCGACCTCTTCATTGCAGAAGAGCTCGCTCTTGTAGAGCGGCGTCTGGCTATCGGGTCCACCAGCCGACTGGGGGTCGAGCAGGAACATGCGGCATTCTTTCCCTGAAGCGGCGATCAGTTCCCGCCCCTTGTAGATGAACACCGTCGGTGTGTTGTTCGGATCGAGATCGCGCTTGCGCAGCCACTCCCAGTTTTTCGGCGCGAAGTAACTCTTCAACTTCAGCTCGCCGCCGACGATGTGCACGCCAACGACGCTGTTGCCGTAGCGCGGCGGATCGGAGGTCACATCGTAGATGCCGTCGCCTGTCGTAAACCACGCGGTCCCGGTCGAGTCGATGGCCGCGCCGCGACGGCCCCAGGCGCCGCCGCTTCCGGCGTTGAACGTCATGACTTTATGGCGGGGATCGTCCACCCTGACGGCGGCGATGCTGATACCGGCATACGTGTTCGCCATCCAGAGCACATTGCCGACCAGGTTGAGCGACCATCCCTTTCCGATGTGAAACATATAGGGAGGCTCGAGATCCGTGCCGTCAGCGGCGTTGAGGATGTGAAGGACGCCATCGCCGGTGACGAAGTACACCGGCCTGCGGCCCTGTGCGTCCGCCGGACCGATAACGGGCGTATCACTGCTGCCGCCGGGACGAAGAAAGCCGAGATGGGCCGGATCAGGATTCGAGCTCGCAGGCGGCCCGCCAGCGGCCGTCGGCGATGGGTAGGCCCAGTGCTTCTGCCACAGGATGGTGCCGGACTCGACGTCGAACGCGTAGAGATTGTCGGAGATGCCGTTGACGATCCCGACCTCGCGTGCACCGTTCGATGTGTTCAGGCGTCCGACGATCAATACGGGCATCAGGGAATGCAGCGCCCGGACCTGGTTCCCCGTCTGAATCTTCCAGAGGATCTTCAGGTTCTTGACGTTCTTCTTCGTGAGAATCGTTTCGTTTCGCTGCCAGCCGGTGCGCTGATTGTCGCCGCCGTCGGTCAGCCAGTCCGTGACCGCACCGCGGTTGGTTTGCGCGCTGACGGATAGGGCTCCGAAGTTCGATCCGGCAGGCAGCGCGCGCGAGCTCCACACGCCGCCACAGCACAAGGCCGCCGACGTGACGTAGACCAGTGTCTTCATGTTCTGCCCCGTTTTAGAATTAAGAATTAGGAATTCAGGATTTGGAATGCGGTTACGAATTCCGAATTCTGAATTCCTAATTGTGCAGTTCGACATTCAATGCTCGATCGGAATGCCGAACGCGTAGATCGTGCCGTCGTAGGTGACCACGTAGACTTGTCCGTCGCCCGCCGACGCCCCGACCCCTCGGACGAAGGACGAGATCGTCACGCCGCTCGACCACAGCTCTTTGCCCGTCGCAGCATCAAGGGCGTACAGCACGGCGGGTTTGGAGCGCTGCACGCGCTGCGCCGCGGTCATCGGTGTGTCGCCGGAGCGATACTCGCCGCTCGAGATCGCGAAGACGACGCCGTTGACGATTGTCGGCGGCGCCGGCGACATCATGTCGCGCGACACCCAGGCAGGGTGTAACGTCGGCGTCCCGCTCTGATCGACGACTCTGTAGGCGACGATGGCCCCGTTCGTCACGGCGCCGTTCGTCACTCCAAATGTCGTCTCGGCGTGCAGCGGCCCACCGGCCGCCGCAAATACCCAGCGCGAGCCGTCCGCCTGCTCGGCCGTCGCCAGCGCGCCCGGGGTGAAGTCGCTGGTCGCAATCGAGTACGGCGCCGTTTTCGACAGTGGAGTTCGATGATCTGGACCGCCGAGCGACGCGGCATCGAGGACGTACAACCGGCCATCGGCGTTCGCCGCCGCGATGAGATGCTTGTCCTTGTACTGGAAGGCGACGGGCGAAGCGGTAAATGCGCTCTTGCCGGGAGAGAACCAGTCCTTCCGCCGCAGCGTCTGCGGATCGAGCGCCACGACGGCATTTCCATCCCCGTCGTTCGAGCCGGACGCGCCGCCGTCGATCGCCACGTAAATATTGCCGTCGGTGCCGAACGTCGGGCCGGCGGTTCCAGCGACGTTTCCGCCTTTTGACTCCCAATGCATCACGGGCTTCGCGTCATTGCCGATGTCGATTGCGTACACGCCGTTCGCCGCAGCGCCGCAGTTGTCCCGGGTTGCCACATACAGGACGGTGTCGATCAGAATGGATCCGACGCCCTTGGCGCTCGGCGGCAGAAACTTGACCGGCGGCGTGAGGTCGTCTCCGGTTTGGGGATTCAGCGTGTGCAGCAGACCGCCGCTCGACACCGCATAGACGTTCGTGTTGCCGCCGCGGCCGCCTCCCCCACCTGGCGGCGGTCCGGGCAGGGCCGGCGCGGTCCGGCCGAGCGGTGTGGCGCGGGTAATGGTCGTCATCGCGCCTGGGCACGCGATGGTGCCCGCTGCGGGCGGCAGCGCGTTCAGGTGCCGTTTCCAGAAGATCTTGTTGAGGTCGTAGTCGATCGAGTAGACGTTGTCCGAGCTGCCTCCGACGAAGGCCAGCGCCTTGAATCCCTTGTAGGAAATGATGTTCGACAGCAGAAGCGGCTGCGTCAACGACTCCAGTTGTCTCGGTTGATTCTCGAGCTTCGTTTTCCAAAGCAGCTGAAAGCCGGGTTTCCGCACGCTCTCTCTAGAGATCCTCGGGTCGCTCTTGACCCACGAGGTACGCTGCGCGTCGCCGCTGGTCGTCGTCCAATTGGGACCGCCCCGTCCTTGTGCCTGCGCGGCGCGGGTGGCCGCAACGACGAAGACGACAGCCAAGGCGATCGGACGACCGAGTCTTCTCATCACGGGAGCTCCTTTGTTCAATTCTGCGCGAGCGCGTACGCGATGGCCTGCTCCGCGAGCGGAGCCATGACGTCGTAGCCGGCATCATTCGGCAGCAGGCCGTCACGCGTCAGCGGCATGCGGAAATTGCGGCCCTCCGCGAGCGCGGCGTAGTAATTGAGGTACACCGCTTTGCTGCGCGCCGCGTAAGCGCTGATCCACCCGTTCAACCCGATGATCTTTCCCTGAGGCCGGACACTCGTCTGGTCTTTGAAGCAGTCGCAGACGGGCGTCACCGACGCAAGGACCACGCGAATGCCATTCGCCTTTGCCAGTTCGCTCATCGACGTGATGTTGTCGCCGACGGTGCCCTCGGTGCCGGGGCCGAGCACGCCGGTCAGATCATTCGTGCCGCCGTGAATGACCACCACCCGCGGTTTCAGCGCGATGACGTCCTGCCGAAACCGGACCAGCATCTGGGCAGTTGTCTGACCGGCAATGCCGCGATTCAGGTACGGCTTGCCGGGGAAAAACCTCGCGCTGCCCTGGCCCCAGAGCTCGGTGATCTGGTCGCCAAGAAAGACGACGCGCCGTTCGGCAGGCGCGGGAGGAGGAAGCTCGCTGTTTTCGCTCCCGTATCGCGTCAGCCCGGCCCAGTCGCTTACGATGTGCCGGTACCTGGCCAGTTCCTGTTCAAGGGCAGCAGTCGACGTCGAATCTGGCGGCGGCTGGATCGCCCCGGAACCGGCAAGTACGACGACGCCGAGGAGCACAGTCGCGCTGATTCTTCTCATGAGCGAGCATCCTTGATAAGACCCGCCGGGGTCCGAGTCAAACGCTTTCAGGGGCATCGGTGGCGTTTGGCACGCTGAAACAACGCGAAGGCTGGCTCATCCTCGCAGCGCGACGTGAAAATCGCCTGAAATAGCGTCGATACAGTCCTGATTCGCGCAGGTCCGTCACGGGCGGGTCCCGGAAGGCGGTCAACACGTTTTGCTGAGCGAAACAAAAAGCTGGCGCCGTGCAGGGGGCCAAGAGCAGAATCTCGGACGAATCCTGCCGCACTGAAGGCAGACAGCGTCGATGAGGCGAGGTGTCGTATGAGCGGCGAAGCATCCCCGCGCGATCCCTATCTGGTGAAGTCGGTCGTCCATGCATCTCGCCTGCTGTCGGCCTTTCGATCGTCCGGTGAAGCGCTCCCGCTGCGGGAGATCGCGGGTCGGAGCGGTCTGCCGAAGAGCATGGCGTTCCGGCTGCTCTACACGCTCGAGCGATGCGGGATGGTCGAGAAGGTTGGCGAAAATCTTTATCGCTGTTCGTTGCGGCCGTTCAAACAAAAGCTGTACAGACTGGGCTATGCCGCGCAGGGCACCGACTACCAGTTTTCCAAAGAAGTCTCGCTGAGCCTCGAGCGCGCCGCCGCCGCGGAGGGGGTCGAGCTCATCTCGCTCGACAATCGCTACAACCCGAAAATTGCGCAGCGCAACGCCGATATCCTCGTCCGTGAAAAAGTGGATCTGGTCATCGAATTCCAGACCGACGAGCACGTCGCCCCGATCGTCGCAGCCAAGTACCGCGAAGCGAACATTCCGCTGATCGCGATCGAAGTTCCCCACCCCGGCGCGACCTACTTCGGCGCGAACAACTACGAGGCCGGGCTGATCGGCGGCCGCTGTCTCGGACGCTGGGCGAAGCAGCATTGGCACGCCGGCGTCGACGAGATCGCCCTGATCACGCTCGAACGCGCCGGCAGCCTCCCGAAGATGCGGTTGACCGGCATGCTGGTCGGGATGAAAGAGGTCTTCCCGCAGCTCGAACACTGCACGGTATCCCACCTGGACGGCGACGGAAAGTTCGGCGACAGCTTCGAAGCCATGCGACGGCATTTGCGCTACAGCAAGTCGCGCCGATCGCTGGTCGGCGCGATCAACGATCCCAGCGCGCTGGGTGCGCTGCGCGCGTTTCAAGAGGCGGGCCGCACCGACTCGTGCGCCATCATGGGCCAGAATGCCTCGCCTGAAGGCCGCGCCGAGTTGCGCGAGCGGGGGACGCGCCTTGTCGGATCGGTCGCGTATTTTCCGGAAAAGTACGGCGCCCAGATCGTCGCTGTGGCGCTCGACATCCTCCACCGGCGCGCCGTGCCGCCGGCGGTGTTCGTCAAGCATCAGCTCGTGACACCGGACACGGTGAACCACATCTATCCGAACGACGAGTTGATGATGACGCGGGGGCTCTCCGCTTAGCGAGGGAACGCCCGGCTGAAACCTGCGCTCTAGCGCCAAGCTATGCGCTACCTCCAGGACGTGGGCTGTCTCCTTGACGTGAAGGGCGACGCCTTTCGGCGAGCCGCTGGACGGACCTACCGCAGAAACGCGTCCCGCAGCCCGCCATCGACCGGGATCACGTGTCCCGTGGTCTTCGCGCTCGCGTCGCCGGCCAGCCAGCAGATCGCGTTCGCGCAATCCAGCGGCAGAATCGGCCGACCCGTGATCGTCCGCCCGGCGTAGAACTCTGCCAGCTTCATCCTGAGCGCTTCAGTCGGCTCGTCATCAGCGAACGCGATACCGTACTTTTGCAGCGCGACGATCACGCGATCGCGCGGGAACATCGACGATCCGGCAATGACGGTGGCCGGCGCAATGCCGTTCACCCGGACGAGCGGACCGAGACCGATGGCGAGCTCGCGGATCAGGTGATTGACGGCGGCCTTGCTCACGTCATACGCCTCGCTGCCGCTCTTGGGAACAATCGCGTTCGCCGAGCTGGTGAAGACCATGGCCGCCGGCAGGTTCTGCGCCCTCAACACACGCGCCGCCTCCTCGGCCAGCACGTAGTTACCGGTGACGTTGATGTGCAGCGTCCTCGTCCAGACCGACTCCGCGCTCGCGGACGGATCGGATGCGGGATAGATCGCGGCGGTGTTGATCACGACGTCGAGGCCGCCGAACGCCAGAATCGTGGCGCGCAGCGCCGTGGCGATGCCCTCGCGCGACGAGAGATCGAGCGTCGCGGCCATGCCGATGTCGGGAGATGACAGCTGCCGCGCGTCGGCCACCGTGGATTCGGCGTTGGTCCCGTTCTGGTCGGCGACGACAACGTGCGCTCCGCGCTGGGCGAGCAGAAGCGCAACCTCCCGGCCGATGCCGCTGCCGCCGCCCACGACGAGCGCGATCTTCCGGCTGAACTCGCGCTCCGCCGGCATCCGCAGCAGCTTCGCCTCTTCGAGCGCCCAGTATTCGATGCGGAACGCCTCGGTTCTGGGCAGCGCCACATAGTTGTGGAAGCTCTTGAACTCTTTCGCCTGCTCCGGCCGGCGCGCCTGCGGCACCGGGAACGGTGAGCTCGCAGAAGCTGCCGAGGAATCTTTGCTCTGCGCGCTCTGCGGAGTCTGCGTTCGATCGGCGCCGGGCCCGCTTGGGGTCTTCTCGAGCGCCGTGGCGCCGGCCATCACGTGAACGGCGTTGGCGAAGAACTCCGTGGTGATCCGCGCTTCACGTTTGTCTTTGCCGAAGCCGAACACGCCGAGCGCAGGAATCACGACCACCGACGGATTCGCGTCGCGCAACGCCGGGGAGTCCGGCTGCGCGCAGGATCCGTAGTAATCCACATACGCTTCACGATAGCGGACGATCTGTTCGCTGATCCGCTGCTGAAGCCGGGCGACGTCTTCGCGTTCCGGATCCCAGGGCACGAACATCGGACAGATTCGCGTCCGCAGAAAATGGTCCGGACAACTCGTACCCATCTGGCAGAGCTCGGCAGCCCACCGTGAATTCGCAAACGTCAGCGCGTCAGCCGACTTGTCGAAGTGCGCAATCACCCGCCGGCTCGACGAGACGACACCTCGCAGGTTCGGCAGCACGGCCGCCGCGGTCGATTCGCGATCGATCGTCGTCAGCACGCTCGCTCCGCCGAAGAGCGGCCGCCCGGACTCGCGCGCGTGATCCTCGACGAACTCTCCCATCTGATCGATCGTCCTGATGCTGTTCACATAGCATTCGTATTGCGTCGCGCCCCAGGTGAAGAGCCCGTGGCTTCCGAGCAGGACACCGTCGGATGCCGGATGCTCGCCCACCGCGCGGCGCAGCATGGCGCCCAGCTCGAAGCCGGGTCGCTGCCAGGGCACCCACACGATATGCCGACCGTATCGAGCGTTGAATTCCTCCAGCTTCTTCTCGCCGTTGGCGCTTGCGGCCAGCGCAATGCACCAGTCCGGATGAAGATGGTCGACGTGGTCGAACGGCAGGAACGCGTGCAGCGGTGTGTCAATCGACGCCGCCACGCGATTCCCGCCGAACGCGCACAGCGGATAGAAGCCGACCATCTCGTCTTCGTGCGCTTCACCGCGATAACGTCCGATCAACTGTTCGAGCTTGTCCAGGTACAGCACGGCGAAGCCGGGGGTCCCGATGGACCGGAGATCGCCGCCGCTGCCCTTCACCGCCAGCACACGGACGGATCTGCCCGTCAACGGATCCGGCAGCGTGAACTTTGAGCTCGTGTTCCCGCCGCCAAAGTTCGTGATGCGCAGATCCGCTCCGAGCAGGTTCGAGCGGTATCGCAGGAGCTCGAGCGGATGCGCCGCCAGCCTGGCGGCTTCCGCCTCGTCCCAGAGATTCCGCAAGTACTTGGTCGCGGTCGAGGCCGTCTCAGGCACACGTAAACTCCACGTAGTGTTGGAATCGGCGATATTCCGCGTCCCACCGATCCGCCGCGACCGGCTCGAACCGCTCGACCGGAAACGACCGATCGATGATCGCGCGCGCCTCCGAGAGTGAACCGACCGCGCCGGTCGCCATCATCTGCAGGCCGATGTTGCCGAGCGCAGTCGCCTCCACCGGACCCGCAGTCACGACGCGGCCGGTGGCATCAGCGGTCCATTGCTTCAGGAGGCGGTTGCGCGATCCTCCGCCGACGATGCGAATCTCGTCGACGCGGCGGCCGGTGAGCTCCTCGAGCGATTCGAGGACCGCTCGGTACTTGAACGCCAGACTTTCCAGGATTGCCCGGGTGAACTCCGTCGGCTCCTGGGGTTCGGGCTGGGCGGTCGTCCGGCAGTACTCCGCGATGGTCGCCGGCATGTTGGCCGGGTTCAGGAACGGCGGGTAATCCGGATCGATGAGGGATCGAAACGCCAACCGCTCGTCGGCGGCCCCGGCAACCAGCGCTTCGTATGCGAGATCCAGGCCCTGTGATTTCCAATGCCGCCGGCAGGACTGCAGCAGCCAGAGTCCTCCGATGTTCTTCAACAGCCGTGTCGTGCCGCAGACGCCGCCTTCATTGGTGAAGTTGAGCGCGAGCGCTCTCGAGGTGATGACCGGCTCGCGCAACTCGGTACCCAGCAGCGACCAGGTCCCCGAGCTCAGGAATGCCACATTTCCTGATGCCGAGACCGACGCCACCGCCGACGCGGTGTCGTGGCAGGCGGGGGCCACGACGGGAGTTCCCGCGCCGGCAGCGGACACGCTCGCCTGCAGGGTGCCGATCATCGTCCCTGGCTGCACGAGCGGTTGCAGCAGGCGCGTCGGCAACCCGATCTCGTCCAGCATCCTCGTGGCCCATGTCCGGGTCCGCGCGTCGATGAACTGCGTGGTCGTCGCCACCGTGTACTCCGACGTCAATTCGCCCGTGAGCCAGTAGTTCACGAGATCCGGGATGGTGACGAGCGCGCGCGCGGCATCGATCAGGCTCGGCGTCGCGCGGCAGGCAGCGTAGAGCTGGTAAATCGTGTTAATCGGCAGAAACTGGATCCCTGTGGCGGCGTAAATCCTTTCGCGGCTCACGCGCTCGAACACCGCTTCCATCACCCCGCTGGTACGTCTGTCGCGATAGTGATAAGGGTTCTCGAGCAGGTCGCCGCGCTCGCCGATGAGCGCGTAATCGACACCCCAGCCGTCGACGCCGACGCTTTGCAGCCGCGAGCCGCCGTTGTATTCGAGCGCGCGCCGCATCTCCTGCCACAGATGATGGATGTCCCACTGCAACGAGCCGTTCTGGCGAACCGGTTCGTTCGCAAATCGGTGGATCTCGCGGACGCCAAGCACGCCACGGTCCAGCGTACCGAGCATCGCCCGGCCGCTTTCGGCGCCGAGATCGAACGCGAGGAAGTGTGCCGTCACAATCTCACAGGGATTTGAGCCAGATGTTGCGAAATTCCACTTTCATGGGCGGGCCGACGTGCATCTGAAACCCGATCAGCCCGCCCAGTTGACGGTTCTTCAGGTCCTCATCGACCACCATGCTCATGACGGCGCCGTTCAGGATCTGGATGATCGTGCTGCCGCGCGCGATCAGGTGAATCTGGTTCCAGTCGCCGGTCTTGATGAGCGCCTTCAGCTCCTCGGGCGTCTGCTGCAGATTGCCGATCACCTTCGGGCGACCACCGTCCGGAATGTAGGTGGCCTGGCCGCGCAACGCGAGAAACCCGCGCCCGCGCTCCTCGTAGATCTGGCCCGTGTACTGATTGTCGGCATCGATGTCCGCCTGATAGCCCTGCATCACCCATTTGCCGATGTCCGGGCCTGCCGGCAGCTGCACGCTGCGGATCTGCACGCCGCTGTTCGTGGCGCTGAGCCGGTACTCGAGCTTCAACTCGAAGTCCCGGGGGCTCCCGCCGCGCCAGATGAGAAACGTATTCTGTTTGACGGGGTTCTCGCTCGAGCTCTGGCCGGTCAACGCGCCGTTCAACACTCGCCAGAGCGCCGGATCGCCGTCCCAGCCCTTCATCGACGTGCCGTCGAAAATAGATTCGAATCCGGCGTGGTCGGCCATCGCGAGGGGCTCCGGACGCGCCGGCGGCGCGCCACCGCGCCCTCGCCCCTGCGGAGGACCCGGGCGGGCCTGCGCAGCCAGCGTGGCGGTGGCGATGACGGCAATGGCAAACGCGTGCTTCATGGTTGCGCCTCACAGCCTGTGAACGAGTCCTTCATCTACGCCACCTTCACCTGCGCCGCGGGAATGGTTTCCCATTGGCGCGTCTTCGCCGATTTCAACACGGCATCAGTCACGCAGTCGGTCGCCAGCCCGTCGCGAAACGTCGGCGGGGTCTGCTTGCCTTCACCAAGGCCCTCGAGGAAATCAGCGAATTGGTGGATGAACGTGTGCTCGTAACCGATTTGAAGGCCCGGCACCCACCAGCGCTTCATGTAGGGATGGTCGCTGTCGCTGACATGGATGCTGCGCCACCCGCGGACACGTCCTTCATCGCGATGATCGAACCACTGCAGGCGGTGCAGATCGTGCAGATCCCAGCGCGCCGAAGCGTGCTCGCCGTTGATCTCGAGCGTGTACAGCGCCTTGTGGCCGCGCGCGTACCGCGTGGCCTCGAACAGCGCCAGCGATCCGTTCTGGAAACGACACAGGAACGCGCTCGCATCGTCGATCCCGACCTGCTCCACTCTTCCTGTCAGCGTGTGCGTCCGCTCTTTGACGAACGTCTCGGTCATCGCGGTCACTTCCGCAATCGCACCGTTCAACCAGAGAGCGGTGTCGATACAGTGCGCGAGCAGGTCGCCGGTCACTCCGCTGCCGGCGACGCCGACGTCCAGACGCCACAGCCCCTCGCCGCCCTGCGGCAGGTCCGGCGAGATCGTCCAATCCTGCAGAAACTGCGCGCGGTAGTGGAAGATGCGCCCCAGTTTGCCCTCGTCGATGAGCGCCTTCAGGAGCACGACCGCCGGCACGCGCCGGTAGTTGTACCAAACCATGTTGGCGACGCCAGCCCCTTCGACCGCCGACACCATTCCCTGCGCCTCAGCTGCGGTACGACCGAGCGGCTTTTCGCACGTGACCATCTTTCCGGCGCGGGCCGCGGCGATGGCGATCTCGGCGTGGGTGTCGTTCGGGCTCGCGATATCGACCAGATCGATGTCTTTGCGCTCAACGACCGTCCGCCAGTCGGTCTCAGCGGAGTGATAACCCCACGTGTCGGCAAACGCTCGCACGCGGTCGGCGTTCCGGGCTACGACCGCCGTCAGGACGGGCTGATACGGCAGGTCGAAAAACCGCGGCGCCTGGAGGAACGCATTGCTGTGCGTCTTCCCCATGAACCCGTAGCCGACGAGCGCAATATTGAGCGTCTTCTTCGCCATTGTCAGTTCCACCCGTGCGCGTTGCGGACCGCCATCATCGCGCTGAGCACGGCCGTCCACGTGTCCGGCTTCATCATTGTGGCGTTCGGAAACATGCAGCCATCCCAGCAGATGTGCTCGAACGCACGCGTCGGCTGTCCGCTGTCGTCGCGCATCCAGAAGCCGGCGTGACGGGCGACGTCCAGCTTGCCGTTCGGATCGTTCGGCAGGCAGTGCCGGCCCGTCTTGTCGTGCGAGCCGGATCCCTTCACGGTCGCGTCGTTCTGCGCCACGTGAAAGTCCAGCGTCCACGGCCTCAGCGCTCGTGTCATCGTCTTCAACGCATCATCGAGCGCGTCGGCGCTGGTCCATTCGAACGATTCCGGCAGCAGTCGATCTTCCGGGGCGTTGTACCCAAGCGTGAACAGAAGAGTGTGCGCCATGTCAGCCTGGAAGCCGAGCGTCTTCGGGCGGTCCACCTGTTCGAGCAGTTCGAGGTTCCGCTTCCAGCTGTGCATGCCGCCCCAGCAGATCTCGCCTTCGGCTGCGAGCCGCTCGCCGAATCCTTCTGCGACCGCGCATGCCTCGCGGAAGGTTTGAGCGATTTTCTTCGTATTGCCCTTCGGGTCCTTGGCCCATTCCGCTGGACTCGCGGCAGAATCGATCCGGATGACGCCGGTCTTTCGAATCCCGATGTCGCGCAGCTTCTTGCCGATCTCGCAGGCTTTTCGGACCTGTGTAACGAACTGCTTCCGCTCGCGCGCATCCCCCATCGCGGAACCGCCGCCCGTTGGCGGCCACACCGGCGCCACCAGCGAGCCGGCCCCAAGGTGTCGCGACCGGATCCGATCGGCGAGACGCTTGACCTCGTCTTCGCTGGAGTCGATGCTCACGTGCGGATCGAAGAGAAACAGGTCCACACCGTCGAATTTGACGCCGTCAACCGACGCGTTCGCGGTGAGATCGAGCATCGTATCGAGGTCGATCGGCGGCTCCGAGTCCGGTCCTTTGCCCACGAGCCCTGGCCACATCGCATTGTGGAGGGCGGGAAACTTGTGCCGGGACGCGCCGTTCATGGAAACCTCCGCGTTACCGCCGGCGCGTCGCGCGCAACGGCTCGACGTCCGGATTGCCGGGGCCAAAGTGCTTCAGGATGACAAGGGGATCGGTGTAGCTCCTGTTCTCGACGCGCACGCCCGCCTGCGCCGCCTCGCTCGTGACGAAAAGCTCATCCTCCGTCATCTGTCCGAATCGGATCATCGAGGGCGTCGAGACGCTGTGGGTGCCGAACGTGCCGCAACCCTGGGTGAGAATCATGCCGTAGGCGGCAGCATCGCGGATCGTCACCGTCCGCTTCGGCAGAACCGTCAGCTCCTTCGCCGAGTAGTATTGGGTGCCGTAACAGACCCACTGCTCGGAGTAGCCGTCCGGCCCGGTTTCGGCAACCGGCCGCACCGGCGTCGGGAACATCCGGTTCGTCCTGGCGAACTCGGGGTTCACGTTCGCGTCCCAATCGAGCATCCCGATGATGTAGTCGAGATCGTGATGACGCTCCTTCGGCACGTCCTTTGTCAGCAGGCTCCAGTCGATGATTCGGCCTTCCACCTCGGACTGAAACATCGCGAAAACGTCGCTGTTGACCTGCGGTTCGTAGGTGACGAGCGAACCAGGCGCGTGCAGGATGCCCGGATCGATCTGCCATCCGGTGCCGGGTTGGAGCCTGAAGGAACGGGAGAGGAAGAGAATACCGTTATCGCCTTTGTTCCAATTCTCCAGACACCGGCGCACGTCGGCTTTCGTCGTGCCTGGCTCGAGCCCCATGAACGTGTACGGAAAGTTGTTGTCGAGCTGGTTGTACTGCGGCGGAAAGTAGTACGCCTCGGGTTTACCGCGTCTGCCGACCCGGCGGGCGTCCTCGTCGCGCTGGTGCATGTGATGAGGAATCGGTCCCATATTGTCGAAGAACTTGCAGAGCAGGTTCCATCCCCCGTCGCGCTGCATCACGGCCGAGCCGATGAGGAGATCGCCAGCCGCCTCCACCGCGTCCTTCAACAGGAAACGTTTCCCGTCGCCGTGCCTCACGTAACTGAGGCCCTCGTCGGGCGGCGTGCCCGGGCCGTTGTCCGCGTTCGTTGTGGACGAGAACCACCGCTCATTGATGCCGCCGCGATGGCCTCCGAGCGCATACAGATCGTCGGGGTGCAGTTTGAGGCGGCGCCCAGGCAACATGAACGTGCGAGGCACCCACGAGGGCTCGAGTCGGAGGATTCCCGATCCGGCGTCGATCGCTTCTTGAACTGTGGAGCGATTCACCATGCGTGGGAGGCCTCGCCGGCCAGACCGCGGGGGTCTGCGTGCGTGACGATACTAGCCTGGCCCAGCCTCGGCAAGGACGGCCGCCACGCGGCCGCACATTTCACTCTGAAAGATGTTTGCCGCGGGCCGCCAACAGACTTAATTGGCTGAGAAGCCACGCAGTTGACCCGAGATCCGGCGCATGTCGACATGGATGGGCCAGCTGCCATGGTGGCTTGGCGTTGCGCGATGCAAAACGTCGCACGCGACGCCGCTAGAAGACGATCCGCGCTTTCTGCGCCTCGATCTTGCCGCTCTCCAGTCCCGGAACCTTCTTCAGATCGTCGACCGTCTTGAACTCACCTTTTTCCGCACGGTAGGCGACGATCGCTTCGGCGACGCTCGATGAAAGGTCCAGCGTGGCTTCCAGATCCTTCGCCGTGGCCCTGTTGACCTTGATCGGTGAGAAGTGCTTCGCCAGATACGCGAGAATCTGATCGTACTCCTGGTCGCTTGCCTGCGCGCCGAAGTGCGCCATCTGGTCGATCACATCCGACCATTCCTGCCGGGTTCGCAAGGTCTGAATCACCGTCTCGGCGGTGTGACAATCGCTGCACACCTTCAGCAACGCGGTCTTGCCCGTCGTCTCGGGGAATGCGTCCGTGGCTGCGCCCGCCGTCGTGGAAGTCGGCGCCTGCGAGATCGCCGGCGCCGTCGACGCGGCGGCCACGGCGGCGAATGCAATACTGGACGAGAGCACGACAAATGTGGCGCGCGTCATCGCTCGCATGATAACGCGAGCGAGGGCTCCCGATGCAGCATCGCCGCGCGCCTCGCGGTCAGAGACGGAACAATCCATGAGCTGAGCCCCATGTACAGGAGTTCAGGAGTTCAGGAGCATTTCGGGTTCCTTCTTGAAACAGCACAGCTCCTGATCTCGTGGTCTCCTGTGAAGCCTCGGGCCGCTCTCGGCCCTTCAGGGCTGCGGGCATAATATCGATCCATGGCGGTCCCCCGCGACTATCGCGGCCGGCGCGCAGCGATCGTCGAGAACGACGACGTGCGCGTGACAATCCTCGAAGAGGGGGGCCATATCGCGGAGATTCTCGACAAGCGATCAGGCGTCAATCCGCTGTGGACGCCGCCGTGGAAGTCGATCGAGCCGTCGACCTACGCCCGGGCAACGCACGCCGAATACGGTTCCGGCTCCGACGCGAAGCTCCTCGCTGGCATCATGGGGCACAACTTGTGTGTCGACATTTTTGGCGGGCCATCGGATGAAGAAGCGGCTGCCGGACTGACACCCCACGGAGACGCGTCCATAGTGCGTTACGATCTCGACCTGACCGGTCAGGCGATGTCGATGCGCGCTCTGCTGCCGCTCGCGGAGCTTCGAATCGAGCGCCGGCTCGAGCTTCGCGACCGCGCCGTGAGGATCCGGGAGATCGTCGAAAACCTGACGGCGTGCGATCGGCCCATCGGCTGGACCGAGCATGTTACGCTCGGCCCGCCATTTCTCGAGAAGGGCCTCACTGAGTTCCGTGCCTCCGCGACGCGGTCGAAGGTGTTCGAGCGCGCGTTCGGTGCGGATGATTACCTGCTCGCCGGCGCCGCGTTCGACTGGCCCTTTGCACCGCGCGCCGACGGTGGCACCACCGACCTGCGCCGGTTCACCGGCGTCACGCCATCCAGCGCCTACACCGCGCATCTCATGGACCCGGCTCGCGAGGATGCGTTTTTCGTCGCCTTTTCTCCCGGCGCGCGCCTGGCGTTCGGCTACGTGTGGCAACAGCGGGATTTCCCGTGGCTTGGAATCTGGGAGGAGAACCACAGCCGCAGCCACGCCCCGTGGAACGGCGCGACGCTGACCCGCGGAATGGAATTCGGCGTGTCGCCGATGCCCGAGCGTCGGCGCGACATGATCGACCGTGGCCGCCTCTTCGATGTTCCAACCTATCGATGGATTCCCGCGAAGAGCCGTGTGGAGGTCGAGTACTGGGCCATCATCCACGACGCCGACGCGGTTCCGGAGCGCATCGGGCGAATGTAGCTGTTGCCCGAAGGCTTGTCCGGCGTGGATTCGCCGGCCAAGCGCCATTCTCGACGCGACACTCTGCCGGATTGCCATGCCAGGCCTCGAGCATGGCGCGTCGAAAATGTGAACGAAGCCGGCATGCTCACCGAAGAACTTTTTGAACGCGAGCCTGCCCTGCATCCATCCGAGTGGATCCTGACGCACGTGCAAAAACGTGATCGCGACGATTTTCGAATGTTTCATGGCCGGATCGTTCCGGTGAGCCGCTTGCACGTCCGGTTCGTCTTAACTCTGCATGCCTGACCTTGTGTGGTGACGAGCCACGATTGAGGAGAGCCGTATGGATCGAGCGCGCCTCGCATTGACCGCGATCGTCTTGTGGACTTCTTGCGGCGCCACGAGACTGATCGCGCAGACGCCCACACCGGCAGAAGGCTGGGTCGTGCTGCCCGTCGACGAATATCGCGCGTTGCGCGAGCGGGCCATCCCTCCGGCGCCACCACCGCTCGCGCCTCCAGTGGACGCGACGCTCACGCGGATCGACTACGACCTTCGTGTCGACAGCGATTCGATCTCCGGCCGCGCACTGCTGACGATCGACGTCCTGAAGGAAGGCTGGACCCGCGTCCAGATTCCCGCAGGCTTGATGGTGCGCGACGCGAGGCTGGACGGCCAGCCTGTGTCTCTTGTCGAGGGCCCTCCGCCGCACGTGTTGCTCGCGCGCGCCGGCCGCTCCGTGCTCACGCTCGACATCGTCATGGCGCTTGCCGCGTCGGCCGGCACGGAGTCGATCGCGCTTCCCGCGTCGCCGTCACCGATAGCGCGGGCAACGCTGGTGCTGCCGAGGAGCGGGGTGGATCTGTCCGCGACCGGCGGCTTCATCGCCGATCATGCCGAAACCGCCAGCGAGAGCCGATGGACGGCGTACGGACGGCCCAACCAGCCGCTCGCCTTGTCGTGGAAGCGCAAGGTCGACGACCGACGGGCGGAACTGCCGGTGCGCGTGCGCGCGCGCCTGACAACCGTCATCGGATTGAGCGAGGACGCCTGCCAGGCGAGCACGGCGGTGCGCGTCGAGGTCATTCAGGGTCTCGCGCGCGACGTCGCGCTGGCCGTTCCCGTGGGGCTTGTCATCAATCAGGTGAACGGGCCGACGGTTGCCGATTGGGAGAGCAGCGGCGGCATGTTGCGGGTGCGGCTGCTCGATCCGGTTGCCACAGCAATCTCGTTCGTCGTGCAAGGCGAAATGCGCGCACCACGCGAGGGTCCGATCGTCGTGCCGCTGGTTCGTATGCCGTCCGCCGAGCGCGAAACGGGCGGAGTCGCCGTCGACGTGATCGGCGCGGGTGAGATGTCCGGGCGTCAGGCGCGCGGCCTCGAGCCGGCCGACCCGTCGGAGCTCGGAGACGTCGTGGCCGGCCGCGAATCGCCGTCGATGCTCGCGTTCCGTCTCAAGCCTCTCGCCGGCAGCGAGCCCCGCTCGCTCGCCGTCACCGTCGTGCGCTACACCCCGCAAGCAGTGCTCATCGCGAACGTCGAAGAGGCGCGCTACCGGGCGCTCGCTTCCGAGGATGGGCGGCTGCTCGTCCACGCGCGGTACGCCATCCGCAACAACCAGCGCAGCTTTCTCAAGGTGTCGCTGCCTCCGGGCTCGACCGTCTGGAGCGCGGAGGTGGCGGGACGTCCCATCCGTCCCGGCATCGCGGAGAGCGACGCAGTCCTGCTGCCGCTCGAAAAGGGGCGCGCCGGTGTCGAGGCTCCCATCTTCGGCGTCGACCTCGTGTACCTGCAGCGGATCGAGGCGTGGACAGACAGAGGACATGCGCGCGTCGATCTTCCGGCGCTCGATCTACCGGTGTCGCGAACCGGCCTCGAGCTGTACTACTCGCCGCGCTTTCGCGTCGACCCGCAGCCGGGCGCGTTTCGCTTGGAAAACGACCCGGGTGTGTTCGCAGAGGCGCTGCGCCAGCAGGTGACGCCCGTCGCCGCAAGCCCCCTGGACGCGCGGGCCGCGAGCGGACTCGAGGCGCTCGTCGACCGTTATCGAAACGAGCCCGGCGGGCGCACCGTCGCCGGCTCCCTGCCGGTGCACGTGACGTTTCCGACCTTCGGGCCGTCGATCTTCCTGGCGTCCGAGCTGGCCGCGGAAGGCCGCGCGTCGTTTGTGGAGCTCACTTTCAAGCGAGCGAGGAACTGACCATGACCAGACTGAACACGTACGCGCTGGTGGCTGTCTTCGTCGCGTTTGCGCACGCCTCCGCGGCGCAACAGCCGCCGCGGCCGAACGAATCGCCGCGAGCCGTCACGCTTTCGCTCGCCGAATACAACCGTCTGATCGATCTGGCGAGCCGGCCGTCGCAGGGATCGGCTGTCGCGCCGGTGGCATCGGTGCTTTCCAGCGCCGACCTGCGCGTGCGCGTCGAGCGCGAGACGGCCCGCGGTGTCTTCAACCTGACGGGAGACGTGCTGCGCGCCGGCATCAGCCGTGTGGGCCTGATGTCCGGCGCCACGCTCATGGAGGCGAGCGTGGCGGGCCGGCCGCTGCCGCTCATGGCAGACGGCAACGCGCACGCGGCGCTGCTGCCCGGACCGGGTTCGTTTTCGCTGTCGCTCGAATGGGGCGCGCCGCTGAAATTTGCGCCGGGACGCGCATCGTTCATCCTCCCGGTTCCACAGTCCGGAACCGCCCGGGCGACGATCGATCTCCCGGGCGATCAAGCAGACGTCCATCTCTCGGCCGGGCTCGTCACGCGGCGCTCGACCGACGCAGGCCGAACGATTGTGGAGGCCACGCTCGATCCGGGATCCGCAACCGAAGTGTGGTGGTCGATGCGCGACAGCGCGCCGGCGGCGGCCGCGCGCGAGGTGCGCATGCTCGCCGACGTGATGACGCTCGTCACGGTTGGCGACTCCGACGTCCGGATGGTGGCGCTGATCGACGTGACCGTGCTGCAGGGCGACGCCCGGAACATCGAGGTTCGCCTGCCATCGGGGTACGAGCTGGCCAGCATTTCAGGGAGCTCGCTCGAGTCGAGCGAGCGGCGCGATGGCATGGTCGTGCTGGCACTCGGCGATCCTGCGGCGCGTCGCCATCAGTTCCTGATCAGCCTCGAGCGCCAGCACGACGGCGGGTCGTTCCGGCTGGACACGGGAGTCGTGACGGTTCCGGACGTGCAGCGCGAGCGCGGCGAGATCGCGCTCGAAGGCGTGGGCACACTCGAACTGACCGCGGCCGAGCGCGACGGCATGCATCGCGTCGACGTGCGCGAGCTCAATCACGCATTGCAGTCGCTCGCCCGGCTGCCCATTCTTGCGGCATTTCGCTATCAGCGCAGCGCCGCGGCGCCGGCGGGCCTGGCGGTGGACGTGAAGCGATTTGCCGACAGCGGCGTGCTCCCCGCCGTCGCCGACCGCGCCGTGGCGACCACGCTCGTGACGACGGAAGGCCGGGCGCTCACCGAGATCTCATTGACAGTACGGAATCGCGCGCAGCCGTTCCTGAAGGTCACGTTGCCGGCAGGTGCGTCGATCGTTTCGGTGGACGTCGCCGGCGAAGCTGCGAAACCGGTGCTTGGCATCGACGGCACGCGCGTGCCGCTGTTGCGGCCGGGGTTTCGTCCCAGCGGATCCTACGCCGTCACGTTCGTGTACCTGCATGCCGGAACCCCCTTCGCAAAGAAGGGCGACATGCAGATGACGCTGCCCAAAATGGACATGCCAGTCGGCATCGTCGAATGGGAAGTGTTTGTCCCCGACAACTACTCCGTGCGCGCGATTGACGGGAATGTCATCGATCGGGGTTTGATGGAGCGCGCGGCGGTGTCCATGTCCGTGACCGGGCGGTCAGGCAGCGGATTCGGATCCGGCGTGGGTGCAGGCGCCGCAGGTGGCGTCACTGGCGGCGTTCGCATGACCGCCGCCACGAATGCGCTGCCGGGTCAGATCCGCGGCCGGGCGACAGACGCCAGTGGTGGCGCGCTGGCCGGCGTCACGGTCGTGCTCGAGGCCG
>Ga0137394_10000289_pt1 | contig 34851 bp, 44 predicted proteins | sample czobulk116metaG_FD_108278 | JGI IMG/M metagenome (GOLD analysis project Ga0137394, IMG submission 108278) | Vadose zone soil microbial communities from Angelo Coast Range Reserve, California, USA - czobulk1.16 metaG | ecosystem: Environmental > Terrestrial > Soil > Vadose zone | place: USA... | reverse complement strand
GAGGAGATAACGTGGCTTTTCCAACGCGACGCAGTGTGAATGCTCGGGTTTTATTGGACATTGGGCCATCAATCCTCGCAGACGTTCTCGAGAACTGTAGCGAGGGGCGGTATTGGATTCGTTGATGGCCCTGGCCCTGATTATTGACCCTGTTCAACGGCAATGCGGCCTCGTCCTCGAATGCTATCCGAGAGCGTGAACGACGTCAAAGGATAAGTACTGTTAGCTGCTTCTGTAGTAGAGCAGCACCCCTTGCATGATTTAGAGAAGAGAAGTCTTGCCAGCCGTTACTGTATCGGGTAAATCAGTAAGACATCGCAAGAGTTTTGATGAAGAACGAGCAACCCCTAGCCACCGGCGGCCGTAGGAGCTTCACACACAGACGAGCGATCAACCACCGCCATCAAGGGCGAGTCGTTTGTGCGTTGGACAACTGAATCTTGGGCTGTGTAGATAACGGTGTCAGATTGAGGTAAATAGATTAAATGTGGGACCCGTCCAACCATCTCCATTGTGAATGTATGTGCAGTACGTCTGGAGTTTCCCAATTGACTCGGACGTCCGGGTATAGTCTCTGTAACATCGGGGCAAGATAGGACGGGTTACTAGGCGGTGAACAGGCAGATAGATAAAGGGTAAAATAATGACATATCTCAATATTAGAGCACTTGCCATCTTATTCAAGAGCAGTGGGTTGGCCAACAACATCACGACATACGACACGTCTTAAACTCGTGGCCGAAGTTCTTGTGGCCTGGCGCCTGTGTACTTCCCTCTGACTGGGAGCAGGACGGCGCCGCAACCGTTGAACAGATTTTGGCTAGACTGGGTCGGCGCTCCATGGGGTGGACGGGCGCCCATCTGTACCAGCGCGATCGAAGTTGATGAGACGGCGAATGGGGATACGACACGGCCACGGCGATCATGCCTCTATCAGGGCGCACGAAGTGACCTACTCGGGGGTCAGGGAGAATTTTAATGGAAAACGGTACGCCTGTACTGCTGCGCCCTCGTGCAATTATATCAAGTCTAGATAAATAGGAGCTGCATTTTTTTTCTCGTTACGATAAATGAGCTTTTCCGTCACCCGCGTAGGTCACGATCAATAAATCAGGGTGGGAATGAGGCCGTGGATCGATGGGCCAATGCTGCCGAGCGCATGATTTGATGACTGAAGTCCTTGAGGGACTTCCAGGATTGTAGTGACAGGGGAACTTCTGATGGAAGTTGTGATGACAAGGGGCCTGTACCTAAACCATGCTGCGACATCGAGTCAAGCTACCTGGAATCCATGGTGGCGTAGACGAGAATCTTAGAGGATAGCCTCCATTTGCGCTGCGAGGGAAGGAGTAACAGCTTAAACAAAAGCAAGGGTGAGGAGGGCGGAATACAAAGGCTGTCTGAGGTCTGGCCTTACGGCACAGATATCTGGTGTGCGAGGCGTGGTTCGATCTTCCAAGGCCATGACTGGCGTTAAGCCTACTAAAGAGCCAGTGAGTGGGAGAGAAGGGCCGATTCCAGCAAAGGATTTGGGATTGTAGGAGAATCCGTCTGAGTCCCGTCGATAACTCAGGAGCATCTCAACACTCCTCCCTCATCATGGAGGAACGTTTGAAACGCGGGATGGCTGACTAATAGCGGAATGCGGCCTTAGGTAGGCTCGGGAACCTTCTTTTTAACAGTGAAGGGCAGTGGTATTAGGTTGATGATATGATAGAGAGCGTCAAGTAGTGAAGGCCCCGATGATCTGCACGGAATTTCATTCAGCTTAGTATGCCTATGAGAAAGACGAAGCCAACGGGAGCTTACATGTTGAGAAGGACATGATCCAAGTGATAAGGCACGGTAGGAAAAGTGAAGGGAGCCATAATACCGGAAAGGATGAAGGAAAACCTGAAAGCAGGACAGTGTATTTGGGTCGCAAATGACCGGCAAGTGACGAGCCATGGGATTAGTTGATGCTGTAATTGACTTGAAGACGAGGAGAAGTTAACTGATAATGTTTGGAGTACTAGGGTATATTTCAGATCGAAGCACAGGCTGGCGAGTGATGGATACTCTTTGGTTGGCACCTGGCACCTATCTCAGATAGGCGGATGCACAGTTGCGAGAGGCATCAAGAGTTGTCACAGATAGGTGGGGATAGGGGAGGTTAACAGAGACGGTACCAAGATGGCCTTCAGTTGGCGGGCACCGTGCCCTTGAGGAGGATGATGGAGATGTTCCAAACCGTTGCTTGGAGCTTTGAGACACATGTGATTCATATGTACGGATGACACAGTACAGCCACATATATGCCGGTTCCGACTCGGCGATTATCGTCGTAGAATGAATTCTGAATAATAGTAACAACTTCATGCGATATCGATGTTTGACCTTCCCTATTACATCTCCGCAGACATGGGCAGGATGGCAAAGCAAGCACAGCGACGAGAATATTCGGTTGGGACCATCTAAGCGGGGACCCCATATGATTGGACCTAAGACAGCCAGGGTATGACACCCCACCTGAAAAAATACCGCGAACGAAAAGAAACCCCTTCATACAAAGTAAGATGAACTGACATCGGACATAATATATGTAGAATACCTTTAGGTGGGTCGAAGGTCCAGTACTGTACTCGGTGATCATGGTTATCATCGACAGGTATGTCTTCAATTTGAGTCAATGTCTCGCGTCCTCCGCATCTTCTGGCAGTATCAACTTTCTCTCCAACGTTGTAAAAATGAATAATTATTCGATTTTTCATTAAGTGCTTAAGGAGGAAGGCGGCAGGTCTCCCCTGTTTCTTCTATCTATCCCACTGTACGTCAGACGTCAGCTGCTTTGATCTCCTCGAACGCGGGGTGGTCAAGGCGATGATCGACGCTCCCATCCGGAGAGGCCACAAATGGCGGCTGGGATGCTCCAGAAGACATGGGAAACACAAAGAACCATAGACGGGAGCATGAACAAGAACTTGGGAAGCAACGACGCTTCCTGTAAACGTTTTGATGTACAAAGCGACAGCTGAGCTCTTAGTTGTGTTGCAGCGTTGGGTTGATTTTCGCGAGGAGCTTCATTACGCAGTCGGCTCGGCTTCGGCTGATACATGCACCACTAGTAATGACGTCTCGCGCCAATGGGATGGCATCAGTATGTCCGGCCGCCAATTGATGAGGCACCCTGTTGTACCATGTTACCAGACAAGGGGATTGGCCGAGTTGATGAATAGAAGAAGGGAAATTAGTTGAACATAGACTTCGTGATTCGAAAGTGAATCGATGAATGGGAGCAATTACTCACATAGATATCGTTTTTTTTGTCAAAAGGATACTAGTGATCCGCAGAGTCAAAGAGGTACGCCAAAGGAATCTTTAACAGAAAAGAATAAACACTGCAACGATAACTCCCCCTAGCGCGGCGTGGTGTGGGGACACAGAGACGATAGTACGGAACGGAAGTAGTACGGAGAGGGAAAATCCGGTACACCTGGCGGCGCGGCGGTACACGTGTCGTCATGTGACCACTGGCATCTGTCATCGGTGTCATCCACCGTGACGGCGATTCGTCGATATTCATCATTGACGCAGCAATTTGTTGTTATGGTGGTATGATCATAGTACGTTATCGGGTCAAAAGTTGCTGCGTACCCTGAAGTATGATCTATCTAGTTCTGACCAGGGTTGTTATGAGAAAATCTGCATGAGCCGAGACCAAGCTCCGGCACGCGCCGATTCAATGATTGTATGGCTGAAGCTGAAGCTGAAGTCCCGCGACACGGTTTCTTCTCGCTGTGCGTATCCGCCCTTATTTGTCGAACCTGAGCAAGGTCGAGGGAACACAAAAGCGAAGGGCAAGAAATACGTTTTGCCGCCCCAAGTTATGTCCACCTCCGTTTACGCATTCATGTGGGCCCGATGCAGGGCACGGACTGTTGGGGAGAGAATAGCGGGTTCGCGTCCTTGATCGCGGCCTACAATGTGAAGGACTAGAACGCCGTGGCGACACCCCCGCAAACAACATAGTTTGTTTGCCACAGGTTCGTTCGAGCAACCTCACAGCTCAAACGTGAAGCCTGACGGTGATGTTTGTGAATACTTCTCATAACACCAAGGGAGATGGCTAACGTTAGTGCACAATCTCAAAATCTCAGCGAGAATAATCGATCAAAGTGTGTGCATGCTCCAACACGACCCAAGACGCATCGCCATCCGTGATCGCTGATGCGACACCGGTTTTGTTCGGGATCTGCCTCAGAATGTGATAGAGCGGGTCGACTCACATGATTGGCTTCAGGCTTCAGCTTAGGCCCGACGATGACACTAGCAAAGATATGCCGATATCATGGCCGCGTCCGACACATCCGACATTTTGGGTTGATGCCGCCTGCTCGGTTAATGGTACAGACCGGAAGACACCAGCAAGGAATCACGCGACGATGAGCATATCGTTCATTTGTGCGCTACTCCGATGACGTGGGTGTCGTGAGCGAAGAGCAAAGCTCTGCTTTCGTTCAAGAAGCTCAGATTCGGGTGCAAGTCCCCACGGCGGAGGACTGCCAACGCAACGTAAAGAATAATCGTTGTCGTGACGAGCTTCGCGGTCTTCGCGGTGGCGGCCGTGATATGCATATCGTGTACTTGAGGCCAAGTCTGGATGTATGCGGACGACGCGAACGAACTACAAATCCAGCGTGAGTGCACACTTACCGGGTATTCGATGAACTATTCACACCTACACACCTGAGAGACAGGACCAAAAAGAGACAAGTTACTCACCACCTGGTACTCTCCGTCACGGTGTTCTCGGTACACATCACGGCCGAGCATCTTAATTTGCCCATTCACAACCAAGCTTACGAGACCGTGGCTGTATATGAGAGTTCTGCTTCCATGCAGTATAGGCTGCTGTGGTGCTAGAGGCAGTAAGTAGGCCAAAATGGTACTTCTACCATGTTCCTTTTGCTTTGTTAATCTTGGACGACTGTACAGAATGACATAGTCAAATACGGAGCTTCGGTCGCCTGGATCTCTTCACCAACGCCTCCCATATCTCACCCTACCATATGAGATTCCTGTACTATGGGAGACGATCGATCGCTGATGTGGCTAGTCTGACCGTGACACCCGTCCGTGCTAGCGCCAGGACAAATCGTTCTTAAGAATTGCGCAAGACGTCTACGATACAGCGTGTCGGCTTAGAGCCAGTGCTGCGCTGGCTGGCTCTTCATTTTATTCGGCTATGCCACGCCCTGAGACAACCTCAGCATCGGGGTCCAGTTCTAGCGCCCCGAAAAGAGTGCTACGGCCCTTCCGGGAGAGATCAATTGGGGGTAACAGTAAACGATATATTTTACGAAAACCGCAGACGGCTGCCAGTGCAAGTGGGCGCACCAAGGCACCGATTATGTCCCAGAGAAGGCTGATCCGGTATTCGGTTTGCCGAGGCCGACGAGAGGGGCAAGATGTGGCTCTCGTGAAGAGGGAAACTTTGAATGTTTCAAAGCCGTACCTGAATCTGAGGGTGGGCCGTGTACTTACTTACCTCTGGCTAACCGCATGTTTTCCATGTTCGAAGACTCTCTAACTTGAGCTTGAGCTTGGTAGCTTCGCGGTAGCCGGCCTGAGGAACTGGTTTTCCGAGTCATTGCCGTCTGTCAACATGTCAAGGCAGGATCTCCGGAACTGTGACGCCCGCCAAGGAGGGGTCCGGCGGACGCGTGCGAATTCAAAGACTGTGGCCCACGGCTCGGGCCCAGACTCAGAGCTGAGACTATACATAGGATCATGCTAACCTGCTGTCTGACCTCGGAGACCCAACACAGTTACCCAAGTCAGTCTGCTTGACACTACCATTCCTTATTAAACTACAGTATGGCGTTCCTTGTCGGGCCAGGCATGACCGGAGGCAAGGTAGTTGGAATCACAGTGAACCCCTTTTCGGCATAATTGTAAAACCGAACTGCAGTTGACGGCGAGCGCTAGGAAACCAGTCAGATACTACAGTATTATCGCCCTCGCGCGGACTCAGTGACGGGACGTCTCCATTCAATTATGCTGTTCAGTACCTCAAATTAAATAGCCATGGCAATAAAGGTTGTGACATTCAGCGCAAATCATTCCAGCCCAACCTCTTTACCCGAACGGCGCGACATTCCTGTTTTCTCCCTTTGCGCCCATCATGGCCATGGACGTTCAGTACGGCAGGCGGATCTCGGGTCATTCAAGAGAGCGTGTGACATGCCCAAGTCCACACCTCTGCCTGGTTGGAAACAGCTGTGTTTTCCCAGTGCTATGTTATTTCGATTCATCGACGTGGACTCATGATGTGGGCTGTCATCCGTATTTCAATCACAGGCGGAGATGAAATGCTGCGCTGCGCGGGACTTACTCTAGGTCGGCCCAATGAGAGTTCAGTTACTGCCCCTTCAGAACTTCCAGATCGGTTGCTGACGTTGTTCCCTTGTTCTTCAAGTTGACGGTAGTACCTTTCGGCCGATGATAGCAAGGACGATCCCTGGGGACCGGCCTGGGCTTTCGGCGGTGAGGTAATGGGCCATATCAGCTGAGAGATTTTCGCTTTTCAACGCGCCACAATTTAAAACAGGCATTTTTTTGTGATAGTATGACTCACTCAAGGCCATGTGGGTCATGGACGGAGGTTGCGACTCGCGACGGAAGTCACAATGACTCCGAGTCCAACAGAGTATCTCCATTCATCACCCCCCGCTTGGACCATGGATGAGTACGGTATGCCATCCGATTCGTCACAGAGCTGTATGTGGCCTGTTTGCAAGGAACGACCGGCTATACGGCAACTCGCTTTTGGGACCACCATCACTCCATTTGTTTTGTGTTACGAACATGTAACGCGATGGGTTCGCTGATCATCACCACTTTCTGGAAGGAGATGGATGCCCGGGTACCCATATAGTGTCCTTTTTCCAATCGTATTTACATAAGGCATAAGGTGAGTCGCGCCGTGAAACCCTAACCCTAGTGCAATCACCAATGACGGGCCACGAATGTCGATTGAGCATTTCTGCTTTATACAACAAGACAGCAGACCGTACTCAGCGCGTGCACTGGCATGCCAGCTGGGGGGATCGGTGATCGCGAATGGGCAGCCTTCGTGCTCAGCCCTCGTTTTCTTGCATCGAAGTTACTCTGGGCCTCGCAGCCCCGGTGCTTCCTTCCTTCCTTTCCTTCACCTACGTACGGTGCCGTATTCCTTCTCTCACTCTCACTCTCGCTCTCCAATCGGACGCCGCCAGGCAAGCGATGAATCGCAACGCGGGCTCCTCACCATACACAACCAGTCGCCTCTCTCTTCTCTGCAGCGCTATCGTCCATGCTTACATGTATGCGGGCCTCGGCCTCGCTATCATTTCGTCTTCCTTTAGGAGAACGAGACAGCCGGCGGATTAACGACGTGTTTCGCATGATTTGCCCCTTCGAGTCTCAACGTGTGGCACTGGCACGTTTTCGCAAGTCCCCACACCCAACCAATCATCATCCGCATCCACATCATCTTCGCTCGGTCGCGATCTCGCGGCGTCTCGCCCTCGAGATAAACAAATGGAAGTCTGCAGGAAAGAACCTCGGTGTGAGTATGGATCAGGGAACCGTACGAAAGTGTACGTGTACGTGTAATCGATTCTTAGAGACAGAGAAGATTGACGGGCGCCCAACGGAGATGAGAATAATGAGGATTGGTCCGGTGGCGACCAAAGACGCCGTCTCTACACCCTCCTCCTCTCCTCTCCTCTCCTCTCCCCAACACAGCGTGCGTTCAACGTGTCAAAAAATGAAACATGGGCGTGCAATTTTCTTTTCACCTTTTTGCGCCAAGCAACACAACCACACTTTTTCATTTCTCATTACAGGAAAATTTTCGCTGGCGCTCCGAGTTTCCGAATGGTTTTTTTTCTCTTTCACCTCGTTTTGGATCGGGGTGGGGATCACCCCAGGCGCGGGGGTTCTGGTTCTGGACAAAGGAGACAAACCTTTTTCAAAGGGCCGCGACCACAGCGGCCAGATAGAAGATAAGCGAGGAGAGATGTAGGTGCCTGAGGAAATGTTGGGTGGGCTAGATTCCGATTTTGTTATTGTCTGAATGCGCCTGTCAAAACGAGAGCCCTTATTCCTCTCCCTATAATTCTTGCCCCTGTGGTGTCTAGAGTGCCTTTTGATCGATACGCACACATTCCGTATCTCTAATAAGCGACGAAACCACATACTGCAGATGGGAGCGATCTCACCGTATTTGCATTTCTCGTGATCTGATGGGGTGGTGGGCCCAAGACACATGGAATACTTCGGCCATTCTAGGCCAAAGAAACCCTGTGCGGCGTGCCGTGGCGGAAAAGAGGAACGTAAGCGGGATCAGTCGGAACTAGTACCGCAACATGAGGGCAGGGCATGTTCCTCGAGAAAAGTGACACCGACACGATGATACCACTACAATTATGCGTACAGAACTCGTACAGAACAACACACAACAAACGATCGTACAGGGACGCACACACACACACACGCACACATGTACATGGGGTGTTGCCGTGAAAATTAAATCTCCCGTTGTCGTGGTCGTCTTCCATTTTTCCACCCACTCCATCACAAATTGTCCAATAAACACCGGAAATCGAGTGCTTGCTTGCTTGCGTGCGTGATGCGCGTGCGTTGGTGTTGGCGGTCCGCGAAGGAACGAACCCCAGCACGTTTCGGTACAATGCGTGAAAGTGTCATGATGGGCCTATGCCCCAGACCTCGAGACCGACGCACTCGAACGTGGCGGTGCCGCCTTGTCTCGGGTCCGAACCGCAGAGCGGATCGTTGTCGAATGTGGGGCAGCGCGCAGACGACCCTTCGTAGAGCGTTTCGTCGAGGTATAGCCCGTAATGTCCGTCCCTGTCAAATGAGCGATGGCCCGATCAATGAGTAAGACCAGGGGGTACTAGACTGGCAGGTACGCACCCTCCACCGAAAGAGATCGACTCCGGCTCGCACAGCGCGACGTAGTCGTTTTTCCCGGTCCAGTTGAACACTCGCACACCGTCTCCATGCGCCTTCCAGAGGAACCTGTAGTTCTCGGTCAACTATCTATTACCAAAGCAAGCGAGTGCAACTCACGATTCGCCCGAACCGATATACGACCCATGTCCCTCGCGTATCCCATCAGCCACCCATGCGCCAAAACATTGGTCGTCGGCATCGCGCGCAACGAGGAGAGCGCCGCCGGTGTGGGAGGAACAGCGAGCGTAGAGTGTACGCAGCGAGATGCCATATTGATCTATGCTGAAAAGTAGCGTCCACGACTTGGGGAGCCGCGCACGTGGAGGGAGGTGGGAACGAAGCTAGTCGACATCAGGAAGGTCGTCAGTAAAAGCGGGAGGCCAAAGTGACAGGGGCGTACAGTATTTGCGAGCGAGGTGCCCAGCACCACTCGCGTGCTTTCATTGCGCCCGAGGAGTTGCACCCCACGCCACTCCGGCAGACCGGAGCCATTGCTGTCGTCAAAACCTTTGTTCCACGCGCGGTCGCCACCAAACCCAGGGGCACCGCTCGCAGGAACAAAGGGCGAGGCTGCGAAGGGCGACCCATGCGTGATCTCGGCCTGAGTGGGTCCAATCCGAATCGCAGGGCCGGTAGATGGTGGCGGACCGCGATAGGTGAGGAAGGAAGTCATGAAGCGGGACGGCAGAGACGCGGACGAGAAGGTAGAAGTCGACTGTACGCGCGTTAATATTGGTGGAGACGGTCGCGAGGGCGAAGGCGGGAGAGATGGTGATCGGGCGATGGGCGAGGGCGGACCCAGGCGACGTGGGGTGACGCTGACTGATTGTACCCCCGACGGAGGCGGGGCAAATGGGCTGTCGGAGGTCGCTTCGTTGAGAGCGTCGAGTAACGGGTTGACGACATCAGTCTCCACGATGGTCTTGACTGGCTCAAGCACGGCGCCAAATATAGCGGCTGCCGAGTCATTGTTCGACTGCGGTTGTGGTTGCGAGGGCTGCGGAGTGGTGGTACCCGAGGGAACGGCGGATGCGGATGATGAGTAGGGCGGTGAGGATGATTGTGATGGTGCGTGTTCATGCCAGTACATGGGATCGTCTTCATGTTCCAACAGTTCCGCGAGCAATCCCTTTTGATTGCGCGCCGTCGCGGCCTGTGCTTCTGCAAAGAATTCGAGACTGGCAGCACTCAATGGAAAGGCGAGAGGGGGCGCCCTCGAAGGACTTGGTTCGCTCAACCGTGGTTGGGCGAGCGGGTCCTCGGAGGCTGGCACGGATACGAAAGCGCCAAACTCAGAGTCGGTTGAGCTCGCAGTGCTGATCGAACCCACACGCGGGCGCGGGTTGGAAGGGTGTGAGAAAATGGACGTAGACCCGAATGGGATGGGTGAGGCTGGTGGCGTGGCAGGAGCAAAGAGTGTGGCGAAGAGGTCATCGAGGACCGGTTTGGAGGGAGGGGTCCCGTTGCCTGCGGGAAGCGGTATCAGAGGTGAGATGGAGTCGAGTGGGGACGGCATTTTTGGAAGAGGATTTGATTTTGGAAGCGGTGGTGTGATTTGCTAAGGTAAAAGAGTGGGCTTTTGCGCGAAGGTGGTAGGTAGGGGTCAACAATGTGGACACTATGTGTGGACATCGGTAGGTCAACGGAACGCTGCGCGCAACACACATTCTGACCAACACCAAACGGCTCACAAGTCTGAAAACCCAAAACTCAAATGAAATGGGGTGGGAGGGGGAGGGAAACGGAAGATATCGGTGCGGACGTTCAGCTGTTGAGGGAGGACCGGGACCGAGAGGGTGGCCGATGAATGAGAGGGGCTGAGGGAAGAAAGGCCGAGAGGTGTGACCGCGTGGAGGGCGCCTGGAGCAGGGATTAGCTGTGCAGCTGCCCTCACGGTGACGATTGGAGGGAAGAAGGGCCCAATACGGGATTTGTACGTCTAGAAGGTACGAGGGGGGACGGCGGTAATTCTAGGGTGATAAAGCAGGTGTTGCACACGCAGCGGCACTGCACGCGATGATAACGGAATGAGACACATTGACGCCAGGCACTGAGAAAGCGACAAAGCACGAAAGTCTGATTAGAAAATGGGTAGATACGTGTAGCTACGAGCACTACGGTCCGTGCACCATGGTCGAGAACCAGATAGACAAAGAGGCGGTGTACATCGAGTACGCCGCATGATCCGGTTACGGATCGAACCAACCCAGCCTCGTCCTCGACTGCCACACGCACGGCCTTTTAATCCGCCAATCGTCAACAAAATGCAATTTCGGCCTGCCGCTACCGCTCGGGCCACAACCTCGCACACAGTTCAGTTCACTTTAGTCTGTGGCGCCCGAATCCATCCCTTGTCCTTGTTCCTCTTATAAGCTCCCCCCACATGCCCACTCATAACAGCGTCATCCACCATCCCCCTCCGTCCCCATCCCCTCCCTCTCCCCTCCTTTCCCATCCACAAAAAGTACCGCCCCTCTATACGCGCGGATGATAGCGCAGGACGCGACGGAGAATGGCGATGCCAAGTACAGGTGTGCCGAGTGCAACCTTCAATTCGGTACTCCGCGCGACCTCTCCCGTCACCTCAACAAGACCGCTCGCCACGGAGGCCAGCCCTCTCCCTGCGCAATATGCCATAAACCGCTGACCAGACCCGATTCGCGCGCGCGCCACGAACGACGGTGCCGTGAGCGCTTCGGCGTGACCGAGGAGATGTGGCAAGGTATAGAGCGAGAACGACAGCGCGGCCGCCGCAAAAGTATCAGCGTCGACGGCTCCGAAGAAGCCAACAAACAATTAGCGGGAGACGGCGGCGCCAGCGACGCCACCACAGCCACCGCCAGTACCGGCCTGGAGCATTGTGGCGGCGGCGGCGGCATCTGCGGCTCTTCGCGTTCACGAACTGTCTCGGTATCCGAAGTCTCCGACGCCGAGCTCGTCGCCGCACTCGCGTCCACCAAGGTCGCGTCGTCCGCCCCCGGCCCCTCCCCGATCCCCGCGTCACGATACATGTCCCATCAACCCAGCGGCGAATCTGGCGCTTCCTGGACGCGGAGACGCTCGGCATCTCTGCGTGCTCCGCACCCACAGCCCACCCCCCTTCCGTCCGCAAAAGATGTCGCAGTCCCCATGAATGGCCGCAAGCGCCGCGAATCGTCACCCCACGCGCGCAGCGTCCTTCCACCACCACCTCCGCCACCCCAGGTCCGCGACGCTCCGACGACCACTCCTCACTGGCGCACGCTCAACCGCCTCCCGCATCAACACCCGCATCATCTCCACCACCACCACCAAGTCCGCGACGAGTCGCCGCCGTTCGAACCGCCGCCGTCTCCCATGGCGATACAGGATGAGTCGGATGGCGAGCCGATGGTCGCATACCGGTCCCCGCAGCACCAACACCAGCAGCTCCAGCAACACCAGCAGCCGCGGTGGACACCGCTCGTGAAGCGGGAGGAGCGCCTCGTCGAGCTGGCGCACGAGGGCGAGGAGGACGAGGAGGACGAACTGGAAGACGAGGACGAGCCTTGGCACCCGCCGCCTGTTTCTTCTCCACCCCGCGCACACAACAACCAGCAGGGAATTATGACGGGACCGCCGCCACCGGAGAAGAAGCTGTTCGGTTTTGAACAGGACGGCTCGGGCACGGGCGGCGGCATCGCAGGCTGGTCCTCTTCGCACAAGACGCAACGGTAACCAACTTGAACGGTAACGCTTGGGACGATATATTTTTCAACGGTTTATTTATTAGGGCGTATTATAATCTGTATTCTTAGCCCCCTCCCACTTATGTAGTGTCATCGCAGTGTTTTGCTTTTCATTATATCCACATATCGACTCGACTCGACGGGTCTTACTTAGCTGGATCCGCGACTCGCTCAGAATAGCTACGCTCCTGCCCAAGATCACATGTCTCGATGAACCGCGGCCACTCAGCGCTACACGGGGCAAATCCCGAGGTCCAGAACCCAAGAGACACCCGCAAAGACAATTAAACGAATAGAGAGAAAGGATGTGTACGGCGCACACAATAATCCCTGTCGTGCGCTAGCTCCATGCTCGATGTCTTCGCTGGGCCGGGTGAGCTCAAAGGTCAATTGTATCGCGAGTCTAATTGCTGGACGTCCCATGACTCGTGCACCAATCTGGAAGAAAGTGCGCGATGCTGACTTTTGGAGCAAGGCACCGGACACGGGCGTACGTCTTTGGGTTATTGTGTTCAGGGACAAAAGTGGTAATTCTTCTCATGGGCCTTTTGTCTTTTTGCCGCCGCAGTGCACCGACTCCGAGTCGGACGCTTGTGGAAGGAATCAAGCACATGCACAGGGCCGCCGGCGAACCTGAACAAAAGATTGAAAGCGACAAAATCCCAAGCAATGGAACTGCCCCTGCTTGGAAACAGTAACTCTGGGAATTTTCTGGTTCGTACCGTTCGTTAGTTGTTACTGTGCAGCGGTGTACGTCCGGAGGCGCTCAGCGTCCAATTAGTACGGAATCCATCATCTTTCCCAGAGGGCCCGAGTTCGTGTTCAGCGGCACCGTGCGAGTCGTCAGTTAATCGCGTTCAAGTTATTGTGCGGTTGCAAGCCTTGATTTGAAGCGATGTAACTTGTGATCAGTTCGTTCCCAGAAAGTCGCGACTCACGGAACTTGAAGGACAAGCAGACCCCAACTCGACAATTACTTACCAACCAACAAGCAACAAACCGTATATTGACATAAGCGTACAAGTGACCCCAAACAGGAAACAATGAAGGGTCTGGCGACTGGCGCTGGCGCTTACTTCAAGTTAGTTCGCGGCCCTTGCAGGAAGTTTTTTTTTTTGTCGATCCGAACTCTGAGCGGTCCACAAACACAAAAAAAAAAAACAGTTTCCTGCGGCGCTCCCTTAATCTGCAAGTGTCTGCAAGTGGCTCGTCATGAGTCAGGGTCATGCGTCGTCGTCCATGCTTCCCGTGCGTCAAGGGAGCCCATGTCAGCACCATCATTAATCAATCCCAAGTCGCCGTAATGCGCGCGCGTCAGCAATTAATGCGCGTGCCAGTGATGGGAGCGTATACAGTACCCTTTCGTTCTTCCCTCCCGGGCCCAGTCGGGTTTCCAGCGTGTGCCATACTCACCCGGTAATAAGGATGAATGGGGATGGTGCTCTCCCCCCCGGACCCTCCCCCTTTGCCCCAACCGTGGCTCAGGTCGGCATTACACTGGCATGTGTGATCACCTGCTTCCTAATTTTCGCCGACGCCCGTACCTAATAGGAGTTTGCCGCGCAGCAATACCGTGGACAGACACTGAAACTTGGAATCAGAAAGCACACGAAGAACACCATGATGCCCGTTGCCAGTTCTTTCATCATTATTTTTGGCACGGCTAGCTAACATTGAATACCGGTGTCCCATTGTCTGTCCGACTCGTAATCGGACGAACAGTATCGGCCGTAACGTCGCTGATTTCACCATGCCCACCGATCCAACGGAGTTGCCGTTTTCCTCGTTCTCCGGCGTTGGAGTTGGAGCGGATTCGTGTTCAGGGTTTGGTCTCCCGGATATTCTATTACGGGCTGGTGAGCCAGTGGCCAGGATGAATTTTGAAAGTTGGGTCTTTGTGCTGTACCACGATGGTACTGTATCCTCCACCATCGCTGCCATTTCTCGACTTCGTCATCTCTGCAGCGGTTCCGAGAAGAGGTCTCTCGACGATGTTGGAGACCGGAATCATGAAACATATGATATGTTCGTAGGTTTTACTAGTCAGCGCTAGTCAGCGGCCATAAGTCAGAAAAAGATCGGCTTGTTGAAATCTTTTATTTGTTTTTTTTTTCGAGGGAAGGGGAACAAGACAGAAATTGTATAGAGGCATAGACAAGTGCCGCCTACTATGCGAGGAGTAAGAACGGGAATGTAGAGCTCTGCGCTTTACCTTCTGCGCGTCCCCTGGCTAAGCCAAACCGTTTCGCTGACGACGGAAGCGCACACAGCGCACTTAACGTTCACCTCCTACAGCTTCTCAACTTCAGGTACAGCCCCACATGGACCGCAGCATTCTCGAGGGAGGTTTTCAGAACATAGCTACCTTCGTCCTGCGGGGTTGACTCGATCCGGGCCACGGTCGTATTTATGAGGCGGCAGTAAGGGCAAATGATGTCCTCGCCCTTGAAGAGTTGACAAGTGGTTCGGACTCGGAGCCGGGGTGGGTGGTGAGATAGCGAGAGGTTATCGATATTCGGACTGATTAGTAGGGTGGGGATGATGAACAGGCCATAACGAAGTGCGACGTCGATGTCCGGACGCATTTCCCGAAACTTTGGGGTCATTCTTGAAAACATGGTCTGCCGTTAAGTCTGCGAATCCATACACCCTCAAAAAAGGAGTTTGCCCTTTAAAATGAAAAACTGCTCACCATGTGCCGTGCGGAGGATGACCTCCGTCACGAGGAAAATGTGCTCGTCAGTTTGAATGCGACGCAACTGATATGCGTAATGAAGGAGTTGGCAATACCGGTCTGCTCGAACAGGGAGGACGCGCTGGACGTGTTGTATCAGCTTGTGTGTTGGTCATTGTAGTGTATGGAGCATATCAACCTCTGGGGTGGGAAAGCTGTAAAGTGACGACTGCCGGCGTGATAACGTCGAGATGCAACCTCGGCGGGTGAATGATATTGGTTCCTTCCTCTCTTGGTCGCCAGTCACATAGAATTGGGACGCTGGTACAGCTATACATCAATGTCAATCAATGTCCACAATACCGTTGAGAGGAGGAGCAGTTTCGCACAAGGTCACCGGGAACTCAGGTGTCGCCTTTCCGAAGGAATAGACAGAGCTCAATATCCGCAGTTTTAGTCATCGGGTTGAAGGGAAGAGGGTCGGAATGGGGCGATTCAATTGCGTAGGACTTAAAGGACATAAACAAGCCCGAAATAAGTTGTCGTAAGTACAGCGCTTCTGCCAAATGTTTGGTCGGCGCTGTATGGCGCTGACGGATGCCACTGGCATATAAATGTCACGTCAAAGGGTTTGCGCCTAGTCATTAAGAGGGATTATCACGAATTGTAGCGGGAATGGCGTACGCCATTCTCATTCACTTGACTGGCGTATGTATGCAAATTTGACCCAAGGCAAAATTTGACTCACCTCCTTCACGAAGTCAAATAGACATAATTTCCGGGTCCAAAGAATACTTAGATTTGCTTTACGCTCAGCCCAACTGGAAGACTTCGGGCAGGAGTCTTCACAGGCCACGGATGGCCTTGTGACTGAGGGATAGAGGCACCATTTGAGACGGGGAGAATTTGGAAAGAAGAGTACGCTCATCACTCGAGTCGGGGTCGCGGTGGCCGAAATATGTCCAATTTGCTTCGCATCGACGCATTGGCCACCAGAAAGCCGGGGGGGAAAAACTGATGGCTCTGATCGAAAACCCATGACTTACTAGTCATACAGTAGAGAAAGGAAACACCCGTGGCCCATGGGGGGCGGCCTCTTGAAACATAAGAACAACCTGGTGCCACATTAATTTTCGAATTCGGTCATAACGTAGTACGGGCAAATTTTTTTTGGAGGGGTGTCGAACCGACTCAATCGCGTCAGACTGTCAAAAGGAGAGATATGAAGCAGGAACGACCGAGTCTGGCGGGCACAGCCTGGGCACATGGGTCATGGGCCATGCTCAGGCTGATGAAGTTCCGTGGGCGCGCCACGCGTGTGGTAGATTTGTCATGTACCCATATCGGGAGAACGTTGTTTTTTGCTAGTTCCCCGGGCCGGGACTACTCTTGGCCTTGACCGTGACCGGTGCGCGTGACTGTTTTTTCATGAAATTTCATATCCCAGTTGTACGTTTCAATGGCAATAATCGAATTGGTCCCATCTTACTCTAAAAGTATTGCTCTCATGCGCAGGTGTCCATTCTCCCTTTCAATTATCTAACGTTTGCTGGTAGCGGGGACTCCTCGATCACTGCCATACGGCTGTGGTGGTTCATGCAACACACGCTAGACTTTCGTTCGCTAGGATTGTCTAGGCTACTATGGCTTTTGGGGATAGTACTACTTGCACGGGTTTCCCTCTCCCGGGCGTATTCCAACTATGCCTCGTTTCTTGGGCTGGCTGCGGAACCAAGAGGCATGACTGGTGACTCCACGATCGCGAGAGAAGCATCGCCCTCGCTAGGACGAGAACAAATCAAGGCGTCGGGCGTAGTATGACAACGCGTTGCATTTCCAGACAACTGTTTCTTTCCGGGACCTGGGCGTTCTTTGTGAGGGCCTCCATACTCTGCGCCTTCTAGTACCAACGAGGCCGCCACAGTCCAACCACTGGCAGACGCGTTTTCTCTACATCTCTGCATTGTTGGTACTGTTATGGGTGCAAGTTCTGAGTGCTTTGGAATGCGACGTAAATCCTTTGTGCAGAGGTCAGTATGTTACTTTGACCAAGGGCAAGGACAAAACCATGCCACCCTGTGACAGAGTTCACCAAAATCGCGGCAAAATAGGCCAAGGCTGATTGGAGTGCCCCTCCGTGTGTGGGTTTTGCAAGTCATTGACACATTAATTGCACTCTTATTACGCATATCAAACCCGCCCAAACTCTAGATTTCCCGACTATACGGATCTTGCGTAGATCCTAGGCCCACTCCCGGGGCTTGTACATGAACAGCAGCGAACGCAGGGAGATTGCCTACTGTATTTTCATTCATCGACATGCGTGAGATCGAAACTCCGAAAATGTGCTGTCATACAAGTGCGAGCGTGGCTGGGCCTCGGCGACGGGGATCCGCGACCATCCAATACGGGTTTCCGATCGCACGCGTAGGCGGGCGAGGGTGACCGCATTAATGCGGCCACAGCTTCCCTCTCTTTACAGTGCTTCAGCGCCTTCTGTAACTCCATTGTGCGTCTATGGTGGCAAGGATATTCCGCCGGTGATGTTGATCCTGGCTTTCCAGTTCTCCCTGCCATAGGGACAGGGGTGCATGCTGAATCTTTTTCCGAGTCACGACGTCTGTTGACGTCATAGTCACGTGTCATCAATGTTTTTCGCGTATCTCGCGTCTTTTCCTGGTCGGTGCGGTGAGGAAACCATGATAATCACTAGTACTCGTATCCATCTCCAAGAGTCCTACCCCTTCCGTGACCGGTGGAGGTCTGTTATCATATGATTTTCATGTTACGGCCATATGCACCGTTGCTGGGTCGTCTGTCTCTGGAGGCAATGCATGTGATACGTAGGACCATAGGGTTGCGCCTAGCTCCATTCAACAGTTTGATGCTGTCAAACTAAGGACCACAAAATCTGTCACACGTGGGTACGATACCATTTACCTCAAGGTCCATGTCCATGCCATTTTGGAAAGCACTGAGATCCGGACGAGTAGTGTGTTGAATAGGATACATGAGAAGAAAGAAAGACGAAGGCGACTTTTATCCCTAGCGGTGAGTCGGGGACAAGCGCGCCGGTATGCGTGCAACCTGAGTCTAATGAGTCCGGCGATGGTCACATGTTCCTTCAAGCCACCGTAGGACACGATGTCAGGGATACCGGCCGCCATCCAATAAGTCTGGACGCTTACATCCATCGGGTAGCACTAGTACCGCGGCGGCGGGGGGATGGCGAGATGTATATACTACATCGATTTCTCTCCGGCGACAGATCAGATTGCCCACGTAAGGTGTTTTGCCGATCGTCATCTTCGGTCCGCAGTGCGAAAGCAGCCGTCGGTCCGCCGCACGCTACCTACGTACTTGATCAGAAAAACGCGTTTATACTTGGGAGCAGTATTCTTCACTTGAAAATACTTTTTGCTCTCTTGATCTGCTTGAAGTATCAAAAGTGTTGAAAAGTATTGACAGCAAATAAAGATGTGCTTCTCAAGTCGGCGGAGATGATCGATATTCCGGCCCTGCCTGTGAGGTCTCCTATCTGGGATTATTCCGATTCTGGATCGAAAAGGAAAACTGAGCAGAGTGGCCGGTGGCTGATGCGGCTTAGATCGAGTCAGGAAAGCCCTTCGTCCATGCCATGCCATGCCATGTATGCTGCATGGGCGTATCGGCGTGCGCGTTCCAGTGTCACACGGCAATGCGACACCTGATACGCTGCACACGGCGCTTGAGCTCAAGGCAGTCAGCCCGCGGCTTGCGCGTTATGTGCAAAAGGAGCCTTCCCCGCAAGAATGGAACGTCTATGCCGGCGGTTGGTGGCTCCAACGCACCCCTCGCATACGACCTGGTCATGAGTGGCCTTTAATCCTCAGGATCCAGTAGTATCTCCGAGAACCAATCCATCTCAGGAGCGCCAGGTGAGGGTACCTGCCATTGCTTCCTCGCAAGCCGGGTTAAAAACTGGACGGGGCGACAGAGAACCCACTCCACGTTGGAATCTCGCGACGGCTAGCCGCATCCCCGGAAAGGGAAGGTCTGTCGTGAGGGCCCTTGCAGAATCGCCTGAACGATGTCATTGTTGGGGCAGGGCGTAGGTGGGATTTCCAGGTAAGGGCCGGGCACTGCATAGTTCTGTATGTTTTGGACTCGGAGTGGATGCTCCGTGGAGACCGATGCGGTGACTGATATGGCGCGACCGTCGTCGCAACGATGGGTGCTGTATTGGAACTGCCTCATGTTTCTGGGCGCTGTGCGCCGCGTACAGTAACCGTGCTGTGCTAACTGCCGCTTTGAGTGGGTTTTGATCCTTCCTAGGTAGCCCCGCAGGCGCGCTTATCGCGAACCGAGCCACCGGATCGGAAATCGGTAGGTGGCAAACGGTTGGATTGTTCTATCCCTCGCAGTTGTTAGTAAAAGGTGTGCGCGGAGGTGAGTCTCAGGCTTGCTTAGCGGTGTGTTACCACGCTCCCCGGTCCTTGTGCAAACCTTATTTTCTATTTCGAGCTCTCGCTGCGCACGCAAGGAAGCCAGCTACTAGCCAATCTGATCATGGGCACACCTGTCAGCGCCGGGCTGGAGGATCAAAACGTTCTCACGGCCTTTCCTATAATTTCACCCTCTGAACGCCCTGACGAGTCAAGTGGTTCCTACATATTGGTCCAAATCGGTGAGTCGGTGCAATAGGCTCGACGGTGGCATCTTCGACGACAGCGGGGACACTAACCATTGATGACTGTATAAATAGGTGTAACCCTCTCTGAACGATTGAAGACGCCCAACAAAGGAGCCTATCATGAGCACGCAAGAACCATCCCGTTCATCATCGTCATCCAGCTCATCGGAAGACACGTCCTCGAAGGCCACGACTTCATTCCCGTTTCCAGTTACGAGTACGAGTGTACTCCCAAGAAGCTCTCTTGATCGCTCATCCTCGTCCCCGCGCACACCTTCGCCGCTCAACCCTCAGGCTCGCTCACAGTCACAATCCCCATCGCCGACCCCGCCTTCACGCAGCACATTCCTCCCCACTCCTTCTCCACCTGCGGCGGCCCGCGTCCGATTACACTCTTTTAATGGGCGCGACCCGTCGCCGGTGCGTGATGCGCTGATGATACCCATATCACGCGTTACATCAGCGCCCGCCATTCCTCAATCGAGGTCGGGCGCAGCGTCGAGCTCGCCGCTTCCTGCCATCGTCCTCGATGCCCCCGCTACCGCCCCTCCATCCGTGTTCCGCGCCCGCTCACCCTCTCGTGCTCGCTCCCAGGGGCCGTCCCCAGAACGTGGCGGTGAGCCGGAAAATGGGACTCCTGCATCGACGTGGTGGAGTCACCGGATACACCCTCCTCGTCCGTGGGCGGAGCATCCGAAGCGCAAGCGGACATTGCCCCCTGAACAAGTAGAGGGTTACCTTCATACGCGTTCTGTACGTAAAGACGCCAGACTTGGTTCGATCTAGCCTTTCGCTGACTTTGTCCGTACGCCCATAGCGCGCCGTAGAAGCCATCTCCAGTGTCCTCGGCACTGCTGCGCGTGTTGGGCACGAGGCACTCTTTGTCGGCGTCGATTTCTTGCGCTTTGTTCCTGTTCCTGGTCTGGAGCTTGCGGGGAGTACCTTATTGAGAATATGGGATGCCGTCGATATGGTCGAGGTGAGTTTTCGAGCTCGAGTCCCCCCCTTTCGCATGACCATCTGGATTTTGACCTACATCTCATTCAGACAAATCGCCTTGCGTCTCTGCGTTTGACCGAGCGTTGCTCGGACACACTGTTAAGCGTTCGCGAAGAAATTGCCGACGCGGGTTACACCGTGGCTGAGGAGCTCCACGGGCCTATCGCCAAACTGAACGAGTGCGGTCTTAATCTATTACGTAACTGATTATCGATTTCTCAAATCTGAATTTGTAGGGCGTTTACGGAGGTTCTGTTTCTCCTCACCAAGCTGGGTCACCGTCCTTTCCTCAAGCGTTACTTGAGACGCGACGAGATTTTGTCCAGCATCACGTCCTGTGATTCTCTCCTCAACGATGCTCTTGGAATGTTTGGGGTGCGCGTTACGTGTCACGGATGCGTCCCGGTTAATTGATTAACATCCGTCGTTTGGCAGCTTTCTATCCAAATCCGTACCCTCAAGTTGATCCAGGTCAACGAGCGGCGGCGACAAAGGGAAACTCAGGATTTCCTCGACACACTCTCGCACCTTCCCAGCCTTCCACACTCGCCACCTCCGCCTCCTTACACTTTTCCACCCGCTGCGCTCGCCTCGCCCCCCGCGGACCCACAAAGCGTTCAGAAGACACTGCGGGCTTTGAAAGCCGCACAGAATGCCCAAGATCGCGCGCACGACTCCGCAGATTTACGACAACTGATGCGTACGGCGCTCGCCCAAAACGACGACTTGGCGATGATCGAGGTGCTGCAGATCGCGCGCGGCGATATGCCTGAGGCGATCAAAACTCTGCAGCGCACCCTCGAGCATGTTGTCGAGGATGGAAGGACAGAAGTAGCCGACGAGAGCACGGCGGGGACGCTGGCGTCCCCGTCACAACAGCGCCATTTCGACGATGAGCGGTTGGTCGATTTGGGAAGCCTTGGTGCGGAGAGCCGGCCCAGTGCCGATACGCTCGACCGCGAGTTTATCGAGACGGGGATAGACGCTCTCCGGAGGTTGTCCACCGGAACGGAATTGGGCTTGCCGAGCTGGACTATCACTCGGTTCGAGGTCGACCTTGAAGCGAAGGTCGGAATTGGGTTTTTCAGCGAAGTGTATCGTGGCACTTGGCGCCATCACACGGTTGCGGTCAAAGTGCTCGCAGAGACGACCCCGCGCAAGATCTTCGTACACGAAGTCGAGATTTGGAAAAAGCTCTACCACCCAAACGTGCTCGAACTTCTTGGTGCATCTAGTGCAACTGGCGATCCACCTTGGTTCTTGGTGAGTACTTTGTGCTTCGGAACCGGACTTTTGGTCATCGACCTGACTTGGTTTCCAACAGGTCAGTAAATATTATCCAAACGGGAGCCTCGTGAAATACTTGAAGGGCCTGAGCGATGCCGAAGCTTCAAGACTAGATGCGTTGAGAATGATGCATGAGATTTCAAAGGGCATGGCCTATCTTCACAGGGAGGGTGTGCTTCATGGTGATCTCAAGGTACGAGTTTCCCAATCATGACCGACCTTGTTGGGCTGACGTGGGCTGACGCGACTTCAGGCCGCGAACGTACTAGTTGATGACGATACGCGCTGCGTCATTTCCGATTTCGGTCAGAGCGAAATCAAGTCTGAAGTCTACCGCCTCAGTCGCATGCCTATCCCTCGTGAGTCCGGTTCTTCGTTATATGCTCTTCCATGACCGCCTCACTTTTCTACTAGATGGGACGTTACGCTGGCAGGCGCCCGAGCTTATGCGAGGGGCGCAGGTGCTGACACCAGAAATGGATGTCTATGCATTTGCAATCTGCTGCGTCGAAATTTTGACGAAGGGAGCGCTACCGTGGCCACTCATGGATGACGATGCTGTGCGGCGGTTTGTGTTGGGTGGGTACCTTCACGTGTTCTTACCGTACATATCAAACTTACTCTTCTCTTCAATACCCTCGTCATACCAGCCGAGAACATGAGACCGTCGCTTCCGCCAACGCAACTGATTAACGGTCCACTGATGAACGTCATCCGCGCGAGTTGGGATCAACTTCCTGCCAATAGGCCATCGTTTGAACAAATCGCGCTCGATGTCAAGAAGCTGCGCGCTGAGCGCAGTGCACAGAGTCTGTGTACCCCACCCTCTGACTCACCGAAACCTTCAACGATTATGGCCCAGTGGGGAGCACAGAGTCCATACCGTCCCCATCACTCGCCCGATATCCTTCCACTTCCCCTGCCAGACGGCGTGTGGTCTCCCAACTCCCAGAACTCGACTTTTCCCATAAACTCTTCGAATGACGTCGGCCATCCTGGATCTGCACTGGGACTGGACTTAGGAAGTGACGAAGTCGGATCGGTTTCGATTGTACACGGGGAAGGGGGAAGAGCGGACTTCCCGGGTACAGGAAATACGAGGTCCAGCTCAATATCATCGGACACCATATCGTCCAGCCCAAGCATACTATTCCCGGACCAGAGCATCCTTGCATCGGGCTACCTCTCTCCTTTGTACCCCGATTCTTTAGCAGCAACGTGTCAAGACGAACGTCGATATAGGATGCTTCTGCAGCACGATTATTACCCCATCCGTAGGTCTTTCATTATATCTGTTGCAACGCTGAGTCATCATCTCCCGTTCTAGTCACGCTCCCACTGTGGCGACCGTCTCACGTCGAACTCGGCGCAGTGGGTTTCCTGTCTAAGCCAGAGGGACGGTTTGAGACGTTGTTCAACGCATTCAGCCCTGGACCCACTTCAGCTGGCAAGGCGGACGAGCTACCGATGCTGTCCGGGTACGGCAAGGTTCTCCAGGGTAACCAGCGTCAGGACAAGCGTAATGCTGCACAACGTGGGTTCGATCGAGTTCAAGGGATGTTTTCGTCCACGTACGTGTAGCCGCTCCCACGTCGTCACCCCATTAACGACGCTAATTTCTCATACATGAAACGCGCGGGTCGACAGGAAAACTATCAGCCGTACTCATTCCTTCCAGCTCCGCGCCGGTCACAAAGTGGCGTACCTATACGCCGAGACGACGATTTATCGCTATATCACCAATTTGGATGTTCCGAAGAAATGGTTCCAGTCCAATATCGACCAGATAGTGAAGATTTATGGAAAGGAGCAACGTCTGACGCGAGAGGACATATATCTGGGTATGTTCGGTAATAAGGCAGTCCACGTCATTGCTCATGTGGTACTATAATAGTAATTGGGTCGTTGGATGCCCCCGACTACGCGTCTTTTGTTAGTCATGGCCACCCTGATGGGCAGGTGAGTCAACAACGCGGAGACAAGCCGTAACAGCCGACACCGCCGCTAATACCGTTCGTCGCACATACAGGTCAATTTCAACGTGTTCGCACCTGCGCGCGTTGGAGACCCGTGGGGCCAGTTTACGCTCACGTCCGCGGAGCAGGTGATGCCGCCCTCGAGCGGCACGGTCACGCAAAATATGGTGGGCGCCGTTACCGCGCAAAATGTTTCGGTAGTCAAGAGCTCCTCTGAGCCCTGGGACTCCGTGCTTCTTGCTCGGCTCCGTTTCAAACCGGATTCTCATGAACCAACCTCCTTGTGAAAATGCCATCCTATGTCTCCAAAAAAAAATCTTACTGTAAACACACAATATTTTGAATTACTCTATACCAATCACAAGACGGACTTACAAGTGTGAAGCCGTATTTTAATTTCGCTGGCACAATCTAATTTGATTGTATGAGGAGTGAATTTTCCGTCCACGGGCCAGCGATGCATTGACTCGGAGTTAGGGCATGAATTTGAATTAAGCACGATAATATTATACTACTTCACATGACGTCCAGCTGGAGTACGACTCGGACGCCGGACGCGGGTTCACCACCAAAGTGCTCCCTCCCTTCCGGATCAACCCCTTAGAATATGCCACGGAGGACTGACATTTATGGCTCGTCCCTAGGGAAGTATACTGGATATTATTCCGGTATCAAGGTGCTGCGTGGCCACTCACTCACAGGTTTCCACACGGTTAGTTGGGCTCCACAACGAGCCATTTTTCTCTATTTAGAGTCTTCATCGAAGATCTTCGTGGCGAGATAAGACGCACAGGCTTTTACAAAGGGTTGATATGTTGCTGTACTGTTGCTGTACTATCAAACCCAGAAGCCGACTTTCACCGCGGGTAACCCGATGGATCATGGATGCGCTCTTTTGGCGCCCTAATCCCGATTCCGAGGAGCAAAAAGCTCCGTCAGTCGCAACTGCCACCGAGGAGGTGTCTGCTGTACTCGGGGGAAGCGCAAATGCCTAGCCCCATTCTACTCATGCCCTTAGCCTTGGGTTTTGTTTTGTTTTCAGCTGAAGCCGCCCTTCCTTTTTCCGGGTCGCAAATCGTGTTTCTTTCAGAAATATCTCATCTCGCCCCCAGTGAGAGGCGAGCGGACTCGCCTGAATTTCTTTCACGATGGGCCTGGATAGGTAAGGTAAGGTTTTCATTTTTTTTTATTGTTCTTAATTGATTCAAGCCGCTCAACCCAAACAATTCGGGCCTAAAATTCTCCTTTGGATAGTAGGGGCTTGTTTAGCTGTGCGTTTCCTCGCACGCCGTCGTATCGTAGCGTGCCACTTTGAGCAGCTCCCCTCAATGGAGCGATCTCATAAGTCGATGTGTGGGGTGCAGTATATATAAGTCCCTACCACACCGATCGAATTGACGCAGCCGTACTAGACCTCCCCTCATCATTCTTTTGGCATGGCTTATACGTCGCAGAGCTCTCACCCTAGATCCCACCTCGATTTCACCACTCACCCTTCTCTCCGTATGTTTTAATGCTTCCGAGTTGGCTTTGGCCCAGTTCTTTAATCAAGCCCTTGGCAGACATTCGTGACGCGCGGGATGCGCACGTCATCCTCGAGGCCGTTCGGCTCAACATCATCCCCCTGATCACCAGACGATTGTCTTCCACTGAGCGGGAACAACTGTGCTCCGGAAACGTCTTTGTTTGGGAGGAGGCCGAGTTCAAAGGTGGTTTGGAACGCTGGACCGACGGACGACGTTGGAAAGTGCCCGCTCTCGCGATCTCCCTTGCGTTGGACTGAACATTCACCCTAGGTCTCAAAGTAGAATGCGTGGCGATTATCTATTTTACGAGGAGAAACTTGAGGCGACCCAAGAGGAACGCGATCTCAAAGCTGCGAGGCGGTACGTACTTTCTTCGCTTTTTCTGCCTTCTTTCTAATCTGACCATGGACGTTTGAAGAGCACGGCGAGCCCTCGACCCAAACTCCGTGCCCCCTCTCACCAATCGGCGGCAAGATCGGCCCTCAAAGCCAAATGGTCTTACGAAACAGACCTTCTCTACACAAGTATACTTGCCAGGTGCCAGCGCACCACGTAAATGGCACATTGTTGCCTATTTTTCGGTACGGCAGAGTATATAAATATATTTCCACCAACACTCACGCTATTTTCTGTCACCAGGGCAATGATTACACCCGGCTACAGACGATCGATAACATCGAGCAGTTGCGCAATATTCGCGTTCCTCATGGCATCTACGTTTCCAGCAAGGGTTCCTATAAGCGAGCGGACACCTTCCCTTGCGAACCCGATGACGACGAGAGCATCTACCCTTGTTCCCGATCGTCGCTCCCCGTTCCCGGTCGCCCAGGATCATCGTCGCCCAATATGATGATGGTTCCGGCCCAGGCGGCGTACATGCGAAGCGCACAGACCGTCGTCACCCGCCCACAATCGCCCCTTTCTGGAAGCCTTCCACGCTTATCCTCAGTTATTGGTGGTCATGCGCCACCGCTACCTGTGGGGCACCCAGGATCGCCGAGTTCGCGGCCTTACGCCCCCCGGTCGGCCGAGGATAGTCGCGTGTTGAATGCCTTCCGCATCGCGCTCTAATTGTCCGATATACCCACCTCCCACTTCCAAAAGAAACAAAAAACTAGGAATAAGGGAGGAGATGTTAGTAATTGCGTACTGCGCGCAAGCTGGTGCCAGTGGGGGATGTATAGAGTTGAATGTGTGACTTGGAGCAACCCGCTAGATTGTCTCGTCCCTATTTTTTTTAGAGTTTCGCCTCTATTGCCGATTGCACAGATACCTTCTTACTGTTTTCCGTACTACTACGCGGCACTACTAGCTTACCTGCAGCGCGGGAAGCAAAATAATATACACGATTTCATGTGGTGCATCACCGCAATTTCTGACGGTGTAATAGGAGGGAATTGGGCCGGGATAAATGCAGTGTAATGATGTGGCCTGGTAAGGACACACATCGGCAATAGCAGGCCGGGCCTCGCAGTTTCGCATTGGCTCGGTGGGTCGGTCCTAACCGTGTTGTTACACGAGTGCGACGGATACGAGAGAAAGAAATGTAGGCTCGCGCCTGACTTGTTCCCGAGGATATACAATATGCTACCCATGGAACGGCAATACTTGCGCCAGCAGGCCTTTGGCTTGTGACTGATGACATGGCAACTCCGGAGTAACTTCGCAACTTTATTGGACCTCCCTTGGGAAAGTGGGTCGACGAACAGCGGAAGCGCGTGTTCCGACGCCTAGGAAATGGAACCAACGAAACCAATGGAGGAGTTTAGTAGGAAGGGCGGGACTGTTCAAGGAATGGATCAAGTTGCAAGGTGTTTGCCTCAAAGGAGAGGGAGAATTCGAATCGAGGAAGGTTTTGACACTTTGGGTCAGGTGGTGATTCCAATCGCGTACCACATAAGTTGCTGTAGGTCTGAGGGTTGACTAGGCAACCAAACGCGTGCGGCATCGGGGCAGTTGGGTCGTCATATATGTTTATCAGGCCCAAGTAATTGGCCGGTAAGCCCCGGATAATCCGCGGGCTTCAATGACGATGAAAGAGTTCGGCGGAGGCACTCGGAGCACAAGATACAAGAGCACAATTGTAAGTCGCGGGTTGCCCGTAGTTGAGGGCACGGACAGAAGCGGCTAGCGGCTATCGCTCATAAGATGCGTTGTTCCGCGGGCATGTCTCAAGTCAAGCATGTGTAGCAGGAGCTCTTGTGAGCCAAATACACTGATGGAGAACTGTAAAAGAAGAAAAAGAATCGCGGTTTGTGTGGGACATCTATCTCAGTGGCTAGGTGGTTTCATTCAAGCCAATCAAGGCCCACGGACAGGCGGCCGGTCTCGGCCCAAGATCCCAAGACCAAAATAAGCAGGTACTGGATGACTACTGGATGCAATTGAAGGGATCCGACCAATAACGTGTGATCGGAGAAATAGGGAACCTATGATCGGCACCACGAAATTCCGGCCTACTAGTCAGGCCACTGATGAAGCTGATTCGAACTAAAGGGTTAGAAGGCGGAACCGTGCGATTAACGCTAACGATAACTCGAAGGTCGAAGGTACATAATCAACTTGACCCGGCCTTGCTTGACTTTCCCAGAGCATGTTGCCTGGCAACTGGGAATAGAAGAAATAAAAGACGATCGAGGGTTCATTGAAGGTGGTCCGATCGTCGGAAGAGGCTGTGTACTCAAGTCCAATTCCGGATGACGACGACGACGCCTCTGAGTTTGTGCGCCACAAGCGTTCTCAACGAAGCCGAGAATCTTTCCTGAGATCCGGCAAGTCGAACTCGCTGTCCACTCAGTAATATAACACCAATAATCCACACTTGGAGAGACACTTACCGACGGTCTGTTTCACAGTGCGAAAGACCGGCAGAGTTTATTGTCTTGCGAGCTGAGATAAAGCGTCGTTAGCATGACACGAAGACACCAACCTACCGGTTGTGATACTTTTTTTGGCTCAGGAGATTCTGCACGAGGTTCGAGCGCAAAAATAAAACGCTATTGTCCAAAAAAAGTCAGTGAGTCGTACAGGCGAGCATCGATGCCTCGCGATAGGAACAAGCGTCACCATCGATGATGATGGCGATGACTGAATTCGGATCGGATCGGATCTAAGCCTTGATTTTTGGTCCGAGGTTTGGCGAGTTATCGGACGAATGATACTGTAACCCACGGCCACGGTCGACGTTTCATGGATGACACTTTGGGGGAAATGAAGCTCTCATGGGCTTGAGATGGCGTGTCTTTTTGTTATAAGCTGTCAATTGTCCCAGAGAAAGAACTTATGCAGTCTCGGGTATCAGTATGAAGAGGATATGCCAGTGGTGTTATCAGTCACGGGGAAAGTTAGGTAGTACAGTGGATTAAGGACTTGTGATGGCCACTGGCCGTACTGACCTCTTCTTCTTTACAGCTTCTTCTTTACAGATAACAAGGGGATATGGTGGTTTTATTATGTGGTAAAGAGGAAAGGATGGCCGGACCGGGTCTCCCGTGCCAACGGTCACCATGGTTAGTTCGGTTCCATATTGTTCTCCTCGTGCCCGCAGCGCGGAAGGTGCGTGTGTGCTTATGCCCTGCGCCCTACCATATCTTGATGAGCCATCATTCAACGGCTGTGCAAAAAAATCATACGGGAACATATGTACTGACAGTCATCAGTGCATGTCGCAGAGGAACCTGTGCTAGAGTGACAGACACTGGACACGAGGTGGCCTCGTTGTCAACTGGCTGGGATGGTGCCGCAGTACATTGGGCCTGGTGTGGGCTTTCGTTTTGCCCAAGGCCACGTTAAGACGAAGGTTGCCAAGTCACGTCACCTTGAAAATGTATATAACCCTGACTCTGGATCCCTCCATCGAGAATTCAAATCCCTATTTACTCTCTGACCTCCTTGATTATCTTCCCCATGGCCTTTCTCTCCGTCGTTCGTCTCGTACTATACTGTTTCTTTGTAAGTGGTCGTCAATTTGGCTCCGTAAGGCTTTCGACGGCGATCGCTGATGGCACATCATCGTAATCACCAGTGGATCTTTGCCGTAGTCCTCCTGGGTCTCACGGCCGCGCGGATACACTATACTGAGAATCTTTCCCCCGAGGACCCTCTCAATGGGGGCCATCACTTCTACGACCCCGTTATTGCCGAGCTCCTTGCGGCAAGCACCCTCTCCATGCTTTGGTCAACGTTTGCGTCAGTCCTTTAGAGAGCTTTCTCGACACGATGGGTGTGAGCTAACCTTCTCGCCTTCAGCATTCACGCGATTTACATGCGGTGCGATCGCCTGGTCCTTCACACATTCGCGGTCGAAGCGATTGCGCTTTCCATGCTCTTTATGATGTGGCTTGTTGGCACCGCGATTGCGACTGTGAGCATCTCCCTTATGTGACCCCAAGCTCTTATGCTGACGCACAACCGTACAGACTATGTGGGGTAACCTAGGCTGGTGCCATCAATATTCGCCATGCCGTCTGCTTTCCGCACTCGTGGGGATTGCGTGGACCGGCTGGGTCTTTGTGTTCTTCCTACTCGGTGCTTGTCTTGTTCACACGTTCGTAAATCGAGCGTGGAACGAGCCTATACATGGGCATCTTTATCCTCGCGATAGTTTCGTACCCGCCCAAACACCCGAGTATCGGGGGAGCGGCCTTTGAGCCCTTTACCCTGGCATCGAATTTGACTAATTTCTGTGTATATCTACACGTGCTTGGGGAAGCTACATTAACCAGTTGTACAGTAGACACTTGTTTTTTATGTGATCAGGTCATGTGACACGATTGTATTATTTCCTGAGATCTTATTTGTGTTTGTTTGTATACTCACGTCTACATCGCTATCGCTCACACAAATGCCTATCATGCATCGCATCACAGGACGATATGTTCTCCTTGCGTTTCTAATCGCAGGAGTTCTTGCTCATGATAACGGCATGGATATGAATATGGATCAAGGAATGTCCATGAACGTGGGCAATATGATCATGTATCTCCACTTCAAGCTCGGTGACAATCTCTGGTTTCCTGGTTGGGCACCACATTCTGCAGGCGCAATGGTTGGGACCTGTATCGGGCTTTTGATGCTCTCGATTGCAGAGCGATGGTTAGCGGCGATACGGGGAGTCATGGAGGCACACTGGCGCACACGGTTTGGCCTCCCACTCACTACCTCTGCTATTTTGTTTTCTGATGCATTGGCCATGCAGTGCCCAGGTCGCGCTTGCCAACAAGCGCAACAAGTCCGCTGTGGAGTCGTCCCCTGATGAGCGGTCCACACCTCCGTCGAATGCCCCACAGCTTCTGCCCGACGTGGCACTGCCATTTGTTTTTGCGTACGACATCCCACGTGGCATTATGCGGATTGCCTTAGCTAGTATCAACTTCCTACTCATGCTCACGATTATGTGAGTTCAACCCTTGTGTTAAATTGCGAAGACGACGACTAACCCGTTCCTCAGGACGTTCCAGCTCAGTTTTATCATCACCATCGTCATTGGCCTCGGTGTTGGGGAGACCTTCTTCGGGAGATACAGCCTCCAGTATGGTCCTTCGCAGTGAAGAAGGAGGGCCTTGTGGTCTGTGGCGATATCGTACATATGCGGTAGAATCTCAATCCGTCCGTCTTGCGCGCGGACGGACGTCTTTGTTTGATATGTTCTAGGACGATCCCTAAGTTTATAAGGGCATGCTCATCACATTTTCAACTCATTACCAAGCTCCCGCAACACACACCCAGTCCGTACTGCACTGTACACATAACCCCGTGATATCCTTCGTACCCACCACAATCTATACACACCCCACCATCACCCCCGCTGCCGCTAGGGACTGCTCAAACCTATATGGTTCAAGCACCACCGCCTCCGCGCCTCTACTTCGCTACAATCGCCTTCGACCATAGCTAGGAAATCTCGCGTACATGCGCTAATAACAGTAAGGCTTCCGCTTACCAAGTGCCTTATAGTCAACCTTGATGGCATGCGACACGGAATCCCTCCGGTTCCCATGGTTATCTTCCTCATGGTTTTCCTCTCCGTCGTTCGCAATACCCTCTACTTACTATTTCTTTGTAAGTGGTCATCCAGAAGCCTTCAAGCTTCAACGGGCGATCCTCCCAACGAGGGACGGCACTTCCGTGACTTCGTTGTTGCCGAGCTCTTCAACGCTTCAGGCGACTCTTGGCCATTCACATCGACGTGTTGTCTGTCACCGGTCATGTGACTCTAGTCTCATATTTTGCTAATTAATTCCGAGTCGCCGTCGCGCATCCGAGTCTCCACCGTGAGAACACTAGTACTGCATCACACGATTGCCCACATGCATCTCATTTCAGGACAATATTCTCCTCGCGTTCCCTGATCACGGGAGCTGTTGCTCATGATAATGGCATGATAATGAAAATACAGTATGGACAAGTTGAAGGAAGGCCGGTCCATGAATATGGACAATATGACTACGTACGTATCTCCACTTCAAGTCGGTGACTATCTCTGGTTTCTTGGTTGGAAGCTGAGTTCCGTGGGTGCAATGGTCTGGACATGTATCGCGCTTTTAGTGCTCTTGATAGCAGATCGATGAGCGACGGCGATGCCAGTGTTGGAGTAACAGGGCACAACAGCAAACTCGCCGTTCTGCCTCCTAGCCAGTCAGTCCGGTGCTACCTCCGCTCTCCGCTGGTTGTTTTCCAACGCACTGGCCATGATATGCCTGGTTTGCGCTTCCCACAAGCTCAAATTGCTCAAATTGTCTGTTGCCGCGACGTTCCTCGAAGAGCGCGATCTTCCGAGTCGTCCAAGGCGGCGCAGACTTGGATGACGATCAATCCTTCTTCTGGACGTCTCAGGACGTTCCAGCGCAGTTTCATCAACATTGACCTCGGTACAGGAGACGCTCGTTTCGGGTACAGCCCGAGCCTTCAGTCTGATCCACTCCTTTGTGTTGATCGAGGGGCCCTCTGTGGCACTGTGGCGACACTACATCCCCGATAGAATGTTAATCTACCCGTCTCGCTCGCGGACGCATTCTCAGGTGCCATGGCTTATTCGGGTCCATAGGTTTATAGGGCATGCTCATCGCACATACTACTCTTCAGCACTCGCTCTCTGCAACGCAACCTAGTCAGAGTCTCACACCACCCTGCTGGTGACGACCTATATGGTTCCAACGGTTCCCTCTCGCGTCCGCCTCACCGCATGCACGCATTAACTCCAACTCTGAAGTTTTCTTTGCTTACTTAGTGTCCTGTAGTATCCCGCTGTCACCATGCTCAGGCATGCTGCCATCCATCTCTCCCACGTTCAAACAGTGAACGCCATCGAACCTGTCACCGAATCAGACGACAGATGAAAGCCAAACATTTGACAGCCATTGTTCTACACTTCTCCATACTACTTTAGTATGGACTCGATTTCATTTCCCCCCAGCATAACAAGTTAATAATATTACTAAAAATATCCGGACTTATTGTAACGTAACGGTGTTTGTTATTCAATATTTGTTCGGAACAAACACAGATACACGATCTGATAGCGACGAGCTACGGACTCGGAGTAATGAGTAACGTATTTGAAGTTTAAAGCTTGAAGCTCGAAGTCCTCGATAACAGGAGACAATGAGCTTCGGTACACCTCCGGTTATACCGTCACAGTTCCAAATTTATAAGTGGGTATCCGAAACAGTCCTTGTAGCGTCCTGAAATGACATCCTCTCCCAAGCTCGTATGCGGAGGACCCGAAGTGGCAACGCCTTTTCACAAAAATCTGGGTCTCGTGCTTGGGCCTGGCAGTAGTCCTCTCATTGCCCGTCTTATATCGGGCCTATAGAGCAGGACGGGTATTCACTGGTCTTTTTGGCGTGTGGGAAGACATCAAAAGACGCGACTATATTCCTGCGCCGAAGGACTCTGGGAAGGGGACCCTCACCAAGAAGCACAGCAAGCCGCTCTACTGCTGTCTGATCTCGTTCCGCTCTCTGCTTCTGTGGTCGCCTCTTGGCGTCGGACTTAACGTGGGACAGAGTACGTCGTTGAGTTCCAGACTCCTTTCGTCTTATCTTTCTGACGAATAGCATTCAGTCACCGTTGTAGTTCTTTACTTCGTCGTCATTATCGTCTGTACCCTGACACGTGTACCCCTCATAGACAATCCCAATCGTGCAGGCAGGTACCCGGTGTACATCATGTTTATGTAGGCTCACCCGCCCGCAGGCTTCCTGGCACTTGCCCAGCTTCCCATCGTGTTTCTCTTTGCAACGAAAAATTCACCACTTTCGCTCCTCCTGGGACCAGGGAATGGCTACGAGAAGCTCAACTACATCCATCGCTGGTCAGGTCGCGGCATGTTCCTCTGTGTGGCCATCCATGGTTCTCTCTGGATCCGCAATCACATAGAGTATGACCTCCCTATTCTGGGTCAACAAAAGGAAACGTCCGGCGTTGCCGCATTCGCACTTATCTGTATCATCGTGCTTTCCTCACTAAGACCTCTTCGGCTCTACCTTCGCCAGATTTTCTTTTATATCCAGTGGGTACCTCATGTGCCAGCCTTTTGAGACATGCTTATTTAGGGGGGTATGGCTAGCGTCCTGACTTACGTTTCGTTCTTCGTCACGATATGTTATCACACGCCATTTGCCCGCCCATGGGTCTATCCTCCATTGGCATTTTATGGCCTGGACTTGCTCATGCGACTATTCCGCTTCCGTGTCAAGGATGCTTCGTTGACACCCATGAGAGACATGACTATCGTACGCGTCCAGATTATTTCCCTATGGAGCTCTCGTTGACGACAAGCTTTTAGATCCATATAGATGATTGCGATGGAGGATGGGAAGCAGGCCAGCATGTCCAGCTTCGCATCTTCTTTGAGGGACGTGTCTTTGAGTCACACCCGCTCACAATTGCCAATGCGCCAAACTCCGTGTCCTGCGTGACCAGTCGGTCTATCGTTCTAGGTGCACGGGTGGCAGGCGATTGGACACAGGCGTTAAATCGTTATGCGTCTATTGAACAAAGGCGCCTCGCG
>Ga0137394_10000288_pt1 | contig 35004 bp, 37 predicted proteins | sample czobulk116metaG_FD_108278 | JGI IMG/M metagenome (GOLD analysis project Ga0137394, IMG submission 108278) | Vadose zone soil microbial communities from Angelo Coast Range Reserve, California, USA - czobulk1.16 metaG | ecosystem: Environmental > Terrestrial > Soil > Vadose zone | place: USA... | reverse complement strand
GGCATATCGAAATCATCCCGAAGCTGACCAAAGTGGCGGGCTTTGAGTGGGGCACCGGCTTTTACATCAATCCCACGCCGCCGGAAGAGGCTGCACGCTTCCTGCGCGAAGCGAAGGTTTCCACAGCTGCGCCCGCTGAGAAAAAGTAGAGATGGAAAATGTTGCCGCCAGTTGCGTTACCCGGTGAGTCCTGGGAGATTTGCTATACTTAAGGATTCGGCGCGGTACCCAAGTGGCCCAAGGGAGAGGTCTGCAAAACCTCCATTCGTGGGTTCGAATCCCACCCGCGCCTCCAATATATCGTGTTGAGAATGCATCAGTTAATTCTCTTGTTTTTGTCGTGTACCTCTGGCGTACCCTTCGTTTCGATGAGCACCACAGGGTCTTGTTCCCAAACGCGCTTCAAATCTTGCTCAAGCTGCTCTTGGCGAGCACGTACCCAAGGCGAATAGTGGCGCTCGGTAATCCGCACGCTTTGGTGTCCGAGGAGAACTGAAACTTCTTCAATCGGCACGCCCCCGAGTAGTAGCTCAACCGCGAAGGTGTCGCGGAACCGATGCGCATGGCCTTTCGGAACTTCAGCAAGCTCGAACAATCTTGTGAGCCGTTTGCGCCAGCTTCCCACAATAGTGTCGAGCTTGTCGGTGCCGTTCCAAAAGAAATGTAAGTCTGACACTTTCGGAGAGGCTTCGAGTGCTTCAAGGACAAAGTCTGGCAAAATAGTGTTTACCGGCGTGCCAGTCTTTGCGGTATATAGGAAAAGCCGATTCACTTTGATACGGTCACTTGTCAGGCCAATGGCATCCCCGATCCGTATCCCACTGTAGCGCAGGAGCAGAACGAGAGCGCGGAGGCGTAGCGCGTTTTCCTTGCCGCGAGTGGGAAACGCAGCTCGGTATTTTGCTACAGCCGCGAGAATCCGCATCACTTCCTCCCGGGTGTACGGCATCGTCGGGCAGAGCGTCACTTTGGGAGCCTTGAGGTCGCTCGCTGGATTCTTTGAAACCCATTCCCGTTTTTGTGCGAAGCGGAAGAAAGCACGGAGCCGTTCCAGCTTCTTGGCGCACGAACGAGGGCCGTCTTTCCATCCAGAGCGAAATTCGTCCAGCGTTTGCAGGTTAAGTTCGATGAGATAGCGCAGGCCACATTTCTGCGCGAAGTCTCCCGCTTGTTTGAACAGGAGTCGGTACTTGTAGATCGTGGACTGGGTAAGCTTTTGTGCCTCTGCGTCCGCGATGAACCTATCTCCTGCTGCCCGAATGGTAATCGGTTCTTGTGGTACCTTCGGCTCGTTCGCTTTCGCTTCCCATTCTCGAACGAAGTTTTGCGCTTTCTGCCAGTCGGCTGTGTGCAGAGACTTTCGAATGTCTTGTCCTGTGAGAGAGCCATCAACCCAGATAGGGCATTGGCAGCGACGATATCTGCGTCCCTCGGAACGGTGTGGACACGTTGTCCGATGCCTTCGATAGATTGCCAGCATTGGTCACTCCGAGTTGAGCGAACAATCGAAGTATATACCTACTTGTCATTAAACTGTACAGTTAGCTGTTTCTGTACTCTGTGGACCGCGCTTTCGGGAATGCGCATGGTGTTATAGACGCACCCGCGCCGCTTACTGGGGAGAATCAAGACGTCAGGTTCCTTCCCAAATATTCTACGAATCGTGTCCGTGCTGAACCTGAATCTTTTTGCAACTTCTTTGACTGTGTAGAATTTGTGTGGCTGTACTTCTGCCCCGATTTCAGACATGGAATGTCCCTCCTCTTTGAGAGGTAGCGAAAAATATGTAAACTTCTTAATTTTCTTGGGACTTTCTAAACTTCTGGACTTACTAGGTTTTTGGGGCTTCCACGGGGGGGGGTATCGTCGTAAGTTTTTCTGCTCGAATAACAGCAGTTAAAAAATTAAGCGCAATAGAAATACGCTGGTCGAATCGACGTTGTCAAGTGCATTTCTGCTGGAGACGGTCACTTTTTTGACTCCGCGGTCGCTAGACACGTACAAAGCGCAGGAATTGCTTCGATGACAGCCCGCTTCGAAGAGTCAACGACGAACGGTGCAGGAATTTCTGGGCCCTCAATCGGGCGAATCCAAGAAAGTTGTGAAATTTAAGGCGCTTACGAGAAGCCGTGGGGAGTCCTCATCCTTCATCGCAAAAAACGGCTCGACCCCTAGCAGTCACTTCATCCGGGCCGAACGGGAAGGCTGCCTGCGCAAAACGTCCGTGTAAACGTCCCAGGTACAGGCCCTATTTTGACCATACGGGAAGCACAAGTAAATTAGGGGCAATCTACGAGAATTTCCCTCTAGGCCTGCACAAAACGAATGAACGGAAGGGCATTATAGGAACTAATTGAAAGCTGACGCAAGAACCGTAACAGCGCGAGCTATCAACGGTGCTGCCGTTCCCACTCACTCGCCTTCTTCACGCCCTCAGCCACCAGCTGATCGTAGAGCGTCCTTTGCCAATCCAAATCCGACAGTAGTTTGTCAGTCGCTTTACGAGCCGAGGCGCGCTCTTCCGAAGTTGGAGCCGAGATTACTCTTTGAGACGCATCCAAGGCCACCTGTGCGGCTTTAACCATTTTTCCTTTCTGCTCATATAGCCGTTGCTCCCACGCGTCTCGTCCCGGGAATTTGTTGTCTCCGACTATCCCATCTGACAACTCACGAGGTCTTTTGTCGGCCCATTTATCGACGAGTCTTTGGGCGTTCTGCATCCGGGATTGGAAGTCCGTGGAATTCCCTACCGGCAGTCCGATCATGGTTGAAGAACTATGAGCAATGTCGTCGTCCGTGAACACTCGTTGTGGTGTGCTTGGCGCATTTTTCGGACGGACTTTCCTCGCAGTGTCGCCCAGCGACTCGCTAGTGTTCGGTGCTGGTTGCGCACCTTGAGGCTCAAGTCCAGAAAGGTTCAGTGTTGAATTATCAGCCGACCTCAACCGTTTCGTACGTTCGAAGTCTATATCGCCGAGGGCGACCTGAATCTCGTTGCCGTTGCTATCGGTGTAGTAGAGCTGCCCACTTACCACTCTGTATTTTTCGAACTGAATGATACGCCCATTCTTCAGGGCCACGTGATGTGCCGCGGCCGAAAACGCGAATATGCCGACAAACCAAAGAGCCACTATGAGGGAACGCAGGGTTCTCACGGTATTGAATGATACTTATAGTCCGTGGACACATAAACGGCGAGGCACGAACATGACGCGCAAAGGTAAATGGAAAACGTCCGCATCAGGTTTGGCAAGGCCGTCCGCAAGAGGCGGCACAAGCTAGGGGTGTCGCAAGAGGAATTTGCCGATATGTGTGGCCTTGATCGGACTTATATCGGTGGGATTGAGCGCGGTGAGCGAAACGTAGCGCTGGTCAACGTCGAAAGGATAGCGAAGGCACTCAAACTAACTCTACGAGAATTATTCTGCGACGTTTAAGTGTTCAGAAAACGGAGTGTCCGGAGAAATTCGAACCGCCGACCTCCTGGTCCCGAGCCAGGAAATAAATCAACTTAAGTCGCTGTCCTGGCGTCACTTACTGGTTTTCGGGCCGTTCTCAGATAGCCAAGTTTAGACAAGTGCTTTTCGGGCTTTTGGTAAGGGCCAACTTTTCTTGATACCTTAATAAATACCTTGGCAACCTTTCGGTTAACAGCCGAGCGCTTCACCCAGGAGGTCGCGTCCAAGCTTCGCACCAATCATCCGTCGAAAAGTGCTAACTACGGAGGTGTCATTAACGTTGACAGACCCATGTCCTGGGCGTACATTTTCCGGCATCTCAGCGAGTTAACCAATTCGAGAAGTTCAGATTCTCGAACCGAGGCCGCGTCTAGCTCGCTGCTTTCTCATTGAAGTGTGAATGAGTCGCTGGCGCGATGCCTATACGCATGCAGGAAGGCGAAGCGGCTCAAAGTGTCCGCGGACATGAAGGGTTTTATCAGCGCATGAGCTTGAAGCCGTTGGGCGCAGTACTATGCGGGAAGACAGGTTAGGCCAAGGCGAGAGCGTGTGACTCGCCTGTCATCGAGAAACAAGCAAAAACTGGGTCGTGGTCCATGACGACTGTTTTAACGTTTGCGATCAAGCATATCGCTGGCTTCTTTGTAATTGCACTAATTGTCTTGGTGTTGTTCAGCGTTTGCTATGCAAGTGTTTTACCGGCGGGGATATCTTGGTCCGGAGTGTTTAGTGGCCTGGCTTTAGGTGCGTCATTTTTGATGACACTAGAGTCGCCACGGAGCGTGGCCCTGCCACTGTGGATTACCGGGATCGCGTGGGTCGTTTGTTTCACGGGATGGCTGATGATCCCGCTTCTCGCCAGTGCTCTCATTACAGAGAGCTTAAAGGCAGTAGATAAGGAAAACTGGTACATTGCGAAATTCACACTTTTAGCGCGTCGCTTGGGGGTTCCCGACAATAAGGTGAAGGAGTTCGCTAAAGAAGCAATGCGATTGAAAGACACCACATTGGGAGAGTGAAGGAAGTGCCTATGGCGAAGCAGCATTCAGAGCAGGATATTGAGGATGAGAAGCGAAGGCTAGGAATCGATGAAGGAATTGTGGAGGATGGCCGGGCGATGGGGAAAGATTTATCTCCCGAATACGTCAAATCTCGTTTCGACCCTGGGCTTGCAGCACTTTTCAAACGACTAGCGCCAACGCCCCCGCCGCCGCCCTCTTCTCCGCCGAAGAGCAAGGAGGAGCATGATGCTGGTGGATAAGTTTCGTAGCCTCGTCGAGAGTATGGATCTGCGACTCACACCAGCCGAAACGGAATTACTCGCATCGGACCTGTCGAGAGTAGTGCACGGCTGGTTAGCAAGGCCAGATTCCAAGCGTGATGAGTACCTTGCAAATGCGATAGACCGACTGGTTCGACGCTACAAGCGCACGCGGCAGTATGCCGTAGAGGTTGTGGGGAGGTCTTCCGGGCCTCGGAGCAAGGAAGAGGTGGCTTCGGTCGTGTCTCTATATCTCCGGAGAGCGCTTGCCAGAATCGAAAAAGAGGCAGTACGGGAACGACTCCGCCCTCCTTTCACTGAAGCCGAACAACAACAGGGGTTCCAAATCAAGTCGATAGCCGAGGCCGAGAGTTCACATAAGGTGGTGTCCTATTTCCACATCTCGGGTGTGCCGTCGCATGTCGTCCGAAGAGGCGTACTTACTGCCAAAAGGAAAGGATCTTTCAAGGTGGCGGAGGTCCGCTTTGAGGAGTTGACAACGGGCTAGTATTGACTGTGTGTGACTTGCGTGGCGTTAGCAGTTCCCTACCCGAACGCCGTATCTTGGGAATTTGAGTGGGTAGTCACTTCTGCGGGTTGCGGGCATCCAGGCGATTGAACATAAGCCGGGTTAGCGGCGCTGGGGCAGAGGACATCATGGCAAAGGCCGGAAGCGAATATGCAGGAGAGGCCGCAGCATTCTTTGGAGCGCTTGGACTCACCGCTGAAATTGAGAAGAGGGTCGAAGGCGCGCGCGGTACGCATAGTATCGACGTATGGGTAACCGGGAAGATCCAAAGCTTCGACGTGCGGTGGGTCGTTGAATGTAAAGAATGGAAGTGCAACATACCAAAAGAGAAGGTACTCGCGCTCCAAGCCATCGCACAGGACGTTGGCGCTGATCGCGCATTTCTCCTGTCGGAGACGGGATTTCAAGCTGGCGCCGTCCGATGTGCACGGCTCACAAACATGACGTTGACAAGCCTCGTGGATTTGCGCGAACAAACTCGTGAACAGTTCGCACAGGCTACACTATGGTCGTTATACATCCGGGTTTCGCAAGCGATTAATGATTTAGATAATGAACCAGTTCGAATTTCCTTGGCTGGTCCAGCAACGGGGTGCTTGTACGCAAACCCAGCAATCGATGAGAATATTCGACGGATGGAGCGTCTGGAGAAAGCGTTGTTGGATTCGTTTAGAGGGCGATTGCCTGTACGTTATGGTTTCAACGAAGCAGGTCATCCGCTACTCGCGGACAGCCTGGAAGGACTTATCGAAGTAACCCAAAGCGTGTTGGTTAATGCAGAACGGATGCTGGCGACGCTCAGAGCTGAATATCCAGATCGATAGCCCGCTATGTCACCACTACCGCGCTGTTGGCACTTTGGTAGACGAAAAAGCATGTTATCGTCTGGCACTCACTACATCAGAAGGACGCATTCTAACCGGACTAATCAGGTGAACACCTTTGCCGAATCTCGCCGAAAACCGGTCTCGGTATAGTTGTATTGCCTCACGACAATGCGAATGTTTGGCACTATTTCTAGATAGTTAAAGCTGTTCTGTTGAGTCTCACGTTGGGCTGCGGTCCCGGCCGCAACGATAATAATATCGCCCTGATTCGGGTCGAAGGAGTAGCGACAGCTATACGGATAGTGCTCGTGTCCGTGCAGAACTACATTGATGCCGGACTCCTGCATATGAGCGATGAATGTTCCTCCGTTACTCATGGTGGTTAGCTCAAGTCCGACCTCTCCATCAGCTTTATAAGGTATCGGGAGTGGATGGTGATGCACGACTGCTATTTTTATATGGCAGCCTCCGGTAGCGACATCGTTTGCAGCGCTATTAAACTCATTGAATGAGGGCCTTGAGATTTTCCCTCTGCTCCCCACTAGCGGCCATAGCGCTGAGCGCTGCTTCCTGCGGTCAAGAGTTGAATCGAACAAGAAGACTCCAACTCTATAACTGGACACATTTAAATGGCGACAGGGTTCTGTACTCCCAAACACTACATCATGATTGCGGCGAAGAAACCGATTCCCGAAGTAGTAGTGCAGCAAAATGTCGTGATTGCCTGGGACCCAAAAAACATGTTTGGGGTCTATTTTGACTCGTTCGGCCAGTTTGAATATGAACGTTTGTGCTGCTCTTAGGCTGGTTCTATCGCCCCACGTCGACTGGTCACCGCTTACAAAAAGTAGGTCAGGCTTGAGGATCTCTACCGCATTTTCTAATGCGCTCAGCGTGTCTTGATCGTGTCCTCTCAAGCCGTTAAATCTTTCAAACCATCTGAGTAGCCGGTGCGCAACAAAATGGAGGTCCGAGATGTGGACGATCTTTAGCTTCGGCAGCGCCACGATTGCATGATTTTTCTTGAAGGACGACAAAGCGTCGGTTTCTTTTTCCGTTTTATCCGAAGTGCTCAAGATTGCTGCGCCAGTTCTTCGAGGTAAATTTCGGTAGGTTCAAAGGACAATAAAATGTTCTCTTCGTTGGGGACGTAACGGTCGCCACACCGCCTGCAAACGAGTTCGTAGTTAGGAATCTCGTCCCGTTTTGTAAACTCTCTGTCAACGTCATACTGCTGCTTCTCACCAGAACAGAGGACCTGGTAATGAGTCGCCAGGTCACCGGCGGCCACAAGGTCGGAAAGAACCTGTTGCGCGAGGGCAGGTTCGATTTTGTACTTCCTTGAAAGATACGAGGCCCGAAGGCTGTGGATGCCTTGCCGCACTTCCGCATCTATCAGCGCTTTCAATCGATCGAGTTTAGGTTCCCCGTAATAGTTCACTGACCGTGCTCTGAAAATATCGAATTGCACTCTGACTGGGGTTTGGTCCGAACGTAAAACGTCCATGCGGCCGACCGAACTTGACACGGACAGATTCCGTAAAGCCTAGGCTGTTCTTGCACCGGAACTCTAGCATGTCGAAGTCAGAGTCCGCGTCAATGTAGTACTTCTTAAAATCTGGTACCTCTTCCAAATCTGGGTGTTTGTCTCTTGCTTCAAGTGTGATCGTCCTGTAGTCCCCGGTGGGGTCATGGCGCTTCGTTTCGACCAAGAGTCCCCCGAGCTTTTTCTTGAGGGCTTTGTAGAAATTGCGGGATTGACCTGTTCCCGGTTTCAGCAGAGTCCACCGGCTGCTTATTCCTAGGAACGAATCCAGTTCCTGAAGCACTTTCTCTGCCCTTGTGGCTGAGTAAGGGCCGAATAACACGGCTTCGAACCTGCTGAAGTGAAGTACAGCATCATAGTAGCTCAAAACCTTGATGCTTTCATCCTCCAGGAAAGACACGGGAAGGTGCTCTTCTCGATCACTAGCAACGCAACGAAACATCGCACCGGATGTGAATGACTCTACTTTGTAAACCTTTGGCTTTTCTTCCACTTTCGGCCTTATTCCGGTCAGCAATTCATCTCCAACCGCCTTTTTCATGGCTCTGTCAAAATCGGATTTAGTCAAAGAACTATCGGAGGTGAAGAGCCAAGCTACGTAGTTAAACGGTCCAGGAAATTCCTCGTATATTTTCGCGATTGTCTCGGGATCGCAGACTCTAAGAACCTCGTCTACCCGCGCCTCTTGGTCTTGATAGAGTTTCTCAAGAGAGTGTCCCGGACACTTTTTCGCTAAAGCAATCAGAGGCTCGCTCGGCACATTCTCGAAGATTCTGCGCCAGCGAGCGTCGCGTTCGAAAGTCATCAGAACTCTATTCTTTTTAGTTACCAGGGGATTAATATACGCAGTTTAGAAGGATGTCAAGATAAGCCTAGACTAACAGACGAGTAGGCGATCCATGATGCAATCATGCTTGAGCCTGCCAGCAAGTCTTCCGTCCGTTGGGCGATACTCTTTTCAATCTCTCGAATGTCTTTCTCACCGAGTTGTTTCTATCGTCGGGCAGCTCGGAAATCGACTGGCACGCGGTCTTGACTGCCGAGAGCTTCAATTCGTCTGGTCGGGAATTCATGGATTCTCTTCAGCCGGGAATCGACAAAGGTTTTGTTCGCTACGTTATGGATATTCTTCCGAACACCTGGCCCGATTTCTTGCCCAAGGCATAAGGTCAGGAAGAACGATAACAGAGCATCCTCATATCAGAATGAAACGGAAGGTAATGCCGCTGAAATCATCAGAGCTGAAGGGCATGCACTCCTCTGCAACCGACGAAACAGGCCAGCAATTGCCTAGCTGCTAAACAGTATGGCAGACTACTCCTGCTCAGCCGATGTTCAAAGATATTCAAGTCACTCTGTACGACATCTTCGGGTATTTATTGCCCGGTGCGGTTGTGTTCGCAGCACTTACCATCCTCACGTGGTCGATTTTTTGGCCGAGTCACCGCCTCGCCCTAGAATCAACTATTCCCACCGTCAAGCTTGTTGGTCTTGTTGTCGCGATGTACATCGCGGGACATCTGGTGCAGGGACTTGGCAACGTCTTAGAGACCTTAGTCAGACGGTGGAAGCTCTTAAACGAAATGCCCCTTTCCGCAGAACTCACCAAGTTGGTTCGCGGCAATGCCGGTTCACATTTTGGAAAAGAAGTTGAATCACTCAGTTCCCGTGAACTGTTCGCCCTCTGCGACCAATCGCTCTTGCATCATGGCTCTCCAGGTGAACGTGAGGTTTTCGTCTACCGGGAAGGATTCTATCGAGGAACCTTTGTTGCTCTGTGTTTATTGACACTCGCTCTGCTTGCTCGGATGGCATCGCGGCCAATCCTGATTTGCGCCTTCGGTATTGACACAGAATTGTGGCGACGTCACGTCGCATTTGGTGCGTTTCTCGCGGCATTTGGTGCGTTCTTTGCATTTCGACGCTATATCAGGTTTGCCGAACACTGTCGTAGAGCCGGCTTTCTCAGGTTTCTCGCTCTCGCGCATGAGGGCTACCCGAAGAAAGAGGCTAAGAAGGACGGCAAGAAGGACTGACATGAGGCTTCTAGCAAAACTATGAAATATAGCGAAATGCTTAGCAGCGTTTCGGCCGAAGCAAATGGGAAAACTACACTGCCTTAAAGTCGGATGTGCCGACGCTTCCGTAATCGTAACGGACAGCTTCACTTTTCTTGTCGACTGCGAAGATATTGAGAGCCACGCGCACGTGCTTCCCGCTTCAAAGCAGATTCAAGGAGTTTTCATTACACACCAGCATGACGACCATCACTCCGGTCTTGAGTTTCTCAGAAGGAAGGGCTACTCGATTCGATGCCTCATCTACAGTCCGTATGAACGCCGCTACGGTGATGCCAGTGTTACGCTGGAAGAGTGGAATGACTTTGTTTCGCACCGCGATTACTTTGCGTCGAAGGGCACGGCCCTATACGCGCCATATAGGCAGGATTCGTTTGAAGAACCCTACTGGAACATAGATGGTATCAAGTTTTGGATGTTGGGACCTGAGCAGGGTATTGCTTCCTCGGATACTCGCGAGCTTCACGACGCATGTCTCGTCTTTCGGGCCGACCTTGGGGTCGACGTTGGGAAACGCCAATGCACGTTTACTGGTGACGCTTCCGACCTCAATCTGAATTGGATTGCACGGAACACGAATAATATCTGCAACGATATTCTCCATGCGAGCCATCACGGAAGTATCAACGGGTCTGACCTAGCCTTCATTAAGGCTTGCAAGATTAAGCAGACCCTCATATCCACGGAAGCTGGCGTTTACGATAACGTTCCCCACCCTAGTGCACTCAAGCGGTACGAAGACAACACTTCGGGACAAGTCTATCGGACTGATGTGGATGGGTCACTTATTTGGACGTTTTAGTTCATGATTGTCGGGGCAAGAACTTGTTTCAGAGCTATTCCGGTTGGCTCCACTCTTAGGCAACCTAGCCAATGAAGTCATTTCTCATCACGTTTAAGCCTTTGACAGAGAACCCGGAGCGCGGCTGGCCTTTAGAGGAACTCCAGCGACTGGGTAAGACGACATCGTGCGGGAGAGCGCGTTGAGGAAAAGTGGCGATTTATCAATCGCAAGGATGTCTCGCTTGGAGACCGTGTGTTTCTTCTGCGTCAAGGGAAGGCGGGCCCTGTGGTCATCGGATATGGCAAGGTTACAGGCGAGCCCGAGAACAATGCTGGAAAATGGCAAGTCCGGGGTCATTTTGAATCCATCGTAGACCCCAGGACTGAAGTTCTTGCGACTAGAGAAGACCTCCTCGCAATTCCTGGAGGGCAGCGTTTCTGGCGTATTCAATCCAGCGGAGTGCTACTGCCAGAAACTATTGCTTCTGCGCTTGAGGCCCTCGTTGTAGGAAAGTCGCCGAAGCTCACAAGCGGGGAGCCCGGCACAAACTAGGGGTGTCCCAAGAGGAATTCGCGGATATGTGTGGGCTGGACCGGACTTATTTGGGCGGCATCGAGCGTGGTGAGCGCAACGTCGCGCTTCTCAACATCGAAAAAATTGCCAAGGCTTTGAGAGTTTCCCTGTCCCAGCTACTTCGCGAAGTCTGATCCGATCTTTTGTGCGAACCGTCCCAGCGATCTACTTTCCGAAAGACTCTCCACCAATGCTGGTCGTGTAGACTAGCGGTTGTTCATCATCTGTCGACGTATAGTTGCTGGAAGAGTCTTACTGTGGCCGGGCCATGCCCCGCGTAGTGGTTATTAGCGTAGGCAAAGATTTTGAGATGCCTGGACACAAACTGACGGAACAACTCCACCCACTTTTTCAAATCACCTTCACGGTCAACCACGGTCTTATCCCATGTCTTTGTTACTTTTTCGATTCCCTTGCGGTCGCCCAGCCACCGCGCATAGGTGAAGTCCGCTGTAATCGTGTCAAACTTTTCTATCACCTCCCAAGGCCGCGGTACAAACGATGTGTCGGTCAACGCCAAGGCGACGTTGTGTTCCCGGAGCACGTCGGCGAATTTGGCATCCAGCCACTTCTTGTTTCGAATCTCGATTACAAATTTGTGGTCGGCTGGAAGCTTCTTCAGGAAGGAAATCAGCACGGCGAGAAAATCATCCTGCTTCGGGAATTTCCAGCGGTCGAAGAACGGGAACTGAAAGACCATCGGACCAAGCTTTGGACCGAGAATGTCCATCGTTCTCACGAACTCTTTGAATTCAGAATCGCAATCCACCAGCGCTTTTTCATGCGTGATGACCTGCGGAACCTTGACAGAAAATATGAAGTCCTCGGGAGTCCGACCATCCCAATTCTTGACCGTACTAGCAGAAGGACATCCGTAGAAGGTAGAGTCCACTTCGACCGTAGCAAACTGAGTGGCGTAGTAGGAAAGGAAATCGCGTGATTGCATGCCCCGTGGATAGAACGAGCCTTCCCAACCCGCCGCTGTGAATGCCGAAGTGCCAAGAAGAATTCCAGGTAAGGAGAAACGGCGCTCGACCTTTAGCTCGGTTGCGAGTTTTCCTGCCTCCTCCAACTTCTCCATTTGGAAGAGGGTCGGGTTGCGAGTTGGCTCCACTCTTGGACTCTTTGGGTTCATGGCTCGACGACCCCAATTCTGAGAACATTGACGAGGCGGTCATAATCCCTGGTCCAATTATGTCCTTGCGGCTCATGCTGGACGTTGCTTTGGGGACCGAGGGGGAATCGAGAAAGTATTTCGAAGAATTTATCAAGATCACGCACCGCGCTCGTCGGGAACCACGCGCAAATCACGATTAAGCCATTTCCAGAATTTACCGACGAGCCAGCCGGAGAGCTCGATGGTCCTTTCTGTTTTATCTCCTGCTCAGGTTCCCCCAAACAAGCTCGCCTCGCCCGAGTTCAGCGCACGATCTTCCATGTGATAAGAAGGCCGAAAAACCAACCGGATCATCGAAGGGGAAAAACCTACGCTCGCGAAAAAGTGGCTCCAGAAGATTTTTGTATCTGGCCGCGATGTTCGGGTTCTTGTCTACAACAATGAACCTGTAAAGGTTGTGGTTTTCTGCTAGGGCTAGTGCTATCAGGTATTTGAAGAATGAGTCTGCCTCTGGCATAGAATAACCGATAATACAGATTCTAGACGCGAGCTTCAGCTCTTCCACGGCTTTGGACCAGATTGGCTTCATTAGCTCACGGTACTCACTCTTATCCCAAGAAGGCGGAATGAGCATGGGTTGGAACTCTGATTGACCGCAGTTCGGACAGGCTCGCGCTCTAAACTGCGCAGCTGATGCAGTTACCTTCTCTGTGAGCACAACGACGCGGGCGTGACAACTTGCACAAATCCCCCAATTCGTTGATCCGTGCAGCTTCAACACAGAGCAATCTGTTGTTGGCTGGGATTCTTGGTCTTCTACGACCGTATTCTGCTTGGGCAAGCGATAATCAGGGGCGATCCCAACCTTGCGTAGAGCATCGTCTAAGAGGAGGTCGTAATTAAAGGTTATGAATGTATTGGCTCTGGAAGTCTGCCGGTTGGGGTCATCCAACAATCCACTAGCAAGGCTCGCAAAGTAGAGGTACGGGTCGGCCGCGAGTACTTCATCCGAGTAGCCCTCCGGTCTATAAAAGCCCTCAGGTGGTTTACCTCTCTTCTTGAGTATTTCTTTGTTCGCTTGAAAGTCTATCTCACCCACTCTCTGGGAGCGAGTGGCCAGTTCGAGCGTCTTGGCGATGACATAGACGGTGCTGGTGCGGGTCTCAATGCTCTCATGCCCAAGACGCTGGGAAATTTCCACTAGTCCGAAGAGTTCCTCAATGTTGTCCAGATCGATTTTCACTTTCTCACGCGCCTGCGACATTCTCCGCTTGAAATCGAGAAATCTCTTGAAGTGTTCCCGTTCAGTCTTATCCAATCTAGAGGATGGGTCATCGAAGTAAATTCGGGAGCGGTCGATGAAATCGTGTATCACAGGAACCCCGGCTGGAGCAGAAAAACCAGCTCCAAGTATGTAAACGTTGCGGTCCCGAACATCGTCTATGAACTCGACACCTCTTTCAGCTTGGTCGGACTGTGTCGGAATCTCCTTGACGACGTTATCTGGTAGAGTGCTCTTAGCGATGTCGGTCATTTGGTGCAAATTCTATTCAATATAACCGTTACTGTACATAGCCCGAAAGATCAGTTGAGGAATCCGGAACGAGTAGGAACTTGAAGTGCTCGCGAATAAGTTTCTTGCGTTCTTCAATGAAATCCCCAAATCGTTCGAGCTTCCAAAGGGCCGGATCTTTTGGGATGAGGTGCAGGTCGAGGTAGTCATCTTTGGCCCGATCACCTACAAACCATTGATCTGGCGGGGTGTCAGACTTTCCGCCGCCTCCGTTTTCGGCTGCCGTAAGTAGCATGCAATTAGCCAGCTGATTGCGGTCGGCCTCGCGGTAGCGCATCACGTCCAACCTGCCCGTGTTTGGATTTACCTGTTTGACCCCCCGCAATAGGCTCTGGGGGAAGATGTGATCCACCTGGGGGAAGTTGCTCTCGTAGAGCGGTGTGTAGTTGAACCCGCGATACCAAAGGTTGAACAAGAGATGAATGTTCTTTGACCCGTAGCCCATGTCCCAAAAGCGACTTTCGGTGAGTTCGAGGCTGCGATTCACGGACCGAATCACACCGAACACTTCATGGAGGTTGAATGTGTCAAGCTCCTTGAGTTTCTTCACCAGATCGTCGATCAGTTGATCCGGTGTACCGCCGAATGACCCAGCGAGCGAGGAGCGTAGAAGGTAGCTGTCCACATCCTTTGCTTTTTTCCATGTTTCCGGCAGGTGGAAGCGCAGGTAGATAAGCGGGATGAGCACCAGATAAGAAGGCAAGGCCTTATCACAACGGATGAAAGTTTTTTCTCGCACAAAGTCCAGAACGCTTTTTGTCGCTTTGACAATTTCACTCCACTTGGATTCAATCTCCTCGCGTACACCAGCTTTGCGGAACTTATCCACCTCGTAACGCGCACCATGGTCAAGTAGCGCTAGGCAGGTCTTGAGCATGAAATCGCGGGTAAAAAGAAATCCATGGCGGTTTAGCTCATCCAGCAAAGTTCCCATCTCATCGTCTGCGTTATCCCATGTTGAGGTAAGAAGTGAGAACAGGAGGTCCGACTTATCCAGCTTAGTACCACCGGAATTTGCGCGGATGAACACCTCGACTACGTCGTCCTCAGTATAGAGATTTTGGTTTTCCGTGCTGTCGAGTTCCTGGTAAGCGATGCCGTCATCACTATGAAAGGCCTTAAACACCAACCCTACATGGCGGCTGACCTTTTTGCGCTCTTCCGTGTTCAGGGGCCGCCCGGCTTTTGAGATGAGATCCTCCGCTGCCGACAGCGGATCCTGATTGCTGAAGACCAAATCCTTGAATTTGATCCATGGGAAGACAGTTGTGGATGAGTTGAGGAAGGCGAACCTGAATTTCACGTCATCCGGGGCAGCAATTTCACCGCTGAGAACATCGAAGAATAGCTCACGCCCCTCGTAGCTACCTTTAAGGCCAATGAAAAGGCTCTGAAGCCGTTGCTGTCCATCGAGAACGAGACACTTCTTCTTATCGTCCTCCGGGACATAGAAAGCGCTCAGTCGATGCCGATGTTCAGGGAGGAAGTTGTCTATGAACTTGCGGCGACGGATTTTGCTCCTAGTCTTCCAGACAAGTAGCGTACTGATGGGATACTCGCGGAGGATGGAATCAAATAAACGGCACGTCTGTACTTCGCTCCAAACAAACGGGCGTTGAATGTTTGGCAGCCAGAAGCCACCTTCTTCGTCTGGATTGTTGAGGAAAGTGACAATCTTTCGCAGGGAGTGTTTAGGCGTTTTCATAGACCAGTCTCCAGCCCTAATTGATATTCGAACTCACCAGCCCTTCCATCTTTTCACAATTTCAGCTGTAGCTTATATACGCTGGGTTATCTCATTTACTAGCTATAGTGCACCCAAAATTGCACCGCTCTGGACACTATCCGTCCGGATGATGTCTAATCCAGCTAGATAGTTTCATACTCCGGATTTCCGTATGAATTGCTGAAGCCCACCTTCTTGAAAACAAGGGCTGAGTTTCGGAACCGTTTACCAGTTTTGCGGTGAAAGCCCTTGCAAAGATTCCAGAAATACCGGAAAGAGATCTGATTGCAGTCATGAACCCCGAGTCCCTGAAGCTCAATGAGGGTACCATCCTCATCCGAATCATGCGGCGCAAAGCCGAGGAGTTGAATAGTGCCTTCTAGCCGATTGCGTGGACTCCCAGAAAGGTGGACATGGTCCTCTGGACTGCACAAGAGGACGATACGCTCAGGCTGGATTGCTGCGGTTCTACCCTGCTAATCTGGTTCACATATGAACGCGGCTGGGGTGGACATCATTGTTTTCCAGGATGGCGAAAACGTTTCACCGGAGCGCGAGGCAATAGACAGAGCGCGCTGAGTCCCTGTAACAAAATCAATTTTGAGATCGCCACGTAACGCCCCTAATGCTTACCCGTGAAGTAGCGATAGATGTGCCAGAGTGCCCAAGCATACAAGAACACGTGACTCGTTATCTTCTTCGCAGCTTCGATAGTGCGAAGAGCCGCTTTTTCAAAATTCTCAATCGATTGGATTGCCTTCTTACTGAACGAAACCTTGCCCGGCATTAGACACTCCTACGAAAGTGTCATCTGCCGGATTCCGTTTGCTCAACCTGGTGCCCAGGCCCGTTTTGCGTCCTTGTCTCCCCTACTTTTGCATCCCTTTCCCGATGCCCGGAAAAGGTCTACTCGCTCAGGTTCGATGGTCGGTGCTACTTCCTACCGCCATCTTGAGACAAAAGTCTACTTCGGGCTGTACCCTTCGGGACGACACTTGGAAGTGCCGTCGTAGGTATATCTAATAAGAATCGCGGTTGCGAGTAGTATCCTTCGCGCTGGTGCTACTGTCAATTCCCCATACATCGCCTTGAACCGCGCCGCCCTACGAATGAAGATCTGTTGCCGCCATTTGGTCCGGGCATCGGGGTCCGGGTTCAGATCGATCTCATTATTGGATGGCAAGCCAGAGAAGCACACTTCTTGCAGATGCTGAAACGCAAGCTGCCACTACTCAGACGCGCCGGATGCGGAGAAAGTCGTCCGGTATTTCTCGGAAGAGATCGGTAAGCACATCCCGACACAGGACCGCTATATAGGACAGGGAGGGTTTACTGACTTTATCGTGAATCAGGAAGGACACGATTTCTTTAAGGCGTATTAGCCAGATTTTCGTGATTCTGGCAAATCTCTTCGAATCAGTTCCCGTCAGACTGTCATTCTTCAGACGATCCTGTACATGATCAGCCTGTGCACAGGTTCCAATCATATGAACCCAACTGTCTCTAAAAGTGAACTGTTTCACCGAAAGTACATCTTAAGTAATTTGTAAACTACAACCACATCAAGCACTTACGTCCATCAGGGCAAAGGCCCTAAACGTGCGATGCAATACGTAAGGGGTAGTCCGCACGGCCTGGGAAGGACATGTATGCGGAGATTCGGAGATTCGCGCTCGCTAACATTTCTTGTGTCAATTACAGGACGCACCCCGGCGTTTGCGATGACCCTGAAAGTGTTCTCGGATTGGGGCAACGGGTAGGAGGTTATAAGCTGTTATGAAATCAACGGTGCTGTTATTGATGTCTATCGCTGTTTCGACCCCTGTTTTTTCACAAGAGAAGTTGGGGCCATCGCCTGTAGGTGAAATAGGCGTCTACTTTCAGAGGGACGGGAAGTGGATCGACTTGCCGCCCGAAGTCATCAACTGGAAGAGCGGCGGCATTCTAAAGGAAATCGGGACCGCATTCATCGTCAAGGGCGACCTGAACGGTAGAATCCGAGGCGGAAGCAGCCGGACGCATCTGAACCAACCAACCGAATTACTGGTCTACGCAACCGAGGGAACAGCGATCACGGAATACCAGTTGCTCAAACTGCGTACACATTCCAACTCGCGCGAGTTTCGCACTGTGACGGGTGGCGTCCTTCATGTGTCAGGGGGATCAGAGCGCGATCTCCTGGAGTTTGAGGGCAAGCATATCGCGCAACGCTCCTGGACTATTTCATTAGAGAACTTGAAACCGGGAGAATACGGACTCATGCCGCCTGGAGTCTCAGAATCGCGCAGCGCCAGCGCCCAACTTGGGAAGATTTATACCTTCTCAATACCGAATGACGAGCAGCACACGCCTGAAACTCGCGAAAGACCAGATCCTGCAACAACTCCAACGCGCACCGCCCCAGGCGGAGAAGCCCCATTATTGGGCGTTGAAGGCTACGCAAGCGAGAGTGGGTTCAAGATCACATCCGTTCGCGCTGGATCACCAGCGGGACAAATCTATCTCAAGGCGGGCGATGTGATCGTGAGAATAGACGGTCGCGACGTTCACAACAGCCACGACATAGAGGCCGCGATTGCTGCGAGCGCGAGCGGAACTGCGAAACTTAGCTTCCTTACTCAGACGGGTTTGGGAACTGCGCAGTCCGAACGCGAAGTCAAGGTGCGCTGAATCATGAACGGCAACAGAACAGACGAAAGAGCCAGATCGGAAGTCTGCCGTCGTTCATTGTAAGGATTCGTACAAGAGGTTATCCAAGAACATCCATAAGGAACCCGACGTTGCGATTTTTGTTACTTCGGACCCGGAGGTCATCCAGGCCGATCACGAAGGAAAAAGGGAGAGGTCCCCGACTACGAATCGGGTCTTTTCTGCTTACGCGAAGAATTCTAGCGCCTTTCGGTATTTGCAGGGGTTCCTAGACAATGAATTTCGGTGGATTTTCATGGAGAAGGCTACTTGGGATATCGGCGTTTAAGTCTTGCATATCACGTTTTATAGGAATTCCACTTACATCAAGCGGGCGACGTAGAAAACTCGGCGCTTCTCTCTTTAACGCTGTTGGACCAGTCGCTGGGGCTTTGGCATTGGCGTCTGTCGCAGCGGCGAAGGGGCAGGGAAAATCAAACCAGCAGGCGACTCCATCGGGGTTATTTTTAGGATATGGAGTTCATTGCTTTGGCTGCAACGCAATGGCCATCTATCCGACCCATGAAGCTGCTATGGCACACACACTCACACACTTCAGTGAGTATGACAAGCTGGTCCCAGAGGGACGCATCCGCTTTGTCGGCTTGGGAAAGTTCGAACACAAATGCACCGACTTTCCCGTTGATTCTCGGCTCGATAATGGCGCAAGGTAGACTAATGGGAAAAATACTTCGACCTCTCTTTCGCCTGGATACCAACCAGATTCGCTGCAGTAATACTCAATACTGATAGCAGTGACGTAGAAGAGGCATACGATTAAATGTCAGTATTACGGTCGGGGATTCCAACGTCTAGAATTATTCTCTTGACAACTATCTCTTCCAGGAATTATTAAGGCTCTCCGTGAAAGGAGGGCGCTCCGTTCCTTCCTAGTGCCTCTTAGAGGGAAGCCGGGATGGATGACCCCACGCAATTTCGGAGCGCCCATTCGCTGAAGTGGACGGCTGCTTGCCTTCTGGATGCCTCAATGGAACAATCCCTGGATGATTATAGGCGACCGTCTTCGCGGACTCCGCGAAGAAAAGAACCTTTCTCAGGGTGACATTGAGAAGCGGACGGGCCTTGTGCGCCCCTACATCTCCCGAATCGAGAATAATCATACTGTTCCGGCGATAGAAACACTGGAGAAGATGGCGAGGGCTCTGGAAGTTCCCATGTACCAGCTTTTCTACGACAGTGACGAGCCGCCCAAACTACCGACTTTTCCGAAGCGGAAGTCGTCGGATGACATCGCTTGGGGCAGCTCAGGAAAAGATGCGCGATTTCTAAATAAGCTTCGCCGTTTGTTGGGCAAGGCAGACGCCAATGACCGCAAGCTCGTGATGCATATGGCCCAGAAAATGGCCCGTCGCTAGCGCGTTAATTCTCTAAATCCACCCAATTGTTACTGGTCTCTGTGCATGTTTCGCCCGTCGGGCAAGATTCCATCTTGAGAACCGGATGAATCTCCCAGTTATTTACTCGTATGAGATGGCGTCCGAGCGAGTGTTCTGAATCAAACATCAAGAGGCCAGTCACGCGAACTAAGAGTGCTTTCTTTTGTGTTGCTTCAATAAGCGATTGCAGTTTCACTCTCACCAACCTTGGATGGTCTAGTCGCACACGGGGAGTGAATTCTGCGGTGACGGACTTCCGTTCCCGAACGTCCAACGTATTCTCTCGGGCCGTTCGTGCGCGTACGAACCTCCTTGTGGCGGTGGCTGGTCTCGCAGGGGTGGCCCCTTGAGTTAGCGCGAGCGTCTCCTCCTCGACTAGCACGATATGATTATCGGTATCCTTCGGTTGACTAAGGCCGCAGTTACAGGATTCCTTGCCACCTTTCCTAGCTATCAGCGCATGGGCCATTACTGTGATCTTTTTGCCTTCACCTAAATCCTTTAGCGACTGGCGATCATCACCTATCTCGAAGCCAGGCACAGGGTCTGGCAAGTCTTTCAAGTTTTGCAAAGTCATCGCTTCGGACGCTCCATCTTTCGACCGGATGTTCTTTTGCTCATTGAGGTTCGGATCAAGAGAACCGCATCCTGTATCTGGGTCCAGGAGCATGCAGTCTGTTATGTCGTTTAGAGGTGTCGGACAGTGTATTTCGACTTTGCCGCTTGGGGCCGCCACTGCTCGCGCCCGTCTGCTACGTCGGTTGGCATCGCTGACTGAACCTAATGAACAGAACACCAGAGCAGAGAGAAGAACGATTATCGGGATTCGTTTCATGGAGGACCTCCCGAGGATTTGAGGTTTAGAAGGAAGGAACTAAACGCTTATATCATAATGGCAGTAGGCTTTGAATAGTTAATCGAACTAGCGACGTGCCACGAAAAACTAAGGGGGTGTCTTTCCACAGTAGGACACTACGCCTTGGTAGCCACAACGGAATTTCTAGGGCTCTTTGGCAAAAGAAAGAAAGAAAGAAAGAAAGAAAGAATTCACAATCGTAGGCCATCGCGCATCGATCCGTTCGAGGATGAAAGCGGCATCGTCAACCGCTCTGTCCACGAAATACCCCTTCGCCATATTCGGTTTGTTCGGGTCTATATCGATGAGCTTCCGCGCAGCCAATATCGTTGCGGCAAACAGAATGGCGAACTTTCTTTCCTCGGTCACGTAGGAACTCCCGCACTTTGGGATGATATGCAGGTAGGAAAGCAGGGAAGGACAGTCTACTTTCTCTTGTCCCACAAATCCATGAAGAGTTTTACCGTTGCTGGCCCATGCCCGGCCTGTCTTTGTTACTTCCTCGATTCCCTCTGTCTGAATTATTCTCTGGGGATGCAGATTCACCAGAACAACTATGGATGGAGACCACTAGACTAAAGTGGTCAGTCGATATAAGGGGGCTTCGCAGGATCGATGCACAGACCCACGCGAGTTAGGCATATCCGATTCGAACCCACGTATCTGCTTTTCGATGCACGCCATGTATTCAACGCACTGAATGCTGCCAAACAAAGAGGGGCAATAAAGCCGTCTCAGGAATTTAAGAAGTTGGAGAATGAGCTAGGTCAAATCTCACTCTACTTGGCTACTCGGGCGAACATTCTGAAAGCGGCAGTCGAGGCAATGAATCAGCACATGGAGAAATTGATCGAGGTCGTCAGATCGACTAATGACCCACCGCAATATGCCATCAGTGTGCCGGATACTGTCGTGTACGGTCTTTTGCTCCACATGGATAGTTTCTTTTTCGAAGCAAAGGCTTTCGAGGAGGCTCTTCGGAAATTCTTCATGAAAGTGTCGAAACAGCTTATGAAGTACAGTTCAAAGCTGGCAGAAGAAAAGTATCAGAAAATTGCCGCCCAATGCGGCGAGGTTAGTAAGGAACCCTGGAGAGAGTTCTTATACCGAGTTCGAAAGCTATTCATCCACACAGCGGCCCCGTGGATCGTAGTTGATCTCTCGCGCAGCGATGAAGGAGTGTTCGACTTTCTGCTAATTTCGGAGAACATCAAAGACTTCGCGCAGGCACGGCCTGATTCGTTTTTCCCGTCACTCAGAGACATGAATCAGCTTTGGACTTGTTTAGAGACGATGGCGCAAGCGATTGAGGACATTCTGATCGATCTCATCTCCAAAATGTGAAACGTCGAGTGCGGTGTACCCGGTCTCCATCCGGCACCCTCCGCCATCACAGATTGGGCAAGGCATATTCCTGCTGTCCTTGCAGGCGTCCTCGTCATCGGACTAGACTCTTTCCGACTATCCATTTTACTTCTCATAACTAAGGTCTATGCCAGCTAACCACACAGAAGTTGAGAAGCGTCTCTGGGAAGCCGCCGACGAACTCCGGGCAAACTCCAAGCTGAAATCGTCTGAGTATTCAGTCCCCGTCCTGGGGTTGATCTTTCTCCGATATGCGGATCAGAAGTTCTCGGACGCCGAGAAAAAGCTCACTGCATCCGGGAGCGGACGCCGGCGGATCGGAAAGATCGACTATCAGGCACAGGGTGTGCTCTACATACCGGAAAAGGCGAGGTTCGCCACACTTCTGAATCTGCCGGAGGGAGCGGACATTGGCAAGGCCATTAACGACGGGATGAAGGCAATCGAGTCCGAGAACGAAGACCTGAAGGATGTTCTTCCAAAGACATACAACGCGCTAGACAAGAGTCTCCTGATCTCTCTTCTCAAGAACTTCTCATCGATTCCCATGATGATTGAGGGAGACGCCTTTGGAAAGATTTACGAGTACTTCCTCGGAAAGTTTGCGATGGCCGAGGGGCAGAAGGGCGGCGAGTTCTTCACCCCGACGAGCATTGTTAGATTGATCGTCGAGATTATCGAACCTTACCACGGGCGCATCTACGATCCAGCCTGTGGCTCAGGCGGCATGTTCGTCCAGTCAGCCGCATTTGTCGAACACCACAAGAAGAGCATCAACGAAATAGCGATTTATGGCCAGGAAAAGGTCGCTGAGACAATCCGACTCTGCAAAATGAACCTTGCTGTTCATGGGTTGTCGGGCGACATCCGTCAAGCTGTCACCTACTATGAGGACCCACACAAGAGCGTCGGGAAATTCGACTTCGTGATGGCAAATCCGCCGTTCAACGTGGATAAAGTGGACAAGGAGCGGATCAAGAATGATCCTCGGTACCCTTTCGGCCTGCCCAAGGCCGACAATGCGAACTATCTATGGATAGAGATTTTCTATAGCGCACTGAATGCCAAAGGCCGGGCGGGCTTTGTGATGGCGAACTCGGCTGGAGATGCGCGAGGGTCGGAACTGGAGATTAGGCGTCAACTGCTTCAGGCAAATGCAATGGATGTAGTTGTCTCGATAGGCCCGAATTTCTTCTACACAGTAACTCTGCCGTGTACCCTGTGGTTTCTTGACAGGGGCAAGTCAAAGACAAACCGAAAAGACAAGGTTCTCTTCATCGATGCTCGCCACATTTTCCATCAAATCGACCGAGCACATCGGGACTTCACACCTGCACAAATCGAGTTCATTTCGAATATTGCAAGGCTCTACCGCGACGAAGACCTTGAAACCGGATACGGAAGTCAGCAACTGACAAAGCAGAACTTCCCGAATGGCAAGTATCTCGATATACCAGGACTTTGCAGAATCGTGACTCTCTCAAAAATCAAAGCTCAGGATTGGAGCTTGAATCCAGGCCGTTACGTGGGAGTTGCAGACCGAGAATCGGAGGTTGCCGAGTTTGCTGGACGCCTGGAGGAGCTTAATGAAGGACTGGAGGCATTGAACGCAAAGGCAAGAGAGTTAGAAGAACGCGTCGCTGAGAACATCGCTCGATTGCTAGAGGGTAGTCAAACGTGAGAGACGGATGGAAGGCGACTCTGCTAGGCGAAGTCATAACCTTACAAAGGGGCTTCGACCTGCCAGAAGGCCAGCGATCACCGGGAGCGGTACCTGTTGTCTCGTCATCCGGTACAACTGGAAACCATGCAGATTTCAAAGTGCGTGGCCCAGGCGTCGTGACTGGACGTTACGGAACGTTGGGGGAGGTTTTCTATATCGATAGTAGTTTTTGGCCGCTGAATACAACTCTGTGGGTGAAAGATTTCAAGGGTAATGATCCTCTGTTTGTAAGCTATCTTCTTCGGACTTTGAATTTGGGGCACCATAATGCCGCTGGGGCCGTTCCCGGATTGAACCGCAATGCTCTCCATCTTCTCCCCGTTATTCTTCCTCCACGATCAACGCAGACACAGATTGCTGCGAATCTTCGTGCCTATGATGATCTGGTCGAAAACAGCACTCGCCGACTCAAGATTCTGGAGGAGATGACGGAGATGATGTACCGGGAGTGGTTCGTGAACTTCCGCTTTCCCGGCCATAAAAAGGTCAAGTTAGTGCAATCAGAACTCGGGAGAATTCCTGATGGATGGTGTCAACCATACCCGGATTACGTGGATTACTTGGAAGGACCGGGCCTCCGCAGATGGCAATACAGAGATTCCGGGTTGAGGTTTTTGAACATTCGGACTATCGCAGATGGAGACATTGACTTATCGAAGACCCAGTTCGTCGATCCGGTGGAAGCCCAAGCCAAGTACCGACACTTTCTCGTCTCCGAATACGATCATGTTGTCTCAAGTTCGGGCACAATCGGCAGAATCGTAACCGTGCGCCGAGAACACTTGCCACTAATGCTGAACACCAGTGTAATTCGGATGAGGCCAAAGACAGATTCTGTTGGAAAATGGCAACTAAAACATTTTCTAAAATCTGATTACTTTCAGACCCAGATCAAATCCTTTGCGAGCGGTGTGGCACAGATGAATTTTGGCCCTTCTCATTTGAAGCAGATGAACATAATTGCTCCAACTCAAGAGATCGGCATGGCTTACGAAGGGCTTGTCGCTCCAATGGAGGAATTAGTTTGTAATTTGACAGCGAAAGCCGCAGTCCTTCGTCAGACTCGCGATTTCCTCCTGCCGAAACTGATCTCAGGCGAGGTTAGGGGCGAATACCTTGAGCACGAGATTGCCAGCCAAACCTCATGACATATTTCGACCCCGACTCCGAAGGTACGCTCGAAACCAACACTATAGAGCTGTTCGAGGAACTCGAATGGGAAATTGGTGATTGCTACCGTGAGACCTTTGGCCCCAACTCTTTATTGGGCCGAGAAACGTCAGAACAGATCGTTCTGGAACGGCGACTTCGGACTGCACTCCTGAAACTCAACCCAGCCATCGCTCCTATTGCTATCGATGTGGCGGTTGAAGAACTTAGCAAAGACCGAAGTGTTCTAAGTCCTGTTCGCGCCAATCAAGAGATTTTCAAACTCCTAAGAGACGGCGTGAAAGTGGCTGTTCGGAAAGACGAAGGCCAAGAGAGCATTGAGATCGTCCGCGTTATGGACTGTGACGAACCAAAGAACAATGACTTTTTCCTCGCCTCGCAATTCTGGATTTCTGGTGACTACGGCAGGAAACGAGCAGACCTGATTGGATTCGTTAATGGGTTGCCGTTGGTCTTCATTGAACTCAAGGCATCGCACAAATCCTTGGAAAACGCCTTTAAGTACAATCTCTCCGACTACCGCACAACGGTCCCACAAATCTTCTGGCACAACGCACTGATTATTCTCTCCAACGGTTCCAAGAGTCGAATCGGCAGCATAACGGCTGGTTGGGAGCACTTTGCCGAGTGGAAGAAGATCAATGATGAGGGCGAAGAAGGCATCGTGAGCCTAGACACGATGATCCGAGGAGTATGCGAGCCTTCGCACCTGCTTGATTTGGTCGAGAACTTCACCCTCTTCAGTGAGGCCGAGGGCGAGACCGCGAAATTGATCGCGAAGAACCATCAATTCCTTGGCGTGAACCGAGCGATTGAAGCGACAGAAAAGATCAAGGACAACCAGGGCAAGCTCGGGGTGTTCTGGCATACCCAAGGTTCCGGCAAGAGTTTCTCGATGGTGTTCTTCTCGCAGAAGGTGCTAAGGAAGCTGTCCGGCAACTGGACCTTCTTGATCGTTACGGACCGCGAGGACCTAGACGGCCAAATCTATCGAAACTTTGCTTCTACAGGTGCGGTCCTCGAAGACGAGAAGAGCGTTCGAGCACAGAGCGCCGAACACCTGAAGACACTGTTGAATTCAGAAGATCATCGCTACCTCTTCACATTGATCCAGAAGTTCCGAACCGATGTAGGGGAAACTTATCCAAAGCTCTCAGACAGATCGGACATTATCGTCATCACGGATGAGGCACACCGGAGCCAATACGACCAGTTCGCGTTGAACATGCGAAATGCGCTTCCGAATGCAGCGTTCATCGGCTTCACCGGAACGCCGCTTATGGCCGGAGAAGAACGGACCAAGCAAGTATTTGGCGATTACGTCTCGATCTACAACTTCAAGCAGTCCATTGATGACGGGAACACCGTTCCTCTCTACTACGAGAACCGTATTCCTGAGCTTCAGCTTACGAACCCTGACCTAACTGAAAATATGGCCGACATCATTGACTCGGCGGAACTGGACGAGGATCAGGAACGGAAGATCGAGCGCGAATTCGCCCGAGAATATCAATTGATCACAAGAGAGGATCGTTTAGAACGGATTGCGGAAGATATCGTCGCGCACTTTATAGGTCGGGGCGTACTGGCCAAGGCGATGGTCATTTCGATTGACAAAGCCACGGCTGTACGGATGTACGACAAGGTTCACAAACATTGGAAGGCTGCGATAGCACGTTTACAAAATGACCTGAATGCCGCCGATCCTGCCGATAAGCTGGAGCTAGAAAGACGGCTGCGGTTCTTCCAAGACACCGATATGGCGGTCGTGGTTTCTCAGTCCCAGAACGAGATTGAGGAGTTCAAGAAGAAGGGGTTAGACATCGCAACCCATCGCAAGAGGATGGTCAAGGAAGACCTTGAGAAGAGATTTAAGAAGTCGGATGACCCGCTGCGAATTGTGTTTGTTTGTGCGATGTGGATTACGGGATTCGATGTGCCTTCTTGCTCCACCATCTACCTCGACAAGCCCATGAGGAATCACACGCTGATGCAGACCATTGCACGGGCAAACCGGGTCTGGAAAGAGAAACAGAACGGTTTGATTGTCGATTACGTTGGAATCTTCCGCAACCTTCAGAAGGCTTTGGCGATCTATGGAACCACGCAAGGTGGTGCGAAGCCGGGCGATCTGCCAATCAAGGACAAGCTCGAACTCATCAAGTTGCTCCGGCAGACGATACAAGAGACGACTGTGTTTTGCCGGGAGCGGGGAGTTGATCTCGAAGCGATCTTGGCGGCTACTGGATTTCAAAGAGAAAAACTGAAGGAAGATGCTGTAGCGACGTTTGTCGTTGATGACAAGACTAGAAGAAGGTTCATGGAGTCAGCGGGGCACGTCGAGAAGCTCTTCAAGTCGTTGTTGCCTGACCCAGCGGCGAATGAGTTTGGGCCGATCAGAAAAGTGATTTCCGTTATCGCAGAAAAGATTCGGTCTGAGATTCCTCCTTCCGATATATCGGAAGTGATGGAGCAAGTGGATGAGCTTCTCGACAAATCTGTTTCAACCGAGGGTTATGTTATCCGGCCTTCGGCAACTGCGCAAAACTACATTGATTTGAGCAAGATCGATTTCGAGGCGTTGAAAGAGAAATTTGAAAAAGGCAGAAAGCCAATTGAGGTGCAAAAACTTCGGGGGCAAATCGCCCAAAAGCTCGTTCAAATGGTCAGGCTGAATCGTACCCGAATGAACTTCTTGGAAGAATTCCAGAAGATGATAGACGAATACAATTCGGGAGCGTCAAATCTCGAAACCCTATTCGACCGTCTGATGTCCTTTACAAAGAGGCTTTCCGATGAGGAGAAGCGAGGGATTGCTGAACAACTGACCGAAGAAGAGTTAGTGATCTTCGATCTGCTGACCAAACCGGATATGAAGCTCTCGAAGGCAGAAGAGCGCGACGTGAAGAAGGTCGCGAAGGAGCTACTCGAAACCCTGAAAAAGGAAAAACTCGTCTTGGATTGGAAGAAGCGCCAGACGACGAGGGCGTCCGTCCGCTTCACAGTTGAGACGGTCCTTGATCACCTGCCGAGGGTTTATACGCCACAGCTTTACGAGCAAAAGTGTGAGCAGGTCTACCAGCACGTTTTCGATTCATACGCCGGACAGTCCAGCAGTATTTATGTGAACTAATCGCGGGAGCATGAACCTCGAAGGTCCAAAACGCGGAAAAGGAATTGCGAAAAGCGTTAGAAGCATTCGTTGTGGACAACAGCGAACGGAACATCAGAGTGGGATGGTTTCTTCGAGCGCAAGAAAATGGGCTTGGCTTGGGCTTACCGCGTGCGTCGAAAGAAAAATTAGTCCCTCATCCCACTATGCTTCTTCCTTCCCGAGCGGCCGCTCGAACTCCAGCCCAGTCTCGCCTGGGAAGTTCAACGAACTCAACGGTTCTCTGGTTGACAACTCCCCTGGGTTTGCGTTATATGAGACTGCAATTGCTTAATTATCTAGCTCGTCGAGTTTGGAGGGTGTCTTGGACTTCCTAAGAGAGGTGTGGTTCCTTCTCCGAAACGTCCCGGCACTAGCTCATCGCTACAAGAAGAAATCCTTTTGGGTTATTCTGTTTCTGCTTCTATCGGTCGCGAGCACTCTGACCCATCGCTTCTTAAACGCCTCTTCGAACCAGCAGACGTACCTCATATGGATATCCTGGGCGTCCTATTTTTTTACCGCAGCTGTATTCATGTTGGCGTTCGTGGACCTCGTGAGGAATCGTCTTCCTTTCGATGACCTCGTGTGCAAAGAAAAGACAATCGATGCCTATTATCATGTCCCCGCGGAAAAGAGCTATGAAACAGTTGTCCGCATGCAGTGCATCAATCGAACAAACCAACCGATTAAAAACTTTGCTCCTATCCAAGACGGTTACTATGAGCGAATCCCCAACTGGAAGTGCCAGCACGGGCTACTTGGCAGTCCTCAAGTCAATGTTGTGGTGCACAAAGCGAATGAGGAAATAAGGGAGAGCAATCTTCCTGGTGGTGCAAAGACCATTTATCTGTATCAGGCGAGTTCGGAGTTCAAGCCTCCGTTGCCATCGGGGGATAGAGTTGACCTACTTTACAGGGTCTTAGCGACTGGAGCTGCTGTGGAGGAAGCGGCGTTCTCGGATGATGGCACAATGTTCGTCGGAGGAGTAGACTATGCTACGTTGACCTACATTATTACCGTCCATGCCCCACCCGCACACGAGATTCAATTACGCGATTGGGGAGTGATTAACGCGAACGACGACAAAATCCCCGACGAAACAGAACATCAGAAAAAAGCCCACATATGCGTTTCTAGTGGCCTGCTCCAATGGCGAGTATCGTTAGCCAAAAAGCATCTGAGATACATGCTCAAGTACCGATTCAAGGCGTTACTATGACAGGCAGCGAACTTGAGATCGAAGCGCAGGCCGACGAGCACATGCTGGAGACCCTGTCGCGGCACGAATGCACGGGGTGTGGTGCATGCTGTCGTTGGCAAGGCCAAGTCTTACTCTATCCGGATGACATAAATAGAATTGCAAGTAGGCTATCTCTGTCAGCGGAGGACTTTCTTGTACGTCGGTGCGTAATAGTGCGGTGGAGATGGGAGGAGTGCCAGCAGTTCAGAATCGCGCTAGCTCGTAAGTCGGTAAGCAAGGAATGCATTTTCCTCAATGGAATGCTGTGCAGCATTCATGATTTCAAGCCGATGTTGTGCAAAGCAGGCCCAGCGGCATGGCCCTGGATTAGCAACCCAAATTATTTTTGGTACTATGTTCGTAATTCACCGAGCTTCAATCATCCCATCGGCACGATGTCCCGATCCGATGCGAATACCTGGTTCTTGGCGACGCGAACAGCCTGCGCGGTCGCAAGACAGGCTACTTCTTTGCAGACGCTTGCTGAGTTGCATCAAGTATCCGAAGAAACGCTGCGACGGCTTCCACTGATTGATTTCGAAGAAAGAGAGGACCTCCAAATGTCAGCACTGCCAGCACCCGAACCCCAGAAACCTGAACCTCCGGTCTCCCTTGCGCGCTACCCAGATAGAAAAAGTGCCGCATCCGAGCCTGGACCGGTACTGTCCGCACAACAAAGACCAAGTTCGCCGGTCGAGCATTCCGAATTCCGGGCGGCTGGGAACGAGCCAGCGTCCAAATCGTAATTTGATTGCGGGTGTTCCGATTGACACTCCGAGTTCTCGGCGTGTCAGACTGCGCGTTCCACGAACCTTATCTATAGAAGTTCTTCGAACTCGCGCTTGTCCTCGCCCGAATCGCGCCGATCTTTCGGTTCCAGTAATAGCCGTCGCGCCGGTCGCGAGCTGTCATCGCAAGAGCAATCGGTGAAACTAAATTTGCCGTAAGGTATCTTCATTCGAGCGGTTATGGAACTAGCCTCGTTGATACTTTGATCGAATTGTACCGTAAGCACTTCCAGCGTGATCTGGAACGCATGCTCCGATATTGATTGACGAGCATCCTGCCGGATGGTCAAGCATCATTTGGAAAACTGAAGGTTTCCAAACGTCAAGAATTCTGCCCGTCGCCTCATGGAATCAATCAGTTGCCTTGGCCCGAGCGGCGGCAGAACTGGCTGCGATTCCATTTAAGATTCTCGACGACAGGGTCGAGACGATACATGGGAAAGGATCGATAACCAGCATGCACCTTGCCCAAGGGACTCGAATTTCGTGCCGTGGCTGTGATGGCTTGCGACGATGAAGTGCTCCCACAACAGAAACGAATAGAAACCGTTGCCAATGATTCACTCGAAGAGGTCTACAACACAGAACGACATCTGCTTTATGTCGCCTGCACCCGCGCCCGAGATCATTTATTGGTGACGAGCGTCTCCCCAGCCTCAGAATTCTTAGACGACCTGAAGAAGTAAAGACCTCGTTTGCTCACGGATAGCGGGCACGGAGCAAGGGGAAGGCCATCGTCATCTATGCGGTTGGCAAGCTCACGGAGAGAATTGGAGGATTTTGCGTCAGCTGTTACCGCCGGATTTTGCGAAGGTACTTTTCACCAGACTCCCGGTAGGCGCGAGCGATTTGGACGCGGGGACGAGCTTGACGGACCAGCAATTCTGCTTTGAGTGCGCCAACACCTTCCGCCCGAAGTAGGAAATAAACGAGTGACGCGCTGCGGCAGATCCCATGGTGACACATAACGAAGACCTTTCTAGTTCGCTTACGTGCTGCCCGCTCATGAAACTTGAGAACTCTACGGTAGAACCAGCGAGGGCGTACTTTCTTGTCATCCTTGAAGGGAAGCCAGAGCGAAGTAAACTGTCGGATTTTTCTGTTGTTGGTGCTTCGGCGTAGATTGATGACGTGCGTGATGCCCAGGTCTTTGAGATGTTCGACGTGCCTCCACGAAGTTATCGCGCTTCCAAAGGCCAACCGCTTGGTCACAAAGAAGGCTCTCAAACTCCACCGCCTCGTGTGGGGTATTTGTAAATCATATGATTTGCAAACGCCAATTTCTGCACCCTAGGCCCTTGCAAATGAGTCACTTAGCACCTTCCGTGCCAAGGGGTTTATTAAACGTCCCTGCAAGGCGCTGTAGCGCCGTGGCAGGCGCTACCCCTAGTGCGGCCCCAATTGCCCGCCAAGATGCCCCTTGTGTCCGCAGTTTGGCTATTTCGGTTGGGTCCAAAAGTCTCCTTGGTCGCCCCAGGCGTTTCCCTTTTGCACGAGCGTTCCGGAGTCCTGCGCGGACGCGTTCCGCAATCAAGCTGCGTTCCAATTCCGCCACCGCACCCAAGACAGTGAAAGTCATCTTGCCTGTAGGAGTTGACGTGTCCATTTGTTCAGAGAGCGACACGAATTCGATTCCGAGTGATCGAAACGTCTCCAGCGCCCTAAGCAGATGCGAAACAGAGCGGGCGAACCGATCGAATCGCCACACCACGACGGCATCAAATTTTCTGCGGTGAGCGTCTCCAAGAAGCCGGTCTAATTCAGGACGTCTTTCCTTTGCTCCAGAAATTCCGACATCAACATAATCGCCGGCCACTTTCCAGCCGCGTCTACGGCAGTACTCCCGCAATTCGCGCAGTTGCATCTCCGGGTCTTGTCCGTTGTTGGTACTCACTCGGGAATACAGCGCGACGCAAAAATCAGAATCAGGTGGGGATGTTACTTGAGCAGACTGAGAGTGGATGCTAGCTTTTTCAACGGCCATCTTGACCTCCTTAGTAGGTCTTGGTGGTTAGGGGTGCGCTTGGTGTTACAAGCACCAGCGCGCCCCGCTTCTTTCACCGCTTTTTCTTTCTACCTCGGCCTTTGCAATACACCGCTTTCTTGACCCTGCGAAGTTCGGCTAGGTCAGACTCTCTCCAGAGCCGCTTCGCCCGGCCCTCAACAATGCGTAGGCCAGGAGCATTCAGCTGCCCGTCGGCTATCCAACGTTGCAGGGTCATGACCGAGATCCCCACTGCGCTGGCGGCTGCACGGGTGTTGCAAAACGACTTAAACATATATGTCATACATATAACATATTTACGTATAAAAGTAAACCCTTTTCTAAAAATAGACAAAATTTGAGGCATGCTTTAAGCGCCCGCTATACCCCTACGGGGGGCTCTTTTTCTTTCCGCCTAGCGTCCCTGAGGACTGCAGCGGACCCTTGCCAGTTACGTTTTGTAGGGTCTCCGTTTGGCCAAAATGCTCAAACTAGGTGTTGTCGTGCGGCAGGTGTTTCGACAGGCCCTGGCTGACAAACCGGACCCACCGAGCCGATATTTTCTGGCAGCCTTTCTCAAGGCATGCTCCCAGCACTCTTCCTCAACTCGCGGCTCGTCCTGCCTAGCTGCCTGGGCCATATAGCCCCCAGGCAGCTAGGCCACTGAACAGTGGCCCACCTTGTCAATCGTCCTCGAGTCTATAAATCAACTTTCCTTTGGCTCCTTCGGAAATACTCCAATATTTGCCAATTCCTGCCTTCAGCAGACGCTCTGCCTCGTCTCGGCCGAGCCCATTTGTGCCAGCCAACCTAGCCAGTTTTCTCTGCGACAGGTCTGGATTTGCTCGAATCAGTTTTCGGAGCACGTGGAACTTTCTTTTTTTCTCTTCCAGTACCGGATCGCGCGCCAATTCGAATCCAGTGATGTGCCACTGGTCGTTTTCGTCTTTGGAGCTTTGCACCTCGACCGCAAAGGATCCGACGCCTTGCGGGGCATATCGTTTCAACCACGATTCCACACGAAGGATTGGATTTTCTAGCTTCACCTTGTTTTCGTGGACCACAAAATTGTGGATTATGTCGGCCTTCGCTTCTTTGTCTTGTCCGCCATAAATGATGTCTTCTTTATACTTGCGGGTGTGATCCAAAATAACAATACTCGCTCCCACGTCGCACAGATGACGAAGATGCGTATAGATAGGCGCAATTTGACCGGTGCTTTCTCCGCCCTCCCCCGGCCTCAGAAGGCTCGACCAACTGTCCAAAATGATCAAAGGTTTTCGGTGAAGTTTTTTCACGCAGTTCCGTACGAACCTTTCTAGTTCGCGATCCCCCGGTCTAGGTGTCGACCGGTCACCGAATCTATCCCAGATGACAAGGTTCTCGTTGGCCGGGAGATTGAGGTGTAAATCTTTGTCGCGGTTTTTCATTACGTCCGGTGGGTTTTCATAATCTAGATACAGAACCTTTCTTCGTCGCGTAGCCATTCCGAGGAATTCTTCCTTTTCAGCGACCGCTTTGGCTAAGGCGAGGCAGAACGTGCTCTTGAAAGACCCTCGTGGACCGTAGACCAATGAAATGGTCCGCTCCGCGATGAACTTGTCTACCAACCACTTAGTCTTCCTCGCAGCGGCTGGGTCAAATCTGGGAAGGCTGTCCCAAGTCAAATCGGCGCGGATATCGCCGTTTCTGCCCACGTCTGGAATCGAAAGGTTTTTTTGCCTGCGAAATGTGGTCCAGTTGCCTTCTTGTCCACAACTGAAGCAAATCCATTGGCCAGTCCTCACATTCAATGAAAACGATGGATTGTGATCATCGTGAAATGGACAAAGACCACTCGCCTGCTCGCCCCGCCGGGTCAATTTGTCAACGTGCGGACTGAATAGGGCAAAGTAGTCCGCCTGCTCCATTGGAGTTTGCAACTCGTCGACACTTGCAGGAGCGCGGCAAAAAGTTTTCAGCTCCTTTAGGCTCCAATGATGGTCAGTGATAACCGCTCTGCACTTTCTTCCTTTTCCATCCTTCCAGTTGTATGTGTTCGGGACGCGCATGAGGCGATTAGCTCTGGCGGCATTGGCATCTGCCTTCAGCAACTTCGCAAGGGCGCGCAATAATTGTTCTAACTCCTCCCGCGACACTTTGATGGGATTTGCGAACATATAGTAGGGATGCAACCCGGTGCCTGACATAACGATGATGCTCGGGGATGGATGCACGGCTAAAACGCGATCCATTGCCTCTCTCACGTTTCTGTACAGCTTACCTTCGCCTACGTCGAGGTCGGCCCAAAGACACGAGACAACAAGCTTGTCCGGCAGTGGGTGTTCTTTCTTTCCCTGGGATTTTCTGAGTCTAGGCACAACGGTATAATTAATGTCGTAACCCCTAGAGTTGAGTTCCTCAATTTCCGGCCATCGATCTTCGATCTCCTTGAGATTGCGAAACCAGAACTGCTTGGGCCAAAGAGAATCCTTACTGCGTCCCTGATGCAAACAGCGAATCTCTACATCAAGATGGTGGGCGATCAAGGTATTGCGCAAAACTTGCCTGAAAAAGCGCTTCGGAAATCTCACTCTTAGTCTCCTTCGCAGGAATTGGAAAGTTCCGGGAGGCCGTCACCCTGCGAAGGCCACCAAGATAGGTGGAGGTAGGTTTCCCTGTCGGCCTGACCGGAACTCACCTAAAGTTATTTACTTAGGTAGCTGGGCCCGTCGAGGTTGGACCTGGAAGAGTTCACCCAAGAAAGCCCGTGTACCCACGGTGTACCCTCGACCAGCGTTTTCCTCTTATTACGAGTTTCTGGCGTCACGCAGAATCAATAACTTGCGTGGTTTCAATGAACGGACGTAGTTCGAATCCCACCCGCGCCTCCAGATTCTCTGCTGTTCTCATGTGCCCGGATGCCGAATCAACGAATCGTTTCAAATTGGACCGTTTTTGAAGAATTGTTCCAGTACGGGTACTTCTGCTGTTTCGCTTCCTAAGAACCTCGCGTTAAACTCGCTTCTAATCAATCACCTAGAAGGATAATTGGCCGTGTAGGTGGGCACAGGCGTGCCCTTGTCCCTCGGGGAACTCTTGTGTTCTGTCTTCGCCGACAACCTAGGAAATCATTCTTGGCAACGGGGCAGTTGGCCGAGGCTGACGAAGAATGCGGGGCCCAGAAT
>Ga0137394_10000287_pt1 | contig 35098 bp, 24 predicted proteins | sample czobulk116metaG_FD_108278 | JGI IMG/M metagenome (GOLD analysis project Ga0137394, IMG submission 108278) | Vadose zone soil microbial communities from Angelo Coast Range Reserve, California, USA - czobulk1.16 metaG | ecosystem: Environmental > Terrestrial > Soil > Vadose zone | place: USA... | reverse complement strand
CGTATGACGGTCGTGCGATTCAGGGCCGGCACGTACATTCGCTGCACGTATTCCTTGACCATGCGTCGCGCTGAGAAACGCGGGGCAACCGTTCTGATCGCTTCCTTCACGATGGCGACCCAGCGGTGCGGGACGTTCGAGCGATCGCGATCGCGATCGTAGAACGCCGGCACGACCTGTTCTTCCAGCAGCCGGTAGAGCGCGTCGGCGTCGGCGGCATCCTGGGCGTCCGCGTTGTCGCTGATGGTGCCTCCGTCGATCACCCAGCCGTTGCTGCCAGTGAAACCTTCCGCCCACCAGCCGTCGCCGATGCTCATGTGCGGCACGCCGTTGATGGCGGCCTTCATCCCGCTGGTGCCGCTCGCCTCGAGCGGCTTGCGCGGGGTGTTCAGCCACACGTCGCACCCCTGCACCAGGAAGTGCGCGACGTGCAAATCGTAGTCGTCGACGAACGCGATGCGCCCGCCGAACAGCGGGTCGAGCGCGCGCTTGTAGACGCGCTGCAGATGGTGCTTCCCGATGTCGTCGGCCGGATGCGACTTGCCGGCGAAGATGATCTGCACGGGACGGCCCGCCCGGTTCAGGATCCGCGCGAGCCGCTCCGGTTCGTGAAACACGAGCTCCGGCCGCTTGTAGCCGGTGAAGCGCCGCGCGAAGCCGAGCGTCAGCGCTTCGGGCTCGAGCAGCGTGCCGGCGGCGACGATGCGGGGGATGCCGATGCGGTCTTCCATCCACCGCTGACGCGCGCGCTCCCGGATGAAGGTGAAGAGGTACCGCCTCAGCGACAGGCGGACCGCCCAGAGCGCCTCGTCGGGAATCGCCAGCACGCCGTCCCAGAGCGCCGGGTCGTCGTGCCGCTCGGCCCAGTCGGCGCCCAGGTGCTTCGTGAAGAGCTCGGCGAGATCGCTCGCGATCCACGTGGGGACGTGCACTCCGTTGGTGACCGACGACACCGGCCGGTCCGCCTCCGGCAGCTCCGGCCACATCGGCGCGAACATCCCGCGCGTCACCTGGCCGTGCAGCTGGCTCACCGCGTTGGTGGAACCGGAGGAGCGGATCGCCAGCGCCGTCATGTTGAACTGCGGACCGCTGCCGTTGTCGTACGCGCCGAGCGCGAGGAAGCGATCGCGGTTCGATCCGAGCGTTCCCCAGCACCCGGCCAGATGTTTCTCGATCAGGTGGAACGGAAACGCGTCGTGTCCGGCCGGCACCGGCGTGTGCGTCGTGAATATGGTCGTCCGCCGGATCTCTTCGAGCGCGTGATCGAACGTCGATCCGTGCTCGATCAGATCGCGGATGCGCTGCAGCACGACGAAGCCCGCGTGACCTTCGTTCAGGTGAAACGCGCCCGGCTCGTACCCGAGCAGTTTCAGCGTGCGCACGCCGCCGATGCCGAGGATGATCTCCTGCTGAATCCTCGTCTCGCGATCGCCGCCGTACAGACGCGCCGACAGCTCGCGGTCCCACGGCGCGTTCTCCTCGAGATCGGTGTCGAGGAGGTACAGCTTCACGCGCCCCATGCGGACGAGCCAGACGTCGACCAGCACCGAGCGATCGCCGAGCGGTACCGCGGTGATGCAGGGCTTGCCGTCCGGCGTCAGGGCCTGCTCGATCGGGGCGTCGGCCCAGTTCAGCCGCTCGTAGCTCTCCTCCTGCCATCCTTCCGCCGTGATGTGCTGGTGGAAGTAGCCCTGGGGATACATGAAGCCGACGCCGATCAGCGGCACGCCCAGATCGCTGGCCTCCTTGCAGTGATCGCCGGCAAGCACGCCGAGGCCGCCAGCGTAAATCGGCAGCGACTGATGCAGAGCGAACTCCGCGGAGAAATACGCAAGCGTCTGTCCGCCCAGGTGTGGAAACGTCCGCGACCACCACGTGTTGCGCGCCGAGCGCGCGCTGTCGAGCCCGGCAATCGCCCGGTCGTAGAGCTGGAGGAACGCCGGATCGGCCGCCGCCTCCTCGAGCCGGTCGTGCGAGGTCAGCCACAGCATGCGGACCGGATTATGGGCGGTGGCGCGCCAGAGCCCGTAGTCGAGGCGGCGGAAGACCCCACGCGCTTCGGCGTGCCAGCTCCACCAGAGATCAACGGCGAGTTCCTCGAGACGGGCGACGCGCGCAGGAAGGGGCGGTATGTTCGTGTATCGGGTCATTTGTCACATGCGCCGACGAGCGCGGCGAACTTCACGAGATCGATGTTGCCTCCGGAGATCACGGCGACAATCTTGCCGGTGCCCGCACGGCCGCTGAACGCCGCGGCGATCGCGCAGCCGGCCGCTCCTTCGGCGATGACATGAGCGCGCTCTGCCACGAGCTTCATCCCGCGCGCGACCTCGTCGAGCGTCACCACGATCGATCCCGAGAGCTGCGAGAGAAGCGGCCACATCGTCGGCAGGACCGACTTGCCGCCGGCCCCGTCCACGAACGACGCCTGCCAGTTGTCGAAGTATATCGGTCGGCCTGCGGCGAGCGACGCGGCCAGCGGAGCCGCGGTCTCCGGTTCGGCGGCGTACACTCGCGTGCCGGGCTTCAGCTCGCGGACGGCGGCCGCGATCCCCGAGAGGAGACCGCCGCCACCGAGCGGCGCGACGATCGCGTCGACGTCCGGCAGATCTTCGAGGATCTCGAGAGCGGCCGTCGCGTTGCCGGCGATGAAGCGGTCGTCGTCGAACGGGTGGACGAATTGGCCGCTCATCCGATCGGAGCCGTGGGCTTCGACCGTGCGCCAGCACTCGTCGTAGGTCGCGCGGACGATCGACGCGCCGAGCCGTTCGATGGCGCGGATCTTCGTGTCGGGCGCCGTGTCGATCACCATCACGGAACAGCGCGCGCCCACCTTGCGCGCGGCGAGCGCCACGCCCTGCGCGGCGTTGCCGGCGCTGACGGTCCACACGCCGTCGTGCAGCTCCGCAGGCGTCAGCTGCCGGACGACGTTGTAGGCGCCGCGGATCTTGAAGGAGCCGATCGGCTGGAGCGCTTCGAGCTTGAGGTAGATGTCCGGGTGCGGGCCGGGTGCTGCGGACCCCGCGTGATCGAGACGGACGAGCGGGGTGCGGACGGCCGCGCCGTAGACCGCGGTGGCCGCGTCGCGAATGGCAGAGAGCGGAATGCGGCGGCTGGACACCGTGATCGGCAAGACGCCTGAGATCGTAGCCGCCTGAGCTGATGAGCGTCAATGCCGGGGAGCGGACTGAAGAGCTGGGACCTGCCGTATTCGCGCGGCGCCACGGTTCAACGCGGCTGTCCCGCCGGCGTCGCGAACTGCTCGTCGAGGAACGCGGCCAGATCGTCGATCGAGGCGTACTCGAACGTGCGGCACGATGCGTCGTCGTTCCCGGTAATCAGACGCGAGATCGCGTGGCGCCGGCCGCGGTCGTACACGAGCACAACGCGCTGGCCCGTCTGCGGCGCGCGGCCGAGGACGTAGCCGACCTCGAAACCGACGCCGTAACTCGACCCGGACGCTTCGGCGACGAGCACGTCGCAGCTCGTGAGCCATTCCAGATCGCGGCGGAACACGTCGCCCTCTGTGAGCTGCGACTCGGCGGACTCGACATCGTCTGCGAGCAGGTGCGTAGTCAGGACCTCGTGGCCGTGGCGCTGCAAGCGCTCGCAGATCGCGCGCCCCGCGAGCACGCCGCCGCGATCGCCCCGCACGGTGCAGGCCAGGTAGATCTTCACTTTTTCAACAGCTCGCGGACGCGGTCGACCGGAATCGCTTCGGCGCTGCCGTTCGCGGAGCGCACGGTCGTTGCCTGGAACAGTGAGTTGTAGACCGCTTCTTCGGTCGCCTCGAGCGCCGCCTCGAACAGCGGCGACGTGGCGTCGGTGGGCAGGATCCTCCGGGCCTGCGCCGCCTCCGCGTTGAACCGGCTGCGCAGCTCGGGTGACGTGGTGAACGCGATCGCGAAGTCGCCGCTGCCGTTGCTGTACGACGATCCCGTACGCGCCAGGCCGAACACCGCGCGCGCCGCGAGCCGGCGCAGATCGCGGGCGTCGATCGGCGCATCGGTGGCGACGACCAGCATGCAGGACCCGTCCCCCGACGCGCGCGCATCGACGCCATCGGCGCGCGCGACGGCGGAGCCGCGGCGGGGCGGCTGCAGCGACTTGAAGATCGGCACGCCGGCGATCGTCAGGTTCCCGCCGAAGTTGGTCTGCGCGAGCACGCCGACGGTGTACCCGCCGCGATCGGCTCCAAGCTTTCGCGATGAGGTGCCGATCCCGCCTTTCCATCCGTAGCAGACCGTGCCGGTACCCGCGCCGACCGTGCCCTCGGCGACCGCGCCGCTCTTCGCGTTGACGATCGCCTCGAGCACGTGCTGCCGCGTGACGTGCAGGCCGCGGATGTCGTTCAGCCCGCCGTCGTTGGTTTCGCCGACCAGCGCGTTGACCGATCGCACCTGCTCGTTGCCCGCCTGCCCGATCGTGTAGCGCACGACGGCGTCCATCGCCGCGCCCACGCTGAGAGTGTTGGTCAGCACGATCGGCGTCTCGATGGTGCCCAGCTCGTTGACCTGCGTCGATCCCGCCAGCTTGCCGAAGGCATTGCCGACGAAGACGGCGCCCGCCACCTTGTCCTGAAACACGTTGCCGCCATGCGGAACGATCGCCGTCACTCCCGTCCGCACGCGGTCGCCCTCGATGATGGTCGTGTGCCCGACGCGGACGCCGTCGACGTCGGTGATCGCGTTGAGCGCGCCGGCCGGGTAGACGCCCGGCGCGATGCCCAGGTCGCGCGCATGCGGCCGTGTCTGTGCCGGCGTGACGACGATCCACGCGGAAATCGCGGTCACCGCGGAACAAAGTCTCCAAAACGATCGCTTGTTTCGCATGGCGGGCATTATCGCGCTGCTCTGATGCCCGGCGCCATGGCGCCCGTACTCGGTGCTCGTCGCGCCGATCACCTCGCCGCGTGGCGAAGACGCGCGACTGGACGTCCGCTGCCGGCGGTTCGAGGCGCGACACGGGCCGGATTAGGCCAGCTGGCGCGAGGCCGCCCTGCCGCCGAGAAGCCATGGGGCGAATCTGCTGCGAAAGCCATCGAGCGTTTGAAAGACATAAGCTTCTTGTTCTCTCGTGGCGTTTTTCTTGCTATGGTTAGCTCGGCTGTAGACCAAACGATTCCTTAATGGTTCACGTCGTCGTTTCCCCCGCGACGATCCGGCGGTCGGCCATTGGGTTCACGGCGCTAATACTGGCCGTCACGACCACGGCAATCCTCACACGGGCGCAGTCCTCGCCCGAAAGCTCGAACACTGTACCGGGCGCGCTCACCGACGGCACGATGTTGCTGCCGAACGGATGGCGCCTCTCGCCGGCAGGGCGCCACCTCAGAGTGGGAACACTTCCACTCAACGTGGTGATTTCGCCGGACGGCCGGTACGCGGTCGTGACCAACAACGGCGTGAACAAGCCCTCGTTCAGCGTCATCGACATCGCGAGCTGGACCGTGAAGAGCACGATGTTGATCGACGCCGCATGGTATGGCTTGGTGTGGAGTCCCGATGGCGCCCGGCTTTATTCATCCGGCGCCGGGCAGAACAACGTCCAGGAGTTCGCGTTCGCCGACGGCGTGATCACCCGTCTGCGGACTTTCGCGCTTCCGTCGATGAGCGGCGAGACGTTTGCGGGCGGGCTCTCGATCTCCGGTGACGGGCGCACGCTGTTCGTTACACGGCTGTTCGCGATGACGCTGTCGACGATCGACGTGGCAAGCGGCGTCGTCACGAGGACCGTCCAGCTGCCGTCGGAGCCATATGCCACGATTGCGTCGGCCGACGGCCGCTTCGTGTACGTGTCGCTGTGGGGCGGCTCCGCGGTGCGCGCCTACATGGCGGACTCGCTGGCGTGGCTTTACGACATGCCCACGGGCGAGCATCCGAACGCGATGGCGCTCTCGGTCGACGGCAAACGGTTGTTCGTGGCGTGCGGCAACAGTTCCGCGGTGTGGGTGCTCGACACATTCTCGGGCGACGCCATCGAGCAGATTTCGACGAGCCTCTTTCCCGAGGCGCCGCCGACCTCGACGCCCAACTCGGTGGCGGTGTCGCCCGACGGCCGGACGCTGCTCGTTGCGAACGCCGACACGAACACCGTTACGGTCATCGACATCAGCAACGGCGGCCGCAGTCTCGTGAACGGCTTCATCCCGACCGGGTGGTACCCGACCGGCGCGGTGTTCACGCGCGATGGCCGCCAGATTCTGATTCTCAACGGCAAGGGGCTGTCGTCGGCTGCCAATCCGCTGACCGGCGGCATGGAGACGCGGCTGCTCGGCCACGTGTCGATTGTTCCCACGCCGGATCGCACGACGCTCGCCGAGTTCACGCGGAAGGTCTACGCGCTGACGCCGTACACCGATGCGTCCCGGCTGAACCCGGTCGGCGTGCCGATCGGATCGCCGATCCCGGGAACCGTCGGCGGGAGCTCGCCGATCAAGCACGTGTTCTACGTGATCCGCGAGAACCGCACGTACGATCAGGTGCTCGGCGATCTCACCGAAGGCAACGGCAGCGCGCGACTCGCGATCTTCGGGAAGGACGTCACGCCGAACGCGCACTCGCTCGCGCAGGGCTTCTCCGTCTTCGACAATTTCTACGTGGACGCCGACGTCAGCTACAACGGCCACGCGTATTCGACCGCGGCGTACGCCACGGACTTCATCGAGAAGATATGGCAGACGACGGCCGGGAATCGCGGCGGCTTGTTCCTGGGCGAGGGCGGCGGGTTCATGCGCAACCCGTTCGGCAACATCTCGGCGCCGATGCGGGGTTACCTCTGGGACTACGCCCAGCGCGCGAACGTCAGCGTCCGCAGCTACGGCGAGTTCGTGACGCATGCATCGCGATCCGCCACCGGCGACGTCGTGGCGGTCGAAACGATCCCAGGTCTTCGCGGGCTCGTCGCGCCGGCCTTCGCCGGGTGGGACCTCGACATCCCCGATGGCACGAGGGTGGACAACTGGCTGCAGGAATTCCGCCAATACGAGCTCAACGGCAACCTGCCGCGGCTCTCGATCATCCGCCTGCCCAACGATCACACGGCGGGCACCCGCGCGGGCGCGCTGACGCCGCGCGCGATGGTCGCCGAAAACGATCTCGCGCTCGGCCGGCTCGTCGAGGCGATTTCGAACAGCGTGTACTGGAAGGACTCGGCGGTGTTCGTCGTGGAAGACGACGCGCAGAGCGGGCCGGATCACGTGGACTCCCACCGATCGGTGCTGCTCGTGGCGAGCCCGTTCACCAGGCGGGCGATCGCCGACCACACGTTCTACACGACCTCCGGGGTCCTGCGCACGATCGAGCTGATCCTGGGGCTGCCGCCGATGAGCCATTACGACGCGGCGGCCACGCCGCTCTACAACGCGTTCACCGGCACACCCAACCTGGCGGTCTACCACAAGCTCGATGCGCGCGTGCCGATCGGCGAACGGAACATCTCTACGGCATTCGGCTCGGCGCTGTCGCGCGACATGGACTTTTCGGTGGAGGATCGCGCGCCCGAAGTCCTGCTCAACGAGATTCTCTGGCGCTCGGTTCGCGGCGCGAATTCGCCGATGCCGCCGCCGCGGCGCAGCGTCTTCGTCACGCCCGCCTCGCGCGCTGCCGACGATGACGACGACGAACGGTAAATTGGGTGATTGGCGAATCTGGTAATCTGGTAATCGATTACTAAACGACTCGATCACCCGGTCACTCGATTCGCGCTGTTCGTGGCGGTTGTTGCAGCGGCGGCGTGCGCGCCGGTTCCATCGCCGCCGTATTCACTCGCCTTTTCCGTCGAGGCGCTTTCTCCGCGCGTCCTCGAGACCTCCCAGGAAATCACCGTCCCGCTCGCGATCTCGAACGCGGGTGAGCGCGCGTGGGACCCGGCGCGGATTCACGTGTCGTATCACTGGCTGTGGATCGTCCCGCGCGAGCTCGCGCGGCGCTCGCGCACCGTGCCGTATCACGATGGCATTCGCACCGAGCTCGGCGGAGGGGCGGTCGCCCCGGGCGCGCGGCTCACGGTGCAGGCGCGTCTGCTCGCGCCGACGCTCCCCGGCCTCTACTGGCTGCAGTGGGACATGGTGGAGGAGGGCGTCATCTGGTTCACACAGGTGTCGCCGCGGCAGCCGCGAACGCTCGTGGTGGTGGTGCCGCCGCCGGCGTGGATCGTTGCGCCGCTGCCGCTGCTCATCGCGCTCGCCGGGCTGTATGCGCTTCGCCGCCCGCATGTCCCGCATCTCTTCAGGCCCGCATTCATCTCCGATGTCTTCTGGTGCATGGCTACGCTGGCCACGAAGCCGCTGATCCTCGCGCACGATGCGCTCCTCGAGCCGAACGCCGTCGCGTACTGGCTCGTCCTCGCCGTCGCGTGTCTCGTGCCGGTCGTCGCGCTGCTCGTCCTGCCGCGCCGCGTGCGACCCTGGTTCCTGCTCGGCGTCGGCATCTTCGCATCCCTCCTGATCCTCGGCGACGTCGTGTACTACCGGTTCTTCGGCGACCTGCTGTCGATGCCGGCGCTGCTGGCCGCGCGGCAGACCGGCCATGTGTGGGGGACGATTGGCAGCCTCTTCACGCCGGGCCTGGCGTGGCTGGTGCTCGATTGGCCGTTGGCCGGCTGGCTCGCGGCGCGCATCGCACGGCAGCAGGACGCGGAACTGCGGGCGCGGGCGCGACTGGTGGCGGCGGTGACGACGCTCGCGGCGATCGTCGCGGCCGGCGGGGCCGTGTCCGCGCCTCGCGTGCTCGCGTCGTCGCCGATCGATCAGATGTTTCGTGCCCGGTCGGTGGTCGAGCAGCTCGGTCCATTCGGGTACCACGCGTACGACGCGTGGAACTATGCGCGAACGACGTGGCTGCGGCCGCCGGCCACGGATGCGCAGGTGGAGGAGGCGCTCGCCTGGTTCCGCGACCGCGCGGCAGTCCGCGCGGCCGGGCCCGCGTTCGCCGCCGCGCGCGGACACAACCTCATCGTCGTGCAGGTGGAGTCGCTCCAGGATTTCGCCGTCGACTTTCGCGTCGGCAGCCAGGAGGTCATGCCGCATCTCCGCCGGTGGATCGGCGACAGCCTCCGCTTCACCAACGTCGCCGACGAGACGAGCGAAGGCCGCACATCGGACGCGGAGTTCTCGACGCTGGCCTCGCTGCTGCCGCTGGATCACGGGGCGGTGGCATTCCGTTTTCCCGCCAACCACTACGTCGCGCTTCCGCGCGTGCTGACCGAGCACGGCTACACGACGCTGTCGGCGGTGCCGTTCGAGCCGGGATTCTGGAACCGGCAGGTGATGCACCCTGCCTACGGCTTTCAGCAGAGCCTCTTCGAGCCGGACTTCCAGATGACCGAACAGATCGGCTGGGGTCTGAACGACCGCGACTTCCTGCAGCAGATGGTGCCGCGACTCGAGCGGCTGCCGCGTCCGTTCGCGGCGTGGATGATCACGCTGTCGCTGCACCATCCCTTCGACGCGTTTCCGAACGCGCACAAGGTGCTCCGGCTCGGCACGCTCGAGGGCACGTCGTTCGGCAACTACCTGCACACGATGCGGTTCTTCGATCAGGCGCTCGAGGATTTCAGGGTGGCGCTCGCGCGCGATGGCCTGCTCGATCGGAGCGTGGTGGTGGTCTTCGGCGATCATGACGCCGGCTTTGCGCGCAGCGCGGACCTGGCACGCACGCTCGGCATCGGTGACGACGACCCTGCGTGGACGTTGAACGACCGCGTGCCGATCTTCATCCGCGTCGGCCGCGCGGCCGGCTCGGCGCTCGGCCTCTCCGGCGATCGCGCGCAGCCCGCCGGCCAGACCGACCTTGCGCCCACGCTGCTGCCGCTGCTCGGCATCGATGCGGCGCCGCTGCCGTATCTCGGACGCAACCTGCTCGGCGTGGCCACCGACGCGCCGGTGCCGCGCCCGTACGGTGACTGGCTCGACGCGCGCCACCTGTTTCTCGCGCACGGCGCCACGCCGGTGTGCTACGAGCTGCGGACGCAATCCGCGTCCGCGCCGGCCGATTGCGCCCGCGGCGACGCTGCCGCGCGGCGCGCCCGCGATCTCTCGCGCTTCGTCGTCGCCAGCGATCTACAGCAGCGGCTGCGCGGGCGCCTCGACGCGATCCGATGACGAGTACAATCCGAATCGTTCGCATGCGTGTCCTCGTCGCGTCGCTCGTCCTGCTGATGGTGGTCCTGGCGATCCGTCCGGCGAGCGCGCAGGATCCGCCGCCGCGCATTGGCCTCTTCGTGATCGACCTCCACGCCTCGGTCCCGACCTTTCCCACCGACGACGCGCAGCTCGTCTCGAGCCGCGGATTGTCGTCCTTCGCGGAGCTGCCCGGCGTCGGCATCGGCGTCCAGGCGGCCGCGCACCTGTACCTGCTGAAGGTGAAGGCGGTGACCTTCGGGATCGGCGCCGAGTTCGCCGCGAGCCGCGCGCGGCAGTCGCGGGCGGGGGGCGCCAGCACAACGACCGGCATCGCGCTGCGTCCGGTCGAGGAGCGGTTCTCGACCTTCTCGCCGCAGCTCTCGCTGAATTTTGGCACCGGCCGCGGCTGGAGCTATTTGAGCGGCGGCCTCGGCATGTCGAACTGGGCGCTCGTTCCCGAAGGGCAGGAAGGATTTCCACCGGACTCCGAGCCGCTCAAGACGCTCAACTACGGCGGCGGCGCGCGGTGGTTCATGAAGTCACACCTCGCGTTCAGCTTCGATGTTCGCTTCTATGCGATCAACCCCGGCGCACCGTATCAGGGGTTCCCCGGCACGCCGCGGACGACGCTGCTCGTGATTGGCGCCGGCGTTTCCATCAAATGATGAACCGTTCGCGCGCCGCGCAGGCGATCATCGGATCGACGCGCGTCGCTCGACGTGCGGGGATGTAGCTCGCCAGCAGCGCGACGCCGAGCAGACCGACGGCGACGGCCACGAACGTGATTGGATCGGTGGGCCGATGGCGGTCTCGCCTGGCCAGTGCTTCTTCGCCATCGTTTCGTTGACGGCGATGGCCCATGTCGGCTGCCCGGTGCGGCCGCGATCATCAGGTGAGCGAGAACGGCGGGTAGTCGTCGACGAGCAGGAGCATGTACGCTTCGACGCGGATCAGCCATCGCAAGGCGCCGACGCCGAAGTCGTACAGCCCCTGCGGATACCGACGGGTCAGCAGAATCAGCACCCAGGCCACTACGGTCGTCATCCACCACGCCAGCGTCACGAACGCGAGCGCGATGAAGTGAGGGATCGCGAGGAAGATCCGCAATCCCACGGTCAGCCGATCGCGCGCCCCCGCGGGATCGACAATCGACACCGATGCCGGATACGGGGCGTCGCCAAACGGCGGATAGCGATCCTCGAGCAGCATCACGTACGCGAGCGCGCGCACGCGCCATCGCAGGTAGAAGCAGGTGAATCGGCGAATCGGCGGCATATGCTCGCCGAGGAACACAATCGTGAACCAGCTCACGACGGCGAGGATCCAGGCGGCGGTGCCGAGCAGGCCCGACTCGCCGGACAGCGACCTCGCGTCGCCGTGTCCGCTGTCGAACGCCACCCCGACGCCGATGCTGCCGACCAGAATCAGGTGGGGGATCGCGAGGATCAGCCGGAACGCCGTGGTCAGGCGATTGCGATTGTCGTATTGCGGTTCGATCGTGACCGTGACCGGATATGCCACGACCTGAATCTTACGCCAGCCCTACCCGCGCCGTGTCCGCCATGATTTTCGTTTCAGGCGGTTTCGTCGTGCGCATGGAAGCGTCGTCCTCGTGTTTCAGGGCCCAGCCACAACATGAGGATGACCAGGGCGCCCGATCCGGCGATGCACGCGGCCATCGCTGTGGGCAGCGGCAGCCCGCGGTCCTGCAGCATGCCGACGAGCGTCGGCGTGAACGAGCCGAGCCCGGCGCCGACGTGGTACGCGAAGCCGGCGCCGACCGCGCGGGCGACCGTCGGAAACCGCTCGGTGAGATAACCGGGGACGATGCCGAAGTTGCCGGCGCCGAAGAAGCCCATTGCGAACGCGCCAACCGCGAGCAGCGCGCCGTTCTGCGTGAACACATAGAGCGGAATGGCGGCGATGCCGACCAGCGTCGCAATCGTGGCGGAGCCGCGGCGGCCGAGCGCCCCCTCCGACAGACGCCCGAACGCGATGGCGCCGAGGATGGCGCCGACATTCAGCGCGGCGAGAAATGGCAGCGTCTGCCGGTGCATCTGGGTCAGCAGCGTCGGATACCAGTACGTGATCGAGTGATACATGAAGAGGAATGCGCCCATCAGGATCGACGTGTGCACGGTCGTCCACACGAGATTGGCGTTGAACAGACGCACGAGCGACAACGAGTCGCGCTCGTTGTGCGCCTGGAGATGGCGCCGGCGCTCGAGCCATACCGGGCTCTCCTTGACGCCCTTCATGATGAAGAACACCAGGAAGGCCGGCAGAATGCCGATCCACAACATCACGCGCCAGCCCAGGTCGGTCCCGCTGTTCACGTGCGGATAGACGAACTCGAACACCAGCGACGACAACAGGAACCCCATCGAATAGCCGCTCTGCATCATCCCCGACGCCGTGCCGCGCAGATGCGCCGGCCAGTGCTCGAGCGTCAGCGGCATGCCGGCCGCCCAGACGCCCCCCATGCCGATCCCGAACAACGCGCGGATCGCGAACAACATGCCGTAGGACGTCGAGAAGCCGCCGAGAAACGAGAAGAGCGAGTACCAGAGGATCGAGAACATCAGCGGGCCCTTGCGGCCCCAGCGATCGGCGGCGGTCCCCGCGCCGATGCCGCCCGCCACGCGGAAGATCAGCGTGATCGTGCCGAGCGCGCCGGCGAGCGCCTTGTCGACGGTGAAGCTCCGCTGAATGTCGACGAGGAGAAACGTGACGATCGTGAAATCGAACCCGTCGAGCACCCACCCCATGTAGGCGCCGATGAACGCCTTCCACTGAGTCGGGGTGACGTCGCGATACCACGCGCCCTGCGGCCGCGGAGAGGGGTCGAGGGCAACGTGGGCCATGAATGGCCGATGATACCTTGCATCGGACGCGTCAGATGCCGATGAAAAGGCGGCGCCGATACAACTCGCCGAGAATCGCGCCCCACAGCGCGACATACGCCAGCGCGTACCCGAGTGACGCGGCTTCGGCGCTGCAGCATGGCCGCAGCCATGAGGCGAACGCGCTGCGGTAGATGAGTCCCTTCAGGGAAGCTCCGTCGGCCAGCGTCCAGCGCGTCAGCAGGCTGTCGAGCCCGACCGAGAGAAAATACGCCGCCAGCGGATTGCGCCCGTACGCCGCGAGCGGACGCGACCACGAGCGCCACCGCATCACGTCGATCAGCCAATGCAGCGCGGCGAGCGTTTGCGCCGCGAGCCCCGCGCTGAACAGCGCGAACGAGCTCGTCCAGAGGTTCTTGTTGATCGGCAACACGCGATCCCACAGCAGCCCGGCGATCGTCGCGGCGATGCCGGCGGCCCAGAGAATCAGCGTGCGATGCGATTGGCTCGAGTGCTCCAACCAGTCGCCGGCGAAAACGCCGCACAGCGCGGTCGCGATCGCCGGCAGGGTGCTCAGCGCGCCTTCGGGGTCGTAGACGGGCGTCAGCAGATGGCCGCGCAGTCCGAGCCGGTCGAGGTACGAGGCGAGATTGCCGGCCGGCGTGAGCACGCCCGCGCCAGCGCCCGGCACCGGCACGAGCATCAGCAGCGCCCAGTACCCGAGGAGCGTGGACGCCGCTACGGCGATTTGCGCGCGCAGCGACGCGCGCTCGGTGAGCCACGCGACCGCGAGGTAGACGATCGCGATCCGCTGCAGCACGCCGGGGATTCGGAACGTGGAGAGATGCAGCGGCGGGAGGGCTTCGATCGCGTTCAGCATGAGGCCGAGCAGGAACAGGATTGCGGCGCGTCGGATGACGTGGCGGCGCACGCCGCGGGGGATGCCGCGCCGCCGCGCGAGCGCGAACGGAACCGCGGCGCCCATCGCGAACAGCAGGAACGGAAAGACCAGATCGGTCGGCGTCCAGCCGTGCCACGCCGCGTGGTCGAGCGGCGTGTAGACCGCGTTCCATGTGCCCGGCGTGCTGACGAGAATCATCGCCGCGATCGTGAGGCCACGAAACGCGTCGAGCGCGTCGAGGCGTGACGGCGCGTCAGGCATGCTCAATGCCCGTCACGTTGTTCTTCTGCGCTCCCTCATTGATCGCAACATGGGCTGCGCCGGCTGGGCAACACGACTTGAAACGGCGCCGGTCGCGAGAATACCTCGTTCGAGCGCACGAAGCCGTCGAGAAACCAGTCCATGGCACGCATCTGCGTCTTGTAGCGCCGAAGCGCGAGGCGCTTGGTGCGGGTTTCTTCCGGCGTCAGCGGCAGGCGCAGCCAGCCGGAGGCGCCGCCGCGCAGGCCCGGCGGAGGATCGAGCCGCTGCCCCTCGTCCTGGAAAGGCCAGGCGTTGAAGTGAACGATGTAGGTGACGACGTCGGTCGTGAAGTCCGGATGCACGCGCTGGACGTCAGTCAAGGCGTCGGCGACGAAAAACCGGGCGGCGCAATGATCGGCGTGCTGATCTTCCTTCCGCGGCATCAAGATCATCGTCGGGCGGAAGTCCCCGATGATCTGCGCCAGTTCCTGCGTGAGATCCTCGCCGCGATATTCCGTGTCCGGCACGAGGATCTCTGATTGTGGCGGACGGACGAGGCGGGTGTAAGGCGATCGATAGGCGGCGCGCCGCTCGGACCAGTAGGTCCGCATCAGCTTGCACAACCCACCGTCCGGAAAACCCAGAAACGTGCACGCCGACTTGTCCAGGCCGAGCCGCGAGATCGCCGCTTCCGCTTCGTGCCGGCGCCGGCGGCCGTATCCGCGGAAATCGGCCGCTGTGGGCGGCCCGACGTGGCCGTCCAGCTGTTTCACGCCTTCGGGGTATCCGTCGCCGTCGGTCAGGTATACGACGCGTACGGTGCCGCCGGTTTCGTGGACGCGCTGCATCAAGCCCCCCGCGGCCAGCATCTCATCATCCGGGTGCGGTGCGACCACCAGCAGTCGCGTGCCCTCCGGGACGGTGAGAGTCTGGGGAGGCTGCTGGTGTTGATGTGTGCGCCGGACGGCCGTGGCGTACACATTTGGCGACAGCAGCGACACGAGGGCGACGAAGACAGCCGGAAAAGCGAGTGCGCGCATCATTCATTGATGAGCCTCAGCAAGCCCTGTACCGGCGCTCGGCTGAACTCTCGGTATTCGCGTCGTTGCGTCGCCGCACGATGCAGCATGGGGAGGCACCTTCGCGTCGAGCCGGCGTCTCAGGGTTTCAGCAGGCGGTTCAGCCGGCTCTGCAGCTCGAGCACCGCGCGTGTCGCCTGGATCGTCGGCGCTCGATCGGATCCTTCGACAATGTCGTACGCGGTCGCCAGGTCGTTGTTCAGCGCTACCAGATCCTCGTAGGGGCTGGGGATTGGAGGCCGGGGGTCGGGGCTGGCACTGGGGCTGGACGTGGGGTTGGGGCTGGCGTTGGATGTTCTGAGACGGGAGATCGCGCCGAAGCTTCCGTTCATCATGTCCGCGAGTTTCGTCGCGAGCGCGAACTGCCGCGACAGACCGAGCGGGGTGATCGTCGCCCTCGGATCCATTTTCAGCGTCAGCGGCTGCGAAAACGTCTTGCCGTTCGCCGTGAGCTTCACCACATACGCGCCGGGCACCGCGAGCACGCCGAGCGGCTCGATCGGCGTGTCGCGATATACAGCCGAGATCGGGAAATCGCGCTGGACGGCGCCGGGCGTCGGATACCGCAGATCCCAGACGAAGCGGTGGTGGCCTTTGGCCGCGGACAGGACCTGCGTCGGGCGCGCCCAGTATGCAGGGACCGCGAAGTCCTTCTCGTTGTACGGCGGCGGCGTGTCGTCGCTCGCATAGCGCCGCACGACTGTTCCAGCCGACGTGAGGATCTCGAGCGTCACTGGACCGGTCGCGTCGGCCTCGAGGTAGTAATCAACGATCGCGCCGTTCGGCGGGTTCTTCGCAGCCGGCGTTTCCGGCGGCAGCGGCGTGTCGGTGTTGTTGTTGCGGCGCAGGCGATAGGCGATCTGTGGTCGAAAGAGCACAAGGGGACGGGAGTCGGCTTGGCCCGATCTTGTGCTGTCCGGCGCCCGTCCCCGCATTTGCCGCAGCGGCGTCATGTTGTCGAGAATCCAGAAGCCGCGGCCGTGCGTCGCGACGGCAAGGTCGTCGCCGTGCACGATCAGATCGCGTACCGACGTGCGCGGCAGGTTCAGCGCAAGGTCCTGCCAGTCGTCGCCGTCGTTGAACGAGACGTAGACTTCGCGCTCGGTGCCGGCGAAGAGCAGCCCCTTTGTTTTTGGATCCTCCCGGACGACGTTCACCGGCGCATTCTCGGCGAGGCCGCGCGTGATCCTCGTCCAGGTCCTCCCGCCGTCGTGCGTTCGGAAGATCAGTGGCGTGAGATCGTCGACGCGGAAGCGGGAGACGGAGATGTATGCAGTCCTCGCGTCGAAGTGTGACGCGTCGATCTGCGTCACCTTGCTCCAACCGGTCAGCTCCTTCGGCGTGACGTCCACCCACGCCGCGCCTCCGTTGCGCGTCGTGTGCACGGCGCCATCGTCCGAGCCCGTCCAGATGACGTCGGCGCTCAGCGGCGACAGCCCGATCGCGTAGATGACGCCGCGATGCTCCACCTTTGCCGCGTCGCTTGCATAGATGCCGAGCGACGCCGGCATCTCGGGATTCTTCCGCGACAAATCCGGGCTGATCACCGTCCAGCTCTGACCGCCGTTGATCGTCTTGTAGAGGAACTGCGTCGCGAAATAGAGCACGTGCGGATCGACCGGAGAGAACAGGATCGGCGCCGTGCGCACGAACCGATCCTTGCCGTCGCGGACCACGACCGGGCCGACGTTCTGCATGTCGCCGGTTCGCTCGTCGTACCGCGTCACCTTGCCGCCGTAGACGATGCCTGGATGCAGCGGGTCGGGCGCGGCGTAGCCGTACTCCTCGACGCCCACCGGATGCCATTCGCGAGAGGTGATCTCGCCGTAATCGCTTCGGGACGCCACGCCGGCGGATCCGCTCTCCTGCTGGCCGCCGTACAGCCAGTAAGGGAAGCGATTGTCGGCGGTGACGTGGAACATCTGCGCGGTCGGCTGGTTGTACCAGGAGCTCCACGTCTGCCCGCCGTTGACCGTGATCGTCGCGCCCTGATCGGCCGCGATCAGAATGAGGTCGCGGTTGGTCGGGTTGATCCAGATCGTGTGATAGTCATCGCCGCCAGGCGCGCCTTTGATCGCGGTGAAGGTTCGGCCGCCGTCGTCCGATCGATAGGTCGAGGTGTTCGCGGCGTAGAGGATGTCAGGGTTTGTCGGATCGACACGAACGTTCGCGAAATCGTCGCCGCGTCCCCAGACGCGATTCTCCGTGTTCATCTGCGTCCAGCTCGCGCCGGCATCGTCGGATCGATACAGCCCCGATGTGCGCGCGGTGACCCAGGCGTAGATCCGCCGCGGGTTGCCCGGCGCGATCCCGATGCCGATGCGGCTCAAGCCGTCGGCCGCCGCGGGCAGCCCGCGCGTCAGCGGCTGCCACGTGGCGCCGCCGTCGGTCGACTTGAACAGCCCGCTGGTCGGCCCGACATACGCGTTGTTGTATTCCCACGGGCCCTGCCGCGCGGCCCACAGGACGGCGTAGACCGTTTGGGCGTTCGCGGGGTCGAACGCGAGGTCGATGGCGCCCGTGTTCTCGTCCTTGTAGAGGACCTTCTGCCACGTGCGTCCGCCATCGGTCGACCGGAAGACGCCGCGCTCCTCGTTCGGCCCGTAGGGATGACCGAGCGCGGCAACAAAGACGCGATTCGGATCGGTCGGGTCGACGATGACAGCGCCAATCTGCCGCGCCTCGCGCAGGCCGAGATGCTGCCAGGTTTTGCCGGCGTCGATCGATTTGTAGATCCCGTCGCCGACCGAGAGGTCCGGCCGCTGCAGTCCTTCGCCGCTGCCGACATACAGGATGTTCGGATCCGATGGCGAGACGGCGATCGCGCCAATCGACTGCGTCGGCTGATCGTCGAAGATCGGCGTCCACGTCAGGCCGTAGTCGGTCGTTTTCCAGACACCACCGTTGTTGACGCCGATGTAGAAGACATTCGGCCGCTGCACGACGCCGGCGGCGCCGACCGTCCGCCCCCCGCGGACAGGGCCGATCGCCCGCCATTCCAGGGCCCTGTACCGCGACGGGTCGACGGTTTGCGCCGTCGCGACTTCGATCGCGGCTCCGACGAGAACAGCAGCGAGAAGCGTCTTCACAGCGCCGATTATACGAGCCGGGCGCCCCGCCGCCCCGCCGGCGCGATGCCCTCGCGCGCCTCGCCCGTCGCACTCCCGCACCTCGCACTCTCGCACCTCGCACTCTCGCACCTCGCACCTCGCACCTCGCACCTCGAGAATGGCATCCTCGCCCCCCGCGACTCTCCCCCCCTGCACGTCGTCATTGTGTTATCGTGTGGCGGTCAGGAGGAGGCTCGATGAGGAAGGCGTTACGCTTGCTGCCGCTCGCGCTCGCCGCGTGCGGGCTGCTCGCCAGTCCAGCCGGGGGCCAGACCACCACGGAGCTGAAGGTGGGGGACCAGGCGCCGGACTTCACGCTTCCGGGCACCGACGGCAAGACCTACACCCTGAGCAAGGACATGAAGGGCCACTGGGTCGTGCTGGCGTGGTTCCCGAAGGCGTTTACCGCTGGTTGAACGGCCGAATGCAACTCGCTCCGTGAGAGCGGGGGACTGATTCGGAAGTTCGACACCGCGTACTTCATGGTCAGCGTCGACACGCTCGAAGACAACAAGGCGTTCGCGCAGAAGGAGCACGCGGATTTCACGCTGCTCGCCAACCCGGACAAGAAGGTTGCGTTCGCCTATCAAGTGATTGCGCCTGACGCGCCGCCCGAGCGCCAGTTCGCCAGACGCTACACCTACTACATCGATCCGACCGGGAAGATCGCCCTCATCGACAAAGCGGTGAAGCCGGCCAGCTCGGGCCAGGACATCGTGACGCACCTCCAGGAGCTGAAAGTTCCCGAGCGCAAATCAAGTAACTGATTGAGGGATTGGGGGCGGTGGTCGAGAGACCATCGTCCCCGTTGTGCGTGCACGGCTCAGGAGCACCTGACCGCCGCGATTTCGTCCCGCTTGTGCTTGAACGCGGCGACCCACGCGTCCACTACCGATAATCCCCATCCGCCGCCTCTCGCTGGCTTGTCGCCGAAGCCCGCGACACTGAACAGATCGCGCAGCTGATCGTCGCTGAGTTCGGTCAGCAGATCCGCGAGGAACTTGCGGCCCACTTCCGAGATCAGCGGGTCGCTCAGCGTGCCGGTCTGAGAAGGCGCAAGGTTCCCCACGCACCGCTTCGCGCCCTTCCACACCGGCACGTGCGACCATTCGTCGAGGTTGGCGCCGCCGACGGACTTCCGGTTGAACAGGTTGGCGCGGCCGAACGTCATCCCGACGTCGTGAGTCATCATGAACGGCGTGGGGCAGTCGGCGAGCGCACGTTTTGAATGCTCCTCGCTCGGGCAGAAGACGCGCTGCTGGTCGGGTTTGTTGTCGCCGTGCTGCAGCAACACCGCCACAAGCTTGAGCGCGTCCCGATGCGCGCGCGGCGCGCCGCCTGCGCCTTCGTCGACCAGATCGAGCTCGGGCCACGCCCAACCCGGTCCGACGCTCGGCGCTTCGATGTCGTGCCCCGGCATCTTGCGCTCGATCGCGGCGACATCGAAAAGCATGTCGCCCGACGCAGTCCGTCCGTCGCCCACCAGCCGCGCGGGACAGTGGTGACACACGACGTGAACGGGGTACAACGGGTCGGCGCCGAATCCAAGCGCCCACAACAGCCGTGTCGCGGCAATTCCGGCGGACACCTCGCTGTTATCGCGTCCGTAGCGCACCTTGACGCGATCTTCGGGCGTGATCGCGCAACCGAATTTCGGCGTGGCGCCGCTGAACGCTTCCTCCACGTACTCGCACGTCACGGTGGCGCCCGGCGCGAACGCTCCTTTCCCCTGAGGGCCCGCCTTGAGGTCCATCGCCCTCACATCCGTTTGCTTCCAGACGTGCGCGCGGCGGATCAGGGAAAGCCGCTGGGCAGCGGTGACGTACACCCGATCTGAATGCAAGCCTGACGCGAAATGCGCGCAGTCGAGCGCCAGGGCCGAGAGAATCACCGCCGCGGACAGCTTGGGCAATCCGACCATTGAAAAGACGAGGTGCAAGAAGAAGTCCACTCACCGCGGCCGCCGAGCTTTCGTGTCACCCCGCACACGCTGTGTGCGCGCTGACACGGATTCCCGTCGGAGAGACTCTCTTAACTAGCAAAGAATCAGCACTTTAGCTCATGGCTGTGCGGTTGCTCCATTCCTCCTGAACACGGAGGACGAGATGAGATCGAGCCGCACGACTCGGACGCTGGCGATGATGACGATGACGGTGGCGCTTCTGCAGGCGACGCGGGCAACTGCGCTTGACGGCGCGCGCACGTCGGCCGCGACTCCGACGCGGCGCGTGATTGTGAGCATTCCGGATCGGAAGCTCGTGCTCGTCGAGAACGACGAAGTCGTCCGCGTGTTTTCCGTGGCAGTTGGCGCGCCGGACTCGCCAAGCCCGGTAGGCACGTTCAGCATCGTCAACCGTGTCTCGAATCCAACCTACTACAAGCCCGGAACGGTGATGAGCCCCGGTCCCACCAATCCGGTCGGCACGCGCTGGATCGGCCTCAGCGTCAAGGGCTACGGCATACATGGCACCGACCGTCCGGGCTCGATTGGCTTTGCCAAGTCTCACGGCTGCATCCGCCTGCGCAACGCCGACGTCGAGCGACTTTTCGAGCTGGTCAGACCGGGCGACGTGGTTGAGCTGCACGCCGATCGCACGCCGGAGATCGCGCGGTTCTTTCCCGACATCCGCTGATTCCACGTCAACGCAGTTTTTCACTCAGGGAGACTCACATGTTGCTGCTCAAGTACGTGCTGTTCACCGGCGCCGCCGGACTCCTCGCGACCGCCGCAGGCATTCTCCTCACCGACGTCTGGAACGCGGTGCGGGCATCGAGGCCACCCGTGCTCAGGTGGCGGCTTGCCGGCCAGTTCGCTGCGGCCGCCGGCGTCGCGCTGTTGCCCGCGCTGAGCCTCGTCGTGGTGCCGAATGGCGCCGCCGGCGTACGCGTCAGCCAGATGTCGGGGAAAGTCACGGGGCCGCTCTACGCCGGCACGCATCTCGTCGCTCCGCTTCTGCAGCAGGTGGAGGTCTATGAGATCCGCGATCAGGTCTACTCGACGATCCCTGCGGAAGCACCCAGGGATCGCTCGCCTGTGTTGAAGGTTTACAGCAAGGAAGGGCTGCCGGTGGGTCTCGGCATTACCGTTCGCTATCAGCTCGATCCGCAGCGGCTGACATACATGCAGAACAGTCTGCCGCGTCCCGTGGAGACCGAGATCATGCCGCCGGTCGTCGCGAACGCTTTCCGGCAGACGATCTCCGGCTACATGGTGCGCGAGGTGTTTTCGTCGAAGCGCGAAGAGGTGCGGCGCATCGCCGCGGACGCGATTACGCGGCGCCTTGTCGGGGACGGCATCATCGTCAAGGACGTGATGCTGCGTGATGTAACGCTGCCGGGGGAATATGCGAAGGGCCTCGAAGGGCTGCTGCTGAAGGCGCAGGAGAACGATCGGATGGGGATCGAGCTCGAGTTGAAGCAGAAGATGGTGCGGACGGCGGAGCTCGAAGCCGAGGCGGAGAAAGTGCGCCACGTCAAGCAGGCCGAGGGCCGCGCGCAGGTGACCGTGCTCGAAGCCAAAGCCCAGGCCGACGCGATGCAGCACACGCTCCCGTTGAAAGAGAAACAGATTCAGCAGAGCCGTCTCGAGGCCGAGGCGCGCAAGGAAGCGACCGTGAAGGGCGCGGAAGCGGCGGCGCAGGCCAAGGTGATCGACAGCAAGGCCGAGCTCGAGAAGCGCAACCTGATGTCGCAGGCCGATGCCCAGCGCATTCATCTGCTCGCGGGCGCCGATGCCGAACGCATGAAGTCAGAGGCGCAGGTGCTGCAGGGCAACCCGCTGCTCATTCAGAAGATCGTCGCCGAACGGCTGTCCGACAAGGTGCAGATCATGATGGTGCCGATGGACGGCAAGTTCTTCTTCACGAACGATGTCTTCAGGACGTCGCCGATGGGCGGTGCGGTCACGCTGCCGCACGCCGAGCGCTGAACATGGAGGTGCTATCATGCGCGGCCGTGGGCTTCCACGGCCGCGCTCCGTTTCCGCGCACAGCGGCGTGCGCGGTGCTCATCCTCCTTGGCGGCGCAACCGTCCGCGGCCAGCGGGCCTCCTTCGAGGATCTGGCATCCGAGCTGGCCGCGAAAATCGCGGCGGTGGTTGCGCCCGCAGGCGCTGTATTCGTGACATCGATTCCGGTCGATGCGGCGGACGAAGCGCCGCTCCGGCAGGTCGCACGCGAGGTCGCGCGCGTGTTGACAGCCCGCGGCGATCGTCTCGTCGCGGCCGAGGCCGCCGCCGTGGTCGTCACTGTGGGCTGCTCCACCAACTTGCGCGAGCGCGCGTGCCTCGCCGAGGTCCGTCGAGCAGACACGCGCCAGGTCGTCAGCGCGAGCAAGGCTGATGACGGGCGCACCAGCGCCGACGCGGATCCCATCCTTGCCCTCGAAGCCGTGCCGCTGTTCGCGCAACGCGCCGCGATTCTCGACGTCGCGCCGCTCGGCGATCGCCTGCTGGTCCTCGATCCCGCGGCCATCACCCTCTACAGCCGCGCAGACGAGGGGTGGCGGCGAGTGGAATCGCGTGCGATTGGCCAGGCCAGAGTGTGGCCACGCGACCTGCGAGGGCGCCTGCGCGTGAGCGGCAGGGCGATCGAGGCGTTTCTTCCCGGCGCCGTCTGCCGCGGTCCGGTGGATCTGTCCGGGCTCACGTGTGTCGACGAGCGCGAGCCCTGGCCGCTCGCCGTCGACAATGCAGGGATCGATGCGGCGCGGAATTATTTTCAGACGCCCGAAGGCGTGTCGTTTGTCGGCGCGGCGGCGCTCGGCGCGGACGGCGACGCGCGGTGGGCGCTGGCGGACCCGTCGGGTACGCTGATGTTGATGGACGAGCGGCGCAAGCCTCTCGGCGCGATCGGCTCCAGCGACGACGTGGCCGGGTTGACGGCGCGCTGCCGCCCGGGCGCCGCCTACCTCCTCGCGTCCTCGCGGACAATCCGCGGCGCCGCTGAAAGGGTCGACCTGCAAGCTGACACCGATACGCTGCGGCTGCTGCGCGTGGTCGGGCGGCGGCTGCTGACCGCAGCCACGCCGCTCGTGCTGCCGGGCCGCCTCACGGCGCTGTGGGCGGCGCCAGGAGCGGGTGTCGCGACCGTCGTCGCGCACGACGCCGGCACCGGACGATATGAAGCGTTTCAGGTCAGCATTTCCTGCGTTCGCTAGCGCGTGCCTGGCTGCCGTCATCGTCTCGGCTGCTCGGCCGCAGTACGGTGGAACGCTGAGAATCGACACGCGCGCGAACATCCGCACGCTCGATCCCGCGGCATCGCCGAGCGACGTTGTCGAGACGGCCGCCAGCAACCGGATCGCGCCGCTCGTGTTCGAGCCGCTCGTGTTCGTCGATCCCGCCGGCGGACTGAAACCGCTCCTCGCGGCGTCGTGGGAGAGCCAGGCTGGAGGGAAGCGCTGGCGCTTCCGGATGCGTGGCGGTGTCCGGCTGCACGACGGAACTCCGCTGGAGCCGTGGCACGTGGCGACGTCCCTGCGCGGCGTCGAGAGCACCTGGACCATCGCCGCCGACGGCGATGCCATCGTGATCGACCTTCCCCAGCCTCGGCCGTCGCTGCCGTGGGAGCTGACGGACCGCCGGCACGCGATCGCGGTGCGGCGAACGCCCACCGAGATGATCGGGACCGGACCCTTTCGCATCGATCGCATCGACGCGGGCCGCGTGTGGCTTCGCGCGCACGATTCCTACTGGTCCGGCCGTCCGTTTGTAGACATCGTCCAGATCGAGATGGGCCGCAGCTTTGCGGCGCAGCTCACCGATCTCGAGGTGGGTCGCGCCGATCTGATCGAGCTGCAACCAACCGACGCCAGGCGGCTGACGCAGCGGGGCCTGCAGGTGGCGGCGTCGCGTCCGCTCGATCTGTTCGCGCTGGTGTTCGAGCCGCACAGGGCCGGCTCCTCGAGCGAGCCGCTTCGCCGGTCGCTGGCGCGGGCGTTCGAGCGCGTGGCGCTGTGCAACGTGCTGCTGCAGGGGCGGGCCGAGCCGGCCGAGACGCTCTTGCCGGCGTGGCTCAGCGGATACGCGCCGGCCTTCGCGGCGCCTGCCGGGCTGCCGCTGTCGCGATCGGCGATCATGAGGCTGCCGGTCGATCAGCGGACGCTGACGCTCCGCGTCGAGGCTGGCGACGCGCTGGCGCGATCGATCGCGGAGCGGATCGCCGTCGACGCGCGCGAATCCGGTGTCCTGGTCACGGTGCAGGTGCCCGCCGGCCTTGCGCCGCGTCCCGATGTCCGGCTCGTGCGCGTCGGGCTCGATGCGACGAGCCCGGACCGGGCGCTGGCGCGTGTCATGGCGGCGCTGGGATCGCGCACGGTCGCGCTCGCGACCAACGAACCGGCGCCTGCGATCGGCGCGCCGCTCGACGTGGTGCTTCGCGTGGAGCGCGCGCTGCTCGAGGCGTCAATCGTCGTACCTGTCGCGCACGTGCCGGAGCTCTACGGCGTCGGCGAGCGCGTCGACGAGTGGGACGCACAGCCGGTGACGGCGACGGGCGGGTGGAACCTGGCCAATCTCTGGCTCAAGCCCCCTGCACCAGAGGCGCGCGCGCGGCCATGACGCTTCGCAACCGCCTGTTCGCGCTGGTCAGCGCGGCCGTCGCGCTCACCGTCGTGCTCGTCACGTCGACTGTCGCCTCGAGCGCCCGCCGCGCGTTCGCCGCCGTCGACGCCCAGCGGACGGCGGCGCTCGTCGCGCAAATCCGCCGCGAGTTCGCCGCCGAAGGGGAGCAGGTGATCGCGCGCCTCGAGCGCATTGCCGCCAGCGATGCCGTGCTGCGCACCGCCGGCGACGTGGGGCGTTCGAAGAGCGACCTCTCGCTGCATGTCGGCGAAGCGGCGCCGCTGGCGTCCGCTCAGGGGCTCGATTTTCTCGATCTGGTCGGGGACAACGGCACGATCATCTCATCGGCGCACTGGCCGGCGCGCTTCGGCTATCGACATCCATGGGCTGCTGACGTGAAGCCGCCCGCGTCCGCCGCGTTCCTGCAGCGCGTGGACCTGCCCGGCGAAGTCGCTCTCGGGCTCCTCGCCACACTCACGGTGACGGCAGGGGATCGGCGGCTGCTGGTCACCGGTGGGCGGCGGCTCGATCAGCACTTTCTCAACGCCCTCGTGCTGCCTCAGGGGACGCGCGTCCTGCTGTATCGCAATCTCGAGCCCGAGGTATCGCGCCAGCAGTTGATCGACGCGTCCGGCGTGGTCCCGGAGGCCGCGCCGCTCGATCCCCTCATCGCGCGTGTCCGCCAGAGCGGGCAGGAGGCGCGCGAGGACGTGGCGTGGCCGGAAGCGGAGACCGTGGATGCGCTGCCGCTGAAAGGCCACGACGGCACGGTCCTCGGCGTCCTGCTCATCAGCAGCTCCCGCCGCGAGCTCTCCGCGCTGGTCACGCGAATCCGGTGGAGCGGCATCGGTTTCGGCGCGCTCGGTCTCGCGTTCGGTTTCGGGCTCAGTTACGTGCTGGCGTCTCGGGTCACGCGCCCTGTGGAGCAGCTCGCCGAGGCGGCGAGAGCCGTCGCGGCCGGCGATTGGAATGCCGGAGTGGATGTGTCAGCCGCGTCCAGCGAGATCGCGGCGCTAGCCGAAGCGTTTGCGACGATGACCGGTCAGCTCGTCGATCAGCGCGACAGGCTGGTGCAGGCCGAACGAGTGGCGGCGTGGCGCGAGCTCGCGCGCAGGCTCGCGCACGAGCTGAAGAACCCGTTGTTTCCGCTGCGCCTCACGCTCGACAACCTTCGGCGGGCCAGAACGTTGCCGCCCGGCGAGTTCAATGAGGTCTTCGAGGAAGGTATGGGCGCCCTGGCCACCGGCCTCGCCAATCTCAACACCGTCGTCGGCCGATTCAGTGACTTCGCCCGCATGCCGGTGCCCGAGTGGGCCGACGTCTCACCGAACGCCGTCGTGCAGCAGACGGCGCGATTGTTTCAGGCGCAGCTCGAGGCGCCCGGTCAGCCGGCGATCGTGGTCGCGCTCGACCTCGACCCGTCGGCCGGTTCCATCCGCGCCGACGGCGAACAGATCGGCCGGGCGTTGCAGAACCTGCTGCTCAATGCGATCGACGCGATGCCGCGCGGCGGACAACTGACGATTCGCACGCGGCGGTCGGCCGGCGGCATCCTGCTGGACGTCGCGGATACCGGAGAAGGATTGACCGCCGAGGAGCGCGAGCGCCTTTTCACGCCGTACTACACGACGAAGCAGCACGGCACTGGCCTCGGTCTGGCGATCGTGCAGGCGGTCGTGACCGATCATGGCGGCAAGATCTGGGTGGACAGCACGCCCGCGCGCGGGACGACCTTTCACATCGAGCTGCCGGTTGGGCCCACGCCCTGTGAAAAGGCTGCGTTGTGAAATCAGGAATTATGAATTTGCAATAATTTGGAATTTGGAATTGCCACCGGTTAATCTCGTCGTGCTAATTCTGAATTCCGAATTCTGAATTCTGAATTCTATGACGCGCATTCTGATCGTGGACGACGAGGCATCGACGCTGGCGTCGCTGTCGCGCGCGTTCCGCCTGGCCGGCTACGACGCGGTCGTCTGCGACCATGCGGCCCGCGCCGTGTCGCTGCTTCGGCACGAGCACTTCGATCTCGTCTGCTCCGACGTCGTGATGCCGGGGAAAGACGGGCTGTCGATGCTCGCCGAGATGCGCGACATCGGCGTGACGACGCCGGTCATCATGATCTCGGGCCAGGCGACGATCGACATGGCCGTCCGCGCCACGCGCCTGGGCGCCGTCGACTTCCTCGAGAAGCCGGTCTCGGCGGACAAGCTGCTGCTCACGGTCGAGAACGCGCTCCGGCTGGCGCGTTTGGAGGAGGAGAACCGGCAGCTGCGGCGGCGCGTGGGCCGTCACGAGATCGTCTGGAAGAGCGACGCGATGCGCCGCGTCATGGCGCAGGTCGATCGCGTGGCCCCGAGCGAAACGCGCGTGTGCATCCTCGGCGAGACCGGCACCGGCAAGGAGCTCGTCGCGCGCGCCGTCCACGACGCCAGCCCGCGCCACGACCGCCCGTTCGTCACCGTGAACTGCGCCGCGGTGCCGTCGGAGCTGATCGAGTCCGAGCTCTTCGGCCACGAGAAAGGCGCTTTCACCGGCGCGGCCTCACGGCATCTCGGCAAGTTCGAGCAGGCCCACGGCGGCACGTTGTTTCTCGACGAGATTGGCGATATGCCGGCCGCGATGCAGGCCAAGCTGCTCCGCCTTCTGCAGGAGGGCGAGCTCGAGCGGATTGGCGGCGAGCGGCCGATCGTCGTCAATACGCGCGTGATCGTGGCGACCCACCGCGATCTCGAGGCCCTCGTCAGGAAAAGCACGTTCCGCGAGGATCTCTACCACCGGATCTACGTGTTCCCCATCGTCGTGCCGCCGCTGCGACAGCGGCCGGACGACATCCCGCTCCTCGCGGATCACTTTGCGGCGCGCGTCGCCGAGCAGAACGGGTGGAAGCCGCGCGGCTTCACGCCGGAGGCCGTTGAGCAGCTGGTTCGTTACGCCTGGCCCGGCAACGTGCGCGAGCTGCGCAACGTCGTCGAACGCCTGCTGTTGCTGACCGACGATGCCGTGGATGGCGCGACCGTCGGTCAGGTGTTGTCGGGGCGGTCCTCAATCGCGGGGCCGGCTGCGGGCAACGGCTCGCTTGCCGATCGGGTGACGGCGTTCGAGCGTGAGGTGGTGCTGGCGGAATTGAACGCGCATGGCCACCGCGTGACGGACGCCGCTCGGGCGCTCGGGCTGGAACGCAGTCATCTTTACAAGAAATGCCAGCAGCTCGGGATCGATCTCAAGGCGGAGCGTAAATAACAGAGATTCGGGACTCATTACTCAGCATCTCGTGCAGCAGCACGCCCAAGCTGAACACGTCGCTGCGATGATCGACCTTGCCGCCGCGCGCCTGCTCGGGCGACATGTACGTGACCGTCCCCATCACCATGCCGGGGTCGGTCTCCGCCTTGACGACGGTGAGGCCGCCGGAGTCGCCGCTGAGCGCATCCACCAGTTTCGCCAGACCGAAGTCGATGATTTTCGCGTGCCCGTCCTCGGTGAGCATCACGTTGGCCGGCTTGAGATCGCGGTGGACGATGCCCTTGTCGTGCGCGCGCGCGAGCCCTTCGGCGACCTCGGTGGCGATTTCGAGGGCGCGGTGCGCCGGCAGCGGGCCGCGCGCGGTCAGGTCGCTCAACTTCTCGCCGCGCACCAGCTCCATCGCGATGAAGTTGACGCCGTCGGCTTCGTCGATCGCGTGGATGACCGCGATGTGCGGATGTTCGAGCGCGGAGGCAGCGCGCGCCTCCTGAACGAACCGCTGGCGCCTGTCGGCGTCGGCCATCAGTTCCGGCGGCAGCACCTTGAGCGCCACCTCGCGGTTCAGGCGCAGGTCGAGCGCGCGATAGACGACGCCCATGCCGCCGCGGCTGATCTCTTCGACGATCTGATAGTGCGAGAGCGTCCGGCCGATCGGGGACACGGGGGGCATTTTAATAGGGATTGGGGATTAGGGATTAGGGATTAGGGATTGGGGGAATCGGGATTCGCGCTGGGATTCATCTTGGGACTCGTCGGGGACTCGCCGCGTTCTCGCACACGACCCCGAAGCTGAAGCCCCGGGCGCGCAGGTTGGGAATCAGACGCGCCGTCGCGTCGACCGTGTGCCGCTGGTCCTCGAACGGCGCCGACTCGTCGCCGTCGTGCATGACGATGATGTCGCCGTCTTTGACGCGATCGCGCAGGCGGTTCATCACCGAGTCCGCCGTTCGCGCGCGGAACCAGTTCCAGTCCCACAGCATCCAGCCCCAGCCGACCAGCTGGTGATCGATCCGTTTCAGCCCCGCGTACATCGCCCAGCTGCGCCAGCCCGCATGCGGTCGGAACGCGGGGCATGACCGGCTGCCCGCCACGCGCTCGATGTGATCCGCCGCGTCGGTGAGCGATCGCGCGAAGGCGTCCGGCGACATGAGCATGTACCGCCGCGTCGCCGAATGCAGCGCGACCGAGTGCCCGTCGGCGAACATGCGGCGCACCAGCGGCGCCGTACGCTCGGTGATGTGCCGGTCGATCAGAAAGAACGTCGCGCGTACGCGCTCCCGCGACAGGACGTCCAGCAGATCCGGCGTCGTCGCCGGATTCGGCCCATCGTCGAACGTGAGGTAGATCGTCGGCGGCGTCCGCTTCGGCATGTGCCAGACGGCTCGGCCGCCGGCGATCGCGTCGAACAGGAACGGCACGGGAGCCGTGTGCGCGAGCGCCAGAACACCCGCGCCGACCGCGATCAGGATCCACATCGACTACCTCGCGGGCACCGCGGTCATCAGCTCCGCGAGCGCGAGCTTCAGCGTATTCATGCCGGCGCGGTCGCCCTTGTGGTGCCCCATGCGCACCACCACGAGGTCGTGCGTGGGGATGATCACCGTGCGCTGACCGCCGGCGCCGTTTGCGAAGTACGCGGCCCTGGGTATGGGCCACGCGCCGTCGCCGTTCACCCAGAACAGGCCGCCGTACACCGGCTGCTTCCAGGCCGGCGCCGGCGTGCTCACAAACTGCGCCCATCCTTCCGGCAGCAGGCGCTGCCCCTGCCAGATGCCGTCCTGGACGTACAGCAGTCCGATCCGCGCCCAGTTGCGCGCGGTGCCGTAGTCGTAGCCGCTCAGCAGAAAGTTCCCGTACGGATCCGTCTCGAGCACCTGACGCCTTATCCCGATGCGATCGAACAGCGCGCGCTGCGGGAAGGTCAGATAGGGCTCGCCGCGTTTGATCACCGCCTGCTTGATCAGCCAGCCGACCATCAGCGGATCGGAGTTGCGATACCGGCCCTCGGTGTTCGGCGGGAACTGCAGCGGCCGCGTCATCGAGTGCTTGAACGCGTCGATCGCACCCGTATAGATCAGCGTGTGATCGGGGTAGCCCTTGTCGGGCGTGTAGTCGGGATCCTGTCCGGCGATGAATTTCAACCCGCTGCTCATATGCAGCAGATCCGCGATGCGGATCGCGGCGCGCGGGTCGCCGGGCTTCTGCCAGTCGGGCACCGGCGCCGGATCGTTCACGCGGAACACGCCGTCTTTCACAAGCAGCGCGAAGAGCGTGGCAGTGAGGCTCTTGCCCATCGACCAGCTCTCGAGCTGCGTGTCCTTCGTGATTCCCGGCATGTAGCGCTCGCCGACGATCTGGCCCTTGTAGACGACGACAACCGCCGCGGTGAGCGCGGCGGGATCCGAGAACGCGAGATCGACGGCCTTCGCGATGCGGGCGCGATCGACTCCGGCCGGCCACGGGTCGCGTGACGGTGCGTCGCCCATCGGCCACGGCTGGGACGCGGCATCGGGCAGGGTGGTCTTCACCGGCACCGGCGTGAAGAAAATCCCGTCGTGATCCTGCGGGTGAATGATGCAGCCCTGATCGCCGTAGAACTTCGCGGTTCTCGTCACCGCGCCGTGCGTCATGCGCACCAGCTTCTTCTCGCGGTCGACGTCGAAGGTGACGCCGCGGCGCTGGTCTTCGGGAAACAGGAAGAAGCCGCTGTTCTCGAAGGCCTCCGCGGGCTCGCGGCCGGAGACAAAGACGGCCGAGCACAGGACCTTCGCGTAGCCGGCGAGGCCGAGCGCGATCGGCGTGCCCTCGGGCGCGAACGCCGACGGAGGTCGCCGCGGCTGTTGCGCGATACCGGGGGCCAGTCCAGCGAGGCAGAGCAGCACGATCGCGATCAACCGCTTGCGCATGACGCCTCCAGTCTGTTTCAGGGTTCAGAAGGACAGACAAGCCTTCCAGGATCTTCCGATTGTGCCGGCTGATTGTGCCATTCAGCGCAGTCGCGGGCAATCGTCGAGCGATCTGCTGTCCGGCAACGGACGCCGCGCCGAAGTACTGTAACGCGTGATCTCCTTCGTCCTCTTCGGCCTCCTGCTGGCCGCCGTGCCGTTCGTTCTGCCCATCGTGAGCCTCGTGTCGCAGGGACGGCTGCGGGCCCGTCTGCACGCCGTCGAGGAGTTGCTCGATCAGCAGCAACGTTTGCTCGACGAGGTCAGCAGGCGGCTGCGTGAAGTGCGCAAGGAAGCGCCTGCGGAACGGGCGGCTGCCGAGCGGGAACCCGCGCCGAAGATCGCCCAACCCGTCATGCCGATCGTGGTTCCGGCGCCGGGCCCGACTCCGGCGCCAGCTCCATCGCCGCCAGTGACACCGCCACCGCCGCCGATCTCCGGCGTCGAGCCGCCGCCGCCTGCGCAGGCGGCGCCCGTCCCGCCCGTCCCGCCGCCGGCGCCGCCGGTGCCGCCGGTGCCGCCGGTCGTTCAGCCGAGGCCCATCGCACCGCCGGTTGCGCGTCGCGCGCCGCCGCCACCCGCGCCGCCTCCCGCGCTGATCGAGCGGCTCGACTGGGAACAGCTGATCGGCGTGAAGATGTTTTCGGCGGTGGCCGGCATCGCGCTGGTTCTGGCCGCGGTGTTTTTCCTGCGCTACTCAATCGACCACGGCTGGCTGGCTCCGCCGGTTCGCGTGGCGATCGGCCTGCTGACGGGCATTGCGCTGCTCGTCGCCTGTGACTTGAAGGCCGCGCGGCGCTATCCGGTGACTGCGAACGCGCTCGACGCCGCGGCGATCGCCATTCTCTTCGCAACCTTCTTTGCGGCTCATGCCTTGTGGCACCTGATTCCAGCAATTGCGGCGTTCGGCCTGCTGGCACTCGTGACCGCGGTGGCCGTGCTGCTCTCGATTCGGCGCGACTCGCTGTTCATCGCGGTCCTCGGCCTGCTCGGCGGCTTTGCGACGCCCGTGCTCTTGTCGACCGGCGAGAACCGGCCGATCCCGTTGTTTGCCTACCTGCTGCTGCTGAACATCGGCCTCGCGTGGGTGGCGCAGCGCAAGCGCTGGTCGATGCTGACGATCCTGACCCTCGTCTTCACGACGATTTACCAGTGGGGCTGGGTCGTGCAGTTTCTCACGGTCAACCAACTGTCGCTGGCGATGGGGATCTTCCTCGTGTTCGCGTTGATGGGTTTCGTTGCGCTGATGTTCGGCGGACGTCCCGCTCCGCCGGCCGGCACTCCACGCTCGGTGGAGCTGACCGGCCTGGCCGCCGCCCTGATGCCGCTCGTGTTCGCCGCGTACCTCGCGGTCGTTCCCGCGTACGGCGCGCGGCCCGCGCTGCTGTTCGGCTTCCTTCTCATCATCGACTGCGGGCTGCTGGCGGTCACCATCGCGCGCGGCGAGGAGCTGGCGCACGCGATTGGCGCCGCCGCCGCCATCCTGGTATTCGCCGTCTGGCTGGCGAACTCGTACGCGATCGGCGCGTGGACGACGGCAATCGCATTCACGGTTGCCTTCGTGGTTCTCTTCGCGCTTGCGCCCCTCGTCGCCCGGCGCTTCAAGCGGCCGCTGACCGGCCTAGCCGAGCGCAGTGTCATCGCGGCGCCGATTCTCATGTTCGTGTTTCCCGTCCTCGCGCGGATCGAACCGGCCGCCGAGGCGCCATTGATGCTCTTCGCGCCGCTCTTCGCGCTGCTCGTGCTGATCGCCTGGCGCGCCCTCGTCACCGGACAGTTCCCGCTCTATTTCATCGCGGCGTTCTTCGGCATGGCTGCGGAAGCGGCGTGGTCTGCGACGCATCTGACCGACACGCACTTCCGCGCCGCCTTTGCGTTGTACGCTGCGTTCGGCGCGTATTACTTCGGTGTGCCGATCATCGCGCGCCGAACGGGCCGCGTCATGGATCCCAGCTGGGGCGGCGGTGCCGTCCTCATCTCCAGCCTTCTGCTGCTGCTCTTCCTCGCGAGCGGTCCCCATCCGGCGGCAGCTTTATGGGGCCTCGCGGTCTTGTTGACGATCCTGAACGCCGGCATCTTCATCGAGGGCGCAGCGGGGGAGCTGCCCGCGCTCTCCGTGGCCGGTGGCGCGCTGTCGTGGGTCGTGTTGGCCGTGTGGTGGGGGAACGCCGCGGCGGCGGTCGGCATCCTGCCGTCGCTGCTGTTCCTCGTGATCCTGACGCTCACCATGCTCGTCGGCCACGCCTGGGCCCAGCGCCAGGTCAGGAGCAAATCGGACTACCATCCGTCGCGCTTTGGTTTTCGTCAGGGCACGTATCTCGGCCTGCTCGGCCATTTGTTCCTGTACTTCACGGCGATCGATCCGACCTGGTCGACGCCACCGTGGCCATTGTTCGGCGCGCTGGCCGTCGTCACGCTCGCGCTGACCGCCACGTCGCTCGCGGTGTACGGCGGCGACCTGCACGCGGCCGGCGTGATCGCCGCCGCCATCATCGTCTTCGCATGGTCTCGCGTGACCGACGTCGCGTGGGCGCCGACGATGGTCATGGCGGCGGAAACGGTTGCCGCGTACGCCCTCGCGTGGCTCCTGGTCATGCGGAGCCGCGGTTCGTGGCTGGGCGCCGCGGCCGGCGCCGTCTGGGCGCTGTTCATGGCCGAGCTGATCCTCGTCGAGGCATCGGCGGCACACACCGCGCTTCCGGTGGCCATCGTGATTGCCGTGCACCTCGTGAACATCTCGCTGGTCTTCGCCGTGGCGTGGTCGTGCCAGTGGGACTGGGTGGCGCCGGCTGCCGTGCTGCCAGCGTGGTGGGCCGATGCAGCCTGGCACGACGCGCATCCCGAGCGTGACGAGTGGGGATCGGGGTTTGCGCTTGCCGTGTCGCTCTACGCGGTATTTGCCGCATTTCCGCTCGTGCTCGGCCGCCGCGCGCGCGGGTCTCGCGATCCGTACCTGACGGCCATCGCCGGGAGCATGTTGTTTTTCTTCGCCGGGCGCGCCGCGCTGCTGCAGGGTGGCTTCGCCCAGTTCGTCGGCGCCATCCCCGTCGCGGAAGCGGCGGTGATGACAGTGCTGCTCCGCGAGCTGCTGCGCATCGAGTCCAGTGGTTCGCGCGATCTCGGACGTCTTGCGCTCGTGGCAGGCGTGGCGCTCGGGTTCGCGACGGTGGCGATTCCTTTGCAACTGCGTCATCAGTGGATCACGATCGGCTGGGCCCTCGAAGGGGCTGCGCTCGCGTGGACCTACCGCCGCATTCCGCACCGCGGGCTGCTGTACTGGGCGTTCGCGCTGCTGGCGGCCGTGTTCGTGCGGCTGGCGTTCAACCCGGCGGTGTTGGTGTACGAACCGCGCGGGATGCGCATCTTCAATTGGTACCTCTACACGTATATGATCTGCGGCGCCGCGATGTTCGTGGCGGCGCGGTTGTTCACCACCACTGATGATCGGCTGGCCGATGCGCTGCCCCGGGCATCGGCGCTGCTGCCCGCGGCCGGCGTGATCGTGCTGTTCCTCCTGTTGAACATCGAGATCGCCGATTTCTACGCGACGGGCCGCGAGATCACGTTCCGATTTGGCGTGACGCTCGCACAGGACCTCACCTACACGATCGGATGGCTGTTGTTCGGGATGCTGTTGCTCACCGCCTGCATCTATCTGCACAATCGTCCTGGCCGCGTCGCGGCGGTCGCGCTGATCGCGGTCACGGCCTGCAAGGCGTTTCTCTACGACATGGGGTCGCTCGGCGGCCTGTATCGCGTCGTCTCGCTCGTTGGGCTCGCCGTGTCACTGTCGCTCGTCGCGCTTGCATTACAGAAGTACGTGTTGCAGGGTTCGAAGGATCAGCCATGAGCACGCGCGCGCCAGCGTCCCGTCCCCGTGATTCGTCAGAGGATTTCCGGGCGAGAGCGCCGCGCCCCGGGACTTACGCAACGACTCACGGAGACGCGGCACTATGGTGCGGCCTTCTGATCGCCGCGTTCTGTGCCGTTACGCTGTCGGGTCAGCAGTCGGCGACGCCGTCGGCGTTTCGATACGAGCGTCCGAT
>Ga0137394_10000285_pt1 | contig 35245 bp, 54 predicted proteins | sample czobulk116metaG_FD_108278 | JGI IMG/M metagenome (GOLD analysis project Ga0137394, IMG submission 108278) | Vadose zone soil microbial communities from Angelo Coast Range Reserve, California, USA - czobulk1.16 metaG | ecosystem: Environmental > Terrestrial > Soil > Vadose zone | place: USA... | reverse complement strand
TGATCGAGGAGTTCGAGTTCGCGGGTTTTCGTCATCACAGCACCTCGACGGCGAGCGAGAGGCCCGCCTGGAGGAGTTCGAGTTCGGCGAGGACGAGGAGTGTCTCGAAGTTGTCGGAGGTCATGCCCGTGTTCATCATGAGAACCATTGTAGTAGAATGGTTCCACGCCGTCAAGCTGCCGGTGCACACGCCGACACACAATCGGCGGGTGCGCACGTCTGCACACCCTGGCGCAGGGCAGGTTAGTCGACGGCGGTGAGGGTGAGCGGGTGCGGATCGACCTCGGTCGCCGTCGCCGGGACGCCGTAGCGGGCGGCGATCCGGGTGAGGTTCTCGGCGCACGGGGTGCAGCAGTCGAGCGCGAGCGCGCCGATCTGGAGCCGGGTCGTCGCCAGCGTGACGCGGTCGTGCGCGCTGTCGCACCGGGCGGCGCGGACGACGATCCCGAGCTGTTCGTCGAGGAGGATCACGGTCATGGCGGCGGAGGAGGCTAAGCCCTTTATAGCATAATTCTCGCCCCTCCGCCCGCCAGGAATGGTCGTCGGGCTTACTTGCGATCCGGCCGTTTGGAGAGGTCTGGCATGGTCGGCACGCCGCCCGCGAACTGCGGCACGCCCGGTAGACCGGCGGTGATCTGGGCGCGGATCTCCCCGAACGCCTCCTCCAAGAGGGCCTCCCACCGAATGAGGTCGAACCAGAGGGAGAGGCGGCCGTTGTCGCCGATCCGGTGCCGGAGCCGCGCGTCGATCCGGCGTGGCCCGGTGCCCTCGAACGGCCGCAGTTGCAGCGTGATCGAGGTCGGGATCAGCATCGTCCCTTTTTTCGCCGTGGTGTTGATCGTCTCCTCGTAGACGAGTTGTTGCTCGCCGCTGTCGGTCCGCACGCTCGATCGAAAGTTGACGTCCTTTTTCGCTTCGAGCCCGGTCACGACTTCGAGGAGCGTCGCCCCGTCGGGCTGCACCATGTCGGGGATGTGATCTTCCAGGAACTCCGCGAATTCGAGCTGCCCTTTCGCGTGCTGTTTCCCGTTGCTCCCGTGCCACGCGCGCCACTCGGGCGTGGACCGACAGGTGTACTTGAGGCGGTGCTGCGCCCAGCCCGCGAGCCGTTCGCCGCCGTTGGCCTCGTGGTAATCGACGAGGGCGTACCACGTCAGTTTTTCCAGGTCCGAGAACACGACGGTCGCGTCGTCTTTGTAGCGCATGACGTAGCGGACAAAGCTGTCGGCATCGTGCACGAGGACGTCGGCGCGGGCGCGGAGCGGGCGCAGCAACGTGTCTTCGAGCCCGATCACGTTGAGGTCCGCGGGCAGCAGGAGAAACGGCATCTCGCGCTCGCTCACGCGGTGGACGTCGCCGCCGTGTTTTAGTTCGCCGAGTTTCTCGCCCGCATCGATCGCCGCCTGGATATTCTCGTAGCCGTCCATCCGTCACCTCTCAATCGTCGTCGTCGTGGTCGGGCGCTGGAACGTCGGGAGTAACGCCGAGCGCCGCCGCCACATAGTGCACGCCGAGCGCCGCGACGACCGCCGCGGCCCCGTAGACGTCATGCAACTCGCCGAGGGTGCGCCCGCGCTCGTGCCGGTCGCGGCGGATCTGCGCGAGGACCTCGGGGTCGGGGTTCATCGCTCACGCCGCGTGCGGATAGTCGGTCGCGCCCGGATCAGTCGGCGTCACCTCGACGACCGCCGTCGGCGCATACGCTCTCAACCCGGCGCTGCCCTGGCCACCGCCGTCGATCTTCCAGTCGTATTTCGCGGCCGCCTTGGTCATGTTGATGTTGCGGAGCACGAGCCCGGCGGGCGGCGTTTTCATGAAGTAGCCGATCGCGTTCAGGTTTTTGCCTTCGATCGTCACGTGCTGGATCGTCACTGCTTGCGGGTTGTTGTTGAACAGGAACGCGCGCCCTTGACCGCCGCCGTAGGCGACTGGATCGAGCGGGCCGAGATAGAGCTGCTCGATCGTCACCTCGGCCAGCGGGCCGCTGATGTGGCGCGCGCCGGTCTTGCGATCCTTCTCGTCGTCGGTGCCGAGCATCGAAATGCCGCCGCCGCCGTAGCGCGCCAGACACCGGCTCAGACGGACGCGCCGGATCGTCGAGAACTCCGCCCCGCCGCTTTGGTTCCGCGGCGTGAACAGCGCGACGTAGCCGGTCGAGGATCCATCGGTGCCGCTACCCTCCAGGATCACGTCCTCGAACGTCAGGTCGATCCCGCACTTGACTTCGAGCGCGCACTTGAACTGCGCGCCGTAGAGCCGCCGCCAGTCGGGATTCTTCGAGAGCGTCGAGTTGCGGATGACGATGTTTTTCGGGATGCGATCGGCGTTCGCGGCATCCGCGCCGCCCGACATGAACGACTGCGCGCCGCCGCCGAGATAGCAGTCGTCGATGAGGAGCCCGTCGGTCCCGTCCCACGCGATCACCGCCTGCGCGTCCTGCCCCGGCCGATAGCAGTCGTCGACCGTGGTCTTGATCAGGCTCGCTTGTTTCCCGTTCGCCGCGAACCCGTGATGCTGGCCGGTGGCGTGGTTGCCGAGCAGGACACAGCGGTCGAGGATGCTGCCGATGCCCGCGTCGTACCAGATGGTGTTGTCGGGATTGTCGGAGCGGAGCGTGAGCCCGACCGCGTGCGCGCCGACCCCGGTCGTCGTGATCGTTTGCCCGGCGCTCCGGATCGTCGCCTGCCCCTCGCGCGGGACCGCGCGCGCCGTCCCGAGGTCGGCGACCGACGACGTGAGGACGACGGGCCGTGACAGGGTGAGCGGGCCCTCGTACTCGCCCGGTTCGAGCACGAGGATCGCGCCGTCGGGCGCGTCGGCGAGGATCGGATCGAGCCGCGCGCCCGCCGTGACGCGGATCGCCTGCGTCGTCGGGCCGTGCGCGTACTCGGCGCATTCGTCGACGATCGCCTGGGCCCACGTGCGGATCTTGTCGAGGTCGGGCATCGAGTGTGCTCCTCTCAGGGGAGGCGGAGAAATTTGCGGAGCTGCGTGTGCCGCCACCGGCGGGGGAGACAGCGCGCCACCCAGCGCGGCGCGTACGCGGTCAGGATCAGGAATACACGGAGGTTGAGATCGGCCGCGGGCATGCGCTCACCGGCGGGTTTCGATGGTGGCCTTGCCGCCGGTCGTCCCGACGACGTCGAGCATGGTCGGGCGCTCGGCGGGGACCGGCATGCGGCGCGCGGCGCGCGTGCTCACGACGACCGATTCCTGCACCGCCTCGACGAGAGCATCGACGAGCGCGGCCGCGTCCGCCGCGGGTTCGGGGCGCGCGGTGCCCGCGTCGCGATCAGAGAGCAGACTCGCCAGGAGCGCGATGGCTTTATCGCGCGCGGGTTGCGTCGCCATCAGTCCGGGACCTTCACCCGATCCGGATGATCAGTCTGCCACTTGCGCATCGCCGCGGCGTCGACCGACGCGTCGGTCGTTTTGGCTTGGCGCACGCCGCGGCACGACGCGCGGTACGCCCACTCGTCGACGAGGTCGGGCGCGAGGACATCGCGGCCGCAGAGCAGGAACACCGGCTCGTCGTCGGTCGAGCGATTGAGGCACGAGTTCGGATCGTCGAGGAGTTCTTGTTTCGTCATGGCGCGTCAGTGCAGTTTCTTGTCGCTCTCGCCGGTGGTCGCCGCGACGACCTCCTCGTCGCTTGCGACCGGGTCCTCGCCCGCGGCGCGCGATCGAAAGTCCACCGGGCGCGGCCCCGGCGTGGGCCCATCGAGATCGAGTTTCGGCTGGCGCGGATCGCGGCGCGTGAGTTCGTTCTCCTCGGTCACGAACATGATCGACGGCTCGTGCGGATGCGTCGGGATCTTGCACTTGACGTCGTCGTCGATCAGCACCGCCGCGCTGTCGCCTTTCGCGGGCTTGATCGTGAGCGTGAGCGTGAGCGAGCCCTTACAGCCGGTCTCCCGCACTGCGGCGACGACGCGCGTGAGGTGCCCTTGCAATTGATCGGTGAGTGTGCCGCGGCGGAGGTCGCAGAGCGTCTGCACGAACGGGCGGTCGGTCATGGCGTGTCCCTCAAGACGGAGGCGGCCAGGGGGAGCGGTCAGTGCGCGGACGATTGTGCTCGAAATAGCGCAGAATCGCCAGCCCTTGTTTTTGGCGGAGGCGGGCGCGGAACCGGACGACGCGCGGACGGCACGCGAGCGGCGGCGGGTCGAGCGTCCACCCGGCCGTTACTGCGCCGCACGAGGTGCACCGGAGCCACAGCCGCCGGGCGTCGCTGCGCAGTTCGGGCGTGTGCCCGGTGGCGAGGCGGCACCGCGTCATGGTGATCCACCAGATCAGTCGGTCGACTCGGGGGTATCGCGCACGGCATGCACGAACCCACACGCGCCACACGTCAGGATGAGGCACGGATCGTCACGGGTCTGCTCAAGGGGGGTGACGCGGTTGCAGCAGGGGCAGTACCGGCCGGGGCGGAGCGTGTCGAGCCAGCGTGGCGGGAGACGGACGGGCCGACGCCGCCGCGCCATGCGTCACGCGGGCCGCGGGGCCTTGCGCCGGTCGGTCAGCCGGTAGCGGCGGCCGCGGGCGGCCTCGCTGCGGCGGTCGCCGCCGCGCCGGTCGGCCCGCGCGACGCGGCGATCGGGCCCGGCGTAGGGGCTCGGCGGGGCGAGCGGCAGGGGAGCCGCCACGCGGCGGCCCCCCCAATGTTGCGCATGATCGCGCGCGGTGACGTAGCAGGACCCCGGCGAGAGTCTCATAGCACTCCGATCGTGTTCTCAGCCTCGGCCTTCTGCGCGGCGACCTGCGCCGCACACATCTCGACGTACGACGCGGCGACCGTCGGGTCGGTGAGCGCCGCCTGCTGGCCGCCTTGCGTCACGCCCGCCTCGAACCGGCGGAGCGACGCGAGCCCGTCGTCGAGCGTCTCGATCGACATATTCGAGACTTTCGTCCAGCTCCGCGTCCCGAACACGGTCCGGATGATCGTGCGCTTGAGATCCTTGGCGACGGCGTCCTGGCTCGGCCAGAGGTCGACGAGGAGCCCCTGGATTTCTTCGAGCGCGATCGTCACGCGGCGCATGCGCTCCCCGTACGGCGTGTCGCCGCCGACGAACAGGCTCTCGCTCGTGCGCGTGGTGTTGATGCCGCGCTGCTGCACGTTCTGTCCGATGACGAGGTGATCGAAGTGCGGACGGAACACCTTGAACACTTTCTCGTAGTCGCCCGCCTCGTAGTCGTTGAGGTCGCGCCACGTGAACGTACGGCCGTTCAGATCGCGCCAGCGATCCTTGAGCACGTAGGCATGGTGCGAGATCGTGCCGCGCTTGGTCCGCGACTTGTGACGGCGCGCGCCGTCGTCCTGGATCCCTTCGAGTTCGACGAGGAGCGACGGTTCGTACCCGGCCTCGTTCTCGGATTTCATTTTGGTCCCGAGCTTCACGAGTTCGGTTTTCATCCCCTCCTCGTCCTCCTCTTTGTCCCACACGTAGCCGAGTCGCCCCGAGACGATCACGTGCAGGTTGCTGTTCAGCATCATGTCCGTCCACGTGCGCCAGACGGTTTTCAGTTCGTCGAGGTGGTGCATCTGAAGTTTCTTGACGCCCTTTTTTTTGCGAAGCGCCTCGTTGACCTCGGTCCACGGGTGCGTGTAGCTGTCGACCAGATAGCCGCAGCACCCGGCCTCCTCGGCCTCGGTGAGCCCGGTGCGCATGTCTTTGAACGCGCGACTCTTGAACCGTTTGAACGGCACGCCCTCGGCTTTCGCGATCTCGACGAGGTAGTCGCTGCCGTTCTCGGTGTCCATCATCGCGATCGGGGCGTTGTTGTGGAACACTTTCGAGAGCCCGACGAGGATCAGGAACGCGGTGAGCGATTTGCCCGATCCCTGCGGGCCGAAGATCCCGATCTTCGCGGCGGCTTGCTCGATGATGGCCTCTTGTAGCAATCCCATGGCGGTCACTCCCTGACGGTGCCCGGAGGACCGCCGATCCCGGCCGGGATCGCGGGGGGCGTTTGATAGACTGCCGACCAGCCGCTTTGACGCGCGAGCCTCCACTCGTGCGCCGGGTCGGTGAGGGGCCGCGTCGGGGTGTCTCCCGGTGCGGTCCCGGTGAACGCAGTGTAGGCGAATTGTGCGCTCTCCGCAAGCCCCAATGTAGCATAATCGTGCGCCGTATCGAGACACGCGCGCGGTGATTTACATCGTTGCATTGGCGTGACCCGCCAGCGCATAATCGGCCGCTATGGCATTCGGAGATTCGGTGCGCAAACTCCGCGGCGATCGTTCACGCCGAGACATCGCGCGCGCGGCGATCGGGTGGAACAGCGACAAAGAGCAGCTCCGCCACTTCGCGAATTACCTCGCCCGGATCGAGAACAATCGCGTCCCCAATGTCGGCCTCGTGCAGATCACCGCCGTCGCCAAGGGGTTCGGGTTCACGAGTCTGCGGGATTTTTTCGGGGCCCTCGAAGTGGTGGATGGCACTCGCGAGGCGGGAGGCGTAGATGGCCGTGCTCACCTTTCCGACAACGAGGCGCTCGTCGGAGCCCTCGCTGGATTCAGCATCACGATCTCCGGCGGCTTCGAGCATCTCGGCGAGCGAGTTCGCGAGTTGGTCCGCGCATTGGACCCGCTTGTCCAGGCGCACGTTGCATCTCCTGCGGACCCCGGCTACGCGGACGGCCGTCTCCATTCTGCTGCGGGGGCTCGAAAACCAGCTTGAGGTGATCGCCGCGGTGGCGTCCTCCTCGTTCACGCGCGCCGTCGGGGACGACAGTGTGCGCGCGCGCGCGCCGGGGTCGCGCCCGATCGCCGACGTCAAGCACTATGTCCCGCCGTGGTGTCTCCTCAACGATCGCATGGACGTCGTCGTCGCGAGCCCGCAGCTCCAGGCGCTATTCGAGTGCCACGCTCCCGACCTGCTCGGCGATCGGTGGGAGCAATTTTTCGACCACGCGGTGCTCGTGCGCATCATCGAGCAATGGATGTTCACCGCGCAGACGCGGCGGCCGATCGAGGTGTACGGCGCGTGTCGCACCGCGCGCGGGCGCACATTCAACGTGATCCATCACGCGTCGCCGCGGATCAACCTCCGACGCAACACGCTCGACGGCTATCTCGCGACGTTCACGCCGGTCTAATCCCTCTCCCCCCTAATTCTCCGCAGTCCGGAGCGCGACGCTACAACGTCTAGCGACGCGCGTGCCCGCGGCCACAAGGGAGCGGTGCGTGGCATGAAAACGTCTGGGCTCGATGAGTTCCCCTCGACAGTGCTATAGATCTGTCGTAAAGTGCGGCACGAACAGGCTCGTTCGCCTTTTTTTTCGGAGGGTGTGATGAGGTGAGCGTCTGATCCGGGTTCGCGTGAGCGCCAAACTCACGCGGACCCGGAGAGGACATTCGGTGCGGATTTTTCGACGGCGTCGCTGCGCGAAACTTTTCCCGGTTTTTCCCAGCGACCCGTGCTTGACCCGACGCGATCAGCGTTGCCGACAGAACGGCGGCTGTGCGTTCGGGAGGATCCCGCAGTGCGGGCCGGGCGAAAGTGTACAGAGCCTTCGCCTGTGAATGCAAGCCGATTCAGCCCGGCCGCACCGCTTTTTTTAGGAGCGGATTCTTATGCGGTACGAGGGCGCACAATTCTCCACTTTCGCGGCGAATTCTCAGACCTCGACGAGGCGGCGATGAGCGCCGCGCTTGTGCGATCGGTGTGGGCGCGGACGATCCCGCACGCGCTCCAGCGCGGCGTACTCGGCGCGCTCGCGGCCTGGGCGGACGACGACGGGACGTTCCATCATCCGCCGACCGTCGCCGCGCTCGTGGCGCACACGTACCCCGGCGGCCGCCGCCTCGGGGTCCGGATCGTCCAGTATCAGCTCCGCGTCCTCGAACGCTTCGGGGTGCTCGTGGTCGCGGCTCCCGCCAGAGGCCGCGGACATGCCCGTGTGTACCGCCTCGTCCCCGCCGCGCTGGCCGGGCTCAGCCCGACCGCTGTCGCCGCCGCCGGGTTCCGCACGGCGACGACCGCGCGAAAGGGTGCACTTTCAGGAGGGGAGGTGGTGCCCGGAAAGGGTGCACAGAAGGATGCACTTTCGCATACGGAAAGGGTGCACTTCGGGCTAGCGAAGGGTGCACATTCCGGGCGCTCTGTAGATGTACAAGATCCGATCCAGAGTGAGAGCACCGCGCTGCTCGACTGTTACCGCACCGCGTGGAGCGCCCGCTATCACACGCCCGCCGACGTCACCGCCCGCGATCGCGCGAAAGCGGCCGACCTCGTCGGGTTCCTGCCGCTCGACCGGTTGTGCGCCGCCGTCGCCGCCTATGTGGAGAGCCACGGGTACTACGCCGACCGCGGGCACCCGTTCGCGCTGTTCGCCGCCAATGCCGGGATCCTCGTCGCCCGCCAGCAACCGCCGCCGCCGCCGGTGGCGGTCCCCACTCGGCCGGATCCGCTCCCCGGCCACCTCACCCGTCTGCGCGCCGCCGTCGTCGCCCGACTCGACCCGGCGCGCCCCGCCCTCCCGCCGCCCCTCTGCGCGCATTTGCACGCCCTGGCCGACGACCTCACCCGACTGCGCAGTGACGCCGACGTCCGGGACCAACTCGCCGCGCTCGATGCCGCGCTCGTCGCCACGGCGCACGCCGCCGCCCCGATCGCGACCCTGCGCGCCGAGGTCGACGCCGAACTCCAGGCGTTCCGGTGGGCGATGCCGGAGGGGGCGTATCGGTCCGCCGAGGCCGCCGGGCTCACGCGCGCCGTCCGGGGGTACTTCGCGTTGCCGGTGGTGACTATGTGAGGCCGCGCGCCTTACGGAACGCCTCGATCCAGCGGAGTTCTTCGGCGCGGATGAACGCGTCGCCGCCCGCCAGATAGACGGGGCTGTTCATGTCGTTCTCCATCGTGAACACGCGATCGTGATCGAGCGGGAAGCGGTCAAAGGCGTCCGGCGGAGGCACGCGCACCGCGCCGAGCGCGACGACGTGACGGTTCGCCGGGTGCGACATCAGCGTCGGTACGCCGTTAGCGAGGCGCATCCCGGCGGCTGCGGCGACCTCGGCGGCGACGCGCCGATACGCCAGCGGGATGATCACGATCGTCCAGAGGATGCCAGAGTCGGGCCACGCGAGCATCGTGAGATCGTATTCGTCGTTGAGCGGCGTGCGCGGGGGAAAGTGATCGTATTCGAGCGTCATCCAAAATCGGTTGATGCCCGGCCGGGTCGCCATGCTTACGAGCGTCAACCGATCCGGTTTGAGCGAGGCCGCGCGGAGGTCGGGGATCTCACGCGTCGCTGCGGTTGCCATGCCGGTCTCCTCGCCGCGTCGTCATTCCCCTCGCGCGGGATCGCGCGCCGGATTGATGCCGCCGTAGCCGATAGGACCCCCGTCGCGGAAGCCTGCCCAGCGATAGCCGCACGCGCAGACGAAATGCCACGCGCCATCGCGCGATCGCTCCGGCGTGGACGCCTCGCGGTAATCGAGACACGACGGACACTGAACCCGGATCGTCAACTCGTCACCGGATCGTTCCCGAACACGATCGGACAATCGGGCCGATGATGAACCTCCGCCGTCGCCACCCGCGCCGAGCTGCCCGACGCCGACACGGTCAGCCCGGTCGTCACCGACACCTTGCAGCCTTTGCACGTGCGCGTCACCGTCTGGTCCGCGTTGAGCACCGCCCAGCCCCACCCGATGTCGACGGGGACGCCGACGCCGGGGTGCATGACGTAGTGATCGATACGCGTCCCCTCGTCGCGCGGCATCAGCGCAGCCACCGATCCCACATCCGCGTCACCTCCACCAGTAACAAACCGAGGAGCGCGATCGGGAACAAGATCACCGCCGTCACGACCACGACGACCCGCTTTGCCGTGTGCATGTCAGTTCACCGTGCGCGCGCGCCGTTTCGGCGTGTCACGGCGCTCGACGGTGACCGTGAGTTCGTCGAAGTTGACGCTGCTCTTGAGCGACGCCGCGGTATCGCCCGCGATGCGCGCGCCCTCCTCGACGATCGCGATCTGCGCGCGGACCCACCGATCGAGAAAGCTCCAATAGACGATCAGGATCGCCGCGCCGACGACGATCGCGAGCGGGATCGTCGCGCGCAGATAGTGGCCGAGGTAGACCTCGGACGCGAACGCGCCCCCGTTCCACCCGAGGACCGTGAACAGGAGAAAGCGCGCGACGTAGAGGTGAACCGGCAACCGGTGTGGAATGATCATTTATCCGTCCCTTTGCTTGCCGAGCGGGTGCCCGCCGAGAAGCTGCTCGCGAAACGTCTGCGCCAGCGTCTTCGCCCCGCCGCGCGTCGCCCAGCAATGCGGGCACGTCGTGACGTAGTGCGTGTGGAGGAGATCGCTGGCGTCCGGCTCGACCCGCCATTCGATCCACTCGTGCGTACAGAACTCGACCGGCGGCGTCGGCCGCCGGACTTCCAGGGTGAGCGAATCAACACCGCGATGCACGTATCGCTGCCCCGTGATCGTCGTCATCGGTTGCCCGATCGCGACCTCGTTCGCCGCGCGGAACCGCGCCGCGATCGCGTCGGGGTGATCGTCGGGGACCTCGAACAGCGTGACCGACGTGACGGCGACGATCATGTCTCGTCGCCAATCCAGCGCGCCACCGTGTTCTCGCGTGCCCCCAGCCCCAGCGTCTCGACCCGCGTCGCGCCCGTGACGACTCCGGCCGCGCGCAACAGCCGGAGGTAGTCGCAGAACAGGTTGCGCTGCCACGCGCACACCTGTTGCCCGTCGGCATCGAGGCACGCGATCGCGCCGTTCGGGAACAGGAAGACCGAGACGACCGCCGCCGGGATCGTCGGCGCGGTCGTCTCGTCGTCGGTGTCGGTGATCATGCCGCGGCTGCCTCGCGCGTGTCGGCGCGGCACACTTTACACTCGAATGCGACCGCGTAGGGATCGGCGTAGTCGAGATGCCGGACCTGCACGTCGGTCGCGCCGCAGCGACATGGCGTCTTGACGATCTTGCCGCGCCGGATCAGCACATGCGTGTACGAGCGGCAGTTCGCGCGCTGGCGCGCCTCGGCGCTCAGCTCGCCGTGCCGGGGCCGCGTCGCCCGTGCATGCGTGTTGTGACACTCGCGGCAGTACGACCGATAGCGCCCGCGATCGCGCGGTCCCCCGCATCCCGAGCACACGCGCACCGCCCCCGGCCGATACCGCCGTCGACTCCGCTGCCGCAGTGTTCCACGGGAAACTCCACGTGGAACAGCGTCCGCCAGACTCAGCCCCTCCATACACACACCTCCGGGCGACAGTCTAGGGCCGAACCCCGCAAACGTGCTAGCAGTTGTCCACGCCTGCACACCTGTGATACACCTACCGGCCGCATGGCCATCCGTCGTCGCAAACGTCCCGCCCGCCGCGTCATCATCTCGTTTCGCGGGCCGACCCAACTCCGGGATGAGATCCGCGGGCTCGCCGAGCGCGCGCACCGCACACAATCCGACTACCTCCGCCTGCTCGTCGCCGACGCGATCGCGCGGGAGCGGGTGCAGGCCGCCTCATGACGGACCCGCGGCGGCTGTTCGGCGACGATGCCGACGTGGCGAAGTCTGCGGCCGTCACGCCGTTATCCGAGCCCCCGGCCCCCGCGGGATCCGTCACCGGGCGGATCGCGCTCCGCGACGAGATCACGCCCGCGCTCGCCCGCGCCGTCGACACCCTGCGCGCCGCGGGCCCGCGGGTGCTCTCCGTCGTCTACCGGCCCGAGGTCAACGACGTGCTCGTCGTCGCCGACGAGGGCCCCCAGACGCGGCAGCGCATGTTCGGCGTCCCGACCCGCCGCCTTGCCGCGCTCGGCGTTCCCCCGGACCGCTACGTCGATCTGCGGCACCTCTTTAACCGCGGCGTGTTCACGGCCGACGAACTCCGCGCCGCGTTTCTCGACAGCGACGAGTACCACCCGATCGAGGTGACGACGCACAGCGACGGCGCGCCGCGCTTCGTGCCCGGCAGGCGCATTGTGGAGCCGGACCCGCGTGATTGACCCGGACCGCACCGCGCGGACGTGCCCGCTGTGCGGGTGGCCCTGCTGGCTCTGGCGCGGCCGCGCGCGGTGCTCGTCGGTGACGTGTATGTGGATGGAGGAGGACGGCACCGCACCACTGCGCGGCCTCCCGCAGCAGGTGCTCCGATGACGCCCGAGGGTGATCCCGGCGTCGCGCTCGAACTCGGACCCGATCGCGAGGTCCATCTCACGATCACGGTCGACGACGCCGGATCGTACTGGGGCGAGTTCCTGATCCACATGCCCCAAGGCACGCTCTCTGGCGCGACCGGATCGCCGTCCGCCTCGGCGCTCGACGCGCTCGCCCAGGCGCTTCACCATCTGGAAGGTATGAGCCGCGACCCGATGTTCGTCGGTTCGCGCACCGGCGAGATCCTCGCGGCGCTCTGCGGCCGCGGCGGGCAGAACTTCGGGTCGACGCTCACCGCCGACGATCACGCGCACCTCCGCGAGGTCGAAGCGGCCATGCTCGCCGACGGCCCGCGCGCGTCGGCGCTGCTCGCGCGCTACTACGCCGACGCGGGCCGCAGCGGCCGGACGCCCCGACCGATCGTGGAGCTGCATCTCGGGTTCCTGCTCGGGTTCAACAAGCTGCTCCTCGAAGTGACGCGGCAGACCGGATCGGAGTGACTGTGACCGTGATCGACCCTGCGTTCCATCTCGCGCCCGGCCCGACCCGGCTCGTCGTCCTGTCCGAGGCGCAACTCCATGCCCTCCGATCGCTCGTCCTGGACTACGTCACCAAGCCCGGATCAATCGAGGAGTTCCACCGGGTCATTGAGGGGGACGTGACGCCGACGCTGGGCCTGCTGACGCTCCTCGACACGGCGTGTAATGACGTCGGGATCGCGGCGCGCGACGTGCCCGCGGCGTGGGCCTACGCCGTCGGCACGCGGCTCCTCGATCCGCGCGCCCTGCTCCAGCTCGCGGCGACCCAACTCGCGCCCACGGTCGCGCGCGCGGCACTCGCCGAGGTACACCCGTGGCCCTCGTGATCGCGATCGTCGCGGTCGTCGCGCTCGTCGTCGCCGCCGCCGTGAGCTGGCGACTGAGCCCGCCCGCGGGCGTGCCGCGCGTGTATCACGGCGCGACCGTGCCGGTGATCTATCCCGGCGAGACCGCGACCGCGACGATCGACGCCAGGGCCATGTTCGACGCGATCGAGGCGGCGATCGCGACGGGGCAGACCGAGATCCACGGGGAGGCCCTCGCGACCGGATGGACGGTCGAGGGCGGGCCCGGCCGGATGGCGCGCGCGCGCCGCGTCTGGTTCCGGGTCGTCGCGTGGTGGCTCTGGCCGATCTATGAGCGGCTGACGGGCCGCACGATCCCGCCGCGGCTCACGGCCACGGCGAACCTGCATGCGCAGAAGGAGGAGGAGCATTGATGATGAAACCAGCCTTGAATATCAAGATCAGCGTCCCCGAGGAGGTGATCGCACAGTCGGTGCAACAGGATTCGCGGCTCTGCATGATCGCGAATTCCATCCAGGGGCGGCTCCCGTGGGCCACGCACATCAGCGTCGACGTCCAGTCGATCCGGTTCAACCATCGCGAGTCGCGGCAACGCTACATCTACCTCACGCCGCCGGAGGCGCAAAAGGCGCTCGTGCTGTTCGATCAGGGGGTCAAGGTCAAGCCGTTCTCGTTCCTGTTACGGGAGGCGAATCTGCGCGTCCACGCGATGCGCGCGAAGCACAAGCGCGCGACGAAACGATCGCGCCAGTACCCGCGCAATCCGGACAAGAAAACCCCGCCGTATCGCCGGGAGTTCGGGATCCGCGGCCTGACCCGGTGACCGCGCCGCCGTGGACGACTGGCGAGATCGTACGCGTGACGTTCGGCGGGCGCACCGTCACCGCGGAGATCGTCATCGCCTCGGGGAACCATGAGTCGCTCGCGGTGACGTTCGAGGCGATCCTCGGCGGCTACGCGGGCATGATGCCGATCCTCTGGGTCGGCGACCACTACGAAGATCTGATGACCCGATCCACAGTCGTGCTTGACCGTTCATGAAAAGGAGCCGAGTTTCCGTATGAAAACCTCGACCGCCACGCTCTCTCAACTCGACACGTTGCTGGCGTACCACGAACAGGCGGCCGCGAATATCCGCGGCACGCTCACGATCCTCCGCAATGGCCACGCGTCGCCGCCCGCCCCCGAGGCGGACGCCGTCGCCGTGGAACCGATCGTCCAGACGGCGCACACGCGCACGCGGCGGCGTATGTCGCGCGCCGCCCGCAAAGCCGTCTCCGCCCGCATGACGAAGTACTGGGCGGCCCGGCGCAAAGAGAAAGGGCGGTCCGCGCGCGCATGAGCCCGTGGCACACGCACGCGGAGCGGCCCGCGTGGCGGCCGCGCGCGCTCGCGGTGCAACGGCGTCGCTATCCAGCCGCGATCGTCGACATCTTCGACCATCAGGAGGGATTGCCCTCGGCGCTCGCCGGAGAGCTGCGCCGGATCGACCCGGTGCACGTGTTCGACTTCGAGGACGGGCTCCGCCTGATCGTCTCGCGGGAGCGCACGCTCAACGGGCGGCTCCATCTGCATCTGTCGGCCTCGGTCGAGCCGGGCACGCCGGTCGCCGCCGCGCGCGCCGCCAGTGACGAGTGGTTCAAGGCGCTGGCGATCGCGCGGTGGCAGGCGTTGGCGGAGAGTCGGAGCGAGCCCGCGTTTCTCGGGGTGTCCCCGGCCGCGCGCGCGCCGCATTGGTATCTCGAACTGCCGGTCGCATGACGCGCCGTTACGGCCGGGACCAGTAGCCGTAGACGCACCGCGTCCCGTCGCGCCGCGGGTCGTGCGTGTCGTGGACGACGCCGTCGACGACCGCGGTGAGGTGTTTCGACACGCTCACGATCAGGCGGCCGGGCGGGAGTTCGTCGGCGCGGAGATGCACGGTGCACCCAGACCCGATCGTCATGGTCGGCGTCCACGTCCACCCGAGGGCCTCGATAAATTTGCGGGTCGTCTGCTTGAACACGCCGGTCCGCGCGGAGCTGCGGCGGCCGCGCTGTCGTCCGCGGCGCGCGCCGGGCCGCTCGATCTCGGCCGACTCGTTGATCGCGTCGTAGACTTGTTGATAGGGGAGCCCGGTCGCGATCGCGACCGCGCGGCAGACACAATCGCCGGTGTCGCCGGTATAGCCCGCGGCCTTGCGGCCGCCGTCGTCGTAAACCCAGCCCGTGTTGAATGTCACGCCGCTCATTGGGACGCGCCTCCTCTGGCGCGAAACTGTCGATTGATCTCGATCGCGTCGACGAGGTCGACGGCCTCGTCGCGCGTGGCGCGCGGGAACAGCTCGAACACCGTCTCGATCGCGCCCTCCACGTCGCCCATATCGAGCGCGTCGATCACGCGTTGCTCCTGACTCGGGGTCAACTCAGCGATCGTTAGCTCACTCATGCTCGATCCCCCTACTCGGTGAACGTCTGAAAGAAACAATGCGGCGACTCGCGGTACTCGGGCGCGCGGAACGACGGCTCCCCGTACGCGCCGCACTGCCACCAGCCCGCGAGCGCGAGATTCCGGCGGAGCCCACAGCCGCACGTCGGGCACACGCCCGTTGCGACGACGGCCCGCGCCTCCGCGATCGCCGCGGCGATACGCGCGGCCGCGACCTTGCGCGCGAGTGCGCCGCCGGGATTCGTGTTACGGGTCGAGGTCGGGCGGCGCATCGGGTCAGCCTTTCGGAGTGTGTGACGCGGTATTGCGTCATCACATGAGAACCATTGTAGTATAGTGGGCTAGCTTTTGTCAAATATGCGGACGCACACGGGTGCACACCGTGGCGGCGAAAGACTGTGCAGACGTGGATCGGGAGCGGCTAGGTGTCGCGCGCGCCGTAGCGGAGGTTGCTGGCGATGCGTCGCGCCCAGCCCTTGCCCGCGTGCGGCCAGTTGCGCAGGCGGGTCATAAAATCGAGGCGCTCGGCATTGAGCCCGAGGACGAGATCGGATTCGCTCGTGCGCGCGGCGGCCGCCTGACTGATCGGGCCCCAATGGCCATCGTCGGCGACGTCGAGCGCGCGCTGGACCGCGCGGACCGCCGTCTCGATGCCGCTGTTGACGGCGAAATCAAAGAGTTGGTACGCGACGCTGCCGGGCAGCGTGTCGGCGTGGACGCGCGTCCAGAAATCCCGCTGATAGATCGCCTTGGCCTCGTCGCGGGTGAGGGCCGCGATGTTCACTTGCGGATAGCTCCGCTTGGAGATCCCCCACTTGGTCTCGCCGCCGGGGTCGGCCGGGTCGTTGACGTAGCCCGCCTCGTGACCGAGCACGCGATCGCACGCCTCGTCGAACGTCATCGGCGTCGGGGCTCGTAGGGCCGGAGCGGGCCGAGGGCGGGCGGCTGCGCGCGGACGTCGGCCACCGTCCGGCCTTGATCCTGCGCGCGACCGCATTCGTAGTGCGCCAGCCGGGGATCGTCGTCGCGCATCGGGCGGCGGCAGATCCAGCACAGCCCGCGGGCGCGCACCTGGGCGAAGTACTCCGGGTTGCTCGCCATGTCAGGTCCGGGGCATGGCGTCGTCGGGATCGTTGGCGTCGAGCCGGTAGAGATCGCCGTGGAGCATCCGGTAGCGCGTGCCGCCGTACGTGAACACCGCGGGGCCCGCGCGCGCGGCTGCGGCTAACACGCCCTCGCGGAACGGAGCATCGGTGACGACCCCGCGCCAGCCGTGCACCGGGACCCCGCGGGCGTCGATCGACACGATGCAATAGATGCACGTCATCGGATTACTCCACGGTGCGGACGATCGTCGTGTGCGGGACGCGCCCGGCGGCGACGTCGGCCGGGGCGTAGAGCCAGCCGTCGGCCCCGAGCATCATCCCCGTCGCGGGCCGCCGCGGAAAGCAGTCGTGCCAGCGGCCGACGTCGGGGTCACACGCCGAACAGAGGGCGGGATCGCGGTCGAGAAACTGGCGCACCGCCCACCGGCAGAGCGCCGTGTTCTCGACACACCCGCACGCAGTGCATTGAAAGAGCGGCATCAGCGTCGGCGCGTCATGCCTTCTCCGCCTTCTCCTCGGGCGGCGGCGGCGGCGGCGGCGATTGCGGATCGTTGCGGCGGCCTGGGCGGGGCGGCGACTGCGTGACGATCACGTTCGGCGCGCTCCCGCCGGGGGTCGCGAGCGCGCTCAAGGTCGCAATCTGTTCGCGCATCGACTTGATCTCGGTGTCGCGCGTCGCGAGCGCCGTCTTGTAGTCGGTCAGCTCTTGCCGGAGCGCGGAGAGATTGCCGTTGGTATCGGCTCCGATCTTTTCCGCTTGCGTGTGGATCCGTTCGAGCTGCTTGTTCGTGCTCGCCGCCTCGCTCACGAGCGTGCTCGCCGCGGCGGCGGTTTGCTGTTTCACGTCGTCGGAGTTTTTCGCGGCGGCTGCGGAGCTGGTTGCGGCCGCCGCGCTGTGCACCGCGCCGCGCTTCGCTTGGCGCGCGGCGTAGAGCAGGCCGAGCCCCTGGAAGATCGCCGCGATGATGAGGGCCCAGCCTTGACCGCTTTCGATCGTGAGCGCAAACATTCGATCACCTCTCAGACGCTTAGGGAGCAAGCACCAGGGCGGGAAACGTGACGACCGGGACGACGATGACGGCCGCCGCCGGGACGATGAGCGGCGTGACGAGCACGGTCGCGGGTTGAAACACCTGCCAGGGGTTGATCGACAGCGCGCGGACCGCGGCCGCGGCGAGCTGTCGCCGCCACGTCATGACGAACGCCACGTCGGACATATCCGACCAGTTGGGCGTCGCCGCCGGGAACGCGAGCCGCGCCGTCGAGAACGTCTGCGTCGTGCGCGTCGGGTTGGCGGTGTTGCTCGCGAGGAGGATCCCGTTTCTCCAGATCTCCATCCCGCGCGGACCGGTCGTGCAGCACCAGAGGTCGTCGCCGTAGACGAGGCCCGCCGCGGTCCCGTTGAGCGAGAGCTGGTTGACGCCCTCGGTGTTCGGGTTGCCGTACCGAAAGTAGATGACCCCGTCGCTGAACGGCGCGAAAAAGTTGATGTTCCCGCTGTCGTTGAGCGTGCCGTTGTCGCCCCACACGGCCGCCTGCCGCAGCGTTTGGTCGCGTTTGCGGTGGGCGATCAGCAACGTGAACCCGCCCGACTTGCCGACGATCTTGTCGATCTCCAGCGCGTCGTCGGTCGTACAGCGCATCACATCCGTCGTCGCAGCGTGCCGGACCGCGAGCCCGTACTTGCCGCCCGCGACGATCGACGACGAGCCCGCGTAGATGTCGCCGCCGGTCGCCGGGCGCTTGATCGGGGCGTGGCGCGCGAGCGCCTGCGCGGTGCCTTGCGGCGACAGGATCGGCCACGCGTGATCGGGGCAGAGCGGATGCGCGCGATCGAGGTCGGTGCCCGGCGGCGGTTTGACGGTCCACCGCGCCGCGACGAGCGGCACGATCGATCGGCCAATCCCCGGCGCGGCGGGGAGCGCCTGACGGAGATTGACCGACACCGTCGGCTGGAAGACCTGCCACGGGTTGATCGACAGGGCACGCACCGCGGCCTCGGGCAATTGCCGCCGCCACGTCATGAACAGCCCGATGTCGGCGAGATCGGAGTTGATCGGCGCGAACGACGGGAACAGGAGCGGCTTGGCCGCCGCGGACGTCCGCGTCGAATTCCCGGTGTTGCTCGCCAGCAGCCGCCCGTTCCAGTAAATCTCCATCCCGCGCGGGCCGCTCGTGAACGCCCAGATGTCGTCGCCGAACGTCACGCCCAACGCCGTCAACGCCGCCGCCGTGATCGAGAGCTGTCCGACGCCCTCGGTTTGCTGACCGAACCGCCAGACGACCGACCCGTCTTGCCACGGGAGCCCGTGCACGCCGTACCACTCGTTGCCGGTGGACGTGTTGTTGCCGAACACCGAACAATTGCGCAGCGTCGTGTCGAGCTTGCGGTACGCCAGCAGCACCGTATGCCCGCCGGAATTCGGGACGACCTTGTCGACTTCCGCCGCGAGGTCCGCGGTCAGTCGCATCGTGTCGCTCGTGCCCGCGTGTCGAACCGACAGCCCGTACTTGCGCCCGCGCACGATCGTCGACGACCCGGCGTAAATGTCCCCGCGCGTCGAGGGGGCGAGGAGCGGCGCGCCCTTCGTCAACGGCTGCGCCGTCCCTTGCGGCGACAGGAACGGCCACGCGTGGTCGGGGCACAGCGGATGCGTGCGATCGAGGTCGACACCCGGCGGCGGTTTGACGGTCCACCGCGACCCGACGAGCGGCACGGCCGAGAGACCAGCGGTCGGCGGCGTCGCGGGCGGGCGCACGACGACGAACGTCCGCGGCTGGAAGACCTGCCACGGGTTGACGGCGAGATCGCGCACGGCCGCGCCCGAGAGTTGCCGCCGCCACGTCATGATCAGCGCCGTGTCGCCGAGCGGACTCTTGCTCTGCGTCCACGAGTTGTAGTAGAGCGGCACGTTGGCCCCGAGCGACCGCGTCGGCACGGTGGCGACCGAGGCGTGGAGCCGCGTGTTCTGCCACAGCTCGACGCCGCGCGGCCCCGCCGTCATCGTCCAGATGTCATCCCCGAACGTCAGGCCGGTCGTGGTCCCCGAGAGTTGTACGGTCCCGTAGTTGGCGTAGACCAAGTTGTCGGTCCAGGGCAACAGCAGATAGACCGCTTGATTCGCGACGCCGGTGTCGATCCCGATCGTGGAATTGCCGACGACCGACGTCGGCCGGAACGCGATCAGGAGCGTCCCCGCGTTGGCGGGAAAGACCGCGTCGATGTCGGCGGCCACCGCGTTCACCAGCAACGAGCGATCGGTGACCGCCGCGTGCCGCAGCGACAGCCCGTACTTCCCGCCGGGCCGCCACGACTTGCTCCCCGTGTAGATGTCGCTGGCGACCCGCGGGACTGGGCGATGCCGCGCGAGACACTGCGGCGAGCCTTGGGGACTGAGAAAGGGCCAGCAGTGATCCGGGCAGAGCGGATGCGTGCGATCGAGGTCGACACCCGGCGGCGGTTTGACGGTCCACCGCGATCCAACGAACACGCCCACGCTACACCGACTGGCCCTGGACCGGCGTGTAGGTGATGACGGCGGCGGTGAACGCGAACCCGGTGACGTTGGCGATGAACAGGCCCCACTTGCGCGGCATGACCGGCGGCGCGTACGTGAACGTCTGGGTGTAGGTGAGCGCGCCCGCGTCCGGCGTCGCGATCGTCCCGAGCAGCTTGAGATTCGTCGGGTCGCGCCGCGTGAGGAGGCCCTGCGCCCCGGTCGCGTTGTCGGTGAACGTGGTCCCGTCCTCCGAGTCGTAGGTGTAGACGTAGACCGTTTTGTCCGCCGTGGGCGTGCCCGCGGCGAGCGTCACCTTGACGGTGATGAGCACGCCGAGCGCGAGGTCGATTTGATTGTCGAACGCGGCGGACTGCCAGCCCGCCTTGCCCGTCGCATCGTGGGCCAACGTCGCGAGCGCGGTCGTCACGACGCTCGTCGACGCGCCGGGATAGCTGGGTTTCTGGATCGTCGGCATCGGAGGCTCCTTACGGTTGCTTGGTGAAGTTGGCGGCGTAGGACGCGGCCGGGCCCAGGTAGACCATGACCACGGCGTAGAGCTTGCCCGCGGTCGTCGGCGGCGTCGGGACCGCGTCGAACCAGACGAGCGAACCGGGGAACGTCGGCGTGAACCCGCCCGCGCCGGTGTTGATGTACAGCGCGTAGTGAAAGCCGCTGATCGGATTGTTCAACGTCAGCACGGCGGCTCCGGTGAGCGTGAGGTACTGCGCGTTGCCGTTGTCCCAATCGATCGTTTTCGCCGCGCCGCTGTTGCCCGCGTCGTAGAGGGGCGAGCCCATCTGGCCGTTGACCTTGAGGCGCGCGTGCGCGTCGGCCGCGACGTTGACGCCGAGGCGGCTGAATTGCGGCGTGTCGGTGGTGTTGAGCGCCTGCGTCGGGACGACGGCCGGAGTACTCCAGCCCCAGCCGTCGCCCTTCGTGCTGTCGCTCGTGACGACTTGCCCGTCGGCGGCCGCGCCCGCGAGGACGAGCGAATCATCCCAGGCGTTGCGCGAGACATCGACCGACGCGCGGTTCGGCTTCGACGTCTGGAAGCGGTGTTTGATCGTGCCGGTCGTAGTCGGCATAGCGTCACCTGAGCGGAATGCGCCGCAGGAGATCTTCGAGCGTGAAGCGGACCGACGACGCCGAGACGCGATAGCGCGGACTGAGCGTGTAGTCGTCCACGTGGATCTGATCGATGGTCACGTCCTGAATGAGGAAATCGCCGAACAGCCCGCCCGCGCCGGTGACGACGTCGAAGATCACCGGGTCGAAAATGTCGGGATCGAAAATGCCGCTCCCCGGTACGTCCGCTTCGAGATCGCCGTGGACGCTTTTCCCCGCGCGCGTTTTGGTGTCGCGCGTCGAATAGTTCACGCTGATGATCGGCCGGGCAAAGAGTGCGAGTTCGGCCTCGCCGCGCTGCTGGAGCTGCGCGTCGCTCATGAGCGCGCCGTCGCTGATCGGGAATTCGCGCACGCCGTCGGTCGGGTCGTCGTTGTCGTCGAGTTCGTGCAGCCCCAGGTTGATTTGCGCGTCGAGGTCCTCGACGATGCGGAAGATCGAGATCCGCGTCCCATCCGCCGCGCCCGAGTTCATCTGGAACGGATAGCGCAGCCCGGCGACCCCAAGCAGCATCGGCGTGACGACCATCGGCGTGCCGAACGCGATCGCGGTCGCGATCGAACCGGTCCCCGTCGGGGGGATGCCGGTGATCCGGTTGCCGGTGAGGCCCGCGTACCGGATCGTGACGTCGCCGACCCGCACGGTCCCGCCACCGGTGAGATTGAACGCCTTGGGGTTCGAGACGAGCATCGACGTCGAGCCCGCCGCGACCTGCCCGGTGATGATCGGCAGCCCCGAGGTGTCGCCGAGCGGCGGCGTCGTCGCGGTGAGCGACGCGTCCGGCGTCGTGTCAATCACCAGCGTCGTCGTGTTGTCGGCGATCGTTTGTTCGAGGAGGAGGTCGGGACTGTCGACGACGGTGCGCCAGAGATCGCGACCGGTGGTTTTTGGCGACGGCCCGAGCGCGATCGTGACCTCCGCCTTGTTCGCACCGCCCGCCGTGTTCGTCGTCGGCGCGGTGACGCCGAGGCTCCCGTCGGCGAGCGTGTCGGTGTAGACGACCGTGCCCGGCGCGAGCGCGGCGACGCGCTTGAGCGGCGCGGTCTGATTGACGGCGCTGCGATAGAGGTTGATCGCCGTCACGTCGCCCGAGAGCGTGATCGGGAACGACATCGTCACGGCTTGCTGCTGCGACGGGAGCTGATCCGAGAGGAGGACGTTGAGTCGGGCTTTCGATCCGCCGCTCCATCGGAACCACCCGCGCGGCTTGTACTGCGTCGACTCGTACTCGTAGTGACCGGGCAGCCGGTTGACCGTCGAATTGCCGTACATCAGCCGGTAGCCGTCGCCGTTCCGGCTCGCCCAGATATGCACGAGAACCGTCCGCGGATCCGGCGAGTACAGCCCTTGAAACGAGCCGCTGAAATCGGCAGCGAACCCGAACGTGACGGGTTGGGACGCGCTCGACTCCGCGCCGATCAGCACGGTCGCGCCGTCGTGGTACGTGTAGACGAACGAGACCGTATCGCCAGGGGTCAGGTTATCGACGATCGAGAACCCGCCGCCGATCCCGCCCGGCGTGTTGCCGCTCCACGTGTACGGGCTGTCCCGTACCCATTTGAACGTGCCGTCCGCGCTCACCGACGACGCGCCGCCGCCGCCCGACAACGGCCGGAGCGCGTTCCAGTTCGGCGGGGGCACCGTCGCTAGCGATCCGTAGGTCGCCGCCATGTCATGCAGGAGCGGCGTCGACGCGCTGTCGACCGTCGCCGGGCGGAGCGCGTTCCAGTTCGATGACGCGCCGTAGGCGGCGACCATCTGGGAGATCAGGTCGGTCCCGCCGCCGCCGCCGCCGCCGCCGCCCGAGGGACCCGCGATCCCGCCGAGCGTGTCGACGCCGGTCTGCGGGATGAACCCGTTGTAGGAGATCGCCAACGGGCTCAGCGTCGTCTCGCCGTTCGGCGTCTGGTACGCGATCGCGTACTGATAGCGGCCGATGCCGAGGTTCGTCCCGTACGCGCGTTGCGCGTTGGTCGGCCCGATCGACGGCGGCTGCGTCCAGCCGACGAGCGCGACCGCCTTGTCCCCGACCATCGTTTCGCCGTCGGTCGTCAGGAACGTGAGCGCCCAGGCATGCTCGCCGGTTTCGATCCCGACTCCGATCCGGAGCACGACGCGCGGCGCGGCCGCGCCCACGCCGGGCCCGACGAGCGAGGCCCCGCCGACTTGCCGCGCCGCGTACGAGAACACCTGCCCGCGGCCGACGGCGAGGCCGCCCAGGTCGGCGAATGCCGCGACCGTGTCCATCGCGATCTGGGTCGCCGTGATCGGCACGTCCTCGACCGCGTTCCCGCCCGCGCCGGTGAGGAGGATGCGGTTGCGGATCTGCGTCCAGTCCTCGTTGTGCGTGAGCGGCGGGTCGCGGAGGAGCGTCGTGTTCGCCGCGTCGAGCGGGTCGGGCGGATTCGAGAACGTGATGTCCTGAAAGAACCAGAGATCGGTGCCGTCCAGGAACCAGCCGCCGCCGCCCATCTGCGTGACGAGGTTGGTGAGCACGCCCCCGAGCGGGACCGTCCCGTCGTACGTCACGGTGACGGCGGGGAGGTCCGGCTGGAGCCCGGTCAGCGTGAACGTCGGCGCGTACGCGGCGAACAGCGCCGCGACGATCGTCGAGACCGAGGTCGCGTCCCAATGCCCGAACGGGTACCGCTTGTTGAGGCGATCGAGATAGTCGATCGCCGCGCACGTCCACTTGAGCGCGTCGTGTTGCTCCTCGAACTCCTCAGTGACGGTCTGAATGATCCCCGCGAACAGCAGCAGCGTGTCGTCGTTGATGTAGATCAGCACCTCCTGCTTGCCTTGCGGCACGTCCGCAAACGTGTCGACCGTGAAGGTCGCCGCGGTCGGCGCGTCGCCGAGCTGATCGTGGATGGAGAGGTCCGACGCCTGCCGCCGCAGGTTGAGGATGTAGGTGTCGATGTACTTGAACGCGTGCGCGAGCGTGCCCGCGCCGCCTTGCGCGCCCATGTCGACGACGATGTCGGTCCACCCGAGCGCGTGCGGCGGCGTCGTCGCCGTGATGTGCCCGTTGTCGACGACGACGACGTCGATCATCGGGAGCCCGGCGATCGTCGCGCTGAGCGTGCCCGCGCTCGAAAAGCTCGTCCCCGTGATCGTGACGCGGGTCCCGCCGACGATCGGGCCTCGCTTCGGGGACACCCCGGTCACGGTCGGCGGGTTCCGGAACATCAGGGCTTCGAGGAGGAGCGCGTTGACGCGGAGCGCGTCTCCGGCCGCGCCTTGTTTCACGCCGAACGGCATCGCGAGAAACGTCGCCGCGTCGATCGGATCCACCAGCACCGGGTCGGCGTACACCGTCGAGAGGACCCCCGCCAACGCGCGCGCATAGGCGACGCCGTCGAGCAGGATCGCGTGCGTCGCCAGCGCCCCCGGCGAGACGGCGTTCAGTTTCGCCCGGACGTGCGCGACGGTCCCGACCGGGTCGGCGAGCGGCGCATGCGCGTAGGTCGTCTGCGCGTTGAGCGTCGCCGAGGAGATCTCATTCGCGGCGAGATCCGCGCCGGGCGGGATCTCGGTCAGGCGGGCGTACGCGCCCGCGGGCGCGAAGTCATTCGACGCCCCTTGCGCCGTCGGGACGAACCCATAGATGCGCGTCTCCAGGGGAAAGGCGACCGTCCCGTCGACGTCCGTATCGGTGCGGCAGTCGAGGTACAGATCGTCGTAGCGCACGTGGCGGCTGTGCGTGGGGTTCAGCTCGCGTTGCCCGGCGACGAGCGCGGGCGATCCGGCGGTGCCGGTCCATTCCTGCGCCGCGCTCGCGTCGATCCCGAACGGCGTGAGCGTGCCGACCTCGTAGTACCCGACATGATTCGAGATCAGCGTCGAGACGCTGTTCGCCTCCGCGTGCTCCATGTACGCGGCGTCGATGACCGTCGAGTACGTGCCGAACCCGAGCGTCGTCGGCAGCGAGCCGTCGAAGTACGTCGTGACGTTCACCGCGAGCCCGGTGATGCGCGTGGCCGCCGTCGTCCAGCCGCCGGTGATGCCCGCCTCGCCGACGCCCTGCCGGAACCGGACGACCGACGCGTTCTCCGCGCGGACGAACCCGCCTTGCCCGGTCGAGAGCTGCGACACCGTCACGTCCTGCCAGACGGTCTCGCCCGTCGCGGCGTCGAACACGCGCGCGTACCCGGCGAGGCGGCCCGAGTACGTCGCGCCGACATACCCATAGGCGCGGAGTTCGAGGCCGTACCAGACGCCGAGGCTGAGCGCGGCCCCGTAGCTCCCGACCTGCCCCGCGGCCCAGAACATGCGCGGCGCAGCGAGGCGGAGGCGGCCGCCGGTATCGACCTCGACGCGGACGTAGTCGAGGCCCTGGCCGATGAGCACGACCGTGTCGCGGATCGACGCGATCACCGCGCCGTTCGCCGACGGATAGGCGTCGAGGATGAAAAAGAGCCGCCCGGCGAAATCGAACGGGACGCCGTCGCCGCCGACGGTCGCCAGTGCCGAGGCGAGCGTTTTGTACGAGGAGCCCACGCCGACGGCGGTCTGGATGTCGAGCCCGTAGACGCCCGAGCGCGCCGCGGCCGTGACCACGCCGCTCGTCGAGCCGTTCGCGAGGCCGTCCTCGAATCCGTCGATGACGCGGGTGTGGGCCATCTACGCGCGTCCGTACTGCACGCCGAGCTTGAGGGTGCGCATGATCTCGGTGCCGACCTTGCGCGCGGCGTTGTCGAGCGTGTCGTTGACGTAGATGCTGTTGTGGACGACGACGCCGCCCGCGGTGCCGCCGCCGCCCGCACCGGCGACCGTCGGGTAGCTGGTGGAGGGGCCGCCGCCGCTCGATGCCGCCGCATTCGGGGGAGGCGACGACGACCCGCCGTAGCCGCTCGATGGTCCCTGCGAGGCGGACCCGAACCCAGGAATCGGGGGGCCCTTGGGGGGCGGCAGCGGGCCGGGGTTCATGGCGTAGGCGGCGATCTCCGCGAACGAGTACCCCTGACTCGCCATCTGGTACGGGTCGTGGTACATCGTCGCGTGGCCGCCGCCCGAGGTGGACACCAACTGCTGCACCGCCTGCTGGAAATTCTGCGAGGTGACGTCCATCGACCCGCCCGCCTGTCGCCGCGCCTCGGCCTCCTCCCAGGCTTTCTTTTCCGCGGCGGCGAGCTTCTCGACTTCGTCCTTTTGTTTCTGGGCGGCCGCGGCGGCCTTGTCGTGCGCGGCCTTGGCCGCGTCGCCGAACCCGCGCGCCGCCATGTCGAGGTCCTCGTACTTTTTGCGCTGGTCCTCCAGCACCTCGCGCGTGAAGTGGAGCCCCGAGGTGAGCATGTGGTTGTAGTCGTCGCGCGCGGCGTTGGCTTGCTGGCGCAGCGATTCGAGCGACTGATCGCGGAGCTTGTCCCACTCGGACCCGACCGTCTTGAGGCGATCCGTCGCGACTTGCTTGAGCGCGTCGTAGTGCTGTTGCCAATTGCGATCGCTGTCGTCGAGCTTCGCGACCTCGTCGTCAAACCAGTCGTTGATCTTCGACTTCTGGGCGTCGAACGACGTCCCGCTCGCCTCGATCACCGCGGTCGCATGCGCGCGCCACAGCGCCTCGGTCTCTTTGAGGCTTTTCTCCTCGATCTTCCAGAGCGCCTCCTCCTCCTTCGCGCGCGCCGCCTGGATCGCTTTGAGTTCGTCGGTCGCGCGCGCGAGTTTCTTGGCGTTGGCCTCCGCGAAATCGTCCGTCTCGGCGACCTTCTGCGTCGACGCGGCATTCGCTTCGAGCGCGTCGCGCGTCAGATAGAGCGTGCCCCCGAGCTTGTCGAGCGTCTTGTCGAACTCCGAGGTGCCGACGAGCCCTTTCGCCGACTCCGCCATCGTGCCCGCCCAGCTCTCGCGCAGTTGGCCGAACGCGCCGGTGAGCTGATGGACTTGATCGGTGCTCCCCTCGGGGAGAATCTGGAGCGACTCGCCGACCGACGCGAGTTTTTCGATCCCGGTGAACAGCGCCTCCAGGTCGCCCATGATCACCATGAGTGCCCCGGCGACGACCGTCTCGACCGCCGCCCAGGCGGTGTGAATCACGCGCGCCATTTCGATCGCGCCGAGGCCGACGTTCGTCAGGAGGATCGCGAACGATTTGACGTACTCCATGATCGTCGTGATCGCGGCCTCGCTGTCGCCGCCGAACGCCTCGCTGAACGCGCGCTGGAACGCATCGATCCCGGCGGTGAGCGCGGGGGACGCGGCGATCGCGCTCCCGAGTTCGTCGAGCCAGTTCCCGATCGCGGCTTGCGCGTGCTCGAACTCCTCCCCGAAATCGCGCTGTTGCGCGCCCGCCGCGGCGACCTTTTTCTCGACCGCCTCCATGATCGCGAGGCGGTGCGCTTCCGCCTTGCTCGCCTCGGTGAGATTTTTTTCCTCGATGCCGAGCGTGGCGGCGTACTTCATTTCGGCCGCGCCCGTATCGACGAGGATCCCGAGCCGTTTAATCCCGCGGGTCTGGCCGGTGACCAACGCGTCGTTGAGCGCGTCGAGCATGGTCTTGGTGTCGCCGAACCCCTGATTCTGGAGGACGAAGGCGGCGCGGGAGAGCGACCCGAACTGATCGGCGGTGAGCTTGACGCCCGCGCTGAGGGTCTGCGCCGCCTTCTGTGTCAGCTCGAAATCGCCGACGGTGCCGAGGACCCCCTCGCGCATTTTGGCGATCGTGTCGGTCGCCTGTTGCGCGCCGCCCGCGAAATCTTCCAGCGTCGCGTTGACGTCGTTCACGTCCGCGCCGCGCGAGCCGAGCGCGACAATCGCGGCCGTGATTCCGGCGATCGCCGCGGCGGCGAGCCCGGCGGCGATGCCCACGCCCTTGAACGCGATCGAGGAGTCGTCGCCGAATGCTTTGGTCGCGAGCGAAGCGAGATTGATCTGGCTGGTGAACTCGTCGCGGAGTTCGATCAATCCGGAAATGGATTCAATCTGAACGGACATCGGTGTGTGTTATGCGGTGCGCGCGTGCCGGGCGTTGCTCCCAGCGATCCACGCGTCGAGCATGCGCTCCTGTTGCTTGACGGTTTGCTTCTCGGCCGTGACGGTGGCTTGCACCGTCTCGCTCGGCCGCCAGTCCCCGACGAGGATCCGGAAGCGTTCGAGCGGCCCCGGATCCGGGCGCACGCGCGCCGTCGCGATGTGATAGAGCGCCTGGACGATTTGCGCCGACCGGAGATCCGCGCGGTCCTCGCCGAACGGTTCAAGCTGCTCGAAGACCTGCCATTCGAGGAGCTTGTCGGCGCTGATCCGCGCGAGCATCCCGTCGACGTCTACCTCGCCAAGGTGGAGGGCAAGACGATGGGCGAATCGTCGGCCGCTTCCCCGAGCAAGGTTTTTTTTAGTTCGAGCACCCGGCCGGGGAGCATCTTGTTGACGCGCAGCGCGGCGAACTGAAGTTTCATCAGCACGCGCATGTTTTTCCGCCGGAGCCCGTCGAGGTCCTCCATGGTGAACAGCCGCTCGTCCGGCCGCGTCACCGGCTCGCCCTCGACGACCGTGGTCCCCGGCCGCGCGCACATGACGATGACGATGTAGATCGCATCGAGCGCGCCGTCGCCTGCCGTGCGTTTGCTGAACTCGATCGACTCGCCCGCGTCCATCTCCCACATGCGCACGATCCCCGGCGAGCCGTCCTCGTCGGGCCACTCCGGGATCTCGACGTCCTCCCAGAGGAGATCGGCCGTCCCGAGGATCCGCTCCCGTGTCAGGTACCCCATACGAACCTCCTCCGCGACGTCACGCGGCGATCTCGACGACCGGACCCGCCCACGTGATCGCGAGCGAGGCCCCTTGCTTGCCGTCGACCGGCGCGGCGTCGAACTTGAACGTCTGCACGTACCCCGGCCCGGTGCGCTTTTTCCCCGACGGGTACTTGACCCGCCAGTACGCCTTGCGGTTCGTGGTGATGTCTTCGAGGACTTCGATGTGCGTCGCGTCCGCCGCGACGTAGTTGATCTTGAGCGTCGGATCGGACTGGCGCAGGATGCCGAGGACGTGCGACTCGGTGCCCTCGTTGTGCGTGCTCGTCTCGATCTTGTTGCGGGTCATCCCGCCCGGATCGACCTCAGTGATCTCCGCGACGTCGGTAAAGCTGGCGTCACTGATCGGATCGACCGTCCCGCCCGTGCCAGCGACGGTGACGTTGACGGGGATCGTGAACGTCGTCGGACTGACGACAGTGACGACGCGCGGGCCGTCGATCGCGGGCGTCGACCCGACGTGACCGGTGATCGTCACCGTATTGCCGCTCGTGCGGCCGTGCGGCGTGCTCGTGGTGATGAGCGTCGGCGACGCGACCGACGAGGAGACGATCGCGACCGGTGCGGCGTAGTCCGCCCGCTGCACCAGAATCCCTGTAGACGTAACGGCATTCGACATCGGGCCTCCTTACACACTCGTCGCGGGGGAGAGCCGCTTGAAAATGTCGACGTTGAACACAATGCGCGGCCGACCGACGTCGTCGGGGCCGAGGTCGAAAGGCTCCTGTTTCATGAGCACGGAGACCCACCACGTGCCATTGACGAACCGGTTCCGCACCGGATAGATCAGCTCGTACGACGCCTGGGACTTGGCGCGCGCGTCGTCGTAGATGCGCCCGCGCCACATGACCTGCACCGACGGCCGCACGTAGGCGGGCACGTCGGTCCGGTTGTGCGTGCCAGCCGGGTTGAGCCCGCCCGTCTCGACGAGCGTGCAGATTGGACCGGGGTAGGTTTTGGGGAGGACCGCCTTGCTGCCGATGAACAGATCGGTCCCGTAGGTGGCGAGCGCCGCCTGCTCGAACAGCCACACGAGATCGGGCAGCACCATCAGTCGCCGCCTCCTTCGCTGGCCGCGCCCTCGCCGCTGCTGTCCGGTTTCGGAGTGCCGCCCTTTTTCGCGCGATTGAGATCGACGCGTTTCGCGATGCGCGCCCCCATATGCGGCGCGCTCTCTTTGAGCGGGTTCTCGATGTACTTCCACGCGCCGACCGGATGAAACGCGTCCGGGTCCTCGTGGACGATGAGCGCGTAGTCCTCCGCGCCGCTCCCTTGTTCGCCCGCGACGACGTAGGTCCGGACGATGCGGTCGTGGCGTTCGGGGCCCTTGGCGCGGACCGACGCGCGCAGCTTGCCGGTGTCGACCGGCGTGACGCGTCGGCACTCTTTCGCCTCGACGATCGTTTCCTGCATCTGCGCGAGCGCGAATTCGTCTTTCGCGCTCACCGCCAGCGCGCCGAGATCCTGAAGGGCCCCCTTGACGTTCATGAGCCCGCGAAAGACGGTGGAGGGATCAAAGGCCGCCATTACCCGAAATACACCTGGGTGAGGACCGGGGCGTTCGTGCCCGGATCGAGGATGGCTCCGTCGAGGAGGAGGATCGGCGGGATGGTCCCATCGCCGAGCGTGAACTCGTCCTCGGGGCCGACCCGGATCGCCGGGTCGAGGATGAGCAATTGCGTCCGCGAGGTGACGACCTCACCGGAGAACGTCCGGATCGGTTTGTCTTTCACGATCACCAGCGTCGGGATGACGAGCGGCGGGGCGAAGGTTTTGACGCCGCTCCCGCTCGCGCTCGTGCACCGCTTCCACGTCACGGGGGCCTGGAGCCCGCCCGCGAGGGTGATCTGGTGGGCTTGCGCGATACCGTTGCGCAGGTCGTCGATGAGGCTCACGGGCGCGTCTCCTCGCCGTTGCCCGTGCGCGCCTCGGTCCAGACGCCGCCGTCGGTCGGCTTGAACCGCCGGTCGAACCGCGCCAGCATCTTGTTGGCCCCGTCCTCGGCGCGCGCGATCTGTGCGTCGTCGAACTCGTCGCCGGGATCGGTCGAGCCGAGCGCGTGCGCGGCGAACAGCGCCCAAATTTCCGCGCGTGAGCCCGGCATCAGAACACCTCGAAATCGATCGTGGTTGCGCCCGTCGGGACGACCGTCAGGTACCAACTCGGCACCAGCGCGCGGAGGGCCGCGTCGGGGATCGGCGTCGGCGGGAGCGTCGCGCCCGCGGCGCTCTCCGTCTTCGTCCCGTACTCGATCCGCACCGGCCCCGCGGTGAGCGACTTGAGCGGCGTGGTCGCGCTCGTGTTCGCGTCGAGGTCGGTGCCGATCAGCGTGTACGCCGTCTCGCTGAGCGCGTCTTTCACGCCCTGCGGCACGACGTCGTCAGGGATCGCGCGGCCGCGTGCGTCGAGCATGTCGCGCATCGGCCACGCGAGCGCCTGTTCGTCGGTCGTCGAGGTGCCGGTCCACCCGTACACGACGGCGTAGCCGAGCGCGCGCGCGCGCTCCACATCCGCCGGGCCTGCGAGCGCGTTCTCGATCACGCGCGTGCCCTGGATGAGGAGCGCCGCCAGTTGCGCATCGTCGGTCGGGACGTTGGCCGTGTGCGCCTTCGTGCCGAGAAAGTCTTTGAACTCCTCGACCGTCTCGTACGAATTCGCGTCCGGATCGCCCGGCGTCGCGTTGAGGGTGACCGCCACCGATCAGTCCTTTTTCTCGGGCTCGATCCGGTCCTTCCAGGCTTTCGCTTGCGCCTCGGTGAGGTTGACGGTGCCGTCGGGATTGACCGGGCCCGTCCACCGCGTGCCCGCCTTGAAGCGGTACGGCTTGGTCGGCTCCGGCGGCGGCGGCGGCGTGCCGGGGGCGGTGAGCGCGGGCGCGGCGGCCGGTGTCGCAGCACCGGGCCCGGACTGGCTCGTCGTGTCGGGCGGTTTGTTCGGCGTCGTCATCGGGTGTCACTCCTCTCGGGCCTCGCGGCCTCGACTACTGTAGTAGAATGGACCGCCTATTGCATGACGGCGATGCCCGACTTGCCGTCGGTGTCGCTCCTGACGAGCGGGACCTCAATCTGGAACGCCTTGAATCCAGAGAGGAAGGGCCCGACGATCTCCCACTCCACCGTGGTCAGGGCTTCGCCGCGGATCAACTCGACGACGTCGACGGTGAGCTGCACCATGACGACGGTCGCGGCCGGGAGCTGGGCCGCCGACTGGATGCTTTGGAGGCCGGGGATCTTGAGCAGGCGGGTCGTCACCGTGTCGCTCGACGTCGCCTTGTAGTCGGCCGACATGCCCTTGCCCGAGTCGGTCGAGTAGTACAGGGCGTACGGGCCCTCTTTGCCGTCGGCGACGAGCGCCGCCTGGAGCGTGAGCGCATCGGCGAGGATCTGATCGCCCGTCTTCGCGACCTGGGCCCAATTGCCGCCGGTGCCGTAGGACGCGAGGTTGCGGTTCGGGTGTGTGAGATAGCCGTAGATCGGCAGGTTGAGGAATTGCGGCCCGCCGTTGAACAGCATGTACTCCGTCATCTGGCCGCACTTGGTGCCCGCGATGCGCGACTGCATCGTGTCGAGCGGCTCGCCGCGCTCGCGCGACGCGAGCAACGTGCGGAGGTCGACGTTGAAGTCTTTGTGCGTGATCGGGAGGGGCATCGAGCCCGCTCCGAACTCGGCCCGGTCGAGTTCGCTGCGGGTCACGCCGTCCATCGACACGATCGCGGGCGTCATGTCGCCCGCCGTCTCGAACGAGATCAGCGTTTTCGCCATGCCGTTCGGGATCGTTCGCACCAAGCCGCGCGTGATGAGATCGGCGACGCCGCGGAGCGGGACTTGCGCGGCGGAGACGACTTGATCGTCGTAAAAGATCCACTCGTCGCGGAGCAGGGTGGTGTTGGTGCGCAGGACCGCGGGCGTGATCTTGCGGCCCTGCCGCATGGCCAGACGGATTTGCTGTCCGGCCCACACCCCGGCGCTACCGTGGAAAAACGTGCGGCCGTCGGAGACGGACGCGGGTGCGTTGTTCATGATTCTCTCCTCTCGTGGATCGCGGGGGAGAGCCGCGCCCGTTCTACTACAGTCGTCACCTCACTCGGACGCGTGTGTGTTTACATGACCTCCATGCGAATCCGCACGGCGGTCCCGCCCGCGGCGTTGTTGACGGCTTCGAGCGCCTTGCCCCACGCGGCATCGGTCGCGCCCTTGGTTTTCATCGTGCCGTCGCCGTTGCTGGTGAGCAGCCCGTCGATCGGAATGTTGGCGGTCGCGGGGATGAACGCGTAGACGCGATCGCCTTTCGAGAACGAGCCGACCTTGACGCGGTCGCCCGAGGAATAGGCCACGTTGATGCCCTGGCCCATCTCTTGTCGTTCGAGCGCGAACAGCCGCGGCCCGTCGCCGCCCGCCGTCGCGTGCCTCATGATCGTGAGCGAGCCTTGCACGGCCATGCCGGGGATGATCCCGGCCTCGCCTGCGTTACCTTGCTCGTTCTGGTTCGGCTGGCCCATGAGCGTGATCACATTGCGGGGAAGTGCAGTCATCGGAACTCCTCTCTGCGCAGCACGCCCGGTCGCGCCGGGCCCGCGCGTCTGCTGTTACGCCGCCGGGGCCGCCGCCTTCGCGGGCTTGCCCGCCGCGGCGCGGACGCGCTCGTGCAGATCCGGCGTCGGCGGGATCGCCTCCTCGGTGCCCGTGCCCGTGGCCGCGCGCGCGACGACGGCACCCGAGTAATCGGTCGCCGCGATCTCGGCCGCCGCCTTGGCGTCGACGAGCTTGGCGATCCGGGCGAGGTCCTGAACGGGCATCGCGTCCAGTTCGGGGTCGGTGTACGCGCCACCGGTTTTGCCCTTCAGCGTCGCGAGCAGCGCCGTCTTGCGCGCGGCGTCGTCGGCGTCGTGCCGCGCGACCATCGCGCGCACTTCTGGCGGCGCTTCCGCCAGCCACTCGGTTTTCGACTTCGCCTTGGCGGCGATCGGCGTCGCCTCGGCGGCGGCGGGTGCGGCGGCGGCCGCGGGCGGCGCGGTCGTCTCGCTCGTCGCGGGCGGGGTCGAGGTCGACGGCGGCGTCGACGTCGCGGGCGGGGTCGACGGCGTGCCCGCGGGCGGCGTGCTCGGCGTCCCGGTGCTCGGGGGGGTCGGACTGCCCGCCGGACGGCCCTTGTCGGCGAGCAGCTCGATGCGGTCGTCCGGCACGGCGTCGAGCCAGACGGCGTCGGCGGCGGTGAACTTTCCGGCCGACTCGTCGATCAGCTTCTTCGTGCGCTCTTTCATCGCGTGTTCTCCTGCGGCAGCGGTCGGCGTGGACGACGGCGCGGGGGGTGCCGGAGCCCCACCGCTCACCGTGCCCGCGGCGGCGGGCGGGGTGGACGAGGACGCGGGCGCGGCCGCAGCCGCGCGCGTCCGGCATTCGTGACACGCGCACGGGGCGGCGTGCGTCGGAGCCGGGACTGCGGCCGCTGTCGCGGGTGCGGCTGTCGGCGACGCCGGAGCCGCGGGCGGCGTCGCCGCGGGCGCGGCGGCCGCAGTCACCGGTTCGTAGCGGACGATCTGTTCGACTTCGATCGCGTTGCCGTTCAACGAGACGACGCCGTCGCCCGCAACCGTGAAAAACTGTTGATTGAGCGTGAGGAGTTCGCCGGGAGCCGCCGAGTAGATCACCGACGTCTCGTCGGGGAACACGACCTCGATCCAGAGATAGCCCGGCACGGTCGCGCGGAGCGCCGCGTCGAGCCGCTCGCGGAGGTCCTGATCGCTGAGGCTCTCCTGGGCGAGGCGGTAGTCCAGGCGCGTGATCGGGAGCCCGCCGCCGCTCCCTTTCCCGACCATCCGCCGGATCACGTCGGTGAGCTTGAATTTCGGTTTCATCCGCGACTCCTTCTGCGCAGCACGCGCCGCGTGTTCGCTTTTCCACCAGCCGCAGAACGCCTCCGGATCATCCGGACCGTGCCCGGCGTCCTCCATCGCGGGAACGACGACCTCCATGCAGTAGGTGAACGGGTGGTCGCCGCCCGCGGCCGCCGTCAGGTCCGCGCTGTCGAGGCCCGCGAGGTGGCCCCGCCATGTCTCGATCTGCGCGGCGGTCGGGCTCGCCAGATGCCGCACGGCGCGCGCGGTGCGCGGCGCACCACAGCCCGCCGCGACCGAACACGCACCGGGGACGCCCGGCGGGAGCATGGCCAAGTGGTCGGGGACGATCGCCGACCAGCGCCCGACGTACTTCTGGCCGTTCCACGTGCCCGGCGCAGCGATGAGCGTGACGAACACGCCGACGCTCACCTCGACCATCTGCGGCGGCTCCGCGAGCAACCGCTCGATGACGCTCGCTTCGTCCGCGCCACACGCGCGCGCCTGCGCTTCGTTGAGCCATGCCTCGACGAGG
>Ga0137394_10000283_pt1 | contig 35302 bp, 46 predicted proteins | sample czobulk116metaG_FD_108278 | JGI IMG/M metagenome (GOLD analysis project Ga0137394, IMG submission 108278) | Vadose zone soil microbial communities from Angelo Coast Range Reserve, California, USA - czobulk1.16 metaG | ecosystem: Environmental > Terrestrial > Soil > Vadose zone | place: USA... | reverse complement strand
TCTAGTTTCTTGTAACGAAGCTTGTGAAATCATGTCCCTCCCATCGCTTCTCGATTATCACGGAATTCCGCTCGCACGTCGTCCGCTTGCTTTTGCATAGGGAGGCATCACAGGTCATTGCTGATATCTACGACCTATATGCAAATGCTACCGAGCGAGCAATATTACTCCGCAACTTGTACGGGCGCGAGGCCGCCCTGCTCCCACTACCCGCCAAGGGTGAAGACGCCACTAAGGATGGACGTGGCTCCCTTCCTGCGATATTACAAGGAGCGACTGAGGAGCAAAGGAGGCGCCTCCTTGCTTCCCTCAAGGAAAACCTCGAATTAATGTCGGTCTTCAACCCCCTCCGTTGTTCTGCCTATTAACCGAGATCGCAGGTTCAATAACTCAGACAAGGGCCCCCTCCGTCACGCAATCGTCCATAAGGCGCTTTGGGAATACTTGTCTGAAATAGCACAAATCTCTGACGATGGAGAGCGGGAGAAGATGTACTATGAGATTTTTGAGAGGTAATTTACCCCACCCTTTACATCTTCCTTCCACCATTCACTAGCACGTAGCTGCAAGGACTTGATTGCCGAGATGGTACATACTAGGGATGGAAGCAGGGTCGTGCGTGAGTTCTTGGCACGAGGCACCGCAAAGGTTAGTGGCGTTGTTTCCTCCGTTCTAGCTTGGGTTGATGGTCTCCACAAAGGATCGTAAGCACATTGTAAAAGTCCTAAAACCCCACATCGAGACAATGGCCAAAGATGAAGATGCCCAGTATGTACTCTTCACTGCTTTCGACGTCGTTGAGTATGTCATGTCAAAATGTCGTCATATCATCTGGTGCTAATTTTTTCCAGCGACACGAAGTTGATTGCAAAATCTATCCTTCCATCCATTACTCAGAATGTGAAAACGCTACAGGCGAATGCTGCTGGGCGGCGAACTGTTTTGTACCCTCTAGTGCCACGAGACCGCCGTTACTACACGCCATCAATGATTGTCAGGATCTCTGAGACGGATAGTCTACGCACACATACAAGCAAGAAGTCGTCTGATGTCCGCGCTGCTGAGATTTGCTCTGCAGCAAGTCCAGAACTCCTCTCTTGGGTCGTGCGTGATGGGGCTGAAGTCAGCCGCGAAACTGGGGGTTCCCTAGTAATAACGGAGATCATGCTTGAAGCCCATAGCAGTAAGTCTCAGCCTTTGACCTCTATCAACTTGGTGATTCAGTTTGTTGCCCAGACAAAGAGGCCGCAATGGAGGCACTGTTGATTCCGCTCGAGGCCTCTTATCCGTCCCAAGATCACGCTCATCCCATTGATTTACCTCACACATCGCGGTTATACAAGGTCCTTCTTCAAGGAGGTCACTATTCACAAGCTACAAACGCAGTTGTAACACGCCCGAATTTCAATCCATCTAATTTTGCCACTATGTTCTTACGTCACGTCAAACAAGTGGACATCGCCGCCCTGGCCCGTGGTGGAGGTACCTTTGTGATCACTGCGCTGTTGGAACGTACTGTGGTCGACGGGACGCCGGAGGAGCGTAGCAAGTTGAAAGAAAGCCTTTCGGGTCTTAAAGACGACGAAGGCAAATCAATAAGAGGATGGGCTGCTCTGTCGGAAGGGATCCGCTTATTAGGACAGGCGGTTGATGTTACCTAGATAGTCGACGTTCGTTCAAATAAACCACCTTTTCTGGGTGACGCTGACGCCCTTCGAGTCACTCGGCGCTTAGCGCTCAGTGCTCCTTGATCCAAACCATGACTGGTCCCAGGCTACTGCGCCGCTCCTCATCTGGACACGCTCTTCAACCAGCAAATCACTCGCCTGGAACAATTATCGTCTCATTCGGCTCCATCTCCACCCTCTTCGCATGGACGTTTGGCAGCGGTACCGTGGTGTGTAGCAGTTATCGGTGTTCCCACTTTCCCTTTCCCGACACTATCCGGGCAATAGATTTGGAGGATATGGCCGGCTGTGTTGCTGCACACACTTTTTGCGACTGGTACGGATAGTCGCGGCTTTCCCCGGATGATGATAACTGATGGCCGAGCATGGCACGTACCAGGTGTCACGGTCGTCTCCATGCGCACGAAGTTTGACCTTGGAGTCTCTAACGTAATGTTGACTGTGTTGGGTGTGTCGAGCCATTTTCACCTCCGTGCCTGAAACCGAACCAAGTCCCTCCTCGTAGGTGTCATCATCGGTTTTGTAATCTCGTATCGTGCATCTTGCGGGTATGACCAGTACATGACGGGCAGGATGGCGTGGTCGGATGTGGTCAGGCATACCCGTACCTTAACGCGACTTATCTGGTTCCATGTCCCGCTCCGACTGACTCCCAAGACCGCGGAAGAGCTCACCAAGCCAGTTGTACCTCCGCGCAGCAAGGAAGAGATGGAGATCGTTATGGCGGAGAAGCGGACGGCACTGGATTTGCTTGAAGGGTAATACATTGTAACCTTTAGTTTGGACGATCACCGCTGATTACAGCACTCGCGCTCGCCGCCCAGGTTTGCTGTCGCTCTAAAACATCATCTTCGCGGTGCGAATCATGAAGCCGACTGGTCCATGTCCTTGCTTACTCGCGATGTTGCTGACAGGTGAACTGGGCATCCTCTACGAGGACTTGCATCATCTAGTCAAGCCGCTTCACGAGGTGATTTATATACCATCATCTGCTGCGTTCCTTCCTGACCACGGACCAGCATAAACATTCTGAATCTCCTACTACTCTCGATCAACCTTGGCGAATCCGCGGCAAATCTGAGCATGACCCACTCATCCTTCCAATAACTGCCTATGGCTCCATTCCTATCTCCCGCTCGGCCTCCAGCTCATCTCACCCCGCTTCGGCTCCGCTTCTTCCTGCTCGTCGCGATCACTCACCCTCGCTTTTTGGCGGTGTCTCTGCAGACCTCATACCGTTTGCCGAGCACGTGCGCGGAATTTTCAGCTTTTATAGATCAAGTGAGGTCTCGGACACACAATCTGTTCGTAGTGTTCTCGCTGTCTTGCGGAGATCGCGCGCTGATTCGCATTGACACGAAAAGGGCATCGAAATAGACAGTCGGGGAGGCATTCAGAGACGCTCGGCCACCGGAGTCCCGGAAGTTGGCCCGAGAGCTCGCAAACGTATCGCGAGAGGCGATGAGAACATCCCTGCAGAGATTCTGCGCCTACTGAGCGATTGGTTTTCTGTCCTTGAGGAGCGCGGGACTGTCCCTGGGTCGAGCCTTGGTACGATCATTTTTACTATTTCGTCGTTAGAGGATTCTCTATCTGGTGCGTATCCGCTCCTTTCATTTACCCCCCACTGACATGGCTCATATATTTCAGCGGCGGAGAGAGTGCTGACAACGCCGCTTCCTTTGTACGTGGTTCTCGTCCCGTTTACATGGAGCTCTACGTCTGACGCCACCTAGCGTCTACGCCGTGCATATCAGGTATATATCCATTCGAACTTGTCGTTACCATTCACGCTCATCCGAATCCTTCTTTAAGACAGTGAGCAGTCATAATGTGTATCTAAATAACCGCCCAAGAAACTGAAGTATCTGCCCAGCACCGTCTGGTTATATCTCTTCTTCCTACCGTTTCAGCTCGTCACACAATTTTCTTGGTACACGATTCCCGGCGTCGCCATGGCCGCATTTATCTACCTCGGCTTCCTCGCCGCGGGGGATGAGATTACACAACCTTTCGGTATGAATTCCATGAAGGTTTTGCGGTGGGAGACGCGCTAACGAACAACTCTTGCCTAGGTTATGACGAGGTAAGCGAGCTAGTGCGTTTCCTGTCCATCTGTGGTGTTGATGAACATGTAGAATGATTTGGACTTGGACTTGATCTGCCGGGAGATCATAACAGTTGATCTCGCCCATCTCAAAGAGATGCCGGGAGCGAATGTGTACCTGGGTACGCATGAGGCTACGCCCCATGATGCATGAAGCATGCATGAAGTGCCGACTCAGGCGCTTGCGGATCTGCTTGGGATGTGGACGGAGTATGACATCGGGTCTTTCTTTCTGTATATCCGTTACCGGCTACCCTTTGGAGTGCGTGTTGTAACCTATGGGATTCAGAACGGACCATGGCTTCCAGCTGTGTCATCTGTTTCAAACTTAACGTCGAATATGTGAGAGCAGGGTAACAAGCTCATTACTTCGTGACTGTGCTGCCACCGCGTCACCCTAACCAACCCACCCAAAAATGGTATCCTGGATATGTTTCAGGTTTCCAGAACGAGTAGCAGCTTTGCAACCAAGCCTTTTCCGCGCACTAGTACTCTTGTCATCGAACTCGTTTGCCCGGAGGGTCGGTGCTGAATACCAATCTTGTTGAGAGAGTTAGTGGAGGGAAGTTGAGATAAAATGAACATGCGTGTATATGATGACTCGGACTAAGCGCCAGCATTCCGAACAACATTACCAGTGCTGTACCTCACTCAGTCCTGGCGTTGCTCCATCATGACCCCGTTAGATTCCGAACGGACTTTGTTTTCTGCTGAATCGTACTTTAAGACGCAGCCTCCTCCGCCGACCTTAGAGCAGGACATCGCTAGCGTCAGATCCTTCGTATACCGACAACGGGATTTGGGAAACAAGGTTGTGCTCGTCACAGTAAGCATCCGCCCTCGTCCGACGACTGCCAACTCAGATTTATTACCCTCTTAAGAGCGGCGGAACAACTGTACCCTTGGAGCTCAATGTGTGAGCAGTATTTTGCGCATCCCGACTCGGTGCCTAGAGCTCAACTCCCCTCCCCTCCCCTCCCCTCTCCTCAAACCCCGATGCCACGTCCAGGGTGCGCTTTCTGGATAACTTTAGCGCCGGTGAGTTACTCGCCCCGAGCGTCGATGGCTTCCAGGTATCCCTGAACGATTGTCCGTCCGGCCAGGTACTCGCGGTGCGACATCCGCCGAATACTTCCTCAAGGCCGGCTACGCCGTCATCTTCATGCACAGACAGTTTAGCCTTCAGCCTTTCAGCCGTCACTACTCTCATTCCACGAATCCGTTCCTCGACTTCCTCGAGATCGAAACCAGCCCCGACACGTCCCCCGATCCCCCAAAGATCATCGCGACGCCCTCGGAATACGACGATCTACTCGAAGTGTTGACGGCGTACAAATCGGTTCAGCAAGCTGGCTTGCTCCATACGCTCACATTCATCACCATCAACGACTATCTCTGGCTGTTGCGTGCAGTCAGTCAGGAGCTGTCAATTCTCGGTCGAAACGCTTTATATTACCTCGCCGCTGCGGTAAGTGACTTCTTCTTGCCCAGGGAGAAGATGGTACGTCACTATTTCCCTCGGCGTCGACCATTTATTGAGTCTGGCTTTAGTCGGAACACAAGATCCAATCTGGGAAAGGAAGCCTGTTAATTGAGATGGATCAAGTACCCAAGATTTTAAAGCCACTGGTAGACGAATGGACCCCCGATGGATTCATAGTGTCATTCAAGGTTCGGTCTATCAACACATCCGCGTATCGTTGTTGCTAAGATCCACCTTATTATTAGCTTGAGACTGATTCTACGTTGCTTATCCCGAAGGCACGTGCCGCGCTAGAGCGTTATGGTCATCACCTCGTTATCGGAAATGACCTCCATCGACGTAAATATGAGGTAGTATTCGTTTCGCCCGACCATCACGGCTCCGCCGCGAGTGACGTCAGGATCGACTGGTTGCGTATTCCTGCGGATGCGGTCGACTCGCGTGGCCATCCGAAGGAGATAGAAGAGGATATTGTGGCGGAACTGACCAAGAGGCACCAAGCCTGGATTGGTGGGCCACTGCCGCTGCCGCCTGGGTGACTGACGTCGCCGAAGCATGTAAAGAGAGAAGTCAAACATGGAGGAGCATTTTCGGGGGCTGTATACGATCAAATAAATGATGACGTTGAGTTTCCAACCTCCACGACCAACTGTACGCCGGTGGTCTTGCTGCCGCCATCATATTCCCACAGGGCGTTCGCGTGGTGTGCGTGCCACTGCAATAGTAGATTTCGGGTACGTTCTCGCTTGTCTTACCTCATCCACTCCCTTGAAAGGCTGTGTGATGAAATTCCGCAAGAACTTTCCCGAAGTCTGTTCATATCCATCGCATCGGCAAAGTGGTGGAAGTGGAAGATGGAAAATGGAAAATGCCACTCAAAACGACGACGCGATCACGTGATGTGATTCGATCGCCGCGTCTGCTTTTCCATTGACCACCCGCGCTTTTCGCTTTCATTCACTGTGTTATTGCAATCCTCCTCTGGGGACGGTCAATGCTTCCTCGGCTCCTCTCGATACTAGACAAATCTCAAGCTTTTGATGGGTATCCAGGGTCTTCTTCCCTTTCTCAAGTCCATTCAGAAACAACGACATCTATCAGAGCTTTCTGGCCAGACATTAGCTGTCGATAGCTATTGCTGGCTCCATCGTGGGACTTACACATGCTCAACTGAACTAGCCACAGGAAGAAAAACGAACAAGTAAGACATTTTTTCCTCCTTTATTAACAAAAGCTGATCATTCCGGGAAAAAAGGTATGTCGGCTATGTTATGCAGAGAGTCCGGCTTTTGCGACACTATGGCATACGTCCCTACATAGTGTTTGACGGGGGACCCCTCCCGGCCAAGCGTGGAACGGAGGTGGAACGACGTCGTAGACGGACGGAGAATTTGGCATGCGCGAATGAGTTGGCAGCCAGAGGGAAGCATTCACAGGCGAGGGAATACTACAGTAAATGCGTCGATGTCACACCGGAGATGGCATTTCAGCTTATCAAGGTGTGTCGCAGTCAGCTCGCCCGCTGAAGGTGGCTTGACGACCTTTAAAGGCATTGCGAGCTGAGGGTATACCCTACGTCGTTGCTCCTTACGAGGCCGACGCACAGCTTGCCTATCTCGAGCGCATTGGAATCGTCGACGGAATCATCACGGAAGACTCTGACCTCCTCGTGTTTGGTTGTAAGAACGTATACTTCAAGCTCAATGACGTCGAGGGGACAGTAACCGCTATCTCACGGGACGACTTTGGCAAGGTGACAGAGTGCTCTCTGCGCGGTTGGACAGATGCGCAATTCCGCGCGATGGCCATTCTCAGCGGATGTGATTACCTACCAAGTATTTCTGGCGTCGGACTGAAGACTGCATGGACGTTCCTACGCAAACACCGGACACCGGAAAACGTCATCCGGGCGCTGCGATTAGAGGGGAAGAAAAACGTGCCACAGGGATATCTAGAGGCCTTCATGGTGACAGAGAAAGTCTTTCTCTACCAGAGAGTGTATGACCCACTGGAGGAGATGTTGGTGAACCTTACCCGACTTCCGCCTGGTGAGGCCCTGAGCCAGGCCGACGAGGCATTTATTGGAGAGTGAGTTCTTGCAAACCGATCTCACCTGTCATCTTACCGTGATTTTGAACGTAGAGATATACCCCCCGTTGTGGCAAAGCGCATTGCTACAGGCGAAGCAAACCCGAATACTCACTTGTCGATAGAGGATATCAACCCGTCCTTCATCCCACGCACTACCAAGCCATTACCTCTTACATCACATGATCTAAATTCTTCGGAATCAAAAGGGAAGAAAGCGGAGAAGCTTAACGGCGCGAGCATCTTGAGTTTTTTCGGTGTGTGGGCCCGGCACAATCCAGTGTACTCCATGTCGATTGACTACCCGCAGCTCCGAAAGCGAAAGACACGTCGCCAAGGGCCCAAAAGTCCGCCATTCCCCAAATTGTCGCTGGCCGAGCCAGTGGAAAGCGCCGACTTATGGGGCTCATGCATGACGACTTAGCTACCAAACGCAAGAAGCTGTTCAAAACCGAGGACAGAGAAAACACTGCGAGCCCTGTCCAGAGCCGCTTCTTCGGGGACAATGCATCAGCTGGGCCATCACGCCCTAGACCTACACCAAAAGGGGATGGAGTACTGAACACGCAGGAGGTCGTCTTGGTTGCGGATTCCAGTGACGCCGAGGAAGTGGAAGATGCTAATGCAAGTGATGAAGAACCTGACCAAGTCGCCCAGGAGGACGGATATTTGTCACCAACCCCCTCACTTAAACGGCTTAGCACGCCTGACGTATCTTCTCCGCTGCGACCCCCAGAAGCATCTCGGATTTTATGCCGTGACAGCTCCACACGAGAATTCGCCGTCGACACTCTGTCGAGTCCAGAGACTCGGAAGCCAGCATTACCCCTAAGAAGTATGTCGCTTTCGAGCAGGGAGGGAAAACCGTTTGGATGCACCCTTGTTCCTCACGCACCCCGAAAATCTGAACCGGTAAACTCAGCGGGTGGTAAAGACGCGGGGATACTCTGCGGGCCTGACCTGTTTGGTGACGCGGATACAATGGAGATTGCCGATTTCACGGTGCCACCGTGCTCCTTCGGAGGCTCTACGCAGTCTTCCTCGGGTCTCGATACGCCTGTCAGCCAGGAAACGACGGGTGCTGGTGTGGCGACATGTGATGACGACCTCGAGCTTGAGGACGACATTGAATTCATCGAAATACGGCAGGCGAAACAAGACGCTGTTGCGCAAGGGTGGCGGTCGAAATGGGCTCGCGAGGGAGCTAACGCCACAAAGGATCACAGTCGTCATCGGGTATGTTTGATTGCCACGCACGCTCCTGTCAACCTATTTTTTTTTCCTTTTTCTTTTTGACAATTGAGACTCACTTTACCTATTTGCAGAAATACACGCCTTTACGACGCCGAGAAACGACGGTTACCTCCGACGGCCTTCATGAGGCGTTAAGGTTCTGGCCGAAAGCAAAGGCTGACGGTGACAAGAAGGCACCAACAAATCGGGCGGCTACCCGTCAGCGTGGCTCGGCGAGGAGAAGTCTCAATCTTTCCGAATCCGCGCATAACGTCGAGATCATACGACGCCGTAGAAGCACCGGTATGACCGAGTCTGGGATGGGTGTGGTCAAGTAGTGGAGCGATGCTTGGTCTGAGATGGGGTTTACTGCCCTAGATTGAAGTGCGTGTGGCGGTCGTTGGTTCTACGGATGAGCGGCTCATTGATCGACAGGTAGTGGTGTATTATATAGTTTATTCGTAATTTTAGTTAGATGACGAAGCCCCTCGCCGAGGACCAACTGGAGAGCGAAAAGGTCTGACGTGGTAAGATGGAGTTCCATACCGTTTGAAGGTGAGCCGAGGAGACGGCGGGAGATGAGGAAAGAAAGAAAAAGGCAAGAATATAGAGATGAAAGGAGATTTCCGGTTCTGACAGCGATTCGCATCGGATGGAGCATCATATGGCGTGCGTGACTTTAACCTGATCCAGCTTGGACTCGCTCGATCTGGCAAGCCTCTTTCCGCTTTCGTCTTGCAGGCCATTTCTCGACGGTAGTTTGGCCACCCGTCGCGTGCTCAACGAGCTTCCGCTTCCTCTTCTTCGTGCGTTTCTGGATATTCTCGTCCCACTTGTCCACCTGACCACTCTTCCTCGTACTTACTTCAACCCCACATGTCCTCCTCTCTCTCCCCAATCTCTCCGTATTTTCTTCTGTCCCTCCTCTCCTCCATGAACTCTCCCGATTGTCTCTCTCCGTATGTGCTCCCCACAACCCACCTGCAGGCGCAGCAACTCCCTTCAACTCGTTGCCATCCATCCCAGCCCTTTATTCATGTCGCTCGCAAACCGCCCTTTGCCTTCGACCTGCCCTCCCTGGACCTTACTGGACAGATCATGGCGTCGTCCTCGCATCCATTCCACCTTGGTTTCAACGATAACCTCTTGAGCACCACTCCCTCCCGCGTCGTCTCTTCCTGTCAGCCGCTGTCTAGCGACCTTGGTTTACTCCACTATCTCCCTACTGTAGATAACGGTGAGCGTTGTACTGGAACACCCGATCACATCCCGATGGACCCTTGGCCGCCTCTTCCGACGAGGGCTGAGCGGCCTCCCGGCATAATTACCAGGCGGCCGTGGCCCAAGGCTTCAGGGCTCGCCCCGGAAGTGTTTCTCCCGGGCGGTGACACTCAGCACTACAGTAACTTTTTGTCGGGACACAGAGATGGGAATCCAAGTTTCTCTCCAGACGGCGAAACATTCGACCAATCCCCCACTGTGGCTACTCCTATATCAGCGACTGATACCCCACGCCTTCGAGAACTACCTCGAGATCTGGTTGTGAGCCTCTCTGGCTCAGACTCAGACTCAGGACCGGAGCCAGACGATGAACGTAGCATGTTCCGGGACGCTCGCCAGGATCAATGGACGTCCATATCCATACCTTCTCCCCAAGACGCATCGCCGGCCATGACCTCGTCTCGTCGATCTTCTTCCTTCCTAGCTACAGAGGTGCCTCCGCTCCCCTTTGTTCATCCGTCGTTTTGTCTTACTCCCCCTCCTTAGGAGACAAAGTTGCGTCCAAGTCTTCCCCCGAGAGACATGGAGTGCCCTGCTCGAACAACACGCCGTGCCCGATCATCGTCCAGGAAACCCAAAATGCATCAATGCCTGACTTGTAAAAAGTGGTTCCCGCGGCCGAGCGGCCTTGCCACCCACATGAATGTCCATTCAGGTGCGAAACGTGAGTTAATGAAATTAGGTCCGGGTTTCAAACATCTGGCTGAGGGATATGCCGACGTCTATCCACGACAGCGTTCACATGCCCCGTGCAAAGTTGTAACAAGAAATTTGCCGTTCGATCGAATGCTAAACGTCACCTGCGTACACACGGCATCATGCCCACACCTGACATGAGCTTTATATCTACTCCGGCAGAGGAAAATGATGTTGCGGCAGTCCCTGACACCCCAAGCTGGATACCTCAGACACTCAAGGAGAGAAATCTGAAACTTGACGATCTTGAAACTTGTTCATTATTGATTTCTGAAGTGCCACTTGTACGTCCATCTACGTATATGTGGGGTGCCGAGATGGTATACGAGGAAAGGGACTCGTTTGCCGAGGCACCGATTGCACCATATCATCCTGCCTATGTACGTCTTTCCCCTCGAGTTTTGGGCTTGTGACTGACCCACTGCACCGCTTCCGTAGTGGAGATGCCTACCTGGGCCGGCCCCAACGACTGCGGCCGCGTGCATCAGCTCAGCTTCTTAAGCTTCCCGTACAGTTATCCGTGTTGCCGCGAAACGCCTATCGTATAATTTTTCTTGATTCCTTCGCTCGGGCCCATCCTGTATCCGGGTTTTAATCGCTCGTCCTCGGGCCAACGGCGCGTCGTATATAGGGGTATGGGACGCTGTGGTGTCTCTCTTGCACGTAAACTGTGCGTAATTATACAGCGACAATCTACGAGTGCATAAACATAGAACCGAAGTTAAAGCGTGCTGCCCAAGCCACATTACTGATAGCCAGGTCATACAAAGAAAGATAGCCGTACTTCGAACCCGCCTTGTGTGATGCATGTAATTCGAGAACGTGACGCGTCCCATGCAGGGTAGTCCATAATTATGTATACATACAACCCCACTCTATTGTGGGGCTGCTCTGGCCATAAAGGACACGATTCACCAAATCGATCGGAATATCATACGCCTCTGGGACGGCATCAGGTCGCGCGTACGCGAGGTAGGGGTTTGGCCCACTGGCATCTGGGTATTGCCCTCTTGAATCTGTGACGTGGAGACCTCAGTAAAAAAGGACAAGCATTCGCAGACAAGGGACAAAACTCCTACCCACCCGTGTACGTACTGGTGTCAGAAAAGGCCGGCGTGCCCCTGAGGGCCATCGAGAAATATGTAAAATAGGTGAGTAGGACGGTTACGATCGTCCATGCTGGGACAAGCAGTGCCCATTCTCTGTCAACGTCGGAAAAATAGGATCAAAATCAGGCGTACAACGGTCGTCTCCCCCAAAGGAAGGGGGGAACGCCTCGTGGCTGAACGCACCGATTAGGATACCAGGTGACCCCGAGCCATATGATCCACTCGTCGGGAAGGATCGCCCAAAGGAAGTACAGGACGAAAAGGAGACAAGTCACCGCCCACGCGACAAAGCCGTAGAATTCCGGCGCGCGGCTGCGCGATTCCGCCGGGGGAAGTGGCGGGAACTGAGCCAAGGGAGATGCTGGAGATGTGGGCTCGTCTTTGCTATTAGTCTGAGAATTGCGGCCATCGCCAGTAGTGACCATGATTAATGACGCACGGCCCAGAACTGTGGGTCACGCTAGAAACCGCGGCAAGTCAATGATCACGGCATTTTGCGGCCGCGGCTAACATCGGCGCAAGGCCGGCACACGTTGCGTAGAGCCCGCGTGCACTCTGATGGTTCGGAGCGATCCACATTTATTTATAAAGACTCCCTCATAGCATAGATGAATAATCGCCCATATTCTCGATAAACGTAGCAACGGTCAAGAATCGCAAAACGGGCTCCTGCCTCCGTCTCTAGGGTCTCGGGATCGTACACTGCTGCTATCCGTTCCATTTATATTAAAACACGGACATACAGCAAGAGGGAGGGGGGAGGTGCGTTTCTTCTGTTCGCCGAAACACAACGGCAACTCCGGATTTGCTGTCAACGGGGACGGCTTGCTTTACGCCCGGGAGCTACTGTTTGTCCGCTGGAAGCCCATCTCCAAAACACGAACAGGTGTGCTGACATTTGGAGCGTCTAGTATGACCGCTGACGGGGAGTCTATGTGCAATGCATTTAGGTGCTACGAGGACCCATCGTATTCCCGTTCTGAGAGGAGCGTCAGACAGAGTGTCTCGGGCGATGTTCGGACTTGCCATTTCATAGGGTTCTTCGAGGGTGACGCCCTCACTATCACAACTGGGGGACAATAGCAGGCGCAGAACCCTAGAAAAATATACACTTCTTTGGATTTGCCAAGTGAAGTAAAAGATAAATTCAAACCCCGAAGTCCTTGTCTGAGGGACAATTAGCACGCGATATGTCCGGTGTGGTGGGAGATAGTCGCTGCCTGCGGAGAGCGTTAGTAGATTCTCTCAACCGCGTATATAACACAAGACTGAACGGACTTGCCAAGTTGAGGGACAAGAATCGCTCTCGAGCCAGAATCGTAGTTTGCTGGCGTGCCATCCGGGTTGAGGAATTTGGTGGCTAGTTGGGTGGTAACCACAAACTGTTCCTAGATTCGTATAAGCAAGTAACAGGAATGATGGGGCGTTACCGCGATGTCAAGCGAGGAGCATAACCTGGCCAAAACTTGCTTCACATGCAGAAGTAATGTTGCCCGCCTGGACAGCGTCAGACCCGGACAGGTTTGGAAAGGGAACCAGATCGAATTGAGTATAACGAGGCGAATCTGAGAAATGAGAAATCTTTCATCAATGAGAATCGAACGGATGGTTATGACTTTGTTCACTGATGCGTGCGTTTCCAAGAACATAGGAAGGTTGTGGAGAAATACCAGGAGATCTGGCAGGGTAAAGATGTTCAAGTAGTGTACAAAGTCCAAGCTGGTGTCAGGGAGATTCTTGGAGCCTAGTAGATGCCAGGGTGAAACGAGGGCAGGTCCAACAGTACCTAGGCGTACGAAGCTCTGAACGTAGCGAGGTAGGGCTGGCCATGTTTTGCATGTCTAGTACACAGTGAGAAGGGAAAATTGGCCATTGGGTTGGTGCCCTACCAACGAAAAGCACCTGATTATTCGATGATACAGCACCGGACGCAAATTTGATTGCCAGGGTCTCTTTTGCGGTGCCCGGTGGACCGGAAAGCTCAAGGACGTGGCCAGCTGGTAAGCCGTCTCCCAGTAGTCTATCCAGAGGTACGCACGATGAAAGGAATCTTTTGTTAATTGAGATTAATTCGGCGGCAGACCGCCCAAGTGGTGTGAAGGACAACATGATGGCATGGCATGCGTGATCTCGCGCCCAGGTCACGGGTTTCTGACGCGAGCGCTTTAAAGTGGAAACAGGTCGTTGGTTGAACTTGGGCTTGAACTCATCACTACTAGGATAATATCCCGCACGTCTTCCCCCCACCCAACTCTCCCGATTATTCCGCTGCTCTTTTGACTTGGTATCCAGTCATTCACTTTCGTCATTCTTTCACTGCAAATGATGCCTGGCTCCGACACTTCCTTCTTCAAACACGCCCGGGCAGCATCGACTGTGTGGGTGGATCAAGTGCCCAGAGGCGGTTTGTTTTGTCGTCTAAATGATTGAGATGCCGTGATTTTTGAGCTTGCTCATGCGACAGGCGGTCGGGAAGTAGTGGAGCTTTTCAGAAACCTCATTGGTACCCGAGCTTGTCTATCTTCTCTGCGCTCAGATCTCACACCGTGACTGGCATAGGCCCAATGAGGAACGTTGAATTTCTCGGAAATGGTTCTTCTATGGAAATTACATTCTCTAATCCTGATGCTGCTACGTGCGTCCGTCGTCTTTTTTCTCGTCCATGCCTTCATTACCAACATCGACCACCCCAGAAAAGCTCTCTGCATGTCTGGATATATTGTCTCTGGCCACCCCATGTGAGCTCTATGCCTCTTCACGCCATCAGCCTTCGACTCCTGGGGGAGTGTGACACCTCTCTTTCTGATATCTTGTGCCGCATTGCACGCGCTCCTCTACGACGGGATTATCTGACGATGATCCTAGAATTGTCACCGCTGGGTCACATCCTAAGCATCGGGCGGTCCTCCAAGCCAGATCTCCGGACACTCGTCGTAACCTCTATGTACTAGGGCTGTCGTTTGACCTATCCACGTGCGTGGGATACTTCATCATCAGGGCTACTCTTTAACAACAGAACAGGTCCGAACTATCGTCTATCTTTTCTCAGTTCGGCATCGTGACCCATTGCGTCATCCTTGCAACTGTCGACAATGCCACTCGGCGTCGGGGCTTTGTCGTGATGTCAACACACGCTGAGGCGAAAGCTGCGATGGATAATATCTCGCAAACCAACATCAGGTCTGTTATCGCGGCGGCGGAGCCATAGCTCACTCACGCACCTCACTTTATCATGTTCTCTACAGAGGTTCCCTTGTTGACGTGTCCTGGGCCGTAGTACAACGTTCCCAAGGTGGGTCCTATCAACCAGGTACTCCTTCCGCTTACCTATCGTATATCATCATGTAGGTTTTCTCGACGGGGGGGATAGGGCCGTTAATCTAGAAAGTCAAGTTGACTCTTCTCCTTCTGGTTCAGATTGCGGTGCTACTCCAGCATTCCAGACCTTCAGTGCTTTATGTGACCTCCCGAAGAGAGCCAATTCACTGTCAGGTGCTCCGTCTGGTCTTACGAGCATTGTCGTTCACAATCTTCCCGCGGTTTTGTTCGCTCAAGATTCTGACTTGGAGCCTTTGTTTTTCCCTTTTGGCGAGGTCAAAGATATCCAAAAACAGGGCCTTTCCCCGGCCGCCCAATCTCGCGCTGACACGGTCTCTGTCCTTGTCACTTACTCGTCCTTCACTGGTGCTAGAGAAGCCAAGTTGGCTTTGCATGGTCAGACCTATGGAAACATCCCTTTGATAGTGGAAGTTTTGCCGCCTTTCCGTGATCACGAGTCCAACTGGAAACCAGGCCAAGGCCACCTCACCAGATCATCATTGAATCCTCGCGCATCTCCGTTCGTCCTTAACACTGCTTTGTCTGTCTCTGCTCCGCCTACTTGTCGCGTCTCTGGGGACTTCCCCGACTACTTTTCCAAGCCCACCTCGAACGGCTTGGCCACGCCTTCCGATTATTTCTTGTTTCTGGATCCGGTTTCACGGGGATATAGATCGCTTCCTACTTCTAGCCTTCCGTCGCGGTCCACCTCTACTGCGTCATGGTCTGTTCCGCCTGCGCGTTCGACCTTCTATGCATAGGAAACTTGTGGTACTACCCACTGGATATAACAAGCTGCTGTAGCAATCCTCCGTGGTCTTGCGTCCTCTTTCCCATTCAGACAATCTCCGGCGATACCATCACACATTCCATCCCACGAAGTTCTCGCTTTCCAATTTTCGTTTCTCAAGTCAGAAATACGTCGCTCTCTTTTTTATAATTCCATGCCCATGTTTCGGTTGCTCAATTCTATAAATATCTGGTAATGGGTTTGCAATAGTCGGATTCATGTTGGAAATGATGAAGAGTAGGACCTTCAGGCACCTAGCACTTCTTCCCTCCGTTACGCCGCCTTTGACGCTATTACTACTTTCCCTTCCCTTAGTCCATGGTCACTTCATTCGCTACTGTTTGTTCGCCATTCGCAATTAAAACCGTGATGATTGAGATATTATTAAGGCAAGAAGTTACCACGGCTCGTCGATCACCAAGGATGAGAAGTGTCGTCGGCTCGGCCCGGAATGAAAGCGATGGACTCCGACTCTGACAACCATCGCGACGGTCGAAAGAGGCCCCAGGGCGTGCGACCTCTTCCTCGACCCTTATTCTCAGGTAGTTCGCTCAATCAGAATTCAACCCAAGGAACATCTGCGCCCACCAATGAATATGTTTCTCCTCACCCTCGCTCTCGCACGTCGTCGGCTTCAACACAGCCCACCAGGGACAATCCTCCTTCGAGTGACTCAAGAAGCGTGTCTCTGTCAGGAGCAATCTTAACAGAATCTCCTGTTTCCAGTCCCACTCTATCGGATGGACAAAGGGCATCGTCCCCACTCTCATCGTTCTCAACGCCGAGGAGCGCTTTAGCTCGATCACGTCCTGTGAAGAAATCATCATCACTGTCGAATGAACCCTCTTCTGCTTCTGACCTAGTAGCGGCCGATGAACTTTCCTCACAATCTAGGCGACGCTGGGATGACGTCCGTCGACACTTTCTTCCTCCACGTCCTCCTGCCCAGGCTGCGCATGTTCAATCCCCTACTTCCCCGCCCATCTTTTCCGACGTACCCCAACGCCCGTCCACGCCCAAACAGTTTCGACTGCCTAAGCTCGGATTGAGGCAGGTTGTTGAACAAGCGCAGGAATCGGCTGGGTACCAGAGCAAGAGGTTCGCGGATGACGTTCGTGCCGCCTTAAGAGCAGCGCGCCCTATTGTGCCCAAGGCACAAAGAAGGGAACGAGAAGGGACTCTAACATCCATGACAATGCCGTTCAACATGGGCCTCATGGGTTCGAGCGCAAGCCTCGGGATGGCAAGCATCTCGGCTTCAAGCCACGTGACGCAGAGTCGCAGTCACGGTAGGGCAATGCGGAGACCGCCATCCCTGACGTCCCTAACTTCCCACTCGCCACTCGTGACGCCTTCTCCTCTCTACTCCATCATCTCTCATCATGCTTCAATTGCTTCCAACCAACTACACTTCGTTAAGTTTCTTCCACACGAGAGCGAAGTTCTTGCCGCCCTTTTGACGTCTTTTATGGTCCCTCGAAGTGAAGCCGCTGACAGTGAGCGCCTGCGAGCAATGGAAGCCTTCGACATCATAGTGAGGACCTGGAAAGCAGCTTCAACGGAAGTAAGCCCGTTTATATCTGTTAATTGGTGTCATCTCTGAGTATGTATATGGACCGTAGGCCTTCCTCAGCCGCTGTCTTTGGTGCTGCAAAGTTGCGCGGATGATTCAGGATCAGAGGGATACTCGAATGAGGGTGCTAAGCGCTTTGTCCATCTGCCTATCTTACTCTAGCAACTCGTCGGAAACTGGATCGTTCGTCACTCTCCTGACACTTTTTCAAGCCTTGTTCCCTTTACAAGGGTTGCTACTCGCCGAAGGGGATTTGGAAGGGGCGTCTTCCGTTCACGAGCTCATTAACGGTGTAAAGAAGGCCGGATGCGAGGGTCTTGATGCCTCCCTATTGATGCAGCAGTATGGGGTTCATCTTCAAAATGAGGCTGATGCTCAAGCCGTCCTTGATTGCGTGATCATGATGGCTTTGGCCGCCTGCATAGAAAATGTCGCCCATGACGAGCACCGGCATATGTTAGACAGCGTGATTGCAGCAAAGGTAAGCATGCGTTGTATCTACTGCAGGCGCGAAATGACCTCTTCGTAGGGTAGCTGGTTCAGTGTCACTGGGTCCTCACATTACTCGCCGAACTTGACGCGCATTGAAATACTCAGTGTCTCCCAGTCTACACATGCTCTTTCAACTTTTCTGCTCTCGACCGACGGTGTGCGGCCGTCCTCTGAGGATTGTCGCTTAGTCTTTAAGATTCTTACTGAGTGGTCGATCCCGGCTGCGGATGCTCTCGCCCACGGGGATTCATTCGACTGCAAGGTGACGTCTTCCAGGCTTGCTCTCAGTATCCTGTCCGTCTCTAGAAAAGAGTATGGAGAAGTCATTTGTTCTCTTGTTGAAAAATGGTATGGCGACGACAGTCGGTGGAAATCGGCTTTCGGTGCTGCTCTTCAGATTGCAGTGGGTACTGTCATTTTCACGCATTTGAAGCTCCAATGCGTCTACAGGTCAGAGAAAACAACTGGGAGACCGTAGTTACCAGCCTATTGGCTTTAATGGAACATCTACCCCAAGAACTCCACTCACCAGCTGCAGCGAAGTTCCTTCCAGCGTTGAACGAGGTGTGTTGTTTCAATGTCCGCGGCGCTGAGTTTTGAAATATAGCTTCCTAGAAACTTGTCCTTGATCCTCCCCCGCTACCTTTCTCGGCGCTCACGGATCTTCTTGAGATAGTCTGCCAGAAACTCCCAAAGCTCTTCTACAGGCCATTATTTGCCTGCGCTGCAGGGACCAAAACACCTTCAATCTTGAGCCATTTACGGACATTAGTGATGTTGGCGCGACACCTTCCATCGTTCTGGATACGAGACGCCGAAATGTTGCTGGTAGCACTCATGAGCGATTCTAGTGGCACGGTAAAGGACTCACAAGAGAGTACCGGACCGTTATGGGGTCAGGTCCGCCCTGGACAACTGGTGATATTGGTGGAACTCATCGCTCTCATCCAAACTACAAGGCAAGATAAGGATGGCCGAGGGGTGAGCTTCGTGTGATTCGAGATTTCTAAGGCTGAGTAGTATGATCAGCCTTCCAGCCCTATCTTTCTTGCTCAGGCAAGATTTTTCTTTGAATTGGAACATCGCCTTGGAGGATTCATCGATAAGAAGGTATCGTGTACTAAATCTCATTTAGACGGATTCGTTGACCAACCCTTCTCCAAGGAACGCATGCTCCTTATACCAGTACCCCAGAGGATTTTGTTGGTTATCCTATTCCTCGAAATCCGGCTCTTGATACGCTCTTTGAAGCCGTATGGCCATATCCCACGACATGCCTATCCTTGATTGCTAATACTTGCGGTAGGGCTCAATGGCTGTCTCGTGTCATTTCCTGGACCCTCGCCTCTGAAGAAGACTTACAAGTCATGCAAAACGACATAACATCATTTCTTGAAACACTTAGCGAGACTTATAATGCTCTTCAACAATGGTCGCTTGTTCCCCAGAAGGTAATGTCTCGCCTCCTTCTTACTTTGCTTTGCATGCTAACTTTGCATAGCGCAAAAGTGCTAACCTGTTATCCCCCTCGGTCTCAGTGGATGGCGCATCATTAGCAGCTGGCACTCTTAGAACCTCCCCTCCCGTCTTGAGTCTCTCTACTCGAGAGCGACAATTGAAGGAGTTCTCCAGAGGTTTGAAGACCAATTCACTCCGTCTTCTCGTGGCAGTTTCTGGTCTCTTATCGAAAGAGGACCACGAGAGCCTTTGTGCATTTCTTTGGCAGGACTGCCTAACCCAAGCACCATGCGAGGCTCAAACTTTGGTGGGTTCACATTCTGCTGGTACCTGTCACATCAACCCTCAATTCATCATTGCCGCACAGGCTACCTTCTTGATTATGCAGTGCGCAGAGAATGCCCCAACAGTCATACAAGATTTAATCAGGGCAGACATCAGAAGGTCTGTATTTGGGACGTTGCTCTCATGCGAGTAATAATTCGGCTATTCTATTCTATATAGCCCTCAAGCCTCCCGTCGTCTGCTTGCAGGGCGTCGCTTGAGTCTAATGTCCGGATGGCGTTTTCAAATGTTGTCACTAGATTTCATTATTGACAAGAGCCACCGGAGACCGTTCAAGCTTTCCCGGGTCCCTATGTCATTCCTGCCAACGGACATGGGTTCTAGCTCTTTTGTCTTCAAGGAAGATCTCGAAAAAGGGAACTCTTCTAGCGGACAGGTTCTTCCACTGGAAGTCCGAAAACGGCTGGTCGAAATAGGATGGACCCAAGACGAAAGCGCCATGGACCAGAAACACGAATGGATCATGACACCGTTCTCACTAATTTCTGGACAGCAACTGGATAAAGTGGAAGCCGGCCTACCTACAACGATGGTAGTTCGATCTTCTCAATCAGGTGCGCTTGAAAGACCTCCGTCGCCTGCGGCAGAACCCATGTCATCGATTCATGGAGTCAAATGTCGACCAATCTTCGTGCCCCCTCTGGTATCGATACTGCCTGACCTTGCCTCCCTCGTCTACGATAGTGATTCTGGCGTCGCCAATGCAGCTCGCGTCGCCATTATGGACTGGATGAGACACGACCCCGCCCTGATCACCAGACCCGCTCTCGACGCCTTATCAGCGGGAGAGACTTCTGCTTTCCCGGTTCTCAGAGCCTACCTTTGCACCCAGAGGACACTCCCCCCTCCACTGACACATCATATGTTCAATCACTTGGCGGGTTTCCTCAAGTTCTCTGCCAGGCACAGTGAAGATAAGGACACTTTCACGGGATTTGCCTACACCGTCCCGTTGCTCTCGAAACTCGTCGCTCAAGTCAGTGATATGTCCTTACGAGAACTCCGGCGTTCCAAGGTAGATGGTTTCTTGCTTCCATCTGGTTCTCTGTGGTTCTCCGCGCCTACTCCCGCGGGGTCCATGTTTCCTCGTTCTCTTAGGGATGTCACAAGTAGTCCCGATAGGGATGCCATTCACCAGCTAGGCAAATTGGTTATTGTCCGGATTGCCCAGAACTTGCTGTTTGCGAACATGTTGAAACGCGATCGTCAAGAAGTACAAGCATTTCGGAAGAACATGCCTTGTCTAGTCCTACCAACTTCAGCCACGACCGTCAGTTCATCTACTGAACGTCGTTCTTTCATGCCAAACAAAGACAGGACTCCTTCATTCGCGGCTGCTTCGGATGCTGATATCTCTGGTCTTTCCCTTTTACTCTCCAGGAGTCATGTCCTCTTGGTAACAGAGATCTTCCGTTCCCTGCCTAGGCACCTCAACGATAGGAGCGAACTTGCAGTTCTGATCGACGGCCTGAACCAGATATTGTTTATCCATGGCAAGGACATTGGAGTTGTCGCACATGTCCTTATTGGTGAGTTAATACATATTCAACTTCTTCTACACTCACATCGTGCTAGCTTTAATGACGGCGAGTGCCCGCTTCCACCGGTTATTCACCTCCGGCGATGGCTACACCCTCTTTATGCCTGCCGTTTTCAAAGTCTACGCCGAGGCCGAGTCCAACGAGGGTGTGAGACGTGCTATAGAGTACAGCATAAATCGGTTCTACGCAGTCCATCAAGAGGCATTTGTTTTCCAAGCACTCAACATGATTTCACATATCGTCATGCTTCCTGAAGTGGACGGGCCTTGGGTAGCCAAGCAATTTTTTTTACTCCTCTCCACATTAAAGGACGACGCCCCCGTATACGCTGCCGACGCCGCAGGGATCCATGGTTCGAATAAGACACAGGAACAGGAGGCATTACTACTTCGCACAGCGGAGGAAAGACCACAGGCATTCCTCACTCTACTGCGAAGAAACAGTGGGTCCCAAGGCGAGGACGTTGGCTTCACAGTCCTCGATCAATATGACGGCGGTCACCTATCATTGGATAATTTTGTCCGGCTTTTCCTGACAGTCATTGGTCATGACCCCAGCATCCGTCGCGCGGAGCAATTCCTCCGGTTGTTGCGGCTCACGGCGTCATATTTCTTTGATGCATCGCCTACTTCCCGGGGTGTGCTTCAGGAAGGCATCAACGCGCTGAGCACCATCTTTATCTCACGTAGCAGCGGAAAGACAAAGGTCACCGAAAACGCACAGATTCGCAGCGAGGAGCCGAATTACTCATTCTCGCAGGCCGCTGGCGCAAGCACCGATGCGTCTGAGGCAGCGAAAGGTCCGAGTAACTTCACGGAGATGAAGCACGAGTACCTTTCTTTAGTCGCAGAGTTTTCAAACTCTGGCGGCTCCTTTGGGTCGTCGGCATTGGGACGTATTCTCGATCTCGTTAAGATGATGTTGAGGGACTCTGACCCTGTCGGCAGCGAACGAGTGGCTTCTTTCCTCGGCTCGTTCGCTCATAATATTCTTGTACGGAACGCGTCCGACCTGTCACTGAAGCAGGTTGTTACCTTCCTAACCGAAGTGGGCCCTATTTTCAAAGCATACTCCGGGGCTGCAGATTTCTCCAAGATGCTGGAAGTCGTTCTTCGCTTGGTGGAAAACCCAGTCTATGCCAACCAACCCGCGTTTTCGCTTGTAGTGGCAACTCACTACTGCGCGGCTGGATTGGAGGTTTTCGAACGGCTAGCATCAGACGGATATGCACTTTCCTCTCCTCTTCGCCCTGTGCTCGTAAGGCTGTTGTGTCGGGCGACGCTCTTGACAGGGACCGACGTCATGAACATGATCGAGCAGCGACCTATTACATTCGAGTTCGTTGCTGGCATTTTGTACCCAATGGCGGTGAATCTACCATCGGCTGCGGAAATCGCCAGCGACACTCGTTGGATGGAGGCCTGGAGGCGAGCAGCGATCAGACGCACGTGGGTTTGCCTTGTTCAGCTGGCCATGCAAGCCTGTCAAAGACAAGGGCCAACAAGCATAAGCGACAAGACCGAAAAGTCTTCTCTATCTGAGCGAAGGAGATCACTGGAAAGGAAGAGGAACGTCGTGAAGAATTACCCTGCTGTTACCTTATCAATAGCACTTCAGACCCTCAAAGTAATCGTAGTGAAGGCAGAAGATGAACTATCTCTCTCTCTTCCAAGCATTTGGGTACAAATGGGGCTACTCCTCAAGAATGTTCTGTCCACTGGAAATGTCAAATTCGCAATAGCAGAGCAAGGGACTTCGGTGCCAACATCCCCTGTTCAACCTTTCATGGGCCTGAAACCACGGACATCCGAAGATTCCGACGTCGTGTTGACCCCTTTATCTCCCCGCGTCGCCTCATCCCGTATTCACTCTCCCTTGCCTACAACTTGTCCTCAGCCATCCATTATTGACTACCTACTCTGGTCAATACTGGAATTCGTTTGCCGTCGTCGATCGCCCCTCATGCTCCAAATGCGATTGTTTTTGCAAGTGACAACGGCTACACTCGACGAAGAGCTCTATAACCAACAGGCTCCGGCAGTTCCGAGTCGAAGGAAGCGTTCTTCTTACGTGTCCGTGTTCGCTAAAACGCCCCAAAGATCTGGTCGCTGGTCCAAGTCGCCATCTCCCGAAGTCTCGCCCTTCCTCTCTCCGATTCCGCCATATCACGGCGACATCCTCCTGACCCCGCCAAAGCCGGAACGCAAGCCCGGCTATGCGAGATCTCCGACCACCCCTGGGGGTTCGGAGGCGTTGAATCCTAGGATTGTGCACTTAGGGCCCGTAGAAAACTTCGACTTGTTGCGCCAATCACCTTCGCCTGGACTAGGAGAGGGTGGTGCAAAGTCGCGTAGGTGGCTGAGGGCCAATTCCACAACGATCAGATCGGCAAAGCTCGTGCTTGCCACGTATCGGCGGATCCGCGTTGTACAACGCATCATGGGATACACCGAATTACTCCCTGCACCTGATGGTGCTGAGGAGAGCGTAGAAGATGTGAGGGTTTGGTCAAGGGGAACAGCGTTGAACGAGATCGAGGGTGAAACGTCAGATTTGATGGAGGAGTTCTGGTTACAGGATGAGTAGCGCCAACTCGGGTCATCGAGCACGGTTAGACAACCTCAACCCTTAATTCTCATTCGCTCATTCGCGTACAGGATAACTGACGTTGTTCAGTTGTCACAACAAGAGCTACAGTAAAGGCCGTTCTACGGAGACAAAATGCGTCATACGCGTCGTGGCGACGGGATACAATCTCAGAATTAATACAGAAGTGGTGGTGCATGGTGGTTCAAGAAAGCCAAGTCACTTGCCTAGAAGATCCCGCCGAAGGTCAGAGACATAGCACCCACGAGCAACCAAGGCACATTAGAAGAGACACCAAGTCCGGGAGTCCCGTTGAGAAGGATAGACTGGTTGGAGAATGCAACGCTGGGTGTCAGAGCGGAGGAGTTGGCCTCATAGACATACGAAGTAACATTCACGCCGAGTAGCGTAGGATCGGAGCATTGTACATCGAGTGACTTGACGAGTGCGTAAAAGTGGCCTAGGCGCGGTTTGAGAAGCCGAATTATTACGTGACCACCTTAAATTCACCTGCGGCCAGGTAGTCGGAGTCTTGCCAGTTAATCATGCCACCAGCCCATTCGATCGTGCCTGGGGAGGACGTATTGATGCCTGCTGGCCAGAGACTACAAAAGTGGTGTTAAGGCAGTTATGGATGACCCAGCGTTGGGATCCACCTGATTTGGATGGATGACGGGGTTGTTGGATAATGGGCGACGCCATTGACATCGATGGTGTCCGCTTTATTGACAGTACGGACAGCCTTATCGTCGACGAGAAAGGTCAAGTTATCGGGTTGCCAATCAATCTAGTCAAAGGATCAGTGCCTTCAAGAAATCCACAGCCTGATCTGCGTACGGTGAAGGCATGGTAATTGGAATATGTATCGGAGATATCCCCGGCGACTTCACCTTAGGTCTTGTTGGCTGGTTGTGCGTGAGTCTCATACATGCAAGGGTTACTGGGGATGAATGCATAAACGCACGGATGTTTCCCTGCCAGAAAAAGTTGGTCTGACCATTGGTCGTGTTAGCGCCGGGAAATTCCCAATCAATCTCATCTTTGATGTTACTCATAGTTATAAAGGCCGTGACAACACCTCCCCATCGACCTGTCTTCACTGATAGATAAACAGTGGCGCATGAGGTTCAAAGAGAGTGAGTGCGAAAGAAAGACTCGCACGGGTTGCAGTGATCTTTCCATAATGGACATAACGTGTGGAAGATATGCGTGTTCCGCCATTATTCTGTGTGAGGATAAGGGCGAGTTCGCCACCACTGGAGTTAGTGTTGAAGATAGTTCCTTGATTCAGAACCCAGTCTATGCGACGGGTTAAAATTTGTGAGGACCAACACGCAAGATACCGACTCACCATAGGCACTGACATTGCCATTGAATAAGCTGGCATTGGGATAGATGCGGGAGTTGTCAGAGAACGTATACTGAGTAGAATGTCAGATGCCTCAAAATAAATAAGCATGTTTCTGGAATACGGACTGTGGCCGATTGGCAGACAGGGTTGGGCTTGCAAGAGGCCAAGGAGTTGGACGTAAGCGGATGACAACCCTCGAGGCAAAACTGTAAGTCATGAGGCGAAGCCGCTTTTGAGAGATATTTTCAGGACGAGATCATACAGCACCGTCGCCACAGAAGCCGAAAGGGCCTTTCCATTGTTAATGCCAGGTAAGGAGCGTCTTTCTGGAGTCCAAGAGCTTACTACAGCAAGGAGCCAATGCGGGACAATGATTGGTGATGTTGCTGGAAGAGCCATTGACTCTTAAAAATTGGCAATTAGTATTTGAACACTTACCATATCCCGCTTTGACCGCTGACCACGACGATAAAAGAGGCAATGGTCACAGTCAACAATAGGAAGTGCATTGAAGGATGTTAAACAGAACTCAAAGAGGGACGGTGAAATGGGACAAAGCCTGGTGATGAAGTCATCTCGCCCAGATAGACGAGCCAGATGGGAGTGCTGAATTGCCTTTTTAGGCCCTTCGCCGTCCACCAAATACACTCCAACAACGCGTCAATTCAATACATACGCGCGTGACGCGCTTCGGCTAAAGCTTCGACGGCGACCACCTTTACTCAACGTCTTTCCCTAAATGCCTCCTGCAAAATCAAAGCTACAGGAGCAGAATGACCCAAAGAAGCAGAAGAGTCTTCTTGGATGGCTCGCTAAACCTGCGGCCGCTAAGGCTGCCAGTTCAAGCTCAGGCGTAAATGCTCCCGTTCCATCCTCCAGCCCGAGTGGTCGTGATTCGATCTTTGAAACGCCCTCGACCAAAAGGCGAACCACTCTCGGAAGCGACTCTCCCGCAGTCCGGAGTGCTACCTTCACCAAATCGTCTGACGGTGGAAGGAGCATCAATGAAACGCCACCAACCAGTGATCCTATCGATGTGGACATTTCCTCCGATGAGGAGCTGCCAAGCCGCGATATCAACTCTGTAGGTGATGCTTATATATGCGCTTCTACTTTGGTGGTGACAGCTACACGCATTACAGGCTCGATCCAAACGGAAAATTACTATCGAAGATTCAGATGAAGGAGAGGGATGTAGTAGTCCTGCTGCTACGCATAAAGGTTTATCCGCATATAGGTCTTCTCAAGGACCCGGTAAGGTGGACACTTCTCCACATCAGGACTCTTGATTGATTGACGCCCATGACCTCAGGGAAGGCAAAGAAGGCGCGCGTGACCCCTTCGGATGATGACGCTTTTATAGATAGTGATGACACCCCTTCTGCCTTTTCTCAGGCTTTGAGTAGATTCCAGAAGTCGCCAAAGAAAAAAGGTTGTTTTATTTAATATCTCCGCATATATGGCCACGTAACTCTCCCAATCACAGCCCGTATCTCAAGACGGTCAGACGACGACTACGACCACGACGATTTCATTGTCCCTGATGACAGCGAGGATGATGTCGCGTCGCGTTCCTCTCGTGCTTCCAAGCGGTCTTCTCGCCAATCTCTTCTGAGCAGTTATGAAGATGATACACAGGCCTCGAAAACTAAAAATTCTGCAGGGACCGTGGGCAGGCCGCCGCTCAAAAAGACTAATGGAGCCGGTGGCTCGGCGAGTGCCCCCTCCACCAATTTCCTCACAGCAGCAGAACAGAGAGCTCAAGCGACAAAGGACGAGAAAAAATCTCAAGAGGATCCGTTCTCCTTTTTGTTTGATATAAGAGATGTACGATGTCATTCTAGTTATCCACAAAGCTTCCAGTAACGCGCGCCATCCTTCTGTAGAAAGACGGCGTCCGACCCGGAGAGCCCGGTTATGACCCCCGGACCTTATATATTCCTAAGAAGGCTTGGAATAGCTTCAGCCCTTTCGAGAAACAGGTGTGTGGGGCGTACTTTTAGATCCCTACGCATGATTGAACACCCATATACAGTTCTGGGAAATCAAGCAAAATCACTTCGATACCGTTGCGTGTTTAGACATACCTCGTTCGAATCCTTGAACTAACTTGATAAATAGATTTTGTTTTTCCAAAAAGGGTAAGTCAGTGCTACTGCCATCATGGGTTCGATAGTGAACATATCCTGCGCGTAGCAAATTTTTCGAAGTATGGCCACTTCACATTCAGATTTCTCCATGATCTATGATTAATATGGTGGCAATTCAGCTGTACGAAGAAGATGCCCGGATAGGGCATCGTGAATTCGACCTTAAACTGACTCAGCGTGTAAAGATGTCCATGGTGGGTTCTTTCTGGCGTTGGCCTTGGAAGGTTTGCTCAGCCTGTGTCAGGTTGGTGTACCGGAGATGGCTTTCAACTTCTGGGCAGCGTCAGTGATCTTCTGGTGCATCTGTACGTCAGAACATGCTGACGTCTGCCCGTAGAAAATTCCTAGCAAAAGGTAATATGCTCTAGCACACTTGAGCTGCAGTTTGGAAGGCCGACGATGATGTGTTGCCGCTAGGTCATAAAGTCGGTCGTGTAGATCAATCCGAAACGGCGCTTGGAGCCGAGATGCGTGTTGCTGCAAATAAGTCCAGAGGAAAGGCGGGTGACGTCAAGCAAAAAGAGAAGATCGTATGCAGGTTCGTAGTTGTTTCTTAGGAAAGGTAACTTCTGTCTGATGAGGCATGCAGGGAGCTGAATAAGGTCTACACCAACGGGACTCTGGTTGATGATGAACTCCTTATCGATGATCAGGCCGGTCATTGTCTCTCCATTAGGGAGAATGAGGAAGGTGGAGAACACGGGAGTTTTGGGGTCTGCGTTCTAGACAGCGCAACAAGCGAGTTCAACCTGAGTGCCTTCGGTGATGATGTATGTCGGACAAAGCTTGAAACGCTTCTCCGACAGTTGCGACCCAAGGAAATCGTATTCACCAAGGTGCGAATTGAAGTCACCTGTCATCTTCCTAAGCTCACGCTCTTCGCTGATATTGACATAGGGTAATTTGTCAGTCGCCACAACCCGCCTGCTAAAGGTCATTCTTCCGGCAACCTGCCTCTGGACCAGTCTCCGTGATGTGGAGGGCTTCGACTATGACAAAACGCTTGGCGAGTTGAAGAAACTTTTCACTGCGAGCGACGAGAACACCATGGATGACGATGACTACGATAACTTCCCCCCGGCAATTCGCGATATGCTTGGGTGCAAGAATGCAATTGAAGCACTCGGTTCCATGATGTGGTGCGCGGTTGTTATCTTCTGGTCCAAATGTAGCTGGACTAAGTGAACCTCTAAGGTACCTTCGCCAGCTGAACATCGACAAAGACATCTTGACAATGAAAAACTTTAATGTATATGACCCGATGAAAAAGGGGCAGGGCCTTGTTCTTGATGGACAGAGTCTAGCACACATCGAGGTCCTACTTAATAGCGAAGGAACTGAGGAAGGTTCCCTGTTGCAACTCCTGAGTCGTTGCGTGACGCCCTTTGGTCAGTTTTCTCGTCCCAGCAGTCCCGCAGCTTTCTAAGCTCCATGCTTCAGGAAAGCGGTTGTTTCGCATCTGGCTGTGCATGCCTTTGCGCAGTGTCTCCGATATCAATGCTCGGTAAGACTCGGTATTCCGTCCCGTGGTTCATCGAACTGAACGGTTTTGTCAGGCTTGATGCCGTGGAGGATCTCATGAACCATCCCACCTTTGAAACAGAATTTATGGAGGTTGCCAAAGGTCTTCCGGACCTGGAGCGTATTGTTTCTCGCATTCATGCGAAGAACTGCAAAGTCAAGGATTTCTTGAAAGTGCTTAAGGTAACGTTGCTCGTGGTCATCAGTTTCTCCACTCAACCTTTTCTACAGTCCTTTTCAGTTTTGAGCAAAGGTCTATCCAAGTTGGCAGATGCTTCTGAGACCTTTGAATCGAAGACAATTCTCGGACTCCTACGTTCCGCCCCAGACCTACTTCCGCATGTCAAGAATGTTGAAATGAGGTTCGAGAAAGCAGAGAAGAGTATGTTGACTCTGCGTCTCGTTGGGTATGAACCTTCATAACAGTGTCTTAACAGATAGCGATGACCTCCTGCCCGTGGAGGGTAAGGATGAAGCGTACGATGAGATTGCGCAAGAGATTCGTGGGCTTGAGAAAGAACTGGATAAGGCGCTCAAGAAACTGGAGAGACAGGTCGGGTAAGTATCGTCCCCTCTGCCCTTCTCCTTGTTTCTCACTACGGCACGACAATCGCAGAGCTCCCTTGCAATTTTGGCATAGCGCCCAAGGGAATAAGGCAAATATTATTATCATGTGCTCCGGTCCAGATTTTGGCTGAATTATCACTGTAGGACATTTATCTGGTTCAAGTTAGTTCTAGTCACCGAGATATTCCGGAAGACTGGATCAAAAATGGTGGAACAAAGGTTTGTCTGAAGCTATCCAGTGTGCCATTCTCTCCAGCCCTGAGATCTTATAGGCTTTCTCTCGCTGGGCCATCCCCTCCTTGGCGGGCTTGATCAGGCAGCTCAAAGAAGCCCGTGAGAGGCGCAATGCCAGCATTAAAGACTTCAAGTTTCGTCTGTTTGCCGAGTTTGACGAGGATCGAAGCGTCTGGTTACGCGCAGTCCGGGTTATGGCAGAACTTGACTGCCTTTTCAGCCTTGCCAAATCCTCTCATGCCCTCGGTGAACCAGCTTGTCGTCCTCGATTCGTTGAAGGTGATGTAGCGTGGCTTAACTTCGAGGAACTACGTCATCCTGCGATGGCACTAAGGACGAAGAGTGACTTTATTCCGAACGATGTTAAGTTAGGCGGAACGGTGGGGAGAATTGCACTTTTGACAGGTTCGTATGACCTCGACTCCTGTATTTCTCATACTTAAGACCAAACCAACCTACCCTCTTGCACAGGCCCGAACATGGGGTAAGTATATCGACTTCTGTGGGGTTACATGACGCCTGATAGCAGGATATTGCAGAGGAAAATCCACTGTAAGCACTGAATCTTTCCGAGCTGGCTCCCGTACTCATCCTAAATAGGTGATGCGCATGACCGCAGCGGGAATCGTAAGTGTCATCCCTCCAGTATCGCCATGGCTCACGATTGTGGGCCCCGTCCTTCAAGGTCATGGCGCAGATGGGCATGTTTGTGCCTGCCCGGAGTGCCCAGTATGTGTTACAGAACTATCAAATAAGCTGACCCGCCTGACTTGACTTATGTCGCAGGCTATGTCCTGTAGACGCCATTCTCACTCGCATGGGTGCTTATGACAACATGTTCTCAAATTCGAGTACGTTCAAGGTCGAACTCGACGAATGGTAACGCGACCATTTCTGTGTCAAGCAATTTACGCTGATACCCTACAGCTGTAAGATAATGCGGGATGCAACACCAAAATCGTTTGTGATCCTCGACGGTATGTTAGAACGACATCAAACTCCATGTGGTGGCATAAACTAAGCCATATATTCAAAAGAGCTCGGCAGGGGTACTTCAACATATGTGAGCCTTGCCATTTGACTGGTTGACGCTTTATCAATGACATCGTTCTGCAGGATGGAATGGCAATTGCTGGGGTAACGCATAACTTTAACCTCTTATTGTGTGCCATTCCAACGGCGATTTGTTACTACAGGCTGTGTTGCATCAATTGGCTACACACACACTAGCCCTGGCTTTTTTTGCCACTCACTATGGGTCCCTGACAGACGACTACGCCTACCACGCAAATATCCGGAACATGCATATGAAAACATTGGTCGACGACGAAAAGCGGGAGGTACAGATCCCATTATTTTCGAGCGTCATCTATTCTCAACGTTTCCATAGCTCGTGTTTCTGTACAAGCTTATTGACGGCATTGCGACATCCTCTTTCGGAACACATGTGGCAAACCTTGCTGGGGTACCAATGGATGTTGTCGAACGTGCGGAAGCCATCTCGAAGGACTTTGCGAGCAAGTTCAAGAAAAAGCTTGAAGACAAAAGGAAACAATCCGTGTCTTCCAGGCTACTGATCGATGTTCAGGCTGACTTTGCGTACCTATACACGCTTGCAGCGGGAAAATGCGAGTTGGACGCAGACGGAGTGAGACGACGGGAGGTGTTGAGAGGATTGAAGGCTTGTATTGGACGGCGGATAGAGTAGAGTTGTGGTTGTGGACACTTTGTGGACGTGTGGACGGGCTTGTGTTACATAATCATAATTTGATGGTGTGGATTTCTTGCCCGATCGACGAGACGAGCACTCTTGTCCGTGTCTATCATGCGTTGACCTTGTTCCCCTTCTTATTCTCCCTCTGCTTTCATCTCTAATCCATTCATCACCACCCTCTTCTTCCCCTGTCAATTCTATCTTCCTGAATCATGGCATCTCACTGCAACCCTCCACCCGATGATCCCTACGAATCTACCGTACCCCAACCTCATCCCTACTTGCATGACCCTCATCTCTACATCTCCAGTCTCCCCCACTATGTAACCGATGAGAACCTGGCCGTCGCATTTACCACCTGTGCACCTTTTCGCCCCCGCATAACGCGCGATGGCTCGACGAAACCGCTTTCGGGCATCATCGAGTTCAAGGTCCTTGACAAAGGTTTGCCTCCTTTAGAACACTACATCTCCTATTTTGAGGTTCACTGACGCGCGTCTTAACGCGTGTTCTTCAGCCGAAAGGGCGCTTGCCACGCTTCACGGGCGCCCGATCCCGGGTCTATCCCCTCCCGTTCTTCTCGTACTCTCGCCATACCCCCCAACTACTCCCCACACTCCTCTTCCTCCGCCGAACGCGTCTCCGCGTCTCGTAAAGCATCTTCCACAAAGCTATACCGATTCCGAACTCTACGAACTCTTCCGTCCGTATGGTGCACTCGCCTCGGCGCACACCCAGGCCAGCTTCGGTAAGGACACGGGCGTAGTGGAATTTTGGAGAGAGGAAGATGCACGAGGCGCGGAAGAGGCTCTGCACTGCGCCGACATTGAAGGACAGAACATCGCCGTACAATTGTACCAGCCACGTCGCGGGAGTGGTGTTCAGTTCAGTCCCAGCGCTCCTCCCTTCGTTCCATCCGGGTCGGCCTATCCCACGCCTTACCCCACCCAAGTGAGTTTCCTTCAAGATGATTTGGTGATCTCGTTTTTATTCCCTCAGTACTCTCCCCCGAGGGCGAGCCCATACCACGCTCGTTCACCCTTGCCGTTTATCCATGGCCCCGGTCAGCAAGTTCAACTTGCACCGCCTCATGGCCCTGGCTCCAACAGCCACAGTGGCCTCATTGATCCCTGTAACTTGTTCTGTAAAGTATGCCTCCCGCAGCTTTGTTTGGTATCATCGTTTAAACGTCTTCACTAGAACCTCGATCCTGCGATCGACTCGAACGAACTTTTCACGCACTTTCGCCAGGTGAGCTCAGATATATCTTAGTGTTCAAGCATTGCTTATCGTCGCACAGTACGGTCAAATCGTCAGGTATGTAGGGGTTTGGTTGCCATGATAATCTCCTTGCTCAGTTTTATCAAGCGCTCGTGTTATGCGCAACGAAGCCGGTGAAAGCCGCGGCTTTGGCTTTGTGTCATTCCAAACGCCAGATCAAGGTCCAGTGGTCTCTAGAATTCCCAAGATATATAATGCTGAAACGCAGTTACCTAGCCACCGCTGCGATGCACGGTATGAACGGCGTTCTCTTGGGCTCCAAACAACTTGTCGTCCGCTTGCATGAGCCAAAGCAGCTACGCCAGGAAAAACTCGCCGCACGATTCGCCGGCCACAATGGCCATCCCCGCAGCGCCAGTGGTGCCACGAGCCCGACTCTCAGCGAAGGTGCAGAAAGCTACGCTGGGTGGCCAAGCCCAGGCGCCAAGTCCGCTATTCTTGGCTCTCCTGTAGCCTACAGTGAACGCTTGGAACGACCCCGGAGAGGGTCCGGTAGCTATTATAATGTAATCACCGATCTCATACACGTTCATCACATTCTGACTCTTGGCAACAGGCGGCGCTCGCAGGGACGCTGAACCTCCCCATGCGTTACGACGATCTATCTGCACTCTCTCCCGTAGTCCGCAAGGAAGTCCTCACAGGCGAGCTCAGCCGGCGTCTCAAGTCCATGCCCTCTATACCTTCCGCAGAAGTTAACACAGTTGTCGAGTCACTCGTCGGGTTATCTCTAAGCGACGTTGTCGCTGCTATCCAAGACCGTAACAAACTAGATGAGCAAGTACTGCGTGCGCGTAACGTCCTCGCCACTTCTGTCGTGACCCCCCCAGAGAAGACGCCGTCACCCGCGAACTCACAGGACTCACGTTTACTGGATCCAAACGCTCTGAATGCGACCGCCTCCGCACCAGAACATCCCTCGACGCCGATCTCTGTTGCCGCTTCTCTTTCAACTCCACCCCGCACCTCATCGCCCTCGGGTTCCGTTGCTCCAGCCACCGCCTCGGAGCGAGAGCGTATTTTAGCCGCAGTCACACGCTTGGAACCCACGCGTGCTGTCGATCTGGCTGATCTGCTGATGAGCCTTCCGAAGCGCGAGCGTGCAATGTGTCTGTTCAATGTCGAGGTGTTACGTGCCAAGCTGGTCGACGCGAAGACAGTTCTAGATAGCGACGACGCGGGGAATGGACCAACCAACACCACCACTCCTCAAACAACTACCCAGGAACCCGTCACACCGCAGAGCAAGCGTACCGTTCCAGTGTCACAGGAAAGCAGTCCACGAACTCCCGATCTCTCATCACGTGGAGCATCAGCAGCTGCTTCGCCAACTCCTGCGACACCTGGCACGTCACATACCGTCGCATCCCTTGCGCGGTTGCCCGCAACGGAGATAATTAAGATCGCAAACTTGCCGTCAACAACAGGGTTGCCATTGCCGAAAGCTGATCCATTAATCGTCGAAGCTACAGACAAGTTTATCGATTCGATATTAGATAAGCCTATTAATACGCAGAAACAACAAGTCGGCGAGAAACTGTGAGCACGCTTGTTGTATCGTTTGTTTTTCATTCAGAACTAAAAACCTGTTTAGTCACCGTGTGATCAAGTCATTTGGCCTGAAGCAAGCGCCGAAGCTCACGATTGCACTCTTGGACCGCGAAGATCTTCGTGCCCTCGCGCATTTGATGAATAGCTACTCTTCGGTGTTGAAAGAAAAGGCCATCCTCATTCAAGCGTCCTTGTTAAAGTAGTCTCGTTCCGTTAACCTTTCCCCACCAGGGTTGTGTTGGCGGCCGATCACAGCAGTTTTTGCGGCGCCACGAACTGAGCCACTTTCTTCCTGTTTCTCCAAAATACCTTCATTTCCGGAACATGAATTTTACACACCTCTACCTTACGACATTGACCGAGGCAGTTGTGCTGATACCTCATTTCATATAATCAGGCTACATGACACGCGCAGCAAAGCACGACGTCAAATCGACGTTCGCTTTGTTCGCTCGCCTTCTCTCTGTTCTCGGAGTTTGGATTCCAGTGTATCTAAGATGGAAAGCTTGATCTATCTCCTTTATAACCATTACCCTGCATATTCACTGCCGTCAGACTTGTGTTTGCTGCTCTTTACGATACACGCGCCCTTCTCTTTACTGTTTTGACTGTTGTTGCCGGAGCTCTCCAATAAATTCCTATATTGCGGTCACATGATAATCACGTGGTTTGAGGTTGTGGACGCGTCGGGAATCGCGAAATCAAACCAGACATTACCTGAACTCGGCTACCGCGACCATATCCTCAGAAATGGTTGATGTCTTTCAAGAAGCAGAACCCGTCGTCGTAGATGGGGATCTGATCGAGGCAGCCAAAGAAAACATTCAACCTCTGGCCTCTGGCCGCAGAGCGACGACACTCTCCATCATCTTTTCCACTCCCCATGCACAGCGCGAGTCTAAACTTGCTGCCGCGAGGAATCGCCTACGAATCAATGTCGAAATCGCTCTCGAGGACGATGATGAAAACCCATTGGAAGCATACTGTCAACTCGTCTACTGGACTCTCGAAAATTACCCCCAAGGACATAGCGCCGAATCGGGACTGCTTGAACTTCTCGAGGAGGCCACCCGCATCTTGAAGGACCACAGAGATGGAATTTGGAGGGCGGATCTGCGATATCTCAAACTATGGGCACTATACGC
>Ga0137394_10000281_pt1 | contig 35356 bp, 54 predicted proteins | sample czobulk116metaG_FD_108278 | JGI IMG/M metagenome (GOLD analysis project Ga0137394, IMG submission 108278) | Vadose zone soil microbial communities from Angelo Coast Range Reserve, California, USA - czobulk1.16 metaG | ecosystem: Environmental > Terrestrial > Soil > Vadose zone | place: USA... | reverse complement strand
CGTCTGCGGCATGGGAGGCGGGATCACGGCCACGCGCGCGAGGGATTCGGAGAGAGCTTCCCACCGTGCGCCTAGGCAGTTCCGGCGGATGGCTAGGTCGAGCTCGGAGAGCGTGATCTGGCCGTTGAAGTCGACGTCGAAGACGGCGTTTGCGGTGTACGCCCATCCCAGGCGGCCCATCTTCGCGGCGACGACCGTGTCGGGTGTGAGGTCGCCGACCCCGTTGCGCCGCCGGTAATCCGCGTCGAGGTACGCGGGCAGGAACGTCGCGAGGTACGCGAGCGCGGCCGACGTCATTCGATTTGTGTACGTGCGGTAGTATCGCGTGCACCACGGCTGGATCTGGTCCTCGAGCGGCGTGCGAACGAACGCCTCCCATCCGCCGACGAACCCGAGGCCTGCGAGCGTCGCGGGCATCATCTGGCAGATCCCAGAGGCGTCACCGTGTGGATTGTGCGCGTTCGCGTGCCAGCCCGATTCGGAGAACCAAACCGACGCGAGGTCCATCGGATGCGCCCCGACGGCAATGGCCGTAATGCACGCGCGACGGAACGCACTTTCGCTGATGTCGGCGATGGGGTTCACGGTGCATCAGGCGACTTTGGCCGCGCTGCCTCAACTGCGTTCTCGATGCCGTACAGCGTCGCGAGCAGACCGCCGAGCACCTTCAACGTGTCGAGGAAGTGATCGACGGGCATGCGGCCCGAGACGACGAACGCGGCGCACACGAGGAGGGTCAGCGTGACGACGATGAACCGTTTCGATCCGAGAAGAGTCGCGATTGCTTCCTTCATTTTACTTCCCCCTGATGCGTGGGTTGAGAGCGGGTCGATGCGGTCATCTGGCACGATTGAACAATGCCCGTAACGAACGCGGAAAGGACGATTGCGCCCGCTGTGATCCACGGCGTGAGTTTTGTCGCCTTGGCCACGACCTGGATCGATTTCGTCGTCGTCGTGTGCATGTCTCGTCGCTCCTCGCTCGTGAGCGACGGCTGCGGCGCGCGGTACGCAGGCGGTAGGCCTGGGGGGGGGTCACTCTGTACGCGCCGCTCGAGCGCGACGAGCCGCTCGTCGTGGCTATTGAGCCGCTGGTAGTCCGCGACCCTTTGCGCTGCGAACGTGTTCAGCGTTTCGAGAACGAGCGTCAGTTGGTTACTGACCTCGTCGATGCGCTTCAGGACCTCATCCGCATCTACATCATTCATGCTGTCTGATCAGATAGTGGTCGAGATGAACGCCTGCAAGGCTGTCTCGTCCGTCGGGCCGTTGTAGGTCACTAGGTGAGTAAGATAGCCGACCATGTTCACGTTGATGACGACTGACTTCCCGATTGTGGGCACGCTGACAGACGCGCCAATCGGTCCAACCGAGACGCCCGCATCGAACGCGGCGCCATCCAGACTCATGTGGATCTTCCCGGTTCCCGCGACGTACTTGCACATCAGCGTGTGGAGGCCGGTCCCGAACACGACCGAATCGTAATCCGTTGCGCCGCCATCCTGGCCCACGTAGGCGGTGTCCGCGCTCGTCCCGATCGCAAGGTTGCCGTCGTTGCCCGACGAGATGATCGCCGCATTGAAGAAATAGATCGAGGCATTGAAGGCCGGGCTCCCGGTGTCCTCGAAGCCGCACGCGAAGACCCAGTCGCTCGTTCCGAACAGGTCGCTGATGGTGATCGCGGCGAGCGTGAATGCTCCGGTGTTGACGCGGATGGCAGCCTTGCCGTTGCGCGTAGTCGAATCAGGTGCTGGGGATCCTCCACCGTTAGCCACAATGCCCTCGAGAGCCGTCCACGTAGCGATGTGGCCACCGCCATCGAACGTGAATCCGGTGCGCGGGTCGAACCACGCAGTGCGGTTCGCAGCGGGTGGAACGGAGGGAGCTACCGAGCCGGTGACCGTGATCGTGACGGTCTTTACCTGGCCGTTGACGTCTGTGACGTTCACGACGTCGGTACCATTCGATGCTCCAGCGGTGTAGAGGCCGCTGGCTGCCACTGCCGCAGCGCCGGACTCGTTCGATCCAAACGGATAGGTGAACGGGCGCGCGCCATTCGCGGAGATCTGCAGCGTGTTACTGACGGTAACGTTTGCGGTAGCCGGTGTCACCACCATGGGCAATTGCATCGGCGCGCGAATCATCCACTGCGGGATGCTCGGACGACACACGACATCCGCCGTACCAGGTCCGAAGTCGGGGCCGAATGCTCGGATCTCGCGCGAATAGACAACCGAGAACACGCCGGGCGACGTCTCGACCATGTCGCCGTTCGTCATGCCGGCGTCTATCGCGCCGAGGACGAGAGCGGATTGCGGAATGGTCCAGTCACCCGCGGCGTTGCGCGTCAAGATGGTCGCTTGCGGGTCGTTGGGTCGGCCGACCCAATAGATGCTGCCGTCTGCGGCCTGCATGAGCGACCGGCCGCTAGACTTCGCACCGAGGACAGCCACCTTCGCCGCCCACGTGACGCCGAGGTCCGTCGAGTGGAGTTCCCACATATGGGAGTTCGTGTCGTCGCGGACGAGCCCAAACAAGTCGTCGACGTTGAGCCCCTGGTGGGCCGTGTGGATCTGGATAACGTCAAGTTCGGAGTACGAGATCCCATCCGCGATGCCGTCGGCCACCTTGATATTGGTGGGCCACGTGACGCCGAGGTCACTCGACGATACGATCCACGCGCTCGTATGCGCATCACCGTCGTTCTGGCCGTAGAGCGGAAACAGGACCTTGCCGTTTGATATCTCGACGGGCGGCGCCGAGCATGCCTCGAACCCGGTCGTTCCCATGATGACGCCGACGGTGACCCGTACGGGCGCGCCAAAGGAAGCAAGATTGTCCGCGGACGAGCGAACCCACGCGGTCTCGTGACCATGCGCACCGAGCGTCTGCAGGAAGTAATTGAGCAGGTACGATCCATTCGAGAGGCGACGCGAAATACACGCGTCGCGACTATCGAAGGATGGATCGCTCTGGATGGTTCGCGGGACGCCCCACCCGACGCCGAGGTCCGACGACAGTTGCATGTCGATCGTGCCGATGTCTCCAGAGTGATTGAGCCCACTCCGGTAGCAGCAGGCAAGCAAGCCGCCCGGGAGCGTCGTAAGACACGGGAAGGCATAGTAATGCGCGGTCGTTGGTGATCCAGCGACCTGCGCGATGAGCGGGACGATGAATCGAGCTGCAAGATTCGAGACAATGCCACTCAATACCGGCGCGGAAAGCGGGCCTCGTTTTAGGTAGACGCATGCGATGTCTACGTACCCTGCGCCGCCAACGACGAGCGGCGACGGTGTGGCGCTGGGGAGCGATACGGCATCGAATGACCATGCCTGCTCGCTATCGACGCTGCCATCGACCGTGGCCGACGACGAGTGCAGGACGGAAATGATCCACTTGCCCTCGATGAAATTGTTGTTGTAGAACCCGCTAGTGGGTGGCTCGTCGATGACGAACGACGACCCATCACGAATGCGGATTCGCTCCTTCCTGAACTTGCCATTGTTCGTACTGTCGTCGGACACTGCGAACTGGTATCCTGGCGTCGTGCCGCCCGCGGTCGTGTCCAGTATCGTGTACACGAGCCTCGGATCCCATTTGCGCGAGCGCCAAACGACGATGGCGTAGGTCTCCACCTGAGACAGGAAGTCGGCAGCTCCATCGCCGAGGGCGAGTGTCTGCCCCGGCGCAAAACTGATGCATTGCTGACCGGTGACCGTATCCGTGACCAGAAGCGGGCGCTCGTTGGACGTGATCTGAGTGAGCGATCCCCATGCGCTAACGGCGCCCGATGCCGACGTGATGCTGCCAGGTTCGTCCGCGAACACCGCAAAGTCGCCAGGGGGCAGCGGCGGCGTGACCGGTCCGCCGCCGCCAAGTGCGCCGCCGTCGTGGATGATGATGATGACGTCGCTGGACATGGCTACCTCACGTAATGATCAACTGGAAGCCGAGGTACTTGTTACCGGGCAGCGAATTCGTCGAAGACTCGTCGATGAGGATCGCGAAGTATCGGCGCGTGGAGTCGATCACATTATTTTGGTCGGTCGCGACGGTCCACGTTTGGAGTTGCCCGCTCGAATAGTAGGCGGCACCTGACCCTGGCGTCGGGAAGGGCACCGAGCCCGCCGCGATCAGACTCGTTGGCGCAGTCGGCGCGACGCTCGTCGTGCCGAGACTCTGCGTCCTCTGGATGCGCATCGATGGGAGGACCAGGGGGATGCTCGCGTGCGACTCGCCGACGGCGAACACCGGCTTGCACTGCGTAAGCGTGCGTCCGGCGTGGTCGACTAGGTACGGCGTGAGTTCGACGATGACGGCGTTGTCGTTTGGTGCGGCCTTGACGAGGAATTGACCAGTGGCTCCGATCGTGCCGTCGTCGCCCACAAACCAGTCGACGGCGTACGACAGATTGAACGGAGTCGGCGCAACGGTGATTGTAGTGGCGCTGCGGCGTCCCATCGTCGCTAAGAATTGCGTGCGATCGGCGAGCGCTTGCAGCGACACGGCGAAGGCGTCGGACGTGAAAGTCTCGCCATCGGCGATGGTATCGAATGCAGGCGTCAGCGAGTAGTCCGTGACGGATCCGCCGCTCGTGTAGACGCCAGAAAACACGCTAAAGTCGAGCGTGAAGTGCGTCGCGTCGACGACGGTGATAACCCACGTCCCATTCGCCGCGGGCACGCCGCCAACGTTCTGAACGGTCACCACGTTACTCGTCGAGAATAGATGGGCGACCGACGTGGTGATCTTGATAAGCCCGGCCGACGTCACGGCGCCCGTGATTGTGCGCGTGAGCGGCGTCGTGACGTTGTTTGCGTTCCCGCTTATTTTATTCGGCATGAGGTCCTCAGGTCACGTTCTCTTGGCTGCACTGTACACATCGACCCGTGCCGATCGCGAAACACGTGAATGGGCTCACGGGCGGCACGCGAAGTGCGACCCATACGCCGCCGACGTTGTGCCCGTACGTCGTCCAGGTACCCGGCGGGTTACCAGCGCCAGCGCTCGAGGCGGGCGAGAATTCACCCGCGAACGCGGTAGCGCCGAACGAGAAAATGATGTTCTGGTAATAGGTCGAGCCGCTCTTCCATCGCACGATGAGCGAACGTATCGACGAGACGGGATCGGCTGCAGACATACCATCCGCCATGACGACGCCGACCGAGCCGGATCCGCACACCGCGTCGGGTGCACCGCAGACGGGTGCGGGTTTCATATACGGGTACTTGCGAATCGACCACTCGACGGTGCCGCCGGGGTCAGGCACGGTCGCCGTCGGCGCCGCGATGATGCACGACGTCGCCGAGAGCACCGACACGATCTGGTACGATCCCGCGTTGACGCTGAATATCGCGGTGCCGGTATAGAACCCGACCTCGATGTATTGCTGCACCTGGTCGGCCGTGAGTCCGGACATGCCCGTGACCGTCACGAAGCCCGATGTCACGCCGGTGACGCCGCTGCCGCCCGCGCTCGCGAACGTCGCGGCGGTTCCCGTGATGCCGACGGGCGCCGTCGACAGATAGACGATGAACCAGTTGCGCCACGGGTGAAACGCGCCGTCCCAGTTCCAGTTTTGAGGCGTGACGCGCACATGGTTCGGCTCTGCACCGAGCGCCGAGCCGATGAGATACTGGTCCCATGTCGTGTACGTGGCGTTGCCGCCGACGATTCCAATCTCCGGGAGGTTCGCGGCGACGCCAGGAAAGATGTTCGTCAGGTAGGCCTGCACCTGCGATAGGACGGCGTACCTCGAACCTGCGCGGGCCCATGCGTCGAGAGATCCCGAGAGGCGCGCGGTAAACTGGGCCGACGTCTCGCTAGGTCCCTGGATCAGGAGCCGGTCTGCGGCTTGGAATGGGATCGCGCTCGGGTCGGACTGGCCTGGCATATGCGCCTTCGACGCGTCTCGGATCTTGTCCTCTAGGTAGTTGCACCCGTTGGCGAACACCGTCATGTAGCGCGAGCCGTTCGGGCCGAGGAGGAACGGCGGTGAGAGCAGCGCGACGGATTCGCGATGACGAGGCATCAGACGCCGACCACGCTGATGGTGTTGACGCCCGAGAGTGCCTGGTACTGGTTTGTCGGGTACGTGACATCCGCGGCGACGCCGTTGATCGTCAGTGCGGAGATCGACTGGACGAACGGAAGCGCGCCGGGCACGACACCCGAGTTGAACAAGATCCCGTCGACCGCGCTGATAGGGACCACGCCCACGTTCCCGCCGATCGGAAGCGACGCGAAGTAGCGCACGAGCGCGTTCCCGACCGCCGCCTGATAGGTCGCGACGAACGCTTGCGGCACCGACACGATCGCGGAGACTGCGATGGGAAGAGCAAGCGCGGACGCGGTGAACGCGATCGTCGTGTCGTTTACGCACGTGTTTTGGAGGAGCCGGTCGACCTGGCCGAGGTCGCCGCCCTCGACGGTGCCCCCACCGATGTACGATCCTGATGGCGTCGTTCCGTCGAGTTCAAACGATGTGCTCGTAACGACCGTTACCGTCGTGGTGGTGTTCGCCTCAGGAACGCCGACCACGTTCGCCACGGTCGCCACGTTGCCCGATGTGAGGCCGTGAGGTGAGGCCGTGGTCACCGTGCACGGTGTGCCCGAGACGCTCGTCACGGCGAGCTGGGCGCAGCCAGGGGTAACGGCGGCGCCGAGGACCGAGGACGCGGGGCTGGAGCTTGCGATCGTCGTCGTGAGCTCGCCGGTGACGGGGTTCGCCGACGTGATCGCCGAGATGATGGGCCCGTTCGTCAGCGTGATCGGCGGGTCCTCCTCGCCGAGCAAACGGACCGCGGTGAGGGCGACGTACTCGAACGCCGCCGAGGCGCCATTCGGGGAGATCGCGGCGAGTTTTAGGCGGCACCGTGCGGCGTACGCGAGATTGCTCTCCCACTGCGCGCCGGCCCACGACGTCACGTTGAAAATCGAAACGCTCGTGAGCTGCGTGATCGGTGCGATGACCGAGCCCGGCGCGGCATCGCTGTCCGGGCCGATGAGGTCCGCTCGCATCGTGGCAGTCGTGCACGCGAACACCGAGCCGCCGCCTGTCCACGTTCCGGCGGTGGTCACGGCGATCTGGATCGTCGTTGCCGTGGCCGCGGCCACCTGCGCGAACACGCCGTTTAGCCCGGAAACGCCCCTCGTGTCGTCGATGAACACGACCGCGCCGAGCGCGAGCCCGTGCGCGGACTGCGTCGTGATGGTCGTTGGGAGGCCGACGGAGACCGCCGTGATGATGCCGCCGGTGCCTGCGATCGCCGACGGCGGGATCGAGAGCGAGGCGAGGTTCGAATACGTTTTTTTGGTGAGGTAGTTCGCGGCGTGATAGGTGCCCGCGAGAAACGGTCCGAGCGTCGATGCGGATCGATTGACGAACGAGAGCGGCCCGCTCGCGTACGTCGCGGGGATACGCTCCTCGTCGTAGGAGCTAGTTCCGAGCTCGTCGAGCCATCCGGGCCGTCCCGTCGGGTTTTGCGAAGGGATCGACGGATCGGGCGTGACGGGAAACGTGACCGTCTGGCCGTTCAGAGCCACGTAGGTCACGGTGCCCGATGCTGCGAAGTCAAGGAAGCCTCCCTGCGCGATCTGCGAGATGAGCGCGTCCATCTGGGAGAATTCGACCGCATCGATCGAGAGGATCGTCCGCTCGGGTTGCCCCGGCTGCCACGACGTTGTGGGAAGCCCAAGCGTCTGCGCGTCGGTGATGAGCACGGACAGCCACGAGCCGCCCGGCGGTACGTTCGGGCCGACGCCGGATAGGCGCGGCTGGAAGAGCTCGTCGATCGTCAGCGTCATGGGGTCACCTGGAGGATCTCGGCCGAGATATCATTCACCGATAGGACGAGCAGGAACGGACCCGTCGCCGTCGTGACGACGATCGTCGCGATGAGCACCGCGCCCGCTGCGGTCGTCGCGAGCGTGACCGTGGCGACGGCAGAGAACACGCGTTCGTCCTTCACGCACTCGGCTTGCACGCTCGCCTGGATTCGGACGAGGTCCGTGGGCGTGAGGTCTGCGTTCACGAATTCCGAGAGCGCGAATCCGTAATTTGGATCGTCGACGAGTTGCCCTCGTGGCGAGGTGAGGCGTCGCGCGATTGCTTCGCCGACGACTCGATTGCCCTTCACTAGCACCGACGGCATCGTGAGATCCTCGACGCACGACCACGACGAGCCGAAGTCGGGACGCGGGCGTAGTGAGGCGACGTTACTCACTGGTCACCCGCGACGAACCGCCGGTGACCTGACCGGTAATGGTGACGGGGGCACCCGCGGTGACGGGACCACCGCTGTTCGCGAGGACCATCGTTGCGACATCGGCCGGTGTGATGGTGACTTGCACCGAGTCGCCCGTGCGCGCGATGGGCTGCCCGGTGTCGGGCTCGACCCACGTGCACGATGGCTTCCTCAGGTCGCCGTTGAGAAAAACGATGTGACACCGCTTGCCCGGAAGCGGTGTCACATGGCCGATCGACGACGGGCGCATGGGCACCTGGTTCAGGCCGGGCAGGTCGAGCGGCGGATCGCTCGGTGCGGGCTCCGCGCTGAGGCTGTCCGTCGACCCGCTCACGATGACGTATTCGTACGTCGCGGGGTAGCCAGCCACGGCGCGGATCTCATCCTCGACGATGCGTCGGATGTTCTCGAGGAGTCGGTCGCGGTCGGTGATGCTCATGCGGCAATTGCTCCCGCGGTGAGCACCTCCACGCGCAGCGTGCCCTTGTCGTCTACGTGGAACGTCGACGATGCGATCGTCTGCTCGAAGGGCACCGTCGGCGCGGTGAACGTGTTGCCCGGCAGCCAGTCCTGGAGCGCCTCTGTCGCGATTCGGAACTGGCCGAGGTCCGCGCGCCACGAGACGATCTGAAAGTCCGTCTTGATGCTCGCGGAGGGGCGCGAATCGGCTACGCGCGTCGCGCCCGTCGCCGGGTCGATCCACCAAAGCGAGACGAGTTTGCGGAGCATCCGCTGCGCCGGCCCCTCGGGTCGCGTGAGATGGTCGCCGATGAGGGCGTCAGCGGCGAGCGATAGCGTCTCGCCGGAGTCCATCGCGGCATCGCCGAGTACGAGGCTCAACGGGAGCCCGCCCGCGGCGAAATAGGCGCGCTTCGGGATCGTCTTGCGCCACCCGCCCGCGCCGCCGACGAGTCGTGCCGCGCGCGACGCCGTGAACGGTGCCGTGCGGTAGGCGGTGCCGATGAGGACGAGAGCGCCCAGAGTCAGGCGGCACGCCATGGGCCCCGACGCGAGCGGCTCTGAAGACGAGAGCGAGAGGTCCGCCGCCCACGCGCCGTAGTACGGGACGGTTATCGACCCGCTCACGATGCGATTGCCATTGAGGTCTGCGTACTGCGTCATGGTTGACTCGCCTGATCGAGCAAGCGCTGAATCTCGGCCTGCTGCGCATCCTGGACGGCGGGCTGCTGATTCGCTGCGGTCTTGGGATTCGTGTTCGTCTGGCTCGTCGTGGGCGTGCCGACCGCGGGCGCCTTCGGCGGGGGGAAGTACTCGCAGAGTTCGACGACGCAGGTCCACTCGCCATAGCCGTCATTCTCGAGTTGCGAGAGCGACTCACACACCACCGAGTGAATATCGAGATCGGCGAGCACGGGGTGGAAGATGTCGAGCGCCTGAGGATTCTTTTTGGTCGGGTCGTACTTGAATTGTGGTCGAAAGCTCTCCCACGCCGTGAAGTGTTCACGCGTGCCTAACGTGAACGTGATCGTGCCCTGCGCGGGCGGACGCTGGACGTACGTGAGCGTGGCGCCCTTTGCTCCCTTGCCCTTTTTGATATCCCACTCGTGTGCGCGCTTGAATCCAGTAATCGCGCCGGGCTTGACGACGCCAGGGCTCGTGACGCCGCCGAGGACGACGACGTCGTACGCCTCTGGATTGTCAAAGGGGTTCAGTTGGCCGGTCGTCATAGGCCCGTCTCCAGCGCGAGACGCTCGAACACCGTTGCGACCATCTCCTCTGTAATCTCGAGCGCGCTTTTGCCGGCTCCGTCGATCACGACGCTGACGTTGATGTTTGCATCACCGCCGCCCGTCGACCCGCCGCCCGAACTCGCGCCCGACGTCGCGGCGTCACCCATGCCGTACGCGGACTGTTTCACCATGCCGACGCCGTCGTTGAGACCGCCCGCGAAGCCCGCCGCGGTGTGCCCGCCGAGCTGCATCATAACGCGCGATGGCGACGAGATGCCGAGGACGCCCTTGACGGCGTCCATCGCGCCGGTCGCAAGGCCCTTCGCGGCGTCGACGACCCGGCTAACGCCGCCCGTCAGCCCGTTCACGATACCGTCGATGAACCCGGATACGATGTCCGTCACCGCCGAGAATGCGTCGCTCAGACCGGAAGCGACGGCTTCCCCGATCGTGACCATCTTGGTGAACATCGCGATCGCGGTCGTCACCATGTAGCCGATGGCCTCGATCTCGATCACGACGGTTTTGAGCATGCCGGCAAAGACGTCGCCCGAGCTCTTGCCGGCGAACAGCTGCTTGAACGCGGTGATCGACGGCTTCAGCGCGATATAAATCTTCAGCCCCGCGATCACGAGGTCGAGGAAGAACTTTTTGAGGTAAGGCAGCACCTTGCCGGCGATCGAAAAGACGCCGTTGAAGAACCCGACGACAGCCGCCTTCATGGCGCGCCCGCTCGCGGTGTTCTGATCGAAGATCGAGAGCAGGTCTTTCATGCCGCCGAGGAACGGCCCCGGGTTGGAGTCCTCGAAGATGTCGCCGATGTTTTGCTTGAGGTGCGCGATCTGCGCGCCCATTCCCATCGCCATCGTTTCGAGAGGCTTCTTACCCTTCGCGATGAGCGCTTGCTGGAGTGCATTACCGAACTTATCGGCACTGATGGTGCCCTTATTGAGGCCCTCGCGAAGCGCGTTCGTCGTCATGCCCATCTGGGCCGCGACGTCGGCGACGTTTGTGCCCGTCGTCGCGAGCGACTGAAGTTGCTTGTCGCTGACCTTGAGTCCCTGATGGGCGACGATCGACTCTTGAATTTTTTTGCTGAGGCTCGTGTACGCCGCCGCGCCCTTGTCACCCATGAGCGCTTGCGCCGATGCGGTAGCGGTGAGTTGACCTTGGAGCGCGCCGAGGTCCGTGACGCCCATCGCGGCGAACTGCTTACCCCACGAGGCAAGTTGGTCCTTCGTCTGCGGCAGCGTGCGCGAGAGGTTCGAGAGCATGTCGTCCGCTTGCTCGCCCGCGCCCGCGAACCCGAGGAGCGCGTCATACGTCGAGATGAGCTGACGTTTCTCCTCGGCGGCCTGCATGGCGAACATCGCGCCCGCAGCGACGAGCCCCGCAAGGGCACCCGCCGCACCGAGCGCGATGCTCGTCAGCGTTCCGAGACCGGGAATCACGGAGTCGAGCCCCTTCGCCATGTCGCCTAGCGCACTCGACGCGCTCGAGAGGTCGCCCTTCGCAAGCTGGCCGACGACGCCGCTGAGATCCTCGACGGTGCCCGACATCTTGGCCGCGGGCCCGGACACCTGGTCGATCAACGTGAGCGTCTCTTCGAACACGCGCCGTCACCTCTTCGATTTCTGTTGGGCCACGAGCCACGCGAGACCGCGCACGATGAGCTCCGCTACGACCCTCGACGCGCCCTCCGCGTCGAGGTCACGATCGCCGTCGAGCCAAAGCGTCAGGCCGTCGGCGAGCGCGGCGGGCCGGCTGCGCTGGTACTCGACGACGGCGGCGAGCCTTTTCCCGATTCATCGGCCACCATACCGACGAACGATTCGATGGCGCGACCAACGTCCTTTGACTCGGCGAGCCCGGGGTACTCGTCGAGGACGAGATCGAACTCGGCGCGCGATGGCGAAACGACGAGCAGACGGAGCATGTCCTCCATCGCGTCCGCCCGCTGGTCACCGAATGCCTTTCGGCGGAACGTCTTGTACTCGTGGCTCTTCGGCGCGCGGATCGCGAATTCGAGCTCGCCGATGCGGATGACTTTTACACGTCGGTAATCGCGCTGCAGCGCGGCGAGTTGCTCTTCGGTAATGGGCGGCATGATTGAGGTCACCTTTCCGGGTTAGGAAAGGGACCGCCGCGACCGGCCCCAAACGCGCGCAGCCACGCGTCAAGCGTGATGTGAGGCTACCTCACTGCGGAGGAGGAGCAAGCGGGATCGCGAGCGGATCATTGCCGTTGTATAGGATCTTGAGCGGGTTGAACTCGACCTTCCGCACGAGCGGGTCGGGCCCTTCCGACTGCGATGCGGTCATCTTGTCGATCGTGCACCCGAGAATCGAGTCCTGAACCGTGTCGAACCCCGGCTGCGTGTACGTCACGAGCACGGGGAAAAACACGTCGCCGAATCCCTTGCCGAGTTGCGCTAGGAACACGTTCCACTCGGCTAGATAAATCTCCGCGTCGGCCGTGTAGTCGGCTTTTCCGATCGTCTTGAACAGAGGATCGGGTGAGTTGCCGTAGGTCTTCACGCGCTCGCGGCTGTAGTCGTAATTGATGCTCTTGAACCCGCGGAAGATCAGCCCGTTGATCTTCAACTCGATCGACGGATACGAGAGCCCTGCGCCGTTGATCAGCGGAAATTGGAGGGGCGTGGTCGCGACGGTCATGGCTTAGGCTCCCGGCCCGGTCGGGCTTGCGAATCCGATCTGGATCGTCACGCTCAGCACGTACCCGTTGCGGAGGATCGAGATCGTGATCTCGACGTTGCCGGTGACGAGCACATTGTTCGTCTGGTTCACGATGACGCTCGCGCCAGAGATCATGCCCACCGCGGTCATGTTCGTGTTCAGCGCGGCGAGGATCGTGTTCTGGATCGCGAGCGCGTCGTTGACGTACAGCGTCCCGTTCGGGTTCACGCGGAGGTCGGAGTCGATAAGCTCCTCGGCCTCTTGAAACGCGATATCGCACGCGATGTCGAGCACGTTCCCGTAGGGAAGGAGCGTGAACGTCGATCCGGTCGGCGCGAGGAGGTTCGGCTGGTCGATGAAAAATCCCTGCTTGCCGATGCGCGTCTTTGCGGCGCATAGCCGCGCGCCCGTGAGGCCTGGATTGATCCGCTCGTCGTGATAAATGAACCCGTCGGTGGGGTCTGACGTCGCGTTGATGATGATGTTCCCGAGGCTCCCGTCCAGGACGCGGCCCGCGTGTCGCTGCGGAGGGATCGCGCTCTCGCGAACGTCGAGCGCCCATCCGAGAGGACGCCGATAGAAGTAGGTTGTCCCGAGGATCGGGAACGCCGAGGGCATGTTGTAGAAACCGGTGCTCAGGCATGCACGTTTCGCGTTCACCGTCGAGACGTCCGTCTGGATCGCGCCCATCCACGTCGCTTCCGTTTCACCCGAGCCGCCCCACGCAACGGGCGCAAGGGCGTCACGCGCGTCGGCGATGAGGCGCGTGTAGATGTCGCCCGCGGCGAGCCCGCCCGTTCCGTCTGGCGAGCCGCCGAGGTAGCTCTGATACAGGGTGGCGATTGAGCCGGTCGTCACGCCGACGACGTGCATGCCGCCCCACCCATTGAGGGCGTAAGACGAATTCTGGAGCGCGGTGATCGCCGCCTGCACACCCGCGGCGTTCCACATCGGCGCGACAGTCGAGAATGACCAATAATCGCCGAGGACGATGGTGCCCGCGCCGAAGTTGATCGTGATTCCCGTGTTCGGGATCGTGTACGTAACGGCCGTTCCGAGATTGACGTCCGGCGCGTAGTTGCGCCCCGCGTCGAGCGAGACTTGGAACTTGATGCCCGCCGTCCCGCGCGTGCCGCCCGCGGTGGCCTTTACGCGGACGAAATATGTGTCCCAAGCGCCGTTCGTCCCATCGAGCGTGACGGTGACCGCGCTCGTCGACGAGCCGGGAACGGTGGCCGTGACCGCCGTTGCGGTGCCCGGCGTGACGACGGGAACGCCGATCGCGAGGACGGTGCCGCCTGCGAGACACACGAGCGCCGCGGCCTCGGCGAGTTGGCCGCCGACAAATGCGGACGCGAGCGTGTTCGCGCTCCGCGTGGAGATGATCTGATTGACGACCGCGGTCTGGCCGATGCCCGTCAGCAAGCACCCGATCTTGACGCGGATGTTCGACGCGGGAACGTTGATCGCGGTGTTCGCGCCGCCGTCCTGGATCGTAATGGTGACGTCACTTGCCACGGCTACCTCCTAGACTTTCGGCGTGTCGATCAAGATGACGTCCCCCGCGGACGAACCCGCGAACGCTACAGCCAACGTTCCGTACGTCGAGCCCGGCGGAGAGAACCCCAGCGTTGCGTCGAGCACGGGCGTGTCGATCTCGACCTGAAACGTGAGTTCGCGTCCGATCGTGCCGACGGTCGCGTTGCTCGGAAGCGAGTCCACCCACCGACCCGAGCCCACGCGATGACGCCCGGGCGCGAGGACGAAGAGCGACTGGATCACGATCTGGTACATCGCCTCGGCGTAGTCCCAGTCCGTGTTGCTGTTCGGCTTCGGTACGCCGTTGAGAAACGTGACGCCCCACACGTGCACCGTGAAGAGCTTCGTCTCCTGCCAGATCACGCGCGACGCGAGCATGCGCCGATGCTCCGCGTTGCTCGAGAGCGCGACGTTGCGATCCGCGGGACTGACGACCTTCCACGTGCAGCCCGTCGGAATGAACACGATGCGTGGAGGCGAGCCGTGCTCGAACGCGGGCCGGTGCTGCGGCCCAAGTTCGATGAACCCGGTCCACAACGGGGGCAAGTTCGCCACCGCCATCCGGGCGACGACGTCGTGCGATATCTCGACGACGAGTTGCGACCAGCTCATCCACCGAAGGCCCCCATCGCCTCGCGAGTGCGCGCGAACGCCTCGTCTGCGGCATCGGAGATCGCGCGTTGCCACGTGTCTGGTAGCTCGCGCTGGTTCGGGAAAATGGGCCGCGCCTCCATGTCGACGGTGCCGTACTGATGATGGGTCGCCGGATCGTCGATCGTGATCGCGATGCCAGCGCCTTGCATCGGTTGCACGCTCACCGATCCGCGCATCGCGCCCGTCTCGGTGAGCGGCGGCGCCGAACGTCCCTTCGCGAGCGTCCGCGGCATGAGCGGAGCCCACGTCGAGCCGTACGGGTCGACGCCATTGTCGAAGTCGTCCTGAATCTGCGCCTCGATGCGCTCTGCGGCGCCCGCGGCAACCTGGGAAGGAAGCGACGAGAGTTTGCGGAGCGACGCCGCGAGATCGGCGAACCGTTTGCTGCTCACGCGAACCCCGGCATGCCGCCCGCGGCGGCGACGTAGCCTACGACCGTCGCGCCCGAGCCCGTCGACCAGACGCGTTTGACAGGCACCTCGATCACCTGTCCGACCACGACCGCGGCCAGCGCGATCGTGGTGTCTTGGCGCGTCGTGAACTTCAGCGTGCCCGCGACGGTCACGAGGAGCGACGCAAACGGCCCTTGCGGATCGTTCACCGTGTCGCTCTTCGTGACGTCCTTCACGTCGTCGTAGATGCGCGCGAGGATGGTGCTCACGTCAGAACCCTCCCACGACGGGACGACCGCGCCGATTGAATTGCGCCCACCCGCGGGGCTGATTGGACGTCACGCTCGGAATGTCGTGACCAGGATCCTGCCCGACCGCTAGCGACGGCGTGACGTCAGGGTGGATCGCCTGACGCTGAATGCCTGGGAACCATCCGGTGCCCGGAACGCTCGGGTTGCCGATCGCCTGGTAGTACCGCTCCGAGATGAGCCGATCGGACCCCGCCGCGGAGTTGAATCCGCGACCTGCCATCAGGAGGTAACAGGCCACGAAGGCCGTGTACATCCGGACATCCGCCCCCCACGCGAGGAGCGGCAGCGTGTACCGACCGCGCATGTACGAGTCCGCGATCTCGCTCGCGTCGATGCACGCCTGCAATTGCTGCGGCGCGGTCGTCGTGTCGAGCGCGGTCTGCGGCAAATACTTGGGCAGGTCGGTGGGGTCGCAATACTGGCTCATGACGAGCCTCGGTTACGCCGGGCCGGAACGGAACCCGAGGAAGCTCGGACCCCATGCGGGCATGACACGATCCCACCCGCCCCACGTATAGCGGTGCGAGTCGAACACGATCGGATCGTTCTCGCTCACGCGCGGGACCGTGCGCGGTGCTTCGCGGACGATCCAAAGCGTCGGCTTGAACGCGCGCTTCGTGTCGAAGAGGTACCAATTCTTGGTGTTCTTCAGGAACTTGTTCACGACGGGTTCGACGCCGAACCGCATCAGCATGTTGTCCGCGGCGCCGACCTGTCCCGTCAGCGGCGAGAACGCGCCCCACGTCGGGCTCGCGAGCATCGTCGCTTTGAGAATGAACTGCGCCTCGACCTGAAGCGTCTGCGGGATCATCATCGAATCGACGCTGACGCCGAGAACTTCGCCATCCTCACCCGGAATCATGCCCGCGTACTGCAGAAGCGAAGCGAAGCTGGTCGTCGAGAGCGCGCCGCCGATGGTCACGCCGCCGATCGAGACGCCACCGGCCGAGAAGTCGTTGCAGTACGTTCCCCCGGTGAACAGACCGCCGGGATTGAACCCAGGGTTGTAGAGGTCGATCGGGTGCGCCGTGTTGAAGAACGAGAGCCCGTCGAGACCGAGTTGACGCGCACCGGTCTGAATGCCGCTGTTTTCGAGGAGGTCGCGGAGCTCGTACTCCTTTTGGCGGCGCCACTGCCGCGCCATGTCCGGGAGCATCCGCCAGAAAATCGACTGCGTATTGACGTCGGAGTCCTCGAGCACGAAGCGGTCGATGCCGTACGTGAGCTCGTACGGGATCGGCGTCACGGTGTACGTCTGCGGAGAGGGCTCGTGCACGACGCGCGGGCCGAACCACGGACGGGGTTTCGGCATGAGGCCCGTCCACCCGAACGTGATCTGCGAGCCGCCGGGCATCGGATGCGTCGTCGCCCACTTGTCGGCCGTCTCGTCGACGTCCATCGACCCCCAGACCGCACCCATGGTCGTGTCGACCGTCGTGATGAATGCGGTGTACTGCGCGGCGGTGAGAGCCATGGATTACGCGCCTCCGACGGTGTTGAGCTTGATCGGCCAGTAAGCCGAACCAGGAGTGACGCCGCCGAGGATGCCCGGATCTTGCGGCAGAAGAATGCCCGCTGGTGCCCGCGTGCTCGACCCGCTCGTCGCGTCGATGACGGGGCCGCTGTTATTCTCACCGTGGTAGTACACGGTCGCTCCGACACCCGTTTCGACGAGCGCGTCTGCGCCGGATCCGGACTGGAGGAGGAACGAGCCCGTGCGGACGTTCACCCAGACCGCGCCGTCGGTTGCGCCGCCGAGGATGCCCGCGCCGGTCTGCACCGCGGTGCCGCCCGCCGGATCGCCGATGATGCCCACGACGAGGTCCGTCGAGAGCGGCGATGCGCCGTTGATCAGGTAGCCCGCGCGAAGGAGCGCGACGGCGCCGGAGTAGAGCTGCGCGGCAGCCTTCACGGGGTACGCGACGAGGTTATTTACCTCGGGCACCCCGAACTGAATGGTGTGGCAGTCCTTCGTGAGCGCCATCGGTCAAACCCTTCCCGCGCCGTTGGCCGATGCCAAGCGCTTTTTGTGATCGGCGAGATGCGCCTCCACGAGACGCGCGCGGAAGTCTTCCTGTTTCATGCCCGGCGGGCACGCGACCATCGCGGCATCGATCGTCGCGATGATGTCCTTCGAGAGCGACGCCTCGGTGCCCGGCGCGGCGGCCTTCGGGACCAAGAGTTCGCCCTCTTCGGTGTGCACGATCGGCGCTCCCTTGCGGGCCTGCGTGACGAACCCGCGCACGACCGCGAGCGGCTGCGTTTTGAGCCACGTCAGTTGCGACGTCGGCACGTAGCGCTTCGCCGACGCGAGGAGGTCAGACTTTTCTTTTGTGCGCGCCTGCGCTTTGAGCTCCGCGACGTCTTTCGCGGACTGCTGGACGACGGCGAACATCGCAGCGGCGGCGCCGATCGCCGCCGATCCGCGCTTGCCGGTCTGCCGCTCGAGGAGCGCGAGGGCAGCCTTGGCCTTCTTTGCGCCCTTCGATTCCTCTTCCTCCTCGGCCTCGTCGTCGTCATCGTCACCCGCATCGTCGTCGTCGGCGGGCGCGTCGCCCTCTTCCTTGCGATCGGTCTCGTTGCCGGATTCCTCCTCCTCGGAGCCCTCCGACTCTTCCTCCGCCTCCGACTCCTCCGACTCCTCCGACTCGGACTCCTCTTCGGATTCCTCCTCGGTTTTCTCGAACTTGATCTTGGTTTTCTTCGCGGCCTCTTGCGACGCGCCTAGGGCCGCGAGCGCGGCCTCATGCTGCGCGAGGGCCGCGGCTAGCGACTTGCGCTGCTTTGGGTCGGTGGCCTTTGCGAGTGCGGCTTTGGTGCTTTTGACTCGATGTTGGATCGTCACACGCATTGGGATCCTCGTGGCACTCGCGGTGCCCGTTGTACCGGTCAACATTGGCGCAGATTGGCCACCATTGGCAAACCCTTTTTCGTTGACACCGTTCGGATCGGACAGGTAGGCGACCAGCGCGTCCCACGACATGACGTCGTCTGCGAGGCCTTTTCCCACGGCGACGGGGCCCTGAAAGATGCCCGCTTCGAGCGCTTTGATGGCCTTCGGCGCGAGGCCGCGGGCCTCGCTCACGAGGCGGTAGAACGCACGCGCGGAGCGGTCGACGCGGTCTCGCTCGGCGGCGATTGCGTCCGTGGATACGGGAACGTGCGGGTGGCCGTCGGCCTTCCGCTTCCCGCTCGTGATTGTGACGACATTGATGCCGGCCTTTTTATCGGCCTCGACCTGGTCGTACATGCACGAGATGACGCCCACCGACCCGGCGATTGCCGCCGGGGGCATTATGATCTCGTCGCAAGAGCATGCGAGCGCGAACGCTGCCGAGGCGCAGAGCTCGTCGACGTAGGCAATGCTCGGAATGCCCGCCGTAGCGAACATGTCGCGTAGCGCGTAGACAGTCTCGTTCAGGCCTGAGACGACCCCGCCGGGCGAGTCGAATCGAAGGACTACGCACGCGGGCGGTTCGGGTGCGTCCGGAACATCGGGTACCTCGGGAGGCTCTTCGCCGTCCTCCTTTGCCCACCGCGCGCGGTACTTGGCCTCTTGCGCGGCGCGCTTCGCGGCTCGATGCGCATCCGTTCCGAACAGCGCCTCGCGCACGCGATTACGGATCGAGTCGTACGAATCGCCGCCGTATTCGGAATGGTGATCGAGCGCACCTCGGACGTGAACGACCGCGATCGAACCGTCGCCGACGCGCTCGTTCGGCGGGATGGTCGTCCAACTATCCCACCAAGCGGCGCGCTGGCCATCGACGACACCGGACTGAATCGCGTCCAGTTTGATCGAGAGAAGCTCTCCCTGGCGAATCACCCTTCGCGTCGCGGCCATTGGTTCCTCGCGCGCCCTTTGCGGCGCATATCGGCCAGGTTGTCCGCCTGCGTTCCAAGAAACAGGTGCGCCACGTTCACGCATGCCGGCGTATCACACGAGTGGAGCACCTTCATTCCGGGCGGGATCTCGCCGTGTGTCATCGACCACGCCGTCCGATGTGCATAACGCATGCGCCCGTTTACCCAAATCTGGCCGTACCCGTTCTCTCCGTTGTCCACGGCTGTCCAGAGTAGGCACCCCGTAGCCAGTTCTGGGCGCACCTTTTCCTCGAAGCGCTCCTTCAATGTACGTCCGAGGTGATTCATTCTGCGGCCTCGTCCTGCGCGTCCGGTTCATCCGACGCCGCAGCCTCGTTCTCCGCATCGGCAGCGTCGACATCCTTCTCGCGGTCGGCAGCCTTGTCAGCGTGAAATTCTTGAATCGTAACCTCGCCCCCATCCATCGGGCCGAGGCCGTTTAGTTCTCTGGCTTCATTCACCTTGACCACGGCAGCCGGGTCAACCTCACTGAACGGGAGCTTGCTCTTCGCTGCGCCTCCACCGAGACCGCTCGACACGGGCTCGACGAACTTGATGCGCGGCATTCCTTCGAGACCGAAGCGCTCGGACGCCCACTGCCGCACGTCGTCGGGATTCTCGAATTGCACGCCGCCACGCCGAAGGACCTCGACCGCCGTGCTGAACGCCTGGAGCTGTTTCGCGTTCTGCGCGTACTCGTCGCGGCCGACGACGTCGTACCAGGTCCACGGCGCGAGATCGGCGTCGCCGTAATTCAGGTACGCGAACGGTCGCGCGAGCTGCGTGTAGAACGTGTTCATCCACGCCTGATTATCGAACTGCGTTCCGCCGCGCTCCTTGTCCATCTGCGAGTCGGTCGCGGCGTACGAGCCCTGGCTCTTCACCTCGGTCGTGAGGTTCACCATGAGGATCGCGAGCACGATCGCGACGTCGCACCGATCGATCTGCGCTGGGTGGACTTCCCATGCGGTCGACCGCGCTTCGACGAGTTCGTAGTCGTATCCGTCGCCGTTCTGCCCGTCGACGCCACGCGGGACGATGAGCGCCGTGTCAGCGCCGAGGTTCGTTAGTGCGTCCTCGAACGCCTTGCGCTCGAACGGATCGCCGACGGCAGGCACCCACCCTTTGCGGGTCGGGTTGCCGTGCACCTCGCCAAAGCGCGCCATGTCGCGGAACCCGAAGTGCCGCAGCATCCACGGTTCGGTCACGGGTCGGATCGCGCCGCGGATCCATCCGCGGTAGCTCCCGTACGGCGCGTGCTCGAGCCACTTGCCGTTGCCGGGGATGATCGGAACGACCGCGTCTTGAGTCATCGCCATGTAGCGGCGAATCGTCCAGTCGTAGTACTCGAACCGCGAGTGCCACGGGCGAATGAGCGGCGCGAACGCGATGCCCTTTTGCGTCGTATCCCAAAGGAGCTGCGCGTGGGCGAATCCCATGAGGGTCGCGTAGTCTCCGAGCTCGCGGATCGCAGAGTCGACCGTCATGCGCGGCCACCATGCTTGCCACGCGCGTAGGCACTCCTTCGCAGCCGCGGAGTCGTTCGCGGCCTTGAACCGCGGTTCGCGACCGAAGAGCGCCGTCGCTTTCGCGTTCAAGCACGCTGTCACGCGGTCGTCGCCTAGGATCGAATCGCAGAGCTGCGCGCTCGCATCGAACATCCCGATCATGTGCGCGTACAGCGCGCCGCGGGCTTGCTCGACAGACCACGTGTTCTGGATCGTGACGAGCGGGATGTCGCGATAGATGAGCTTCGCCGTCGCGGCGGTGAGGCCCCTCGTCGCGTCGACCGGTTGCTGAAACGCCGGATCGTTGAGCACCGCGTTGTACGGTGCAGCGGCCTTGTTCGCGGCGGCGAGAACGTCGAACGGCACGCCCGCACCTGGCGCGGGAAGTCCGATAGCGGGCGCGCCTTCCACGTCAGGCCTCGCGCTTTACGGTGGGTGGAGTGTCGCCGCGGTGGATGCCGGTCTTCGGCGGAGGTCGACGGACGATCTGCGTTGCGGGGTCCGGCGGCGGAGGGGGCGGCGTCGCGACGGGCTTTTTCTTCGCGGCCATCACGCCGCGTCCTCGTCGACGGCGAACATCGCGCCCTCTTCCCAAGGCGTTTTGAACCCCTCGGGCGTGAGGCACTCGCGCTCGCGGAACGACTTGCCGACGAGCCGCCCGAGGTCGGCCTTCCAGTACGTTTCGTACAGGTATTGGCGATAGTACGGGTGGATGACGTTTTTCGGCGGACGCTCGCCTTTCACGGGCTGGTAGTGCTGCGCGTTCGCCCAGATCGTGGCGCCGTCCGGCGCACGACCGCCTTGCGACATCGGCTTGAAACAGCCCTCGGGCTCGCGGTAATTCTCGAGTCGCACGATGCGTCCATTGGGGAAGCGCCGCGACTCGACGACGACCATGGTGAATGTCGCGTCGGTCTCCTCGGACTTGCCAGGCACGTAGCGGTGGCGGACGGGCTTGGCCGCCTTGCCCATCAGGGCGTCCTGCTTCTCTTTCGAGATGCCCGCCATGTCGAGCGCGGACGGCTGGGCGTTTTTCGCGATCGCCTCGGCGAGTGTGCGGATCGCGTCGTAAGTCGACGGCTCCGCCTTCGCTTGGAGAAACGCTTCGGCGACGTCGCTGGTCGTGAGAATGTCGCCGGTCTTGATGTCTTTGGCCATGATGTGCCTCCGTGCGCGCCGAATCGGCACGCTCTGACACACGCACTTTGGCCTTGACACACGCGTGATGTCAATTGCCTAGAGGTGAACGCCGTGCGACAATGGTCGCGGGTCTGCTAAGTCCCCTGGCCGCTCTCGACGGCGTCAGGGTGTCCTGGTCGGCAGCATCGAGTTTAGACGACGTTCATCCCCGGGTACGCGCGCCCCTTCGAGGACGGCGCCGACCCCGCGGCGGTGCCGCCCATCGACCCGTCCGCGAGCGAGACGAGCGCATCGCCCTCGTCATCCGGGTCTTTTTCGTGGCCGCGGAACATCCCGAGCCGGTGTAGGAACGGCTTCACCCACGGCGCCATCGTCTCCTCAGGCACGAGGATGTCATGGTCATTCCACCGCCGGATTGTGCGCTGCGCGCGTACGAGTTTGTTGTAGCGCGCGTGCATCGGAACGATCTGCAGGCCGCGCGAGCGGAGCAGTCGCGCCGTTCCGATCTCGGGCCCGCTCATGTACGAGTACGCCGGCGCGCGCCCGTACGTCTCGTCGTCCTGCCGCAGCGTCGACTCGATCTGATACGCGTCGAGTTTGTGCCGCACCACGTCGACGAGATAGAGCTTCCTCCCGTAGATTCGCCCCTCGACGCGCGCGAACCAGTCGTTCCCGTCGCCGACTGCGTAGGCCATGTCGATGCCGCGTGCGCGACGGTACCCGCCCCAGTCGGGGAACGTGCGGTAGTACGTCGCGGGGCCGAACAGGTCGGAACCCATCGGCGTCGGCTCGCCCATGAGTTGCGCCCACCATTTGCGCTCGCTCGGGTCGGCCTCTTTGAGCTCCGCTCGCATCGCGCGGAGTTCGGGCAGGTCCCACACATTCGGCGCGAACGCCTTCTCGCTCGGCAGCCCCTCGTCGATGATCGCCGGATGGTGGATGTGTATCCACTCACGCGCCGTGCGAAGCAGGCGGCGCCCGATGGGGTCGTCTGGGTGCCAGCGCGACATGAGTAAGAGCACGGGCCCCGGCTTGCCGCGACGGAAACAGCGCGCCGTGTAGTGCGCGATCGCCTGGTCGACGGCCTCGCGCACCCGCGCGTCGTCGCTGCCGTGCTCGTCGATCGGATCGTCGCAGACGAGCGCGTGGCAGTCGTAGCCGAGTTTCGACTGGTCGGCGGACATCACGACGACGCCACCGCCGCGGTCGTTCTGCCAATTCGTGATCGTGTCGAACCCGCGCGCGGGGCCTACGCCTGCCTCGGTCGCGAGCTTACGAAGTCGTTTCCCTCGAGCCTGCGCGGCTTCGAGAGAGTGCGTCATGAAGATAATTCGACGGGTCGGGTCGCGGAGGAGTAGCCACACGATCCCGTGAAGCGTCGTCTCCGTTTTGTAGTGTCGAATCGGAATGTCGCAGAGCCCGCGGACGGGCTCCGTGTCCGCGCGCTCGATTAGCGCGCACCAATCCGCCAGGTGAAACGGTTCGCGAAGCTCCGCGGAGAGCGCAGGAACGAGCGCGAGAAGGGAGAGCGCTGCGAAGTTCACTCGCCAGACGGTAGCACGAGCGGCCCGAAGGCCCGACGGGTGAGGATTCGGCGAGTGGTCGAAGTCACCCGCTCACGGTGCCGCTGCCGTCGGTCAGTCCGTATCACGGCGCGTGGTCGCCGCATCCTCGAGAGGGCGTTGGCGCAGTGCCCGTCTTTCCGGGCTGTCAGCGCTTCTTATTCGGCAGTCGCCTACCTAGCTCTGCCACTGAGCTACGGCAGCCTTTTGCCGCCGGGTGGATTCGAACCACCGACCTCCTCGAGCACCGCGCTCACCGCCCATTGCGGTATCCACGTCGCGGGCTTGTCGTCCGACCACGGATACGTAAACGCCCTCTCGTTATGCTGGAACGAGTATAGCACGACGTCGCCGCCCGAGAACCCGTGCGGCACTTCGGCGCCCTTCGCCGTGAGCATCGGCGCTCCTATGGCGAGCACGGTGCCTCGGTGAATCTTCACCTCGCGCGGGTTGCCACCGAGTCGGTACACGCCGCGGATCGTTGCGTACTCGTCTTTGATCTCGCGGACGACGACCTGGCCTCGCATCGGACGGAAGCCTAGACGAGCGGCTACGAACTGCGCGCCGCTCCCCGATGTCCAGAGGTCCGTGCGGTATTCGAGCGTGTCGTCGGTACCCATTAGAACGTCCCCTCCTGATTCGTAACCTGCCCCGTGTACCCGTGCGCACCGACGTGCATCAGTGGCGAGCCTTCGCCCACGTACATCCCGATCGAGCCGCCCATCTCGCGCCATCGCCAACAGAACGAATAGTCCTCGCTCAGTAGGTCGCGAAACCGCATCGGCAGCCCGTTTGGACCGAGGACCGAAGATTCGTCGGTGTGAATCTGCTTGAACAGGGCAATCGTTTCGCGTGGTGGCTGCCCCTCGCGCACGTCGGTGAACCACTCTTTGTTCCATCTCTGCGTCATGAGCGAGAGACACGAACGCGACGTCAGGACGAACCCGAACCCGATGCACTCGACGAGTTGCACCTCGTCGCGCCACTCAATGCGCCCCGCTTCGAGTTGCGTCCGCAACGGCTTGTATGGGAACGACGCCTGAATGCGTTTCCGCGGGTACGGCGCCCCGATCATCTCGAGCCCGTGACGGCCCGCCGCGTCGACCATGCGCTGTACGATCGAGACGTCTTTGCACACGACGTCGTCGTCCCACCAAAGAAGCCAGTCCCACCCGGGCCGCTCGAGGGCGATCGACGCGCATCGTGAGCGGGCGCGCGCGAGGTCGTCGCTGAAACAGAGCGAGTAGGGCAGGACGTTCGCGTTCGCCCGCTCGAGGGCGCGAATGCCAGACGAGTAGCCGAGCGAGACGGATGCGGTCTCGGGACTGCCGTCGACGGGCGACGCGACGAGGATGCGGGAGGCGTTCACTCGTCGGCCTCGATGACCACGCGCAGGCGTCGATCCTGGAATTCGCACCACTCAAACGTGTCCGGGACCTCCACCTCCACCCGCGTCGGCTCGACGTTATTGCCGTTCGGTGTCGCCTGAATCACTGCAATCCGTTGCGACGGCGCTCGGTGATCCACACGTCGCGTTTCGACAGAGACCAGCCACCCCTTCAGCACGATTCGCATCACTTGCCCCTCTGCGCGGCCCGCTCAGCCGCGAGCCGGCGCGCTCGCCGCTCCGAATCCCGGTCGTTCCGCCATGCGCACCAGTCTCGCCACCCGTCCAGCGTGTTCGGGTGGCCCGGGCCGGGCGGGTACTCTTCGATTGCGCCGCGTTCTGCGCTCATATGAGCCCCGCTTCGAGGAGCATGGCGCACCAGTTCATCGCGACCCAATCGCCCAGAGGCGATGCCGGGTCTCTGCCGTTGCTGTTCCAGCGTTCGTAATCGACGGACAACTGCTCCCACTCCTGGTCGGTAAAGTACTCCGGTCGAGCGAAGTCGTTGCACCCGTGGTTCGCAAAGTGGTCAGCGGCCAGCAATAGGAGATCCGACGCGAGACGTCGGATCTTTTCAGCAGGCACAACATTCTGAACTGGTCCCATCAGAGCCTCCCGAGCATGTGGCCGAGCATCTCAGCTAGGCACTGTTTGCAGAGTCGCGCACCCGTCTTCGCGCTCGTCAGTTTCGCGTCGCCGACGCTGCAATACCAGCAGAGTTGCGAGCCGGGCCCGGGCAGGAGAGGGGCGCCCTCTTGCGTCACGCGCCAGTATGCGGGGTCCTCCAGCGCGGGAGTGTCGACGTCGCGCCACGTGACGAGCGGGCGACGGTACATCGAGAATTCGTGGTGCGCGTCGTTGCCGTACGTCGATGGGACGCCGATGTCGTGATCGATGATCGTGGGGATCGGGTGCCAGATATACCGGCCCGTCTCGTGCGACCACTCTGAGATGAGGGAGTCCTCGTTTGTTTTATCGACGCGCTCGGGATTGATCGCGCACCAATCGACGTAATGGTCTAGTTGAGCGCATGGGAACACGTACCCAACCCCGATGAGCCATTGGTCCCGATACCACCGACGCCCCGCACGGTGCTGCACCGGAATGAGCGGGTGCGTCGCTTCGAGACCGATGATGCGGTCAGGCTGAGCCTCGATCATGGCGCGCAGGATGGGCCAGAAGCGGGGCGCGACGATGGCGTCGTCTTGGATCTGCAATAAATGCGACGCGCCGGTGTCTAGCGCCCAGCGGAAGAGTTTTTGCGACCAAACTCGGTTGGATTCGCGATCGGAGAACAGCCGCGACTCGGTGACCGGAATGTCGGTCACCGGCGCGCCGTACGCGTTCAGTCCGAGTGCGGACGTGAGACGCGCGCACGACTCGACGCGCTCGGGTATCCAGTCTGTATGCGGTACCGCGAGGGCAATCGAGATGGTCATACGAGGCCGCCCTTCTTCGTGTCGAGGAACGTCACGCACATCCTCTTGCGCGCGGCGATGATGGCTTTCAGCACCGTCTCGCCCTGCGCGTACACCTCCTCAACCTCACCGGACGCGCTGTTGCTGCCGACGGCCCAAGTTACGGTATCGACTACCTCGCCAGGCTGCCCATACAGGTACAGGCCTTCGGTGCGTGCGAGCCACTCCAGCGCGTCGGATAGTTTCAGCCTCACCGCGCCCCCGCATACGCCCGCACGTCGCTGACCACCGACGTCTGCGCGGCCATGAGCGTGTAATCCGACCTGAACCGAAAGGTGTCCAGATAGTCGTCGAACCCAATGAGATACCCCGGATTGTGCGCGTCGTGGCAGACGATGAATTCGGCGTAACCTCGGCACGCTTTGAGGACGGGTAGGCGCGCCTCGGCCGGGCCGTGGTCGATGAATATCACCGACCATTCATCGCGGCGTACCCACGCATCGACGAGCGCCCAGTCCGCGAGTGCCGCCATGGTCGGGTACCCGATCTCCTCGATCTCCGCGGCCCACTCCTTCGACGAGTCGAGGCCGACGAGCGACCGCCCCATCGCCCGACACATCTCGACGAGCATAGGCGACGAGCACCGGCCCACACCAATCTCGAGCACTGGGCCCGGGCGCGCCGTTGCGATCACCGATGCGAGGAGCGGGATGTGCGTGCCCCACCCGTACCCGTGAAACTGCGAGCGCTCGTACATCGGATTGTACTGCGCGCGAAGCTCCTCGTCGCCACGCTCGCGAGCGGCATTCATGTAGTCGGCGAGGCTCCCGATGTCCGGGAACGTCTTCTGCGGCTTGTCGATGCTCATAGTGACTCCGCCCATGCGACGCAGACCGCCGCGACCTCGATCAGTTCTTTTCGCAGCTTCGCCCTGTCGAGCCGCGCCGGGTCAATTCGCTCCTCAGTGACGTGCCGCGCGACCTCACCGACCTCTTCGCCGAGCACCGAAAACTTCTCGGCATTCGTGAGGCCGTTCGGCGTCGCGCACGACGCGGGGAACTTGCCTTGCGCTCGCAATTCCTCTTGCCGATACCGCTCAGCATTCACCTGTTGCAGCACGTCACCGGTCGGCCCGTCGGGCCATATCGTGTAACTCATAGTCGTAGGGCCTCCACCCATCGCTTCACCGTCGCCTCTTCTGATAGGTCCTGCACCACCCGAGACTCCGCGAGCCCGCAAGCCTCGTGGCCTATGCACTCGATGTCGAGTTCGAGGCCAAGTTTCACCGCGATTGCGGTCGTTACTCCGAAGGTCTCGGGTGCGACGTTGCGGTAGTACATGCCGCGGCATCCGGACATGATACTCACCATCTCGCGTGGGCTCAGACGTCCGAGCCAACGGCGTCCGAGCCACTCAAGAGATTCCCGGTCAGGGTCGTCATAGCCAGTCGTCGTAACGTACAAGGGCGCGGATTTAGACGCGTCAGCGCGCCACGCCGCGAGAGTCTCTCGAAGCCCCTTGTTCGCTGCGCTCGCGTATATCCAGCCGTATCGCGGTCGCGGACTCAGCGCCGCGGCCTCCTCCACGTGTCGCCCAAGCATCGGCGGCACGACGATCGTCGGCGACGCGAACGCGCGGGCTTGCCACTGAGAGACGCATATCGTGACGTGCGGCGCCTCGAAGTCGTTGGGTTTCGCGTCCGTCGCACGGATTACCGGCTCGGCTTCGGGGCGGCACCACGGCGCCTCCTCGACCTGGCGCCAGTAGACGAGACGGCGGCACTTCATTTTGACGTTCGCGTCGCTCGGTCGTTTGAGCACGAGCTTGCAAAAGAGCCCCGCCAGATTGAACGCCTCGTGCAGCTGATACAACTCCACTTCCGAGCCGCCGACCGGCTCGGAGAGGTTCGGCGGGCACACGGCCCCGTCGAGATCGTACAGGACGATATCGATCATTCGAACCCCCCGGGCTTGATCCACCCCTTCTCCCTCAACTCGACGGCTTTCCACTCCAGCGACGCCGAAAACCCGATGACGGCCGCAGCCAGCGTCGCGATATACTCATCGTCGCGCTCGACGCGCACGATCGCGGGCGGCATCTCAGGGTGGTAGCTCAGGATGTCCAGCCACTTCCGGTCCGTGATCCAAAGCTGCCCCTGGACCTGCGGGTAATACTCCGCGTCGACCGCGCGCGTGAGCAGATACCCAACGTGCGTGTGCTCCGCGGGGCACTTGATCTCGAGCAGCCCATCGTCGCCGACGAATCGATCCGGCGACGCGCCGATCGTGCGCTCGTCGTTCGTCACGAACCCAATGACCGTCGTGTCGAGCTCGCGCACGCCCTCGTAGTAGAGAATGGCTTCGCCCTCGAGCTCCTGCCCGCGCCCCATCCAATGCGTCTGCACCTGCAGCACCGGATGGCCCATCATCCTCTCTGCGAGGAGCTGGTGCATGTACTTCTCGGCCTGCGTGCTCGGTCGGCCCTTCGGCGTCACGATGCGATCGAATGCGCTCGCCGTCGGGATGCCGGCCCTCACCGCGAGCCACTCCGTCGTGCCCTGGATTACGTCGTGGAGGATCAAGTTACCCTCCGGATGGTGAGCGTCGTCCGGCCTGTCACGGGGTCCGTCACCTGCGTTTCGGCCAGCGTCACGTGAGCGTGTTCGGGCTGCATCGCGCCGATGACCCGAAGCAAGCGCTCTGACGCGCGCCCATTCGGCATCGTCGTCGTACAGTAACCAGGGCCGTTCTCTCCCTGGTCGCAGTACTGAAACGTCGCGGCCATCGGGATCGACTCGCGTTTGCATATCTCGATGATCTTCGCCATGAGAGGCGCTATCTCCGAGTCGTAGACGTCTTCCTTGTCCCACTCGCCGTGGAGGATCATCGGCGCCTCTTCGAGTGCGCGCCACTCGTTGGCGCAGGTATCTGGACGCCGAGTGCGTCCAGTGCATCGCGCAGGCGCTCGATTCGTACGTGAGTGTACGAGCACGCCTTGGCTACCTCCTCAGGCACGCGCACGTCGGTCTCGCGCGAGCCGCGTGTATCGCCCTCCTCGTAGAGTCCCGCGTCGGCCAGATCGCACGTGTAGCCTGCGCCATCTGGTCTCCACCACATGACGCAATTACCGACGACCTGTCGCGAGTCCAGGATGTAGTACCGGCTCATTGCTTACGCTCCGCTCGCAAACGTTTGGCGTACGCGAGCGCAGGCTTGCACGTCGGGCATAGCCCCTCGAACAGGTCCGTCAGCGTGGCGTCACCGGAGTAGATGAGACTCAGAACGGCGAGCCCGGCGCGCTGCGCCACGTGGCGTAACGCTCGAGGGGCGTCCTCTCGCGCCTCGCGCAGCAGCTCAGGGTCGCCAGCCTCGGCCTCGGCGCATACGCACCCGATGCACGGCGGTTCTACGTGCGATATCACTTCGCCCCTCCCCTCTGCCGCTTCTTCTCTTCGATGAACTTGATCGCCCGCCCGTACTGCGCGAGCCGCACGTCCTCGACGCGCTCGACGCCGAGCCACCTGCAGAACCGCGCTGGGTCGCCGCCTGCCTCGTCGAGCAGGCGGCGCAGTTCCGCCACCTGCGCCGAGGTGATCGGCTCGTGCCCGCCGCCTGCCCCGTCGTCGTCCTCGTCGCGAGTTACGAGATTCAGGTGCATGCTGATCAGGTACCGCCGCGCGTACGAGGTTGACGATCCCACGCTCTGAACTGCGTTGCGCCCCGCGCCGTTGTCCACTGGAAGCGCGATTGTTTTCGTCTCCGCATGCCCGTCGCGATGGTGCAGCGTGCATGTGAATTCGATCATGCCGTTCGGCGCCGTCTTGGAATCGAACGAGAACGAGAACCCCTCCTCGGCAAGGAGCGGGCGGATCACGGCGTCGATGTCCTCGAGCTTGGCGAACTTGTTTCGCGCACGGCCCGCACCATCGAGAATAGTGCCCTGCTTCGTGATCTGAGGGAGGCGCTCTTGGAGACGAGCCAACGCCGCGCGAAACGTCGTGCGGCGCTGGTCGGCGAGCAGGCGCTCTTGGATGTCGAGGAGACGCTCCAGTTTCGCCACGTCGACGGCGGGATCGAGCGCGGCGCGCGTGATGCCCTCGAGCACGACGGCTGTTTCGTTGTCGGTGCGGGCGAGAGCTTTGGAGTCGGTCATTGCGGCCTCCGAAGGCACGCCATCGCGACTCCACCCGAGCAGCGCGCGACATAGCAGGTCACGCCGTCGGTGAGCTCCGCGGTCTCGATGTACGTCCCGTTGTCCGTTTTCGGTGCCGACGGTGTATGAGCGTCGCTGACTGCACCTGCGAACAGCAACATGAAGAGGACAGCAACTGCTCCCAGAATTATTATCTCGACCCAGCGCTCCACTATCCACTCAAACATCGCCGTCACCCCACCCCTTCGAGGTCGGCACGTACGCCACCGACCCAGCGTGCCTAGCCTTGCCGCCCTTGCGCCCGATCTCCGCCATATGCTCTCGGTTCGCGCCGATCGCCAGGCCCCCTTTACGCCCCGCCGCGCGCGCCTCCTCGGTCGTGAATTGATGCGCCCTACCGCTGGCCTGCGAGGCGTGTCCGCCCATGCTGGCGATCTCGCGCTGGCGCTTCGGATCCATCGACGCGAACCCCTTATTACTCATCCTTCACGCCCTTCCATTCTTTGAGTACCTGGTTTGCGATACGCAATGACGAGACCTCTTTCACGAGCGTCTCCATGATGTCCGTGTCGCCCTCGAGCACCTCACGCTGCGAGTGACCTACCGCCGCCGCGCGTCGTTCCGCGATTCGCACGCGGATCGGATTGAGGTCGGCCGACGAGTAGCGCGGGACGAATCCCGGCTCACCGAACTTCGGCGGCGTGCTCACGCGGGAGCTCCCGTGCGGCGTCGAGTTTTTTCAGCGCGCGCCGGAATCCGACGAGTTCGGACGAGCGCACTTCATCTTCGAGCGCGACCAGCTCCATCATGATCGGGATGAGCGGCCCCTTCGTTCGGACGACGCCACTCAGCGCTGCGGAAAGCGCATGCAGTCCGTCAGCGACCGTCTTGGCCTCTGCACCGACCATCGCGACCAGTTCACGCTCGAACGACACGAGCGCGTCGTGAACGACGTCGACCGCTGCGTCCCTCGGCAGTGTCGCTGCGGCTCCAACGAACACCTGCGCGAGCGCTTTCAGATCATTCATCTCAAGCCTCCCTGTACGGTCGTTTGACACACATCTTTTCCGCCCATCGATTCAGCGCCCACTGCTCGAGAGCACTAGGCAACGTCTCACCCGTGCCCCACCGGCGCACCGTGCGTCGGTCGATGCCGAGCACGCGACTCGCCTCTCCCACGCCGCCAAGCGCGTCGACGAGCGGGCGAAGAGGCCCACGGATGACTGTCTCTCGTGCCATCATTCCTCACGCAGCGTGGCGTTCAGCGTTTCGAGCGCCTCACGGTGACGGTCGACTGCCGCAGCGGTGCGCCGGTATGCCTGGTTCAACGCGACGCTCGAGCGGTTCTCGTTCACCACGCGGCGCTCGTCGCGTGAGGCCTCCGTGAGGTCACGCAGCGCGCGACGGTAACCGCCCAGCGCGACGAGCTCGTCGTCGGTGAACGAGATTGGGACGCGGTGCGCGCCGTGGCGAGGTCCGATGGCGGGCATCAGCGTTGCCTCTTTCGCGCATAGCCATCCTCACCACGCTCCCACTCGCCGAGGTTCGCGCCGTCGAGGTACGCGCCGCCGAGGTCCGCGCGGCCGAGGTCCGCGCGGCCGAGGTCCGCGCCGGCGAGGTCCGCGCCGCGGAGGTTCGCGCGGCGGAGGTCCGCGCGGCGGAGGTCCGCGCCGCGGAGGTTCGCGCCGCCGAGGTTCGCGCCGTCGAGGTACGCGCCGCCGAGGTCCGCGCCGCCGAGGTCCGCGCCGCCGAGGTCCGCGCCGCGGAGGTTCGCGCCGTCGAGGTACGCGCCGCCGAGGTACGCGCCGTCGAGGTCCACGCGGCCGAGGTTCGCGCCGCGGAGGTCCGCGCCGGCGAGGTCCGCGCCGCGGAGGGAGACTTCGGGCGCGAACCCTTGCTCATATAGCCACGAGTAGAAACCTGGATACTGCGTCGCTAACCAAACGCGGTGCAAGCGTGACCAGCGCACCTTGATGCGGCGTTCGCGCAACCGGTCGGTGTCGGGCTGCATGGCAGCGATAGCGTCATAGAGTTCGAGCCCGCCATGGCAGGCCACGGCACGTTCGAGGTCACTGCGGTAGATGGTGACGAGGATCATATCTCGAGAGCCTTGCGAAGCGCCTCGGCCGCGTCGAGCACCGCGTCCGTGTCGAGACTCCTGTCCGCGATCACGAGCAGACGCGCTCGCGTGCCTGCGATCGTGGGCGGCAAGTCGAGCGCGTCGAGCAGTGCCTTCGCGGCGACCCGCACCGTCACGATCTCGCGCCTCGCGTCCGCCTCGAATTCGTCAGCATCGACACTCATTCGTTCCTCCCGTTCCCAAGTCGCGTGGTTACTGCAATGGGACAGACGTGTCTAGTCATGACAGACGTGCCTGGTCGATTCGTCCGCGGTTCGCTCCGGAATGCGCTCACTGCACCAGAAACACCGTCGCTCAAACCGCGCGAACGCGATGCGCGCGTTACCGATGGCGATGCTCGCTTGGAAGCCGCGCGCTTGGTGGATCGTCGGGATGTGCACATCGATTAGTGCGTCATCTGTAATGCCTTCGAGCGCCTTGCGAAGCGTCTTCGCGGTCACACGCATCATGCGAACCGCGAGAGCAGCCACGCGAGACCTCTATCGCTGTACGCCGACAATCCGAGCATCGGCCCGCGGACGTTCACACGCCGAAAGTTGACGCCGACTTTCAGGAACCTCTGACGCTTCATGATCCTCCAGAAGTGCCGCGACGAGCGCGGGCACCGAATACGGTTTCGTGACCTCTTCCCACCCATCATCGATTACGTCGTCGAGCGCCCTCGCCTCGGTCGACATGTTAGGCTCCCCCTATGGACATCCACGCTGCCAGCTTTACCAAGGGCCTCGCGGTCGTCACGGACGCAGCGACCTACGGGACCACGATCCTCACCGTCGCGAGCGCGACGCGTGCGACGGTCGGTTCGATTACTTTTACGTTCAGCAACGTGCGAGACGGAATGAAACTATATCTCGCATGCACCGCGTGGATTCAATCTGACGCGTCGTCAGTTGCTGCCGTAAATCTCCGAGTGAACGACGCGGGTACCATCGTCGACCTGAACGAGACTGAGGTGCAGAACACGACTGCGGGGAATCTCATCCTCGCGAGCATGCTCGGCTCGTACACGATCGCTCATGCTGGAGCGACGGGATCACTCACCGCGATCGTGTCGCTGGTCGGTCGACGCGTGGTCGGGGCCGGGAACGCCATGGTGCTCAACCCCATCTCGTTCCAAGCGCGACTCGCGCTCGACTAAATCACTCGCAGTCGACGGCGACATCGTACCCATGCTCGAGGCCCGGGTACGGCTGTACGAAGTGCCCGCGCCCGTTCGCCGCCCAGATATCGAACGCCACGGCATCGCCGGGCAGGCGAACCGTCAGCGCAGGGTCGGTGCCGACGCTCGAACCCGACGGCCCCTCGACCACGGCGAGCTCCGCGCGCGAGACGCCCGACACGTCTACCGTGAGGTGCCAGTCGGCCCACTGTCCCTCATACGTGCCGACCGAGAGGAACGAGTGCGCGTGGCAGTCGACGACGAGCGCCGCAGGAGCCGACGACGGGGCACACGCGATGTGGACGCAGATCGAACCGCCGGTGACCGTGTCAGTCCACTTCGCGCTGCATGAGCCTGCGCCCTTCGACGTCCCGACGCCGCCGACGACATCGCAGGTCGTTGACGTCGCGACGTCGTTACCCTTGCACGCCGTACTCATGTCGCCCGTTGCGCCAGTGAACGTGCCGCAGCGGTCGACCTGGTACGTCGTCGGCGTGCTCGGCCCGGCGACTGGACTGCCGCAGCCGACGAGGAGCGCAGCAAAGAGCGCAACGAAAAGCAGGCTCACGTCGCGGTATCGAAGGGGGGAGGAGCGACGCGCGGCGCGAGCCCGGAACGCACCATACACGAGGGGGAGTTTCACGTTGCCTCCAAAGAATTGAGTTCGTCTTGAATTCGCTTGATCGCCTGGTCAATATCGCGCGAACTGCCCACCTGGTCCAACGCTGCCAGGGCGAGTTGGAGCCAGTCCCTTGGCGTGAAGTAACACGCAGGCGACCCGTAGATCACCGCGTCGACGCGCTCGGTGTACTGAACGCTCACGCGGTCACCTGCATCAAGAGTTCGATCGCCAGCGTCGACCCGCACGTGCAATTTCGCATCGTGATCACGCCGCCCTCACCGTCGCTCATGAGGCCGACGCGCGGGAGCTCGGCCCACGACGCCTCGGTGTACGACCGACCACATGCGCACGTTTTGATCGTGTGCCGCTGAATGAGAAACACGCCCGACTCGCGTTCGCGCTTGATGTCGGCGCGCACGGTGTCGATGAGAGCGTCCATGCGCGCGACCGCAGCGTCGAGACGAGCGGTCATCGCCCGTCCCGCCCCTCGAAGTACGCGACGGCGCCAAGCTTGGTCTCGATGTCCCACTGCTCAAGGACCACGCCGCGCCGCGTGAACCCGACCTGCGTCGCGCCGCTCGCCTTGGCCTTCGCCGCCGCGCGCTCACGGAGCTTGTCGTCGATCCGAACCGTGGCCGCCAACTCGAAATTCATCTGCTTTGCCATCGCGTCCTCCCTGTCCCATTGAGATACGGCGTCCCTGACCCATTGGTAATGGGTCAATTATGACACCTGGCGAGATTTTCGTTTCGGGGCCAGATCACGCTCTCCGAGCTCGACCTAGCCATCCGCCGGAACTGCCTAGGCGCACGGTGGGAAGCTCTCTCCGAATCCCTCGCGCGCGTGGCCGTGATCCCGCCTCCCATGCCGCAGACG